>OKRS01000667.1_pt1 | contig 25708 bp, 15 predicted proteins | sample 1601191 | NCBI WGS metagenome assembly OKRS01 (sample SAMEA3541509, study PRJEB24748) | human gut metagenome | biome: human gut; feature: human-associated habitat; material: faeces | place: China | collected 2012
TTTGACGAGCTCATTAAGGCCCTTTGACAGCCTCAAAGAGGCTCTTTGACAAAACTACCCTGTTTTTAAGAGCTGTTAACAAAAATAATAAGTTAAAACCGCGTTATTTTGAAAAACAGAAAGAAAAATGCTTAAATTGCTTACAGTCGCTGTTTTGGATATTTATACATTTGATCCTTTCTTTTTGCATATTTATTCATTTTTCCGCGCCTTTGGTTCATCATTTTTGAGAACTGTTTTCTTCCGTTTTTGTCAACTTTATCTCTTGTCTGTTGCCGTTTGTCTCGTTTGTGTATGTGCCCGTCATCGTGGCAGCGTTGTCGCTCCCGTTGTTGAGCGTCAAGACGTATCGCTTGCTTGGGTTTTCCTTGTTTTTCTCCACCACAACGAGCGTAATCTTCTTGCTCTTTATGTCGTAACGGTTGCCGTCAGCCACCACGGTCTGCTTTATGGGCTTGCGATAGTAGAGTATCACCTTGCCCGTGATGTGCTGTTCAGAGACAGGCGATGGCTTGAGCGTGAACGTTGCTTTGGTCTTGCCCATCGTTCCCTCCCATGTGCCTGGCAACAGGTTGCGCATCTCGGTCACGGTCTTTGCGGACGTGTTGCCATACTTGTTGTTGGCTATGCCCGTTCCAACATACAGGCAGAGCATCACGGTGATGACGGTCAGGCCAATGAGCTTTGCTGCCTTTTTCCATAACGGGCGAACCAGTTGGTTGGCATAATCGCGGCTCTCCTCGTAGACGTTGCACGGATAGTTGTGGGGCGCGTTGGGAAGCAGCTTGCCGTAGCATCCGAACGCCTTGGCTATGAGGTGACGTTGTGTCGCCTCTTGCTCGCCGAACCCGAAGTTGGGGTCGCTGAAGCGGGGTCGGCGTGCGAAGTTCATTGTCGACACCGCTTTCCATGTGAGCAAGATCAGCGTGCCCACGCCCAGCCACGGAACGAGGAAGCCTATCTTTGTGCAGATCCAATTAATGGCGAAATAGACGATGGCGCCGACGATTAAGCCTCCAAAGAACGATGTGTCGGCCATGATGTAGAGGGCGACAATAATGGCGAAGATCCATCCAAGCGTGCTGCCCACCGAGGTCATCATGTTTGTGAAAAACTCGGTTCCTGCACTTATGGACAGCACCACCAACAACACGTTGAGCAACACCAGCGGCACGATGCACACGCCGATGATGATGCCTCTGATGACGTGGAGGCGTCCCCACGCCAAGTTGCAGTTTCGGCGGCTCTTCTCTATGATGCTCTCCTCGTTGGCTATGCGCTTGACGTAGCTACATTGAGGGAGGTAGAGCCTGAGAAACTCGAAATAGTCGGTGGTGAGGTCATAGTAGGACCGCTTCTTATAGTTATCATACGGGTTCTCGGCAAAGAAGAGCGTGAGCCAGTCGGCAAGAACCGCTGTCTGCTGATCGGTCAGCATGCTCATGTCTGTGTCTTGGGCTACGCTGTCCTTGTCTTTGTAAACCTTCTGCTTATATTCGAAACGCAGCTCCGGCACGCGGCCAATAAAACTTGTTGCCACCTTCATGGCAGCTATGCGTTTGTTGTATGGGCCGTAACGCTTGGCGTTCTCGCCGCCGAAGTTTATGCAATAATCGATGTAGCTTATCTTACCCGTATATTTCTCCCTTGCCAAAAGATAGGCGTAGAGGCGTGAGCGGTGGAACGTCTCCACATCGTCAAGCTGATTTGTGAATTTGCTGTAGTTGGTGTTGCCGGCTACCTCGTCCATGATGGCGTTGGCGATGTCGGCAAGCGACACCACCTTCGACTTGTTGTCGGCGATGGTTCTGAAGTCGTAGCCGCAATCGTAAGCCAAGGTGAAGAGGGTCACCATTCCGCAGATGAAATAGTGGGTGCTGTCGTCTCCTACAACGTCGCCGTCTTCGTCGGTGAACGGCAGCTTCTTGCACCTTTCTTTTATGAGCATGTGGCGTGCCGGGTCTTTTTGTTTCAGCCACGAGTCGAAGTCGGCGTAGGTGAAGAAGCGTATCTCGTTGTCGTCGATCGTCCAGTTGCGCATGCCGTTAATGATGTCATCCACCGACTTGAAATATTTGTAATGGCCCTCTTCGCCAAGCTCGAAGGGCAACGAGGGGTCCAGCTCATAGGCAAGACAAGGCACACCACAGGCTGAGCTCTGGATGTAATCGGGGGTGGTCTCGATGCTGTTCTTGTCGATGTTGGCGTAGATGAACATCCACAACGGGTGATTCTCGTTCTCGAGCAAACTGCCATATTCTTCCTCATGCTTGAACAGCTCTTTGCCGACACCGTCTATGGTCACAACGTTGCCGTCAAGACCTATGTAGGGGGTCTGGGGATCAAGCACCAGACGGGCGGCATACAGTCCGCCGTCCTTGTCCTTGGCATACAGGCGCTCTGTGATGTCTTCAATGGCCGATGCCTCCGGGAACATCTCAAACTCTTTCAGCCACTTGCCTATCTGGTCTTGGTAGAGATAGCGTTTTGCCAGGTCTGGGTGGCTGCCCATCATCTGTGCCAGCTCCTGAGGGGTGGTTGCCACCAGGCCGTCTTTCACGTTGAACGGCACGCGAAACCTTGACAGCTTCGCTTCACCGTTGTCAGGCACATCAAAGATGTCCTCGCCTTTGACCCAACGCACAATCTCGGGCATGGCAGCTCTCTCGTTGGGGTCGCAGCGTGTGAGGGCCATGAGGAGGGAGAGCATGTGTGGTGACATCTCCTTGGGTGAGGGGTAGACGAGGGTGTTGCTGTTCTTCATCGTCACCAGCTTGCTTTCGTCGGCGGTGAACGTGCCTTCGCCCATCCATAGGGCCATCAGGGTGAGGCCGAGCGAGTAGAAGTCGCTCTTGTAAGAGACGTTGGGGCTGAAGCCATGCATCGTGCGATAATACATCTCCGGCGCGGCGTATATGACGGTGCGTGCCTCGTCTATGGCCCTCCGGTTGTCGTCGGCCTTCAGGCTGCCGTTGCTGTCGGTTGTCATGGCTATGCCGAAGTCGGCAAGGGCTATGCGCTGTCTGCTCTTGTCGGTGTAAAGGAAGTTGGCGGGTTTGATGTCGCGGTGCAAGATGTTATGCTTGTGGCAGAAGTCGATGGCTGCTGCCATCTCCACCGCCACCTTGGCCAGCTCTTTCTCTTTGCCTTTGAAGCTCACGTCGGCAAGCGAGCCGCCCGTGCAATGTTGCATCACCTCAAAGTCGTAAGGCCAATGGGTCGTGGGGTCTGTCCACACACCGTGGGCATAGACGTTGATGAGCGGACTGTAGTCGCTCCTCACGCGGGTGAGCGTTTCCAGCACGTCGTGGTTGGGGTGATGGTGGGGCTTGTAAAGCTTCAGGACAAATGATGTGTTGTTGTTGCTTACGAGGAAGACGAAGGCTTCGCCCGAGTTTTTTGACAACATCTGCTTGAATGTGTATTTCACCCCGAGCGTCTGTCCCTGACCCACAAGCGTTATGTCGTTGAACGCTGGTGGGGTGGTGGGCGCTTTTCCTGCACGCTGCTGACCGCTGGGCGCAGCTCCTCCTGTCGGCGGCACGGCTGTTCCTGTCGGCGGCACGGCTGTTCCTGTCGGCGGCACGGCTGTTCCTGTTGGCGGTACGGCTGTTCCTGTTGGCGGCACGGCTGTTCCTTTGTTTGGTTTGTTGGTTGGTGGCATATTGATGGTTTTTCGTTTGTTCTTAAGTTGTTGACGTTTGTTCGTCGGTGAATAATAGGGTTAGCTTTTCCTAAATGCAAATTTAGATAAAATTTTGATAGATAACTAATTATTTCTCCGTTTTCTATATTTTTTTCGTGAGTTTTGGCGTTTTGTACAATAATAAAAGCCCGACAAGACAATTTTTTTCGATTGTGTCCTGTCGGGCTTCTTTGTTAAGCTATGGGTGCATCGGTTGATGCGGTTGATGCGATTATTGCTTCATGAGGAACGCCTTGAAGTCGTCAAACTCCTTCGACATCTCCACGCTCTGCTTTGTGCCTTTCATGAAGGCAGCGAGACGCTCAGGTATCTGCACCTCTGCGCCGATGGCATCCTCTACCACGTTCTTAAACTTGGCAGGGTGGGCTGTCTCGCCAAACACGCCGTGCTCGCCAGGCTGGAGCTGCTCCTTCAGAGCCTCGTAGCCGCAGGCACCGTGGGGGTCGAGAATGTAGCCTGTGGTGTCGTGACAGGCTTTCATGGCCTTGCGTATCTGGTCGTCGCTGTAGGTGGCGCCGCTCATGATGGCAGAGATCTGCTCGTAGCTGCCATTGAAGAGGTCGTAGATGCGTGCAAAGTTGCTGGGGTCGCCCACATCCATGGCGTTGGCGATGGTCTGCTTGCTGGCGCAAGGCTCATACTTGCCCGTCTGCAGATATTTGTACACGATGTCGTTGGCGTTGTTGGCAGCGATGAAACGCTTCACGGGCAGACCCATCTTCTGTCCAAAGATGGCTGCGGTGATGTTGCCGAAGTTGCCGCTCGGCACACAGATCACATAGTCGTTCTCCTTGCCCAAGCGCTTGAGCTGAGCGTAGGCATAGAAATAATAGAACGCTTGCGGGAGGAAGCGTGCAACATTTATAGAGTTGGCCGATGTGAGCTTCATGTGGTGACACAGCTCGTCGTCCATGAAGGCCGACTTGACCAGACGCTGGCAATCGTCGAACACACCGTCTACCTCGATGGCTGTGATGTTCTGGCCGAGCGTTGTAAACTGGCTCTCCTGAATCTTGCTGACCTTGCCTTTGGGGTAGAGCACATACACATGAATGCCGTCTACGCCAAGGAAGCCGTTGGCCACGGCAGAGCCTGTGTCGCCGCTTGTTGCCACGAGCACGTTGACCTGTTCCTTGCCTTCCTGACGGATAAAATATTGAAGGAGGCGAGCCATGAAGCGTGCGCCTACATCCTTGAAGGCAAGTGTGGGACCGTGGAACAACTCCAGACTGTAGATGTTGGGCTCCACCTCCACGATGGGACAGTCGAAGGCCAGCGTGTCATACACAATCTTTTTCAACGCTTCAGGCTCTACATCTTCGCCGAAGAAAGCCTGTGCCACGTTGTAAGCAATCTCTTGGAAAGAGAGCTTGTCGATGTTGTCAAAAAACTCTTGTGGCAAACGGTTAATGCGCTCAGGCATGTAAAGGCCACGGTCGGGTGCCAGTCCGCGCACCACTGCTTCGTGCAGCGATGCCAGAGGGGCTTTATGGTTGGTGCTGTAATATTTCATAATTAGAGCCCCACCCCCAAGCCGCAAATGCGGCTTTTCCCCTCCCCTTAGGGCGGGGAGTGAAGTGCTTTTGCAAATTGGTGGTGGGTTGTTCTATTTTGTTATTTAATCTTTTTTGATATTTTGGTATGTTTTTTATAATGCTTTCTTTTAGCTCCTGCAATCTACTCCCCTCCATAAGGGGAGGGGGAAGCCGCGCTATGCGCGGCGCGGGGGTGGGGCTTTAAGAACGCCCTCATAAACTCCTGAAGCTTAAGCAGTCCGAAGCTGCCGTTAACACAGCTCACCTCGTCATACTGTTGCACGCTGTCGGGCTCAATGCCTTTATACCAGATGGCGAAGGGCACAGGCTCGCTGAGGTGGGTTCTGATCTCAACGGGAGTGGGATGGTCTGGCATCAAGGCAATGCACACCGGCTCGTCCCACGTCTTCACCTCTTCATAGATGGGACCCACCATACGGTGGTCGAGGTTCTCGATGGTCTTGAGCTTGAGGTCGAGGTCGCCATCGTGGCCTGCCTCATCGCTCGCCTCCACATGCAGGAACACGAAGTCGTCGTGACGAAGAGCTTCGAGGGCTGCTGCTGTCTTGCCTTCATAGTTGGTGTCGGCCAGTCCGGTGGCACCTTCAACGATGATGTTCTTCAGTCCGGCATAGTGGCCTATTCCTCTGATGAGATCAACGGCAGAAATGACGTCGCCGCTCTTTATCTGTGGGAACATCTCCGGCAGGGTCTGCATGGACGGGCGGTAGCCACCGCTCCACGGCCAGATGCTGTTGGCTGTGTCCTTGCCTTGTGCCTCGCGCTCGCGGTTGAACGGGTGTTCAGCCAGCAGCTTCTGCGACTTCAGGATGAGGTCGTTGATCAGGTCTGCTGTCTCTTGTGCCGTCATGCGGTCACCGTCTTTCTTGTCGGCCCAGCCCTCTTCGGGTTTTACGAGCAGCGGTTGCCACTCCTCGTTGGGATGGTCGTGAGGCGGAGCACACTCAATGTGCTTGTTGCCGTTCTTTATGATGAGCAGGTGGCGATACTGAATGCCTGTGATGAACTTGATGTTTTCATTGCCCAGCTTCTCGTCAAGATATTTGATGAGCGTGTCGCCGTCTTCTGTTTTCAAGTGTCCGCCGTGGTGGTTCTTTATGCGTCCGTCGGCAAGAGTTATGATGTTGCAACGCATGGCAAAGTCGTCAGGTTGCATCTCGTAGCCTATCGATGCTGCCTCAAGCGGTCCGCGGCCTTCATAGACCTTGTTGAGGTCGTAGCCGAGGATTGCGGTGTTGGCAACCTCGCTGCCTGGGTGAAAGCCCTCGGGCACCGTCACCATGCGTCCGCAGCGTCCCTCGCGTGCAAGAAGATCCATGTATGGGGTGTGGGCATATTGAAGAAGTGTTTTGCCGCCCAATCGTGCGACAGCGTGGTCTGCCATGCCGTCGCCTAATATAATGATGTGTTTCATCGTCTTCTACTTTTTTTCAACATTATATGTTTGCGATAGACATGATGTTGGCAAACACGCCGGCAGCTGTAACGCTGGCGCCGGCACCATAGCCCTGGATGAGCATGGGGTACTCCTTGTAACGCTCTGTCGAAAGCATCACGATGTTGGTGCTGCCCTCAAGGTTGTAGAACGGATGGGTGTTGTCAACCTCCTTGAGCGACACGCTGGTCTTGCCGTGATCCATGGTGGCAACGAAACGCAGGCGCTTGCCCTCTGCCTCAAGAGCCTTGCGGCGGTTCTCAAAGTCGGCATCGAGCTCGGGCAGATGGCTCCAGAACTCGTCGAGTGAGCCTTCAAAGAAATGGTCGGGCACGAAGAGATGCTTCTCCACATCGTCTTGCTCTACCTTGTAGCCTGCCTCGCGGGTGAGGATGACAAGCTTGCGCACCACGTCCATGCCGCTGAGGTCGATGCGGGGGTCGGGCTCGCTGTAGCCTTGCTCCTGTGCCATGTGTACAGCCTTGGAGAAGGGCACGTCGGCAGAGAGCATGTTGAAAATGTAGTTGAGCGTGCCGCTGAGCACGGCTTCAATCTTGAGAATGGTGTCGCCCGAGTTGCGAAGGTCGTTGATGGTGCCGATGATGGGCAGACCTGCTCCTACGTTGGTCTCGAAGCGGAACTTGACACCGCGCTCCAGGGCGGTGCGCTTAAGGTGCATGTAGCTGTCGTAATTGCTTGATGCAGCAATCTTGTTGGCGGCAATTACTGAGATGTTGTGCTCCAGCAACGACGGGTACATGTCGGCCACGTCGCGGCTTGCCGTGCAGTCGACAAACACGCTGTTGAAGATGTTCATACCGATGACCTCTTCCATGAGCTTCGCGTTGTTGCTGGGCTCTGCTGCCTCAAGCTCCTCTTTATAGGTGTCGAGGTTTAAGCCGTCGCGGTTGAAGATGGCCTTCTTTGAAGAGGCTATGCCCACAACGTTAAGCTTCAGTTTGCTGTTCTGCTTAAGCTCCTCATACTGCTTCTTTATTTGCTCGATGAGCTTGCCGCCCACGGTGCCCACACCGCAGATGAAGAGGTTAAGAACCTTATATTCGGACAGGAAGAACGAGTCGTGAAGCACGTTAAGAGCCTTGCGCAGGAACTTGCTGTCTACAACAAACGAGATGTTGGTCTCTGATGCACCCTGAGCACAGGCAATGACGCTGATGCCGCTACGGCCCAATGTGCCGAACAGCTTTCCGGCGATGCCTGGCGTGTGCTTCATGTTCTCGCCTACCACGGCGATGGTGGCAAGACCGCTCTCGGCGCACATGGGGAACATGGCGCCCATCTCTATCTCCTTGGCAAACTCCTCGTTGAGCACGCGCACGGCGGCGTCGGCATCGGCTTCGCGCACACCGATAGAGGTTGAGTTTTCTGACGATGCCTGTGACACCATGAACACGCTTATGCCCTTGTCGGCAAGAGCGGTGAAGATGCGGCGGTTCACACCGATGACACCCACCATCGACAGACCCGTCACGGTTATGAGGGCTGTGCCGTTGATGCTCGATATGCCCTTGATGGGCTTGCGGTCGTTGTCTATTCTGTTTTTAATGATTGTACCTGGGTTCTGCGGATTGAAGGTGTTCTTCACGCGGATGGGAATATTCTTCACGCAAACGGGATAGATGGTAGGCGGATAGATGACCTTAGCACCAAAGTTGCAAAGCTCCATTGCTTCGATGAAGCTCAGCTCGTTGATGGTGTAGGCGGTCTTGATGACGCGCGGGTCGGCGGTCATGAAGCCGTCGACGTCGGTCCATATCTCCAGCACGTCGGCATCGAGGGCTGCTGCAATGATGGCGGCGGTGTAGTCGCTTCCGCCACGACCGAGATTGGTCACCTCGTCGGTGGCGGCGTCGCGGCTGATGAAGCCAGGCACAAGGGTGATGTGTGCAAGGTCGGCAAAGGCTTTGCGCACCAGCTTGTTGGTAAGCTCTGCCTCAAGCACATGCTTGTTGTTCTTCTGCACGGTCTTGATAAACTCGCGCGAATCCATCCACTTGGCTCCCTTCACCAGAGTGGCGACAATGAGCGAACTGAGACGCTCACCGTAGCTCACGATGGCATCTTGTGTCTTCTCGCTGAGGTCATGGATGAGGAACACACCAAAGTAGATGCTGCGCAGCTGCTCCAGCAGTGCGTCCACCTTATTAAATAAATCTTCTCGTTGACGGGGATTGGTGATGATAGTGTCTATCATCTTGTGGTGGCGCTCCACCATGGCTTGAAACTCGTCCTTCCAGCTCTCGTCTCCCTTGAGGGCGAGCTGCGATGTTGCAAGCAGTTTGTCGGTAATTCCACCGAGCGCACTAACGACGACAATGATTGGTTGGCTCTTTGCCTCGTTCTCCACAATGTTTTTAAGACTAAGAATACTCTTCACGGAACCTACAGATGTTCCGCCAAACTTTAATACTTTCATTTTTTTGTTTTCTTGATTTTAGCCACCAAACAAAGGTGGCGGGTTTATGGGTTGTGAGTGGCTGGACATGCTGCGCTTCTCTGTAGGTTGCACATGCGTCCGCTTATACGAGGGCGGCATTGATGTAACGAACCGTGCATAGAAGTGGCAAGTGACCACTTTGGCTTTTTTTGCACCAATCACGCCGCAAATTTACAAAGATTTTGCTTTTCTACAACATTATTGGCGAAAAATGTGTAAATTTGTAGCACATTTTTAACCTTTCGTGTTAAAAGACCCGGTGTTTAACCTTTATTTCTTACGAAATGACAAAAGAATATCAAATAAGAGTGCTTCCTGTTGTTGCAGCAAGCGAAAATGCGATAAAACGTTATCTTGCCGAGGAACAGGGCATTGACCAACGAACCATAAACAGCGTGCGCGTGCTGAAGAAGAGTATTGACGCGCGACAGCGAACGATCTTCGTGAACCTGAAGATTAGGGTGTACATTAACGAGGTGCCGCAAGATGACGAGTATGAACATACCGAATATCAGAACGTGGAGGGCAGACCGCAGGTTGTGGTGGTGGGTGAAGGTCCTGGCGGACTCTTCGCTTCGCTACGACTCATTGAGCTCGGACTGCGCCCCGTTGTGCTGGAGCGCGGAAAGGATGTGCGCGAGAGAAAGATGGATCTCGCGCAGATAACGAAGACGCAGAAGGTAGATCCTGAGAGCAACTACTGCTTTGGCGAGGGTGGCGCGGGGGCCTACTCGGACGGTAAGCTCTACACTCGCTCAAAGAAGCGAGGCAACGTGAACAAAATTCTCAATGTGTTTTGCCAGCACGGAGCAAGCACTTCTATCCTTGCAGATGCTCATCCGCATATCGGCACCGACAAGCTGCCGCGCGTCATTGAGAACATGCGCAACACCATTATAAAATGTGGCGGCGAGGTACATTTCCAAACCAAGATGACGCGTCTTGTGGTGGAAGGTGAGCGTGTGACAGGCGTTGAGGCTGTAGACCTGAAGACAGGCGGTGAACTGACTTTTCACGGACCCGTCATTCTTGCTACGGGCCATTCGGCTCGCGACGTGTACCGTCTGCTCGTTGAGAGCAACATTCATATCGAGGCTAAGGGCATTGCCGTGGGTGTGCGTCTGGAGCATCCGTCGCAGCTCATCGACCAGATTCAATATCACAACCGCGAGGGTAGGGGCAAGTATCTGCCTGCTGCCGAGTATAGCTTTGTAACGCAGGTGGAGGAACGTGGTGTCTACTCGTTCTGCATGTGCCCCGGTGGCTTCGTCATTCCTGCTGCCACAGGTCCGCAACAGCTGGTGGTGAACGGCATGAGTCCCAGCAACCGCGGCACGCAGTGGAGCAACAGCGGCATGGTGGTGGAGCTGCATCCCGATGATGTCGGTGGCGACAGCAGTGACCCTTTGTGCATGATGCATTTCCAAGAGAAGCTTGAGCGCGACTGCTGGCAGCAGGGCAACATGAAGCAGACGGCTCCTGCGCAGCGCATGGCCGACTTTGTGAACAACCGCTTGAGTTATGACCTGCCTAAGAGCAGCTATGCTCCAGGACTGATCTCTTCGCCTCTTCATTTCTGGATGCCGCCGTTTGTGGCCAAGCGTCTGCAAGAAGGTTTCAAGAAGTTTGGCAAGATGAGCCACGGCTTCCTCACCAACGAGGCGGTGCTCATTGCCACCGAGACGCGCACGTCATCGCCTGTGCGCATTGTGCGTGACCCTGCAACGTTGCAGCATGTCACCGTGCAAGGACTGTTCCCCTGTGGCGAGGGCGCCGGCTATGCTGGCGGCATCGTGTCGGCAGGTGTGGATGGCGAGCGTTGCGCTGAGATGTGCGCTCAGTATGTCGAGGCTTTGGCGTGAAAAACAAAAACGGTGAAACAACGCAAAAAGGATGAGGCTTGCTCTTCAGCATATCTCATCCTTTTTGTGTTGCATAGAACAATCGAAGATTGAAATTTTAATTCAAATCTCTTCTTTTAGAAATTCATACTGATAACGTGGACTTTGAATGTATAGTCCGTTGCGCGTATCTATTAGCTTTTTGTACAATTGTGAATTGTAAACTTTGTCAAAGGCATCAATAATATTCATCTTATAATCTTCTTTTAAAAAATTGACAAGTTCTTCAACGTCACAATTTATAATGAATTGTATTTGACTCTTTTTTAGTTTCATAAGCGCTTTAGTTTAGAAATTGCTCTTTTTGTCCGTGGTATAGTTTCATCATATTGTTCCTCCATGTTTGCGGCAATACATCTGCATGTCTTTAAGTGCGTCTGCCAAGGATAATTGGTGCTCTGCCTCATAACATTTGTCAAGAAAAGCAAGAGCTTGATATTGCTTCAAATAGTTGAAGGCAATATCGGCTGGCATTCCGAATTTTTTTGCAAACTCGGTGATGCACAAATTAATGTATCTTATTTTATTCATTCTATTAAATGTTTGCCACAAAGTTTTAATGTTTGCCACAAAGTTACATAAAAAAATAGAAGAGACGCTGTTTTTTACAATTTTATTTCTTGCCCTTTGGCATCTTGCTCCACTTATACGCCAGATGGAGCATGGCGTAGCTCGGTATGGTGTTGCGCCACCCCTCGGTACGTCCTTGCGCGTTGACGGCGTAGGTGGTGTTGGAGAGCTGGTGCAAGAGGTCAAAAGCCTCGGCTTTGAGGACCCATTTGCCCTTGCCGAAGGTGCGGGTGAGCGAGGCGTTCCACACCAGGTTGTCGGTGTTTATGGAGCTTTCGCCGTAGCCACGACGGCTGTATTGGCGCAGGTCGGTGGCGAGGGTGACAGACAGAGGCAGGCGACAGGAGAGCGTCATGCCATAAGAAAAATCGAAGGTGTTGATGGTCTCAAAGTTGTCGCGGTCGCCTGTGCTGTGGCGCCATGACAGGTTGCCGCTGCATGAGGCGCTGAAATTGCCCTTGCGGTAGATGAGCAACAGCTTCTCGCCGAGCAGCGACGTGTTGACGCGGCTCAACGCTGTTGATGCCTCGTCGTAGGCGATGTCGAAATCGGTGCTGCGGCTGTAGTTGTATGACAATCGGTTATCTATGGTCAGACGGTCGGCCTTGTCGAGGGTGCGCGTGAAGCCGTTGCGTGCGTTCACAGACCAGTTGCCGTCTTTCACATTGTCCGACATGTAGGTGTAACCTCCTGTTGCACGGTTATAGGTGGTGCGTGTGCCTAAGCTGTTGCGGCTTATGTTTGCATCGAAGCCAAACGATATGTTTTGCTGATGTCGCTTCTGGTTGAAGCTGATGTCGCCATTGAAGCTCATGTTGTCCGTGCGCTTGAGGCCGGGGTTACTTATGCGCACAGCCAACGGGTTGAGGTCGTTGCTCACGGGCATGAGGGAGGTCATCGGCGGCAGTGTGGACGAAAGGAACAGCGCTGCGCTATATTGCACCTTTTCTTTGTTGCAGAACACGCTGATGCCTGGCATGAACAGCACGTTGCGGCGTGTGGCTACCGTGTCGAGCACGGCCTGCTGATAGCTGAGGCGCTCGTGCTGCCATCTCAACGGCAGGAGCATGCTCGCAAACAGCGTGTTGCTCCTGTTGTTGAAGTTGAGCACGGCTTGCGTGGTGTATGAGCGTTTGAGGTCGGCATGGTGGATGCTGTTGTCGAAATCGAGGGCAAGAAGCATCGAGTCGCGGGTTGACGGCAGCTCATGGAGCATGCTTGAGGCAAGGTCGGTCCATCGTCCGCCGAAGCGGTCGAGACGATAGTTGAGATTGTTGCTTGTAGAGAGCGACTGCTTGTAGCCTCCTTGAAGCTTGATGTAGAGGCCTACGGGGAGGGTCAACGAATAGCTTAAGGCGGCGTTGTAAGAATAGTTGTTGTTGTGGTGGTCGGAGTAGACGTTGCGTGTGTCGCTCTCGCCGGTCTTCATATAGTCGTTGCGTGTCATGGTGTGGCTGTCACTTGGTTTTGACAGGCTGTATGTGCCGTTTATGTTTATCTCTAAGCGGTCACCCCATGGCAACTTGTAAAAAGCCCATGTGTCTTGGCTGGCGCTGAACGAGCGGTAGCGGTCCAGCGATATGCTCTGTGAACGGTTGGTGAGCATGGAGAGCAGAGGGTTGGTGTCGGCAAAGAATGTGGAGTCGAGCACCTCTTTTATGCTTCCAAACCGTGACGGGTCGTTGTCGTAGGTTGCTTTGCGGCTGTTGGCGTTGTTGCGGCTGTTGCTGTAGTCGAGCGATGTCCATGATGTCATGCCTATATTTCCTGTTCTCAAGCGCATGTTGTTTTGCAGGCTTGCCCTGAAATCTTTCTGTCGGTTAAGGCTCATGGAGCGTCTGAAGATGTTGCCGTCCGATGCGAAAGACTCGCTTGCCGAGCGCACCTCGTCCACGGCATCGGTCCATGTGGCGGTGGCGTCCATGTTGTCGGTCACTACCTTGTTCTTGTCTTCTGTGTCGAGATGCAGACCTACGAGGCGTGTGGTGGTCTGTCCCTGCGGACTGTTTGATGGCTGCCAGTCGCCTTCAGTGCCAGGCGTCTGTGTCTCGTTCACGTTGTTGGCGTTGGCAAAGAGCGACAGACGTGTGTGGTCGTCAAAATAGAGAGAGAACAGTCGTACCATCCATCGCTCCTTTGTGCCGCCCGCAACTTCGGCGTTGGCCATCAGTCCGCGGTTATACTGGCGCTTGAGGCTCACGTCCATGACATAGTCTTTCTTCTCTACATTCTCTCCCAACATCTCGCTCTTGTCTGTCTGTTTGTTGTAGACCTTTAGCTCCTTCACGGTGTAGTAGGGCAGGTTGTCGAGCATCACCTTGTTTTTGCCCTTAAAGAAGTCTTTACCGTTGAGAAGCAGATAGTCGAGCTTCTTGCCGTTGATGTAGATGTCGCCGTTGCTTTTCAGTTCGGCACCCGGCATCTGGCGAATGAGGGCGTCGAGCATTGAGCCATCGGGCAGATTGAAGGCAGAGGCGTTGTAGACTATGGTGTCGCCGCGGTAGGTCATCTTTATTTTTGTGCCCGTTACGACCACGCCATCGAGGTCTACATCTTTATAGATGTCTTCGTTAAGTTTCTTTTTCAGCAACACGGGTGGCACCTTGAACGAACTGTTGCGCCCAATGCTTCGGATGTTGAAGTTGAGAAAGCTTGTCTCATAGCCGTCACACTCGCCTTTGATGATGAGCATGCCTGCGCGGGCTGGCACCTGCATATACCATCCGCCCTCGTTGTCCCAACGCCAAGCTGTTGTGGTGTCTATCACGGCGCTGTCGGCATCCATAACCGTTATGTGTGCTTGCAGCATGGCCTTCGTGAACGAGTCTTTGGACGTGCCTTGCAGATACACCATGCGTTGCTTCTTTGCTTTCTTTGCCTCTTCTTGATGTTGCTCCTTGGGCTTTATAGTGTCGGTAGATAGGGCCTGTGCAAAACTTGACAGGCTGTGGCTACAGCCCGTAATGTTGTGATCAGAGCTTGTTGTGGCATGGCTCAAGCACGTTATCGTTAGAACAAGGACAACGATAAGAAAAAAACGATATGTGTGGTTGTCCATCATATTCTTAATTCGAGAACGGGTTTTTCTTAATGTGAGAACGCGGCTTTATAGCGTAAACAGCAAGTAAAGACTATGGTTACGCTTTAAAGCCGCGTTGTTTGATTTATGCCTCTTTCGGCATCTTTGGATATTTGCGGAACCATCCGTCCCAGCGCAGACGCATGACACCGAAGAAGGCCTCGCCGAAGATGCCGCCGCTCATCTTGCTTGTGCCTTCGCGGCGGTTGACGAAGATGACGGGCACCTCTTTAATCTTAAAGCCAATCTTGTAGGCCGTAAACTTCATCTCTATCTGGAAGGCATAGCCCTTGAAGCGAATCTTGTCGAGAGGGATGGTTTCGAGCACGCGACGCTTGTAGCACTTAAAGCCGGCTGTGGTGTCGTGAACGCTGAAGCCTGTGACAAGGCGCACATACTTGGAAGCGAAGTAGCTCATGAGCACGCGGCCGATGGGCCAGTTGACAACGTTGACACCGCTCACATAGCGTGAGCCGATGGCCACATCGGCACCCTCGTCGTGACAGGCAGCATAGAGGCGTGGCAGGTCGTTGGGATCATGGCTGAAGTCGGCATCCATCTCAAAGATGTAGTCGTAGCCGTGCTCCAGAGCCCACTTGAAGCCTGCAATATAAGCTGTACCAAGGCCGAGCTTGCCGCTACGCTCAATGATGAACAGACGGTCCTTAAACTCGTCTGCCATCAGCCCCTTAACGATGTCGGCGGTGCCGTCGGGCGATCCGTCATCGATAACCAAAATGTTGAATGCTTTTTCCAAACCCATCACGGCGCGGATAATCTTTTCGATGTTTTCCTTCTCGTTATAGGTCGGAATAATCACAATGCAGTCGCTCTTTATCATATCCTTATTTTATGTGTCTTTTGTTAGTTATGTTCTGAGTGAATGTTCTTATCTTGCAAAAGTAATGGAAAAAAACGATTGCATGAAATAAAACCAATTAAAAAATAAAAATCATGGCTAAATAATGCTGATTGCATATTTTTTTGTAATTTAGTAGCCAAAATTAAATAAGCATGAGCCTACAGGCTTTGCTTGATTAAGAAAAAAAGACGAAGAAAAATGTACTTAGAAACAATAAAAGAAAAACTGCGCCGCAGCGACGGTCTCTCAAACACCCTCGGAATGAACTTTATTTCCACACCCGAACCCGACATGTGTGTGGCAAGCATGAAGGTGGATGAGCGCAACAGACAGCCGTTTGGCTTTCTCAGCGGGGGAGCATCGCTCGCGCTGGCTGAGAACGTGGCTGGCGTGGGGTCTATGGTGTTGTGTCCAAGCAAGATATGCGTGGGCATAAACGTGAGCGGTGAGCATGTCAAGGCTGTGCTTGAGGGCGACACCGTGACGGCTTATGGCCGACTGCTGCACCGTGGCAAGACGCTGCATGTGTGGCACATAGAGATAAAGAACGAGAATGGGGACCTCGTGTCGTCGGTACAGGTCACCAACTTTATAATGAAGGGCAAGGAGGAGAAATGATTGAGGCAAAGGATGATGGCTTGGCTGTTGCCAAGGCTCTGTTCCGTTATCCACATGAACAACGCTTCTGCAAGCTTGAACAGATAGGCGGACAGCCCGACGTGTTGATGTCGTGCGAGGAGCTTGTGGTGCAGAGAGGCTTTGTGATGGCTCCCTTTGCGCCGTCAGAAGACCGCCCCGTCATCGTGATTCGTCCTGACAGGGTCGACTGGGGCGAGGTGCCGCAAGGCTCTTTGTCGCTTGACGCTATTGACGCGCAGGTGGTGGATGGCGCTTTGGAGCGACAACGCTATGGCATAGACTTCCGCAACTTCCACGCACAGCTCACCAACGGAACGTTCAACAAGATCGTGTTGGCTCGCTGCTCGCACATGGTGGCGCAGCGCGAGGCAGACCTTGAAGAGATGTTCTTCTGCGCTTGCAGACGTTACCCACGCATGTTTGTGGCTCTTGTGCAGACTCCTCGTTGCGGCACATGGCTCATGGCTACGCCTGAAATTCTGCTTCAAGGCAGCGGACAGGAGTGGCACACGATGGCGTTGGCGGGAACGATGAAGCTTGGCAACGATATGCTCGACTTCGACACTCCCGGTGCCCGCACCTCTGCACAAAACATAAGGTGGAGCGACAAGAACCGCTTTGAGCAGAGATATGTGGCCGATTATATTGAGGAGCAGATAGAACAGTTCTCAGACAACGTGACCTCTTCTGCCCCTTACACCACACGCGCTGGCGACCTTGTGCACCTGCGCACCGACTTCAGTTTCAGCATCAATGACGACCGGAGCATCGGGCGTGTCATCAACGCTCTTCACCCAACACCTGCTGTCTGTGGCATGCCCAAGCAGCCAACCTTCGGGTTCATCATGAGCAACGAGCAGATGCCACGGTCTTATTATAGCGGCTTTGCGGGACCAATGGACATAGAAGGCAAGACGAGTCTTTATGTGTCGCTCCGTTGCATGCGCTTCGAGGGCCGCGACCTGTGGCTTTATGCTGGCGGCGGACTGCTTGCCGACAGCAACGAAGAGGATGAATGGAACGAGACAGAAGCAAAAATGGAGACGATGAGACGGCTCTTTGAAAGCTGAGCCCAATAACGGTCTTAAAAAGCCAATAACGGTCTTAAAAAGCCAAGCACGGTCTTGAAAAGCCAAGAAAGGTCTTAAAAAGCTAAGAACGGTCTCTTAAAAAGCCAAGAATGGTCTTAAAAAGCCAAAAGTGCTCTTAAAACGCCAAGAACTGTCTTTAAAGATAAAAAAGTCAATTAAGAAGATGTACAGCAATAAAGAAAACATAAACCTTTTAACGTCGTTGCTTGTTGCCAAAGGCATAACTGATGCCGTGGTGTGTCCTGGTAGCCGCAACGCGCCAATTGTGCATAACCTCAATGAGGCAGAGCAGATAACATGCCACCCTGTCACCGATGAACGGTCTGCCGGGTTCTATGCTGTTGGCTTGGCGCAAGCCACAGGGCGACCTGTTGTGGTGTGTGTGACCTCGGGGTCGGCGCTCCTGAACGTGGCACCTGCTGTGGCTGAGGCTTTTTATCAGCATGTGCCGCTCATCGTGGTGTCGGCAGACAGGCCGCAGCAGTGGATAGGACAGCTCGATGGACAGACGCTGCCGCAACAGGGAGCGTTCGGACCAATGGTGCGTCGGTCGGTGCAGTTGCCTGAGCCTCATGATGAAGAGGAAAGATGGCTGTGTGGCCGACTGATAAACGAGACTCTCCATCTTGCCACCTGCAAGGGTTGTGCTCCCGTCCACATAAACGTGCCGGTGACGGAACCGCTGTTCCTGTTTGACGAGGAGAAGCTGCCCGAGACAACGCCCTTCAAGGCGCATACGCTGCCAACGACGTTCAACGTAGACACATTCAAAGTCTTCGCACAAGCCAAGCGTCCTATGGTGGTGCTGGGGCAGTTGCCTGACGGGGCTGTAGCCACCGACACCTTGTGCAGCCTGTCCCAACGTTGCGTGGTGTTGGCAGAGCCTCTGTCAAGCCCGTCTTACAACATAACACATGGCGATGAGGCTGTGCGTGTGCTCACGTCAGCTGATGGCGACAAAGTCGTTGCGACCGACAGCACAGACCGCTTTGCGCCCGACGCCATTGTCTATATTGGAGGCACCGTAGTAAGCAAGACCGTGCGCCGTTTTCTTCGCCAGGCAAAGGCGCCGACGTGGGTCGTGACACCCAATGTGCTTGAGGTGTCAGACCCTCTGATGTCGCTTACCGACATCGTGGAATGTCCGTTGGAAGAGACAAACGCTCTCTTGCTGACTCTCGTGGCTGCCATTGCCAACTATGAGACTCTTGCTACAGAAGAAAAGGCTTCGTGTGCCACAAACCTAAGTGCCGAGCACGAAGCGTTCCGCTCACGTTGGCAACGACTGCTCGACCGTTGTGGCGCACACGCCGAAAGCTATGAGCCGCCCTTCTCGCAGATGGCAACGGTGAGATATTTTGAAAGTCAGCTTGAGGACCTTTATGAAGACCTGCATGTTCATTATGCCAACAGCTCGGCTGTGAGGCTTGCCAACATCTACGCTGCACATCGTGTGTGGTGCAACCGTGGCGTTAACGGCATAGAAGGTTCGCTGTCAACGGCTGCCGGCTTCTCTCTCGGAACCACCGACAAGGTGGTGTGCGTCATTGGCGATCTCAGCTTCTTCTATGACCAGAACGCTTTGTGGAATGGTCGCTTGCGTGGCAACTTGCGCATAATATTACTTAACAACCACGAGGGCGGAATCTTCAGTACGTTGCCAGGTCTTGACGGCAGTCCCGCTGCCCACGACATGGTGGCTGCTGCCCACAACACCGAGGCTCGCGGCATCTGCACGCAGAACGACATCGGCTACCTTAAGGCCACCAACATGGATGAGATGCAGGTGGGCGTCGTTACCTTGCTCACACAACAGGCAGACCGCCCCATGGTGCTTGAGGTGTTTACCGATGCTGCGGAGGATGCGAAGGCCATGAAAGAGTATTTTGAATCTTTAAAATAAACATCTTGATTTTTCCTTGTAAGTAATAAACTTTGCAGGAAAAGCTTGTAGGAAAACCTTGTAAAAAAGACAAAGAAAAAAGATATGAATTGTTCAAACCGTGAATGGAAAAAGATTGAGGATTTCGATTTTCAGGAGATTCTCTTCGAAGAATATAACGGCATAGCCAAGATAACAATAAACCGTCCGCGTTATCGCAACGCCTTCACACCCCGCACCACATGGGAGATGTCGCAAGCGTTTGCCTGGTGTCGCGAGGCGCAACGCATAGGTGTGGTCATCCTTACAGGTGCTGGCGACAAGGCCTTCTGCTCGGGTGGCGACATGCACGTCAAAGGCCGTGGCGGCTATGTCGGCGACGATGGTGTGCCACGTCTCAACGTTCTTGATGTGCAGAAGCAGATTCGCTCGCTGCCCAAGCCTGTCATCGCCATGGTTAACGGCTTCGCCATTGGCGGCGGTCATGTGCTGCACCTCATGTGCGATCTCACCATTGCCAGCGACAATGCCATCTTCGGACAGACAGGTCCCAAGGTGGGATCGTTCGACGCTGGCTTCGGTGCCAGCTACCTTGCACGCATCGTTGGCCAGAAGAAGGCCCGCGAGATATGGTTCATGTGTCGCCAATACTCGGCAGAGGAGGCAGAACGCATGGGTATGGTGAACAAGGTTGTGCCTTTCGACAAGCTGGAAGACGAGTGTGTGGAGTGGGCAGAGACCATGATGGAACGCTCGCCTCTCGCTCTGCGCATGATCAAGGCCGGACTGAACGCTGAGCTCGACGGACAGGCAGGCATTCAGGAGTTGGCTGGCGACGCCACCATGCTCTATTACATGCTTGATGAGGCGCAAGAGGGTGGTCGCGCGTTCCTTGAGAAGCGCAAGCCCGACTTTAAAAAATATCCTAAGCTGCCATAAGCTGCCATAAGCTTTCATAAGCTTCCATCGTCGTCCATAAGCTTTCATCGTCTTCCGTAAGCTTCCGTTAGATTATAAAGAAAAGAAAAAATAATGACTTATCATGTGACCATAGAACCGCGCACGCTGCATTTTAAACAGCCTGCAGGAACATCGAGGGGCGTCTACACCACACGCCAGTCGTGGTTCATAACCATAACCTCGCCCGAACAGCCCGACCGCAAGGGTGTGGGAGAGTGTGCGCCGTTGCCAGACCTCAGCTGTGATGCCATACCCGAGTATGAACGCATTCTCTATTCGGTGTGCAACATGTTCGGCCTTACGGGCAAGATAAACCACGACATGTTGCGCCCTTATCCTTCGATCTTGTTTGGTCTGGAGACGGCCCTGCTCAGCTTTGAAAGCGGAAGCGACGTGCTTTTCGACACGCCTTTCACACGCGGCGAGGAGGGCATTCCTATTAACGGCTTGGTGTGGATGGGTAGCTATGATGAGATGCTCTCGCGGTTGGAAAATAAAATGAAGACCGGGTTCAGATGTGTGAAACTGAAGATTGGGGCAATCGACTTTGACAAGGAGCTTGACCTTATCCGCCACATTCGTTCTGCTTTCACCAAGGAGCAGATAGAGCTGCGCGTCGATGCCAATGGCGGCTTCACTCCCGACAACGCCATGGAGCGTCTTGAGAAGCTCGCACGTTTTGACATCCACTCCATTGAGCAACCAATACGCCAACACCAGTGGGCTGACATGTCGCGCCTCTGTAAGGAGTCGCCTCTGCCCATTGCTCTCGATGAGGAGCTTATTGGCGTAAACATGCTGTCCATGAAGCAGCATCTGCTCGACACCATCTGTCCGCAGTATGTCATCCTCAAACCCTCTCTGCATGGAGGCATGGCTGGCTCGCGCGAATGGATAAACCTTGCAAAGGAACGTGGCATAGGCTCTTGGATAACAAGCGCTCTTGAGAGCAACGTCGGGCTTAACGCAATCGCCCAGTTTGCCTCTGACGTTTATGGTCCGTCCATAACCATGCCTCAAGGCCTTGGCACAGGATTGCTCTTTACTGACAACATAGACATGCCGCTGGAGATTAGAGGCGACAAACTGTGGAGAGTGGGATAAAGCCATGCTTGGTCGTGCTATCTGCCATGTTTAGCCTTGCTATCTGCCATGTTTACGACTCGTAAGTGACGTGTTTGCATGTCGCAAGTGACGTGTTTGCAAGACAATAATCAATTCTCAAAAAACAACAATGACACTCAACGAATTTATCGCCGACTGGCACTCGCCGTCTCCAACGCTGCTCGTTCACACCAGTGGCTCCACAGGCAAGCCTAAACCCATGCTTGTGGAGAAACGGCGCATGGAGGCGTCGGCACGCATGACATGCCGCTTTCTCAATCTTAAGGAGGGCGACACCGCTCTCTTGTGCATGCCGCTCCAATATATCGCCGGCAAGATGGTGGTGGTGCGGTCGCTCGTCTGCGGTTTACGCCTTGTTGAGGTGGAACCGTGTGGACATCCGTTGCGCGGACTGAAAGAGGCTCCTGTGTTTGCTGCCATGGTGCCCATGCAGGTCTACAACAGCATGGCGGTGGAGGAGGAGTGTGCCTTGTTGCGACAGATAAAACACCTCATCATTGGCGGTGGGGCTGTGAACGCGGAGATGGCAGCTGCTCTGAAGACTTTTCCTAACGCTGTGTGGAGCACTTACGGCATGACGGAGACCCTGTCACACATTGCCTTACGTCGTCTTAGTGGGCCGGATGCCAGCTCGTGGTATGAGCCGTTCGCTAACGTGAATGTCAGCACCACGAACGAAGGGTGTCTCATTATAAATGCTCCAGACGTGTGTGCCTCGACGCTCGTAACCAACGACATTGCAGAGATAGCTCCTGACGGGCGACACTTCCGCATAAGAGGCCGAAAAGACAACGTGGTGTGTAGCGGTGGAATAAAAATGCAGATCGAGGAGATTGAGGCAAAGCTACAGCCTGTTATGGACGTGCCGTTCATTATAACGAAACGTCCCGACGCCAAGTTCGGCGAGACCGTGGTGTTGCTTGCCGAGATAAAACACGATGGGATAGATACCTTGGGAGAAAATGATGCCTTAGAAAGGACAAAAACTTTGGATGAAAGGAAAGCCTTGGGAGGAAAAGAAACCTTGGGAGGAAAAGAAGCCTTTGGAGGAAAAGAAGCCTTTGGAGGAAAAGAAGCCTTTGGAGGAAAAGAAGCCTTGGGAGAAAAAGAAATTTTTGAAAAAATAAAAGCCGCGTGCAAGGCGCGGCTTTCAAAATATGAGCAACCTCATGTCTTCATGGCCTTAGACCGCCTGCCCATGACAGAAACGGGCAAACCGGCAAGAGCTGAGGCCATGAAGATTGCTGCTGCTTATGATGGTAGCCTATAGGCAAGTAGAATCAAAGCTATGGGCAATAAAAGCCAACAGGAAAATGTTATCGGCAGATAATCTTCTTTCCGTTCTTTATAACGATGCCGTGGTATGTGGTCCCTACCTTTTGCCCCATGACGTTATGCAACACTTCTGTTTTTGACGTGTTGCCGTCGTTGGCTACAATGTCCTTTATTCCTGTGCCCAGACCATAAAAAACATTCTTCTCCAACTGGTCATAGTTGCGGCTGTACCAGTCTTTTACATAAATCGCTTCTTCTTTTATGTCTCTCTTAAGCTCCACAGGGTTATTGTTCCACTTGTTACATTCGCGTTCCCATGCACCGCTTTCCACAAAAGCCTCCACATACTTGTCAACGCGTTTGTTGAACCCCTCTTTAGAGAGCACGCCATCTGCGCACAACTTTTTCCAACAGTTTACAATCTTGTTGCGATAGTTATCAGCGTTCAGCTCCCAAAGACGTGAGTATAAATAGTTTCCTGTGAGCCAACCTTTATCTACAAGCACGTTATAATATTCGCCGTTATAGTTTCCGCCGAGCGAGCAGTCGAGGTCCCATGGTGTGACCATCATCCGTTTGCTTTCGTTTTTGTCGACAAGGCTAAGGAACGTGTTCTTCATGTTGTTGTCGCGTAGTCCTTGCGACATGAGAAACACCTGATAATCGATGAAATTTTGCAGACAGAAGTTCTTGTCGATGCCTGCAATGAAGTCGTCATCTGATGTCGTAGCGCAATAGTCGATAAAGTTTTTCAGCGGAGTGTAGGCTTCAGCGCACGGATAATCGTCAGGATAGTCGAGCGCCCATCCGTTCCACGACTCATTGTTCATGTCTTGCTCTTCATAGCCTTTCAGAGAGGCTGCATCTCCCCAACTGTCACATTTGTACATTACGCCGTTAATCTTAACGTTGTCTTTGTCCTTGTCGTCAGGCTTTTTCACGCCTAACAGCTTGCGGTTCACCTTGTCCGTCATGCAGTAGAGTCCATGATATTCGCCGTTGATGAACAGCTCCACAAAGAACCCGTTTGTTCCGTTACGGTTGTCGTTGTCGGTCTCGTAAGGCGTGCCCGACATTGCGTTCCAGACATCAAAGTTCAGCCTGTTGCGCATGCGCAGACGGTCCACGGCCATGGCATCAAGAATCCATGAGTCGTCATTACGGATGCCAAGCACAGTAGCGTCCAAGCTCTTTCCTTTGTCGTTGAGCAGCTTTACGGCAAACGACTTCTTGTCATATTTCAAAGAAGAGGAACCTCGATATTTCACCTTACAGTTGAACGTCGTTTCCACGTTGCCGTCAGTACGTTTCCATGGATCCGTAATCTCTATTTTTGCTGGCAGATAATTTGGCTTGCTCACATTTTCTATTTCTACCGTTATGTTTACTAAAGGTAGCGATTTCTCGCTTAGCGAAGCTTTCAACGTGGCATAATCGGGCGTTTGGGCCGGGACAGCAGTTGCCAAGATCAAAGCCAAAAGCAGGAGAGTGGTTTTAATTTTCATAGAATTGTTTTTTGTCCTTCTTTTTTATTGTTTTTAAAGTTAGTTTATGTTGCTGCAAATTTAAACATTTTTAGGCGTTTGACAAAACTGTTTGAAGCTCTATTTTGTCGTAAGCTCCCATTTGTTACATTATTTAAGGTGAAAAACAGCGCTCTTTCAGAAATAATTAGTAAATTTGCACCCAAACAAGAAAAACAACTTCAAATAAATATATGAACGTTTTAGAGTTAAGCGAACAAGAGATTGTAAGACGACAGAGTCTGCAGGAACTGCGCGACATGGGCATCGATCCGTATCCAGCAGCAGAGTATCCCACCAATGCTTTTTCTGATGAGATAAAGGCAAACTTCGCTGAGGGCGAAGAGCGCACCGTGTGCATTGCCGGCCGCATGATGAGCCGCCGCGTGATGGGCAAGGCAAGCTTCGTGGAGCTGCAAGACTCGAAAGGCCGCATTCAGGTTTACATCACCCGTGACGACATTTGCCCCGACGAGAATAAAGATTTGTACAACAAGGTGTTCAAGCGCCTCATGGATATCGGCGACTTCATCGGTATCACAGGTTTTGTGTTCAAGACACAGACCGGCGAGATCTCTGTTCACGCCAAGTCGCTCACGCTGCTCTCAAAGAGCCTCAAGCCGCTGCCTGTTGTGAAAGAAAAAGACGGCAAAACATACGACAGCTTTGACGATGCCGAACTGCGCTATCGCCAACGTTATGTTGACCTTGCTGTGAATGAAGAGATAAAAGATATCTTCATCAAGCGCAGTAAAGTATATAGCTCTATGCGCGAATATTTCAACTCAAAAGGTTATATGGAAGTGGAAACCCCGATTCTGCAATCCATTGCCGGCGGAGCAGCCGCACGTCCATTCATAACTCACCACAACGCACTGGATATGCCGCTGTACATGCGTATTGCCAGTGAGTTGTACCTGAAAAGACTAATTGTAGGTGGTTTCGAAGGAGTGTATGAAATAGGTAAGAACTTCCGTAACGAAGGAATGGACCGCACACACAACCCTGAATTTACCTGCATGGAAATATATGTTGCCTACAAGGACTATAACTGGATGATGGAATTTACAGAAAAAATGATTGAAAAAATCTGTCTGGATGTAAACGGCACCACTCAAGTAAAAGTAGGCGACAACATCATTGACTTCAAAGCCCCGTACAAACGTGTCACCATGCTGGACTCTATCAAGGAACACACCGGCTATGATCTGACAGGCATGAACGAAGAACAGATACGAGAAGTTTGCCAGAAACTCAATATGGAGATTGACGACACAATGGGCAAAGGCAAACTGATCGATGAAATCTTCGGAGAATTCTGCGAAGGTACTTACATCCAGCCGACTTTCATCACCGACTATCCGAAAGAAATGTCTCCGCTGACAAAGATACACCGCAGCAATCCGGATTTGACCGAGCGTTTCGAGCTGATGGTGAACGGTAAGGAACTGTGTAATGCATACTCCGAATTGAACGACCCGATTGACCAGTATAACCGTTTTGCGGAGCAGCAGGCACAGCTTGACGCGGGGCTGGATGAAGAAGCGCACCCGATGGATATGGACTTCGTCAACGCGCTGGAGGTTGGTCTGCCTCCGACAGGCGGACTGGGCATCGGCATCGACAGAGTCATCATGCTGATCACC
>OKRS01000668.1_pt1 | contig 25669 bp, 18 predicted proteins | sample 1601191 | NCBI WGS metagenome assembly OKRS01 (sample SAMEA3541509, study PRJEB24748) | human gut metagenome | biome: human gut; feature: human-associated habitat; material: faeces | place: China | collected 2012
TTACCCGTACGGCAGTTTAGCAAACTACTGGTTTCAGCCACTCACCCAAACTTCCTTACGGTCGTTCGATGTAATCACCGAATCATTTTCGCTCATCTCTTGATTGCGGATGCAAAGGTATGAATATATTTTTATTTCTCCAAACTTTTCGCTAACTTTTTCTCGCTTTTTCTGCATTTTTCTTGATTTTTCTTCGGTCAAAGATGAAGAAAGAGACGTTCACCTTATTATATATTAAACTTTCGCAAGTTCAGAAGTTAATGGAATTAAAGAAGTAAACACTCCCTTCGGTCGTTCAAGAAGTTAACGGACAATAGCTTTATTGCTTAAACAACAAGACATTTTTGTCATAACAAAGAAAAACGAGATACAAAAATTCATAATTATCCTACTCTGGGCAACGGATGGAGCAAAAATTTGCTGTCGTGTTCTTGCCTATACCGATTATTATTTCTATTTTTGCATCTTATATATAAGAAAGGTCTTATGGGCCTATGGCTAAAAAGAAAAGAGCCTTATGGGCTGAAGACTAAAAAGAAAAGGGTCTTATGGGACCTAAGGCTAAAAATAAAGAAAAGGGTCTTATGAGCTAAAGGCTAAAAAAGAAGGGCCTTATGAGCTAAAGGCTTTACAAACGAGAAAAGATTTACAAAGAAAGATAATGATAAGCAAGAACAAGATAAAGCACATCAGGGCGCTCGCCTTGAAGAAGAACCGAAAGGCGGAAGGCGTGTTTGTGGCAGAAGGCCCCAAGACCGTGGGCGACATACTGGTGAGACAACGTGCCTTGACCATTGTTGCCACAGACGAGTGGGTGCAACAACACCACGACGAGGCACAACGCACAGACGAGCTGATTGTGGTGACAGAAGAAGAGCTGACAAAAACCAGTTTGCAGCAGAACCCGCAACAGGTGCTGGCGGTATTTAAACAGACAGAGGAGGAGCTGACGGCAGACAGCATAAGCAAGAAGCTGGTGCTCGCGCTCGATGGTGTGCAAGACCCAGGCAACCTCGGAACCATCATTCGCATTGCCGACTGGTTCGGCATAGATACCATTGTGTGCAGTCCCGACACGGCCGACGTGTACAACCCAAAGGTGGTGCAGGCCACGATGGGCAGCATAGCAAGGGTGAGAGTGGTCTACACCTCCCTACCCCACCTCGTAGACCGTCTGCCAAAAGACCATCCTGTGTTTGGAACCATGCTCGACGGCGAAAACATCTACACCAAAGATCTGCCACAACACGGCATTATTGTGATGGGAAACGAAGGCAACGGCATTAGCGCCGAGATGCGCAGCAGGATAAGCCAAAAGTTGCTCATACCTACCTTCGCCACAACGGCCGACAAGGCAGACAGCCTGAACGTGGCTGTGGCTACAGCCATTGTGTGCTCCGAGTTCAGGCGTTAAAAGGTAAAAAGGTAAAAGGGTAAAAAGGTAAAAAAATAAAAAGAAAAAAGAAGAAAAAGAAAGAAACATAAAGTGATGGAAAAGACAGATTTTTTAAAAGAGCGTAGCATATCGAGCTGCCTTAAGAGCGCCTTCGATCTCTACTGCTCCAACTTTGCCACTATATTTCGCAAGACATGGATACCCGCGCTTGTGGTGTCGATCGTGCTCTCTTTGCAGGCGTTCCTGCCTCAACAAGAGACCATTGTACCCACGACTGCTGACCTTCTGTTGAGCCTTGCCACGGCAGCAGCCACGGCTGTGGTGTTCGTGTTTTTGGCTCCTTGGTTCTGGTCAAAGCTTATCGGCTTGTTCTGCGAGATGCCCCCGAAGCAGATCTATTGGAAGAACGTGCGGCTGAACGGCGCAACGACCGTTATTTGTGTTGCGTTCCTCGTCGTGGTGCTCGCAGCTTCGTTTGCTTTGGGAGCGGGCTTGGCTGCTGCCAACATCGGGAAAGCCACAGCCATTGGCGTGGCAACGATAGGCACAGTTTGTTTGACGATAGTGTTTTTGTTTGCCGTCGTGCCCTTGCTCTACTCTTTAACAAAATATGTTATAGACCCGCAACGCACGTTGCGACAGGCGTTTACGGCCGACTACAGAACGGGAGCGCGTCGTTACGGCTTTCTCTTGGGCACGTCGTTAATTCTGACGCTCATCGTGCTGATTATAGTGTGCGTAATGTCGGTACCCATGATCGTGCTCTTGATGGCAAACCACGCCAACGCCGAGGGAATGATGCTGGGCGACGCATCGGCTCTGCCAGGCAGCTTCAGCACGCTCTATTTTGTGGCACAGACCGCCATGTGTTTTGTGGCACAATATAGCGCCGTCTGGTTCTTCCTTACAGCCCTCTACGCTTGTGGAACGGTTGACACAAGACTGAACACACGACAGGCTACTTCGGACAACGGACAAGAGGCTAAGCTTTGAAGAGCCAAGGCAATAAGTAGGTGTTCAAATTTAATCGCATAAAACAATACAGAAAACAAAAAAGATTGACAACTATGGATAACATCTCAACCAAGCAGCAACGTGTGCTCTTCATCGACCGTGACGGCACGCTGATAGAGGAACCTGCCGACGAGCAGATTGACGCTTTTGAGAAGCTGAAATTTGTGGACGGCATGATCAGCAACCTCGCGTTCATAGCACGCCATCTCGACTTCAAGCTCGTCATGGTGAGCAACCAGGACGGCCTGGGCACCAGTTCATTCCCGGAAGACACGTTCTGGCCCGTTCACAACTTTATCTTGCAGACGCTTAAGGGCGAAGGCATAGAGTTTGACGAGCAGCTCATAGACCGCCATTTTCCTGAAGACCACTCGCCCATGCGCAAGCCCGGCACAGGCATGCTCACAGGCTATATTGACAACCCCGCTTATGACCTCGCCAACAGCTATGTCATCGGCGACCGCGAGACCGATGCGCAGCTGGCGACAAACCTCGGCTGCAAGGCGCTGGTCTTAGGACGCGACGGGCTGACTTGGGACAAGATTGCGGAGCTGCTCTTTGCTGGCGAACGCACGATAGAGATGCGTCGCACAACAAAGGAGACCGACGTGTTCGTGAAGCTGAACCTCGACGGCACAGGCAAGTGTGACATAAGCACAGGGCTCGGATTCTTTGACCACATGCTTGAGCAGATCGGACGCCACGGCATGTGCGACCTTACGATCCACACCAAGGGCGACCTGAACGTTGACGAGCACCACACCATCGAAGACACGGCGATTGTGCTTGGCGAATGTCTTCTCAAAGCGCTTGGCAACAAACGCGGCATCGAACGCTACGGCTATTGTCTGCCCATGGACGACTGCTTGTGCCAGGTGGCTCTCGACTTTGGCGGACGCGCATGGCTGCAATGGGACACGGAGTTTAGACGCGAACGCATAGGTGACGTGCCGACGGAGATGTTCATGCACTTCTTCAAGAGTCTTAGCGACGCGGCGCAGATGAACCTCGCCATCAAGGCGTCGGGAACAAACGAGCACCATAAGATTGAGGGCATTTTCAAGGCTCTCGCCAAGAGCATCAAGATGGCGGTAAAACGAGACATCTACCATTATGAGCTGCCTTCGACGAAGGGGATGCTGTAATAAAGGTAAAAGGGTAAAAAGGTAAAAAAGGAATTGAGTATTAAGATTTGGAACGACTAATTATGAAAACATTAAGATATTTGTTTATGGCTTGCCTGCTGGCCGTTGCCGTGTGCACATCAGCACAGACAAACAAACAGGCTATGGACGTGCTCAACAAGACGGCACAAGTGATTGGACACAAGGGAGGTGCAAGCGCCAACTTCACCTTCTCCAACGCTAAACTTGGAACAACATCAGGATCAATAGCCATAAAGGGAAACAAGTTTAACGCGCACACGCCTCTGGCTACCGTATGGTTCAACGGCAAGACACAATGGACCTACATGAAGAAGACACAAGAGGTTAACGTCACAACGCCCACCCAGGCGCAACAGATGTCCATGAACCCATACACCTTCATAAACCTCTATAAGACGGGCTACAACATGACGCTCACACAAAACGCGCAGAGCTATGAGGTTCATCTGACAGCACAAAACAAGAAACGTACCGTGCAGGAGCTCTACATAAGCATCAACAAAAAGAGCTATGTGCCATCACGCATAAAGATGCGCCAAAACAGCACATGGAGCACCATCACGGTAAGCAACTTCAAGGCAAAGAACCAACCCAACAGCCTGTTCACGTTCAACCAGAAAGACTTCCCACAGGCTGAGGTTATTGACCTTAGATAAAGGGACGCTCTCAAAGGAAAGCCGACCCAAAGGGTTGCACAAGAAGAGCCCTCAAGAGGCAGCTAAAAAAAGGGTTGCACAAGATAAAGCTCTCAAAGGGTAGCTAAGAGATTTGCACAAGAAGAAGCCCTCAAGAGGTTCGCCAACAAGCAACAAGCAACAAGGAAATAAAGAAACAAGAAGAAAAGAAAAAAAACGAAAAAAAATGAACACATGGCAACTCTTTAAGCTGTTGCGCCGCCACAGACAGCTGGCGGAGAAGCGCAGCTTGTCAAACGCGGGCAACAAGGCGGCAAAGGTGGTCATAACGCTTATGTCGTCGTTCGTGATAGTGTATCTGCTTGGAGCGGCTGTAATGCTTGCTCTCATAGCCAACGACGGCGGCAGGTACACCTCACCCGAGATCTTGTGCATGTGCTTGCCGTTCATTTTTGCCCTCGACTTCTTCTTGCGCTTCACCGTGCAGCAGACCCCGTCGCAGATGGTGAAACCTTATCTTCTGCTGCCGTTGCCACGCAACACATGTGTTAACCATTTTGTTGCCACATCGGTTGTGAGCTGGGGCAACGCCGTGTGGCTCATCATGGTTGTGCCGTTCTGCCTCATGTCGGTAGTGTTCAGTTACGGCCTTTGGCCGTCGTTGCTGCTCATCGTCTATTGCTGGTTGCTGGCAATGGCCAACAGCCAATGGTACGCCATCGTGCGCACGCTCATCAACGACTCCATGTTGTGGTGGCTGCTGCCCGCAGCTTTCTACGCCTTACTGCTCGTGCCAATGGTGCTGCTCGACGGGGCTGCTGGCGACCTGTTCTTGCAGGCCGTCACTATGCCTGGCGAGCAGATTGCTGCTGGCAACCCCCTACCCCTGCTGTTTGCCGCAGTCCTCCTGGCGTTGCTCATAAAGGCTAACGTAGCCACGCAGCAACAGCACGTCATGAAAGAGGTGCAAACCGTCGAAAAGACCAAAGAGGTGCGGTCGGCAAAGAGCTATGCTTTTCTGAACAAATATGGCGACATCGGCCAATACATAAAACTTGAGCTTCGTCTCATGTCGCGCAACAAGAATCCGCGCAAACTCTTCTGGTTTGCAACAGCCATCGTCGTGCTGCTCACAATTGTGGTCTGCACAACCGACGTTTACGATTCGGCAGGAATGACCATCTTCTGGTGCATCTACAATTTTGTTGTCTATGGAGAGATGATGCTCACCCGCGTCATGAGTTATGAGGGCAACTATATAGACTGTCTTATGGTGCGCCGCGAAAACATTCTGTCGCTCTTGAAGGCAAAATATTATGTCTATTGTCTGCTGCTCATCATACCATTCTTACTCATGCTCCCCCTGGTCATCGTTGGCAAATGGTCAATTCTCATGCTTGTCAGCATGGCCTCGTTCACGGCAGGGTTTCAATATTTCGTGCTCTTCCAGCTGGCTGTCTACAACAAGCAGACGGTTCCGCTCAACACCAAGTTCACAAGCAAGGCTGGCATGGAAAACAGCTATGCGCAGCTCCTGGCACAGGTCGTGAGCTTCGGTCTGCCCATGATCACGGTCTCCATGACAAGCGCCATGTTCTCAAAAGACATCGCCTACATTATTCTAATGGTCATAGGCCTTGTGTTCATAGCCACACATCGCCTGTGGATGCGCAACATCTATCGCCGGCTGATGAAACGCCGTTATGTAAACTTGGCGGCGTTCAGGGCGTCAAGATAAAGGGCGTTTTCCCGCAACATCAAAAACGTCAACCATCTTAAACAACATTATTTTCTTTTACGACACCACATGCTGACAGTTTATAAAGCGAGCGCAGGAAGCGGCAAGACCTTCACGCTCACCATAGAATATATAAAAATGCTTATCAACAACCCGATGAGCTATCGCAACATTCTCGCCGTGACCTTCACAAACAAGGCCACAGACGAGATGAAGAGTCGTATCCTGACAAAGCTCTACGGCATGTGGAAGCAGCTTGCCGACTCGGCCGACTACACCTCGAAGATAAGCCAGGATCTCGGCCTCGCACCCGCCATCGTGGCAGAGAGAGCCGGACAGGCGCTCACGCTCCTCGTACACCATTACAACCATTTTCGCGTGGTAACCATCGACACGTTCTTCCAGATTGTGCTTCGCAACCTCGCGCGCGAGCTTGACCTCACGGCCAACATGCGCATAGAGCTGGGCGACACGCAGATAGAGCAGCAGGCCGTGGACAGGATGATCGAGAACCTGCGCCCCACGGACGAGCTGCTGGTGTGGATCATGCAATATATCACGGACACGATAAACGACGACAAAAACTGGAACGTCATAAGACACATCAAAGATTTTGGACGCAACATCTTCAAAGACTTCTACAAGGAGCATAGCGACACGTTGGAAACGACCATCGGCGAAGCAACGTTTTTTGAGCGTTACACCTCCACCCTGCGCACCTTGGCAAAGAACGCAGAACAACGCATGAAGAATGTGGCAGACGAGTTTTTTGCCGCCCTCGACGGCGCTGGCTTCACCATAGACGACCTTGCGAGCAAGAGCCGTGGAGCCGCCTCGTTCTTTATAAAACTGCAACGCGGCGACTACAGCCCGTCGGCTTTCAACGACAAGAAGACGGGCGAGCTGCTCGCAACCTACCGTAAGGCTCTTGCCGACCCCGACGCATGGCTCACAAAGACGGCCCTCAAGGGACCAAACGGCCCGTTGCTGAAAGCTCTCGCTCACGACAAGCTCACGCCCCTGCTTGAAAAGGCCGAGAGCACGCGCCGACGCGAGTGGAACAACTATCAGGCCTCGCAAGAGGTGCTGGCACACATGCACCAGCTGCGTCTGCTCGGAAGCATAGCGCAAGCCGTGCGCGAAGACAACATTCAGCACAACCGCTTCTTGCTTAGCGACACCCAATACATGCTCCATCGGCTCATAGGACAGGACGACACGCCGTTCATCTATGAGAAGATAGGCACGCAAATCAACCACATCATGATAGACGAGTTTCAGGACACGAGTACCATTCAATGGGCCAACTTCAAGGTCTTGCTGCTCGAGTGTCTTAGTCATGAGGACAGCGGCACAAATCTCATCGTGGGCGACGTGAAGCAGAGCATCTACAGATGGCGCGAAGGCGACTGGCGCTTGCTCAACAACATAGACGCCCAGTTTAAGGGCACGCCTTACACACCTCATGAGGATAGTCTGAAAACCAACTATCGCTCGGAGCGCAACATTATAGATTTTAACAACTCATTCTTCACCCATGCTGCCATGCTTGAGCGCCAACGCATTGCCGATGCGGGGTCAGACGTGATGGCTGCGCAGCTTGAGAAAGCCTACTCGGACGTGGTGCAGCTCATACCCACAAACCGCCCGCGCCCCAAGGCAGGACGCATAGAGGTGCAACTGCTGCCGCGACAAGCCGACGACGAGACCGACACGACAACGCTCATGATGGAGCGTGTCACGGCAACCATATCGCGGCTGCTCAACGAGCATGTGCGTCCTCGCGACATCGCCGTGCTCATGCGCCGCAACGAGGATGTGCGCACCATAGCCCGCTACCTGTCTGACCACCTGCCTGAGGTGCCTGTGGTCTCGGGCGAGGCTTACCGTCTTGACAGCAGCATAGCCGTGAACGCCATTATCTGGTCTTTGCGTCTGCTCCTCCACCCCACCGACGAGATCATGCAGGCCAACGTGGCATGCTTCTACAAAAAATATGTCGAGAGAATGGAACAGGGCTGCAAGAGCTTCGCCATAACCAGCGCCGCCGCAAGCCAAATTGCGGACAGGCTGCTCTTTGGCGATACCGACCTGTCAGCCCTTCCGCTCTTTGAGCTTGCCGAGCACCTGCAACGTCTTTACACGCTCGACGAGATAGAGGGTCAGAGCGCGTTTGTGTGCGCCTTCTTCGATGTCATAAACAAGTTTGCCATAGACAACCCGTCCGACATAGAGGGGTTCCTTGAACAATGGGACAACAGCTATTGCGACCTGACCATACAGACCGACGATGCCGACGGCATACAGTTGCTGAGCATACACAAGAGCAAGGGTCTGGAATATGACAACGTCATCATTCCGTTCTGCGACTGGAAGATGACGCTCCCTGGTCTCATCTGGTGCCAGCCGCGCACGGCTCCCTTCAACGAGCTGCCGCTGGTGGCTGTGAGCAACATTGTGAGCAGAATGGCCGGCACTTGTTTTGAGCACGACTGTCTGGAAGAATCGTTCGAAAACATTATCGACAACCTCAACATGCTCTATGTGGCTTTCACCCGTGCAGGCAAGAACCTTTTTGTCTATGGACGACGAGCCGACCAGCAGTATCGGTCAAACCTCTTGGAGCAATGTCTGCCCCTCATAGCTGCCGACCTTGAAGGAGCCGAGTTTGAGGGAGCCGAAGGTCCCGACGACGAGGTGCGCTTCGCTTACGGCACAATAGCCAAAAAAGAAGAAAAGGGAGAGAATAAAGGAGAAGGAAAAGGAGAAGAGGCAGGAGAAGAGCTGTCACGCCTTTCTGCTGCCAAGCCTAAGCAAGCCAACGTGTTTCTTGCCGAGAAGGAGCGCATAGACCTCGACTTCAACACCTACCCCAGCAAGGCCACGTTCCGTCAGAGCAACGACAGCCGAGAGTTTGTAAAGGGCGAGGACGAGGAGCAACAGATTTCTTACATAAAGAAGGGCAACATCATGCACGGCATCTTCTCGGAGATGCGCACAGCCGACGACCTGCCAAAGGTCATGAAGAGCTATGTGGAGCGCGGCTTGCTTGCCGATGCGCCCATAACGCCAGAGGCCATAACCTCACTCATGTCGAGCCGTCTGGCTTGCAGGCAGGCTGCCGATTGGTTCGCCCCGGGGTGGCGTCTGTACAACGAGTGTACGATCCTCACACGCGACCCCAACGACCCGAACAAGATGAAGGAGTATAGGCCGGACCGTGTGATGGAGCGCGACGGCCGCTTCGTGGTTGTCGACTTCAAATTTGCCTCTCCAACCGACGAGCACAAGCAGCAAGTGGCCCTCTACATGGCCATGCTCAAACAGATGGGACACAACGATGTGGAAGGCTACCTGTGGTACGTCTATCCCAACAGAGTTGTTAAATGTTAAGGTCTTAATTTGCAGAACCCTCCTTTTAAAAAAGAGAAGGAGACGAAGAAAGAAGACAAAGACGAAGAAGAAAGAAGAAGAAAGAAGGAGAAAAAAGAAAGAAGGAGAAAAAAAATATGAGCAAAACATTCCTTGAGCTTGTCGCCGCCGACCTGCTCAGTCGATTCGATAAAAACATGTCGCGCGTGGCCGTGGTGTTTCCAAACAAGCGTGCCTCTCTGTTTCTGAACCGTCATTTCTTTGAGATGACGGGAGGAGAGCCCATGTGGACTCCTGCTTACATGACCATCAGCGACCTCTTCCGCCGCCACTCGTTGCTAACCGTGGCAGACCCCATAAAGCTTGTGTGCGACCTTCACAAGACCTATGTGGAGTGTACCAAGTCGAAGGAGACGATAGACCATTTCTACAGTTGGGGACAACTGATGCTGTCCGACTTTGACGATGTCGACAAGAACCTTGCCGATGCCGACAAGGTGTTCCGTAACGTGGCCGACATTGCCGAGATTGAGCGAGACCTCACCTATCTTGACGAAGAGAAGCAAGCCATCCTGAAAAGGTTCTTTGCAAGCTTCGCCCAAGAAAACGCGGGTCAAAGCTCTTCTGGCGAGAGCGAACTGAAGAAGCGGTTTGTCAACCTGTGGCAACACATAGGCAGCATCTACACACGGTTCAACCAACGGCTGAAAGAGCAGCACCTCGCTTATGAGGGTGCCCTCTACCGCGACGTGGTCTCAAACGCGGAAGCCGAGACGTTCAAAGAGTTCGACACCTACGTCTTCATAGGCTTCAACATGCTTCAAAAGGTGGAGCAGCAGCTCTTCAGCAAGCTGAAAAAGGCAGGCAAGGCCCTGTTCTATTGGGACTATGACACCTATTACATGCCGCGCAAGGGACAGCCCGACAACGAGGCGGGCCATTTCATAGCCCAGTATCTGGAGCATTTTCCCAACGCCCTTGAAGAGAACGGAACCAGCCGCGCCGCCATCTACAGCAACCTCAAGCGCAAGCCACACATAACCTTTGCCGAGGCCTCCACAGACACGGTACAGGCCGCCTACATGAGCAGTTGGCTAACCCAAGAGGGCAAAGGGCGCATAGAGGCGGGCAGCTCAACAGCCGTGGTGATGTGCGACGAGAACATTCTGCAAACCGTCATGCACGCCCTGCCCGACGAGGTGGAGAAAGCCAACATAACAACAGGTTTCCCCCTGCAACAGACCTCGGTGGCATCGCTCATGAGCATGCTCATAGACCTGCAGACCAACGGCCACAAGGCGGGTAGCGACAAATACAGCCTGCACGCCGCCCTTCGTGTATTGCGCCATCCCTTCAGCACCATAATGTCGCCCCTGGCGCCAGAGCTCATAAAGCGCCTCACCTCCGACGCAGAGGCACGCACCTATTATCCCTCCCGACAGCAGCTTGCCGTGGACGAGGGCACAGCTCTCATCTTTGCCGACCTCGCCCCCGCGCCGTGTAGCGAAGCCGAAGAAAACCGCAACCTCTTTGCCTGGCTGCAGAAGGTGCTGAAGCATGTGGGCACACAATGTGCGTCAGACGATGCGCTCTTCACGGAGAGCGTGTTCAGGATGTACACACTTGTGAGCCGACTGTTGGAGCTTATCGACAGCGGCGACCTGCAAGCCGATCTCTCAACCCTTGAGCGCCTCTTTGCCCAGCTCATAGGCGGCACCTCCATTCCGTTCCACGGCGAACCGATAGAGGGAATACAGGTAATGGGTGTGCTCGAGACCCGTAACCTCGACTTTGAGCACCTGCTCATTCTCTCCTGCAACGAGGGCAACATGCCGAAGGGCGTGAACGACGCTTCGTTCATTCCCTACTCCATACGCAAGGCTTACGACCTCACGACCGTTGACCACAAGGTGGCCATCTATGCCTACTATTTCTACCGCCTGCTGCAACGCTCTGCCGACGTGACCATAATTTCATCGACGGTAAAGGACGCGGGCACCCCGTGCGAGAAGAGCCGTTTCATGACGCAGCTCATGGTGGAGAGCGGAATAGACATACGGCACATCAGCCTGAGCGCACGCCACGCCGCAACGAGCTTCACGCGCCACGCATGCATAGAGAAGACGCCCGAGATAATGGAAGAGCTGAAGACCATCAGCTACCTGTCGCCCACGGCCATAAACCGCTACCTCACCTGTCAGCTCACGTTCTATTATAACAACCTTGCGCACATTCATGAGTATGACGACGACGAGCAGGCCGAGCTCGACGACCGCACCTTCGGACTGATCTTCCATGCTGCCGCCGAGAGCATCTACAACACCATCGCGCCCACAGGCCTCGTCACAACCACGGCCATAGACCAGTTTCTGCGCCAGCACCATGCGGTCCTGCAACATGTCGACCACGCCTTTGCCAAGGAGCTGTTCAAGATTGACCCCACAAAGCACAAGCCCGAATATAACGGTCTGCAACTCATCAACCGCGCCGTGATAGCCAACTATCTGCGCTCGCTCCTGACCGCCGACAAGGAGAACACGCCGTTCACCATCTGCGGGCTGGAGCAGAAGGTGGAGACAACAATAACCATAAACGAGGGGCTGCCCACGTGCCAGACCATACGCATCGGCGGCACCATAGACCGTCTTGACGCGGTAACAGACAAGCAGACAGGACACGAGACCATGCGCGTGGTCGACTATAAGACAGGACGTTACCACAAACCCTCGAACGCAGAACAGATAGCGACGGTCGACGACATCTTCACCACGGGCGAGAAGCGCAAGAAGCAGGCGGGCTACTATCTGCAAACGCTCCTCTACTCGCTCATAACCAGCCACTCCTCACGCCACAACCCCAAGGCGTTGCCCGTCAGCCCCGCCTTGCTCTACATTCAGCACACGGCAACCGACTATGATCCTGTGCTCAACCTTGGCCCGGAACGCATAAACGACGTGGAGCCGCTCCGCAAACAGTTTGGCGACAGGCTCCGTGAGCTCATTGCCGACATCTACGACCCGTCTCTGCCCTTTGCTGCCACAACAGACGAGAGCAGATGCAAACATTGTGCCTATAAAGACATTTGCAGTTTTTAAAATTCAAAATTTATTTTGCCACCCCAATAATATTGTGTAATTTTGCATTTTCTAAGAAAAACAAAATCAAAATTATGAAATCTGACATTGAGATAGCACGCGAGACCAAATTGACAGAAATTCACAAGGTAGCAACCAACTACGGCATTCCTGCAGACGAGATTGAGAACTATGGCAAGTATATTGCCAAAGCTCCGCTAAAGCTCATCGATGAAGAGCAGATAAAGAAGAGCAACCTCATTCTTGTGACAGCCATCACCCCCACCAAGGCGGGCATAGGCAAGACAACCGTGTCGGTGGGTCTGGCCCTCGGCCTCAACCGCATAGGCAAGAAAGCCATCTGCGCCCTGCGTGAGCCGTCGCTCGGTCCCTGCTTCGGACAGAAAGGCGGAGCGGCAGGAGGCGGACACGCACAGGTGCTGCCCATGGACAAGATAAACCTCCATTTCACGGGCGATTTCCACGCCATCACCTCGGCACACAACATGATCACGGCTCTGCTCGACAACTATATCTACCAGAACCGCGACAACGGCTTTGCCATGAAAGAGGTGCTGTGGAACCGCGTGCTCGACATCAACGACCGCGGCCTGCGTTACATCGTCACAGGCCTGGGAGCCAAGACCAACGGCGTGGTGCGCGAGTCGGCGTTCGACATCACACCCGCTTCCGAGATCATGGCCATCCTCTGTCTCGCCACCGACGAGGCCGACCTGCGCCGCCGCATAGAAAACATCCTGCTGGGCTTCACCTCTGAAGGCAAGCCCTTTACCGTGAAAGACCTCGGCGTGGCCGGCTCCATAACCGTTCTGCTGCGCGACGCCCTCAACCCCAACCTCGTGCAGACAACCGAAAACACGGCTGCCTTTGTGCACGGCGGACCGTTTGCCAACATAGCCCACGGCTGCAACTCTATACTCGCCACAAAGATGGCCATGACCTTTGGCGATTATGTCATTACAGAAGCCGGATTCGGCGCCGATCTGGGTGCCGAGAAATTCTTCGACATAAAGTGTCGCAAGGCCAATCTTCAGCCCAAGCTTACCGTCATCGTGGCCACGGCACAAGGTCTGAAGATGCACGGCGGCGTGCCCGTTGACGAGATAAAGAACGAGAACCACGAAGGTCTGGCCAAGGGTCTTGAGAACCTCGACAAGCACATAAGCAACATGCAGATGTATGGACAGACCGTGGTGGTGGCCTTCAACCGCTACGCCTCCGACACAGAAGAAGAGATCGACATCGTGCGCCGCCATTGTGCCGGCCTGGGCGTGGGCTTTGCCGTGAACAACGCCTTCATAGAGGGCGGCAAGGGCGCCGAAGAGCTGGCCCGTCTCGTGGTGGAGACCATCGCCAACAAGCCATCTGCTCCCCTCACCTTGGCTTACGACGACGACGACAAGGTGGAAGAAAAGATCTGTAAGGTGGCACGCAAGGTCTATGGCGCCGCCACCGTGAGCTTCTCGGCCGAGGCAAAGAAGAAGCTACAGATGATCTACGACATGGGCTACGACCGTTTCCCCGTGTGCATAGCCAAGACACAATATTCGTTCTCTACCGACCCGAAGCTCTACGGCGTGGCCAAGAACTTTGACGTCAACGTGAGCGACATCGTCATCAACGCAGGTGCCGAGATGCTCGTCATCATAGCAGGCAAGATCATGCGCATGCCGGGTCTGCCCAAGGTGCCGCAAGCCCTGAAAATAGACATCGTGAACGGCGAGATAGAGGGCCTGTCATAAAAAACAGGACCTCCCGGTTATCTCAAAAAACAAGAATCTTCATCAACATGAACGACACAGCACAAGGAGAGCGCACACAACAACGCCTATCCTTGTGCTGATTTTTTGTTCCGTGTTCAACAGTCGAAAACCAAAATTCTTTAGTTTAAAATCTGTTAAATAAACATATCGGCATACAAGAAAGAAAGCACAAGAGGGTTTTTATCTTTAAAAGCTAAAGCCAAGGCAAAAGCCAAGGCTAAAGCAAAGAAAAAAAATAAGGAACACATTTTATATTACGAATATGAACAAAACATTAGAAAAGGTAGCCGCCATGTCGATGGTGGCAGCAGCAATGGTCGCAACATCATGCGGCACACAGAAGAAAGCTGCAAGCGAGAACACAAACGTCAGCGACGCCGTGGTGGCTTATCCAGACGAAGCACACGAGATGGACGAAAACTATCTCATTCTCGACGACTCACAACGTGCACAGGTGCAGAAGAACAACGCCTTCGCCCTGAAGCTCTTCACAGAGACAGCCAAAATGCAGTCGACCGTCATCTCGCCCCTCAGCGTGACATACCTCATGGCCATGCTCGCCAACGGAGCCGACGGCGAAACACGCCAGCAGATCATGAGCACCATCGGCGCCAGCGATGCCGACATCAACGCCATGAACGCTCTCTACCACTCTATAATGGAAAAGCAGAGCCGTCTCGACAAGGCTACCGACATAAACGTGGCCAACTATATTGCCGTGAACAAGAACATAAAGCTTAACGACGCCTTCACAAAGGCCATGAAGGAGCTTTACCTCTCAGGCGTGGAAAGCCTCGACTTCACATCGCCCAAGACCACCAAGACCATCAACACATGGTGCAACAAGCAGACCAAAGGCATGATCCCGAGCATCATCGACAACACAGACCCCAACGCCACAGCTTATCTCATGAACGCCATCTTCTTCAACGGCACATGGGCAAAGACCTTCGACAAGACCATGACCAAGCAGGAGCTCTTCCAGGGCTACACGCGCAACATACAGAAGGTGCAGATGATGCACCAGAACGACAAGTTCTTCTACACCACAACACCCGGTTACGCAGCCGTGGACCTGCCCTACGGCAACGGAGCCTACTCCATGACCGTGCTGCTCCCCCACAACGGCCACAGCATTAACGAGATCATGAAAGACCTCACAGCCGAGAAGCTCCTGCAGACAGACCAGAACATGACCGAGCACATCGTTGACCTGAAGCTCCCCCGCTTCAGCATAGAGCAGGAGACCTCGCTCAACAGCATCATAGCAAAGCTTGGCGCCCCGTCAATATTCGATGCCTCCAAGGCCAACTTCAGCCACATGACAGCAGCCCCCATGCACATCTCGAACATGCTTCAGAAGGCAAAGATCGAGGTTAACGAGAAGGGCACCAAGGCAGCAGCCGTGACAGCAGCCATCATGACCATGTCGTTGGCCCCTGAAGAGCCAAAGCATGTAGAGTTTCACGCCACCCGCCCCTTTGTCTACATCATAAAGGAACGCGCCACAGGTGCCATCTTCTTTATAGGACAGTTTACGGGAGCTGAATAAAGACAATTGGGGAAAAATACAATATAATAGGGAAAAGCCAATATATAAAATACAATTAGAAAAAACCAATATAATTGGGAGAAGCCAATATATAAAATACAATTAGAAAAAACCAATATAATTGGGAAAAGCCAATATATAAAATACAATTAGAAAAACCAATCTAATTGGAAAAAGCCTGTTATATAGAAAACGCAGGAAACAGAAAATAAAAAGCAGAACAAGAGGGTTGTTTTTCGCCCTCTTGTTTTTTTTTAAAGACAATAGAGACAATAGGGACAATCCGTTTCTCCTTCCTGACCATTCCAAACGCGAGAGCCAATTCAATAAATTTTGACATGCGATAGTCGTAGTCGCCATTAAGCAACTGCGACACATACCCCTTTGAGACACCGAGATATTCAGCCAGCTCGCTTGTGTTGCGGCCTGTCTCCGCCATAAATTTCTCCGCCAGGTTGTAAAGTTCAATCTGGGTTTTAGCTTCCCATTATTCAGGACTTTTCAATACTTCTTCTCTTTTCATATCGCACCTTTCTTTAGAAAAACACATTTTTTAGAAGCGCTCAAGGGGAAGAACTCTTTGGCTGGCAGCGTAAAGCCGCTTAGCCGTTATCTCAAATTTTAACGAACTATTTATCTAAAGCGTATTTGGAAATTTAAGTCTATGAAATATTTGTTGTCTTTACTATAGACATAGCCAAAATCTCCCTTCTTATACTTTTTTGCCCCCGACTCTCCATTTTTGTAGATATATGAATCCCTCTCTCTTTCAGAAATATTTCGCCCCTCTTGATAAGCTTTAGCTTTGGCTACGGCCAAGTCTTTGAGCATTCCTCTATCAGGACGGTCAAAATAAGTATTTTCAAAAAGGTAGTTGCCAAAAATATCATCAGACATTGCACGATAATACAACATCTCGCCACTACGGCTCACATCTATATATCCACCAGTAAGTCTCTTTCTGCCATTCCAAATTGAAGATGCTGTCATGCCAGCAAATGAGGCAAAGAGGAAATCCTTGAATTTGGCTGGATAGAACACTTGTGGATTTTTGATTTTTATAGGATTTAATTCTACAACCTTATTACAAACGTCTTTAACGTCAGAGCTACAATCTCCATAGTATAAAGCCTGTACCAGTACTGCTTCACTTAGAACTTCTTCCATTCGGGAGTCAACAATCGCAATATTCTGTTCAAAAGCTTCATTTCTGCACCCTATATATTCAAGAGAAAACCTATCCTTAATATCCTTCATAATAGAAAGGAAGGCGTCCTTTGCGTTAAGTTCATGCATGCCTTTTTCATCACATCCAACAATCTCAAATGTGAAACCAGAAGTTTGCGAGCTGTTGAACAGAGTGGCTGGGCTGCCGATATGAGATTTAATAGAAAAGCCCTCTGTAGTTCTGGAGTGGTCAAGAGAGTCTTCACTTGTAATGACAACATCAGTTTTAGCTCCATACTTTTCTTTGGCTGAGTCGGAAAGATTTGCCTTTGGCGTATCACATATAACAGAAAACAGACGACATATCTCAGTTTTTTCGAAATCTGTCATCTCTTTCCACACATATGACTTGTAGTCATCTGTTCCATTTTCTGTTTCATGAACATTATTGGAAATTGCTTCAATTTCATCATTATTAGTTATAGAAAAGTACCGTAATTCATTATATCCAATACCCCCAATTAGATCTGGGAAATATTCACATAAATCAATATCCGTTCCTTTCTCTTTCAACAACATCAATAACATTCTTTTTACATATTCGTACTCACTATCCATTAGTTAAACTGATTAAATTGATTGAACTTTTTTTCAATTAGAGTAATACTAGGCTTAAATTTCCTTGGTAATATAATATGTACACCATTATAAGGGTTGAATAGTTTATATGTTTTGTCTTTACTAACTTTAGAAAGTCCATCATACAACCTGTCAGATATAACGACTGTCAAATCAGGTTTTATCCCCAAATAACACTTATCGTATGCTTTATGAAAGAGTGTATTCATCGCAAGTCCATTGCATGGATTAAGTCGATTCTGTTTGTCATCACACCAATTTACGATATGACATGCTTCTACTAATTCTTGACAAGCCAAGCCCGTTATACAGCAACTATTGTTATATGCAGACAATACCATATTTCTAAATAGGTATTGGTTTGTACGTTGTTTTATTACATTTTCGCGGTCTCTTCCTACAGGAATGAATGGTATTTCAGGATTTACATTTTGTCTTACCCTTTGATACTGTTCTATCAGTCTTAACGCATCTATTTCAAGATCCTGCCACCTTCCGTTATATTCATTCCAAACGATTTTATCCAGATGGCTTGAATGTCCTAGTCCAGAAGCTACAAGATTGCTGTCTAAACAACCAAAATTCCCTATCTTTGCCTTGAGAGAGTTCGCGTTTGGTCTACCTATTAGTTCCGCCATCAATGCTATTTGCCTATTAGAATTATTAACCTTGTTGAATGGTATAATGCAATATAAGTATAATGCAATTATTTCTTGTTCCCTTGTCCATTCCATAATGATAGTTTTATATTGCTACATCAAATACAAGGTTCCTCTTATTTCCACAAATTCCATTTTTCCTTCAAGTGAAAATACCTTACAAGAAAATTCTTTAGGATGCTGCGTACGTTCACCACGAACAAACTCGTACCATAAATTCAGAATACTTTCAGCTTTGCTTGCGTACGGGATATTTATTTCCGAGTCTTTTAATTGCAAAAAATTTGTAACAAGAGCTGCCTGATCGATGAAGGAAATTACATTACCATCTTCATCAAGCGTCTCTTCTCCAAAAATTTGAACTTTACTTGCTCGTCTTTTACAGAAATCGAATAAAGAGAATGTTTTATTTGTTTGTACCATTTTTTCTTATATGGATTATGCTTTGATATACGAATCAGTCATTGATCCACTCATCATATTAATATTTGAATTAACGTGCAAAGATACATTTTTATTCTTAATAAACAGTCGGCTTTATCCGAAAAAATATATGAGCTAATTAACTATCTGTATGGATAGAAACGCAACAGCTCAAGTATTCTATTGTATTATGTGTCAAATCCATATTCCAAGAATTTATATTTCTGTGCAAATGTAAGAGCAATCTTTAAAGCGCAATTTTTTTCTGTACTTTTTATACACATCATAACAGCCTAACAAAATAAAAGTAGTATATTTGTATTTCTTAACACCCTATAGGTGTTTTTCAAATTGTTTAATCTTCAATAATAAAAACATCAAATGACAGAAACTCTTCAAAAAAAGTGCCTTACGGCTTACTACAAAACCGACATTGAACCAACACTCGACCGACTACACCAGGTGAAAGACATCGTCTCAAATTTTGAACTTGAAGGAGCCAACCGCCTAATGAGCGCCCTTAAAATGAAGCACATGGACCTTGACGAAATTGATCGTCTGGCTGAATATATTTCACAAGCACGTGAGAAAATGGATAAGGAGCTTGTGCGCCTTCATAAATACGAGAAGGATTTTAATAGCGATTTTGCCACCGACCACAATTTCTATTACAATTCCGTAAGCGAGATTCTGCGACATATGCGCAGCCACATGTCGCCATTGAAGACCATATTCAGGAAATTCTGCCCAAGGAAGCATCCTACGCCTGCCGAATGTGCAACTTTTGGCATACAACAGAAGTCGGCAATCGAAGAGTCGTTATTGGGCAAGAATGTCTACGAGTTGAATCTGTTCGACTTGTCTACCTATCCGTCCGTAGTGCAAGGCTTGTTTTCCGAGCTTATAAAGTTCTTCAAGGCAGAAGAAGAATGCATAAACCTGTGCACGGAGATTCTGAAGGAAGAGATGGAGATTCGTAATGACCCAATAAGAAGCAAGTGCTCTCTGGACACATACAGACACAAGGTATACAAGCGTCTTAAGAATGAAATAATGCTTATAACTGAAGACACGGTTAACTGTCTTAAAGAGATAACACCCGCATATCAGAGCTACCTCAACTATGCCTCAGAAGAAGGATTCGCACAAGGCGAATTTCATAAGCACAATCATGCCGAAATGGAGCACTTCTGCATTATCGAATGTTTTACAGAAACAGAAGACATAACAATTGAAGAAAAGGCTCTGTGGGGCAACAATCCCAAAACTGTAAAGAGGATAAAGTATGTGATAAGCCATTTTGACGAGCTCCTGCCGCCCGACTTCAAACATAAGGAAATGGGAATGTATGAGTACATGTTCTGCCAATGGGCTTTGCCGGATAATGTGAAGAAGGCGCTTGAGTATTTCATAGATCATTACCATGGCAAACATAAGGTGGTGAAATATGCTGCCGTGAACAACCATAGGCAGAAATACGAAAAGGATGCTCCTGCGGTCAAGCGTTTCCTTTCAAACATTATCGTACTGTTTACTGACAGCAACGACGAGGATCTGATGGAAAACATATCCTGAAAAAAGTAGATTTATTTTGGGGGTTCTTATATGAAACATGCAATAAGTGTATCGGTAGACCATAGCCGATACACTTTTTTGGTTTACATAAGTATGGTTTGGTAGAGTTTTCGAAGAAAGTAGATTTACTTTATGTAAAAAGTAGATTGAAGCGGAGTGGTCAATCTACTTTTTACACTTTTCTATTCCAATTCCAGCATTCTCAATCTACTTTTCATCACAAAAACAGATTTGCAACACGTTGAAAACCAACATTTTCGCATCAATATGTAATCTAATTTATTTCTTGGTTAACTACGAAAAAACTGCGAAATTTGCATTGTCTTAAAACAACAGACTACCCGATGCGTGAGTTCGAAATCACAAGACGGGGAATGAAGGTACTATAAAAGATGGCATGGATTCCTCTTCGATTGCCATCGTACCAGAGAGGTTCATTTAATACCGATATTAAACTATGAAAAAGGTATTGAATTTTAACTTTCGCGCAGGCTCAAGAAACAGCAACGAGCCTCGCCTCATCGGAGACATTCTCGCAGAGATGTTCTCAAGTGGTTCACCCCTTGCCAAGGCCATCCGCCAAAGCGTCGCATCGCATAAGTATGCTGACGCTGAAGGGAAAGCGGCTGCCGAAGATGCTGACGCAGAAAGGAAAGCGGATGCCGCTGACAATGGCGGATGGTTCCGCAACACGGAACTCTGCTCGGACATCAAAACCTACCTGTGCTTCGACCGCATCGCAAAGATAGGAAAGGTATACAAGGGCTTGTTGCGTCGCGACTCCGACGATCATTTCTCGTTCCTTGAGTGCAGACGTTCTGCCTCTGCCAATGCCAACATCCGCAATCCGCATGTGTTCGAAGGCAAGTATATCAACGTGACGAGACGTTTGATGGACGGACACATCAGGTTCAACTTCAAGGAGGTGGACTTTGGTGGCAGATTCAACCCCATGAGCTTCGCCATCGGCGTGATGAAGGAAATAATAATGGCTTTTAAGTGCCTCGGAGAGGAAGCGGACTGGAGGGCAGAAAAGGAAAACACGGGGGATTAATCCCGTGGGCTAAGCGTTACAGTTACAGTTGTTACAGTTGTTACAAATAGGGTGGATATGTTACAACGCCCTTCTTAAAGACTTTATAACTAATTAATAATCAAATAGTTATATATAGAAAAGAAAGGAATCGCTACCCTTGCAAACAAAACTGTAACAACTGTAACTGTAACGCCAGCCCACACCCCACTTCCTCTAAAAGGCTTACGTTCAACAACTTAACGAATTATCAAACATGACAAATATTAAATTCAATCTCAGTAAACCCACCCCTCCAATGATGCCACGCCTTGGAAAAGGCACGGAATGTGTGCAACTTTTGCTCTCGCAGGTGTAGAAAGACATGCATCAGCCACTCGTACCCATGCTTTTTTCCATACTTGGCGCTCATGTAAGCGGAGCAGAATTCATGTATCCCGACCAAAGTTGGAAGGAAATGTGCGGAATGTTGGCAAATCTTGTGGCTGACAGTGGCGCTGGAAAGGGTCAACTGTCAGGACTTGTGTAAGCTCTCTGCCGCGACTTCCGCGCTCACGAGGAGGAGGAGTTGGCGAAGCTTGTGGAGTGGCAGAAGATGGTGAAGACGAAGAGTGCCAACAAGGAGAAGCCGGTACGGCCCGACGTGGCGTTCTGGTTTCCGCCTGCCGACGTGACCAACGCTGCCTTCATTCAGAACGCCATGGGATGCGAGAAGCTGGGGCAGCGCACACAATATATCAACATGCCCGAGGTGGAGATGGCGGACCGCGTGTGCGGCGGACACCGTCAGATCTCGCAGATGCTGCGCAACATCTACGACCGGCAGCGGGCGGGAGCACTCAGAGCCACAGCCGACGGCGTGACGGGCAATCCTGTTCTCAGGGCCAACATCACCATCTCGTCAACGCCCTTCGCCGCACGCAAGTTTTATAAGCAGGAACTCTTCAACGGCACTTTCGGACGCATGGTCTTCTCCTACAAGCCTCGCCAAGGACGCGACGGACGCATTCCACGCCAAGGCAAATACGGCGACGAGTTCTACAAACGGCTCGACGAGTATATGGCGCGTCTCGCCATCTGCAAGGGGCGGTTCATCATCAAGCCGCTCAACCGACTCGTCGACCAGCTTGCTGCCGACATGGCCTCGCTTGCCGACCTCGCCGACGACGACATTCTTTGGGACATCTCCAAGCGCGCGCTCGTGTCGGCATGGAAGGCCGGATGCCTGCTCTGGACCTTGAACAACCAGACGTGGACCAAGCCGATGGCTTCGCTTGTGGAATGGCTCGTCTACCACGACATCTGGTCGAAGATGCAGGTGTTTGCCGACCTGCTCGGAGGCGACGAGGGCAGCGTGAGCGAGGCTGGCAGACGCGGTCCGAAGAATCTGCTCGACGACCTGCCCAACTCGTTCAACGAGGCTCAGCTTGAGGCCCTGCGCCTTTCTATTGGCAAGACGAAGGAGGGCACAAAGAATCAACTTTGCCAATGGGTGTTCCGCAAGTTCATAGTACACTCCGCGCAAACCGGACTCTACACCAAGACTCAGGAATATCTTCATGGCGTAACATCCGACAACATCGCAAAAAGCAAGTAGCTATGCTCGATAAATCGACAACACAACGGCTCCGCTCTCTACCCGTAGAGGCGGTGGCCGAACGGCTCGGGCTGCGTGTGGTGCGCCACAAGAGCCTGTGCCCGTTTCACGACGACCACCACGCGAGCCTGAGCTACAGTACCTCGCGCAACACCTTCCGCTGCTTCGTGTGCGATGCCAGGGGAGGCACGATAGACCTCGTCATGCGACACCTCAACATGTCGTTTCCCGACGCCTGCCGGTGGCTGGCCAACGGAACAAACATCATCCTCGACACTTACCGCCCGCGCACGCCGACAGCCGACAGGCCAGCAAGACCCTTCGATGCCGCACGCTATGCACGCCTCTTTGAACACCCCTGGCTGAGCGACGAGGCACGCACGTTCCTCTTCACGGAGCGACGGCTCAACCCGCGCGTGGTCAGCTGGTGCCGCCTGACATCATGGACCGACCGACAGGGCACGCATTGGCTCCAGACACCCTATTTTGACGCCTCAGGACAGCTCATTGGGCTGCAGAACCGTAACCTCGACTATGGGAAACAGAAAAAGGATGAGGGGGAAGAAACGGGGGCTGACAACAAGTCATGGCAAGCTGTCGAGAGCAAGCAAGAGCAAGGTTCTGAGGACAAGCAAGGGCAAGCTGTCGAAGGCGATGGCAAGCAAGGACAAGGTTCTGAGGACAAGCAAGGGCAAGCTGTCGAGGGCGAGAGCAAGAAATGGCAAGGTTCTGAGAGCCGTGAAGCACCTCGTTTCCGTTTTCCTTACGGCTCGCGTTGCACGGTCTACAATCTGCCTGTCACGGCCATGCTGCGCCCCGGGGAGCCGCTGTTCATTACCGAAGGGTGTTCCGACTGCTGGGCCATGCTCTCGGCGGGCCACAAGGCCATCGCCATTCCCTCTGCCACGTTGCTCTCACAAGCCGACAAGGCCCTGCTGCGTGACCTCGCCCAGCGCCTGGGCACCTCCTTCCACATGTTTCCCGACCGTGACGCTCCGGGCGAACGGCTCTTCATGCAGCTGAGGGAGGTGCTGCCGGGGTTGCAGCATCACCAGTTGCCTGTGGACTGCAAAGACTTTGCCGAGTATTATGTTTCGGCTTTGGCTAAAAACAAGCTCGGAGGGTATGGATGAACAGGCTTGGAGGCTAAGAGGAACAGACATGGAGGCTATGGATGAATGGCGTAAAACAGGCATGAAAAGTGTGACAGATAGATGTTGCGAGTGACGTTTTAACGACACGCATCCATGGTCTCTAAGGCACAGAACCATTATGTTTAAAATAACACAAGCAATTATGTTTTATGACAAAACCAACAATTATGTTTAAGATAAAACCAACAATTATGTTTAAGATAAAATCATACAGCAAGGCTGAACTGGCCATGCTCTATTTTCCTGACAGCGACCCACATGTGGCGGTGAACCACTTGATGAGATGGATCTACAAGTGTAAACCGCTGATGGACAAACTCAACAAGACCGGCTACAGCAAACAGGCAAAATATCTGTTGGCACAACAGGTCAGAATGGTCGTGGAACATCTGGGGGAACCGTGAATTGAGTTTTGAATTTTGAATTTTGAGTTTTGAATTGTTGCGGCTTTGCCGCAATTAGGAATTTTTCAATTTTGAATTTTGAACACGAATAAATTTTTTTGAACACGAATTATAATTTTTTTGAACACGAGATTTTTGAACACGAATCTCACGAATAACACGAATATTTTTAGCACACGGATCTCACAGATCTCACGGATTTATAATTCACCGTGAGCAATAGCGCGAAGCGCAGATTCGTGTGATTCGTGAGATTTGTGTTCAAAAAAAATCTCGTGTTCAAAGTGCCGAAGGCAAAAATCCGTGAGATCTGTGAGATCCGTGTGCTAAAAATATATTCGTGTTATTCGTGAGATTCGTGTTCAAAAATATTATTGGTGTGCTAAAATATATTCGTGAGATTCGTGTTATTCGTGTTCAAAAATATTATTCGTGTTCAAAAGCAATCGTCTTTTTCGTGTTCAGATGACGTGGTTATGATGTTTATCGTATAGAACGGCATAGAAAAGCACGGAACGTACAGAAACGTATAAGTGGGATATCGGGATGTTGTATCTTTGTAGCGTCAATAAGACATAACGTGGTCCATTAACAACTTAAAAAATTTGATATCATGATTAGAGTAAAACTTTACCAGAACAAGAACGAGAAGAACGAGACGGCTTTCAAGAAGTGGTACCCCCGCGTGGTAAACGAGGAGACTATCGGTCTCGACGAGCTGTCGGAGCACATGGCAAGCCACAACACTCCCTTCTCAAAGGGCGCCATCAAGGGCATCCTGACCGACGCCGTGGCCTGCACCCGCGAACTGCTGCTCATGGGCAAGAACGTCAAGTTTCCTAACCTCGCCATCTTCTCCGTGGGTCTGCGCGTGCTGGGCGGTGCGCCAACGCCTGAGGAGTTTAACGTGTCGAAGTATGTGCGCGGCGTGAAGCTCCGCGCCCGAGGCACGGGAGAGCTCACCTCGTCAAGCCTTAAGCTCGATGCCACCATCAAGTGTGTGGACAAGCTGAAGGCCGACGGTACCGACGGCGCTGGCGGCGCTGAGGGCACCAACGGCCAACAGACCCACACGGGCGATCCTGCCATGGGCGGCGACGCGCTGAGCTAAACGACAAGCCTCTGGCCGAGAGCCTTTGAACGACAAAGCTCTTTTCTTTGGGCTTTGAACGACAAAAGGCTCTAAAACTTGACGACAAAAGGCTCTCGCTAAACCCTTTGCGGCAAGGCTCTGTCTTACCCTGAAAAACGTTGAATAAAAAACAACGTTTAAAATGAATGTAGAAA
>OKRS01000673.1_pt1 | contig 25623 bp, 25 predicted proteins | sample 1601191 | NCBI WGS metagenome assembly OKRS01 (sample SAMEA3541509, study PRJEB24748) | human gut metagenome | biome: human gut; feature: human-associated habitat; material: faeces | place: China | collected 2012
TCTTCTGTTGGCTTTCCCTTCGGCCGCCGATTTTCAATTCTTCACTCTTCACTTAAATTCTTCACTCTTCACTTTTTCTCCATATTTTCTTATATTTTGCAAAAAAACTGCCAAGGTCTCTTTAGTTTTTGATATAAAAGTGTTATCTTTGCTGCATACTAAAATATAGCGAATGAAACATTTAGTACACATCCTTTTGCTCTCGGCTCTGATGATGCTATCCCTTACAGCCTGCGACTCCGTCTTTGATATCCATCCCTACGACACTCGCGTAAAAGGCTCCACCGACCTCAATGCCAAGAACATTAAACTTATCGAACAGCAGTGTCTCGATAAAGACACTATGCATATAGCCGTTATCAGCGACTCCCACCAATGGTACAAAGACCTTGAAGCAGAGATTGCTGATATCAACCGCCGAGATAGCATCGACTTTGTGATACACCTCGGCGACCTCACCGACTTTGGCTCTACACTTGAATACTCCCTTGCTCGTGAGCGACTACAACGCTTGCGCAAACCTTTCGTCGTCATGCAGGGCAACCACGACAGTCTTGGTACAGGCAACGAGGTTTATGCTAAGATGTTTGGCAACAACGACTTCTCGTTCATTGCCGGAAGAGTAAAATTCATAATGATAAATACAAATGCCATAGAGTACGACTACTCTGAGCCTGTGCCCGACTTCGACTTCCTCGAAGCTGAGGCCACTCGCGACTCTGCGCTCTTCGACCGTAGTGTGGCTTGTATGCATGCTGCGCCATATAGCGAGCAGTTTAATAATAATGTGCTCAAGCCTTTCAACTATTATGTTATGAACTTCCCCAACCTCATGTTCTGCCTCTATGGTCATGGTCATCAGATAGATGAACACGACTTCTTCAACAATGGCATTATCTACTATGAGGTGGCAGCAGCCAAAAAACGAAAATATCGTATTTTTACAATAACTCCTAATGGATATGCAAATGAAGTCATCAGTCTTTAAACTCCTCATGGCTGCATTTGCTCTCTTTGTAGCCATCGATGCTAATGCTATCACCCTTAGCGACAGCATCCTCTGCGACACCTCCACTCACTATGGCCACTACGACCATCGTGTCCACCGCTATCGTCAGCGCTGGTCTAACCTCATTCCTACACAGCATGTCCTCCAGTTTGCAGGCAACATGGGACTCGCTTCCATCGGTGTAGGTTGGGACTATGGCAAACGTCGCCAATGGGAAACGCATCTGCTCTTTGGATATATCCCGAAATATGATTCCAAACGAGCTAAGCTCACCATGACTCTCAAAGAAAACTATATTCCTTGGTCTATATACCTTGACGATGGTTGGAACCTGGAGCCCTTGGAATGTGGCTTATATTTCAATACCGTGTTTGGTCATGAGTTTTGGGCTAAGCAGCCAGCCAAATATAGCAGTGGCTATTATCCCTTCTCCACCAAGTTCCGTCCTAACGTCTTCGTTGGTCAGCGTATCACCAAGACTGTCCCCAACAATCGCCGCCGTTATATCAAGAGCATCACCGCATTCTATGAACTCAGCACCTGCGACATCTATTTCATGACCTTTTTCCGCAACGGCAAAGCCGACTTCTGGGATGTCTTTGGCCTCTCCTTAGGCCTCAAAGTCCAATTGCTGTAAATCTCCGAATGACACGAATTTTTATTTTATTCGGTTGATTCGAGTGATTCGTGTTCGTTTTCTTAATGCTGCATTCGTTGTTTAAAAATCACACCTGCGCTATCCCAACAACTTGCTAATATGCATACGTAGTTGCACAATGTTGATAGGCTTAGTCATATACTCTGTCATACCACAGTCATAACCCTCCTGCTCGTCATCAGAAAAAGCACGAGCAGTGAGACCTATTATAGGCACCGTAGCAGAAAACTTTCTTATTTCACTTGTTGCCTCATACCCATTCATCACAGGCATAGTGATATCCATGAGCACCAATTCTGGCTTCTGTTGCTCAAACATCTCTACCGCCTCCTTGCCATTCCAAGCATGCAGTAGCTCAAAGTCTTTTGATAAAATTACGTCTAATAGCTTAAAATTGCTTGCATTATCCTCTGCCACGAGAATCTTCTTCTTTGTTTCCATACTGATCAAATTAGGGTGTCGTTCATACTACATAGAATAATCTTTATCTCTGGTCTTCCGCCAAATCTTCTTTCTGTACCTTTGTCAGAGGAATGCAAAACATAAACCTTGCACCCTCCGTATACGAAGTGTCGAGCCAGATCTTTCCGCCCAAACTCTCTACGATAATTCTGCAGAGCGATAGGCCCAAGCCCGTACCCTGCACATATTGGTTCAGCTTCACGAAGCGCTCAAACACCGCCTCTGCCTTCTCTTTAGGCACACCAATACCAGTGTCGCTGATAGCCAATGTTATAAGGCGTTTGCCCTCGTCCACACTGAAGCTCAGTCGTATATGTCCCTCCTTGGTAAACTTGCTGGCATTAGTGAGCAGATTTATTATTACCTGCTTAAACTTCACAGCGTTAGTCTGTATAAATAGCGAGTCCACAGGATAGTGTTCCTGATACTCCACATGCTCCAAAGGTCTTGCCTGCTTCACCGATATCAAGCAGCTATGGCATAACTTCACCACGTCGCACGGACGATAATCTATCGTCACACGACCCGATTCTATCCTCGAAATATCCAATATGTCGTTGATAAGATTCAGCAGCAATGTCGAATTCTCCTTTATTATCTTTTCAAACTCCTTCTTGTCCTCATTCGAATAGTCGTCCATACATTGCAACTCCGAGAAACCCACTATCGCATTCAGTGGAGTGCGTATTTCGTGACTCATATTAGCGATGAAAGCCGTTTTCAGCCTGTTTGCCTCCTCTGCCTTATCCTTTGCTATTGCTAACTCCTTGCTCTTCTTCTCCAAAGCGTTCTTTAGTCGGCGAATATGAGCAATATAATATATCGCTATAAACAATCCAAACACCAATACAAGCACCGACGACAATATCCACAATATCATCTTTCGGTTCTTGGAGTAGAAGTTTTCTGTCTGGTTTATTATTATCGAGTTAGCAGGAATATACTTCTCTGATAAGTCAAATTTAGCGAGCTTCGATTTGTCAAAAGTATAGCAATTATGTCGAATCTTAAACAAATCGCTATTTGGCATTTTTACCTTCAGATAGTCATAGGCAATGTCTGCCAAGTCTTCACCAACAAGACCAAACTCTGGTGCATATCCGCCGATAGCCCAACTGCCCATACCTACCGAAGCTATAGAAAAAGCAGGCAAATTAGGGTTTGCATCGCGCAACACACTTGTTGTATTTGCCAACACATAGTTCTCGCTACAGTCTATTCTCCACGTACCTATTAATAATACAGTACCCTCCTTTATCTCCTTCAACTGTTTGCAAACGCCAAACAGCGTATATCGTCTACCATCTATCAGCTGCAGATTTAAATCCCTATACTTTGTCATTTCTTTTCTGACCAAAGCCTGTATCGTCAGACCACCCAAAGTGAAGTCCGAGAGAAATGCAATATTCTTTGCATTCGGGTAGAAGTTTTTTATCAATTCTATGTTGCGGTCTACATGGTATTTGTAGAATATTCCGCCCACGATATTAAAGTCTTTAAAGTCAGTATACTCCTTGCTCTTAGGCATCCAAGTTCTGAAATTCTTAATATCGCTTGACAACTCTATAGTGTTCGTACTCACCATTGCCGCCATCGAAGGAGTCTTGTGTGCCAATTCCGAAGTTTGCGCCAAATAAGACACCCAAGCCTCCTGTCCTAACAGTATAATAAGGCTTGGAGGTTCGTTTGTATATTTCTTCAGCAAGCCTTCCATTCTGTCCTTCCATAGTGGCGCTTCCGACAGGTTTTTGCTGTTCATGGTCTCCACACAAACGTTTGTTGTAGAGCCAGCCAAAGTCTTGTATTTTCTGAAGAATTCCGTAAGGTTAGCATTAGTTCTTTCTGTGTCAGGATTATACGAAGTGATAATTAGAATGCGTTCGTTTCTTATGTCTGCCGATGCCATTCCAATATGGAATATGCTCAGCAGGCAGCATAGCACTAATTTTAGGATGATATTGTAAACTTTCATACAAGTAATATCCTTATGTTTTATATAGCCATTTATTAAAATCTCCAACTACATAACTCTTGTAATGTTTAGTCTTTACGGCTATTATATTAGTTGACTTCAATAGTTAAAATTCCCTTGCAAAAGTACTCTCTTTTTCTATTGCTTGTATAATAACCGTAGTTAAATAAAGTTAACAATTCATTCTCCCCCTTTCCGTCCTTTTACTCTTTCCCCCTTTCCATCCTTTTACTCTTTCACCCTTTTCCCCTTTTACTTTTTTACCCTTTTACCTTTTTATTTCGTGCAGATTCGCACGATTCGTGTTCTTTTAAACCTCCAGCAGCAGAGTCCCCCGGACTCATTCGTGTCGATTCGAGTTCTTCGTGTTCTTCCTCTAAGCGCCTTCGAGTCTAATTACTCCCCTCTCTTTTGGAGAGGGGTTGGGGGTGAGGCTTTTTTTTAGTCCATTCAAGTCCACATCCCAATTTTATCCGTTTCCAAAGAAAAAACGTCCCCTTTTTCTTGTTCTTTTCATACAAAATACCTAACTTTGTACACCTTTATAATATATAAAAGGCATAAAATACAAGAACCATGCAAGCGAAGTCGTATCTGATAAGGCTTGCACAATCTGCTCAAATGCAGGTTGTAGCCGCTGACATAAAGTAGAAAAGAGTTTATGAAACCGGATGGTACGGATTCTTTTTCTACCACCAACGAAGACGCTCGTCTTTCTGAGGGTACTCAAGTTACTGGGTCAACAGACACTGTTGGCGCAGAGGTGAGGTCTTGCTCTTCGCCAGCCCCTGCCACCTGGTCCTACCTCTTCGTTCATCATAGTCGTGTAGCCAAATTCGAAGAGTGGCTACGCAAAGATGGCAAGACCTTCTTCGTACACAAAACCATCAGATACTACCGCAAGAACGATAAGCTAAAAGTGCAACGCAGAGAGATGCCTACTTTTAGCGGACTCGTCTTTATCAAAGGCAGCCCTAAAGAAACACAAGCCTACCTCGACTGGTATTTCCCAGGCCATTATCTCTGCAAGAACTGTAGCACCGGACGAGTGGCACAGATTCCTGATTCCCAGATGCGACCATTCATGTGCATCTGCGAAACCTCACCCGAACGCATCCGCTTCCTCCTTCATCCATTCCATTATTATGCTCGCAACCGCATCCTGCTCCGTATCACCACTGGCGACATGGCTGATATGACCGGATATATCATCCGCATCGACCGCGACCGCAAGCTCGTCATGGAGATAGGAGGCATGAGCGTAGCCATATCCGGAGTCCATGCCGAGCGATTCGAAGAGGTGGAACCCGCCAAGACCACTGTCGACAGCGATGTGTTCTATAAGCGCAACCTCCACGAACAGCAGGTGCTCATCGATCGCTATTTCCATCCAGTCAAAACCACCAAGGAGGTATATGCGCAGGCAGATAATATAGAATATCTCCGCAAGTATGTCCTCGACGAGATGGCTCACAACCGCATGAAGATACACGAAGCGTGGCGCACTCTGCAATTCGTTATCGAAGAAATCGGCTACTACTACGCCCCCATTGCCGACCACGAAAACACCCTCTGCGCTCCAATCTTCAGTATTGGAGCCAAGGTGCTGCAAGAACTTGAGCGCCTCGTCGACACTCCAAACCTCGACGAATCCACCCGCATCCGCTTCCAGTCCGACTATCAGCAGCTCCTCACTTCCTTCAGCTATCTGTTTTAATACAAAATAACAGCCTCACCCCCGGCCCCTCTCCAAGAGAGAGGGGAGTAATTACACTCGAAGGATAGAGTTTTCCCACAAAGACTATTCGCTTAAATCCGTGTGCTCCGTGCTATCCGTGTGCAACACCCTCAAGCAAAGTATAGTCTGATTTACCCTTTTACTCTTTACCTTTTTACCCTTTCAAAGCCTTCGTGTAGATTCGAGATATTCGTGTTCTCCTCCTACGCCTTCAAGTCTAATCACTCCCCTCTCTTTTGGAGAGGGGCTGGGGGTGAGGCTACTTTTTCTTATCATGTATCCATTCCTATTCCAGCCCAACCTTCACACCATTGTGTGGGGCGGCAACAAGATACGACCATACAAAGGACTCCCTGCCACCGACGAAACCATCGGCGAGAGCTGGGAAGTCAGTGCTGTGCCCGACAGCGCCAGCATCATAGCCAATGGTCCCCTCGCAGGTCGCGACCTCATCTCCGTAGTCTCTTCTGCCCCAGAAGAAATCCTCGGCAAAGCCGTCAGCGACCGCTACGATGGCAAGCTCCCTCTGCTTGCCAAGTTCATCGATGCCAAACGCGACCTCAGCATCCAAGTCCATCCCAACGACGAGATGGCTGCACGCGTCCATAACAAGATGGGCAAGAGCGAGATGTGGTACGTCATCGATGCTCAACCAGGCAGCTACCTCTATGCTGGATTCAAACAGCCAATATCCGAATACGAATTCAAGAAACGCGTCGAAGACGGCAGCATCACCGATGTCCTGGCACGCCATGAAGTAAAACGTGGCGACGTCTTCTATCTCCCTGCAGGCAGAGTCCATGCCATCTGCAGCGGCATCCTCCTTGCCGAGATTCAGCAGTCGTCCGACCTCACCTACCGCATCTTCGACTACAATCGTCCAGGCCTCGATGGCCGTCCGCGCCAGCTACATGTCGACCTTGCAGCCCAAGCCCTCGACTATAATGTCGTCGACGAATACCGCACCGAATATCAGAACGACGAAAACCGTGCCAACCTCGTTATCAGCTCACCATATTTCAGCGTCCGCATCCTTGAAGTCAGCCAACTATTCCATCGCAACCTGTTGAAATACGATAGTTTCATCATCACCATGTGCGTCAATGGCGACTGCAAACTCCATGTACGCTCCACAGGCGATGAAGTCATCATCCGTGAGGGCAACAGCTGTCTCGTTCCAGCCGCCATCGCTGACTACGACCTTATCCCTCTCACCCCCACCATCCGTGTCCTCGATGCCTATATCGACAATATGGATCGCAGCCTCGGCAGCCGCCTCACCCGCTTCTTCCATATGACCACGAAGTAAAACGACCCCGAATCCAGCCTTAAGAAAACGACCCCGAATCACTCGAATCAACCGAATAAAACAAAGCTTCGTGTCATTCGGACTATTCGTGTTCCTTAGAACCTCAAGCAGACCCCGAATCCAGCCTTAATAAAACGAACACGAATCACTCGAATCAACCGAATAAAATAAAGATTCGTGTCATTCGCACGATTCGTGTTCTTTTAAAAACGTCCTTCGTGTTTATAAAAATGAGTTGATATGATATACTTTAAACAAGAAAGCTACGATATAGTTGGCGCTGCAATGGAAGTATACAATCAGTTAGGTTGTGGATTCCTTGAAGCAGTCTATCAAGAAGCCTTAGAAAAGGAACTAAAACTTAGAGGAATTCCTTTTAAACGAGAGAAAGAGCTGGTGATATACTATAAAGGAGAACCATTAAAGCAAATATATAAAGCCGATTTCGTTTGTTATAACCAAATAATAGTTGAGTTGAAGGCAGTGTCGAGTCTTGATAAAGCTCATCGCTCCCAAGTCTACAATTATCTTCATGCAACAGATTATAAACTTGGAATTCTATTGAATTTCGGTTATTCTACCCACCTCGAATACGAACGCATCGTCCTTTAGAACACAAATCCTGGGGTTAATGAAACGAACACGAATCACTCGAATCAACCGAATAAAAAATATTCGTGTTATTCGGACTATTTGTGTTCCTTAAAAACCTCAGGCAATCCTGCTGCGTTTATATTCGTGTCATTCGCACGATTCGTGTTCCTTAGAACTTCAAGCAGACCCCGAATCCAGCCTTAAGAAACGAACACGAATCACTCGAATCAACCGAATAAACAAAGATTCGTGTCATTCGGATCATTCGTGTTCTTTAAAAACTCAATCCTTCGTGTTGAGTAAGACTTCATCCACATTCAAGCACGGACAGTCCTTCGGCGTAGTCCCAGGCAGATCACGGTGTCCCACCACCTTTGCCCTCGGGAACAACCTGCGCAAGATACCCAGCAGATCAAGAATCTCCTCTCGCTGCGCTCTCGTCAGCGTGTTGCAAGAGTTGCCCTCCTCATCCAGTCCGCCCTTATAGCAGATACCGATAGAACATCTGTTATACGGTTTAGCATGCGCCCCCACCTCCAGCAGCATACGATGCTGCGTCCTCGTACCATCCTTACGGATGTAGAAGTGGTAGCCAATATCATAGAATCCCCTCTCTTTGTGGTCCTTCCTCATTTGCTCCACCGTATAGTTCTGGTTGCGTCGTGTTGCCGAGCAGTGAATCACAATATATTTCACGTCGTCAGCCGACATCATCAATCTTTTTCTCATAACAATTAAAATAATACATAACAAAAAAATACCCACCACCCACCCCTCGGTACCCTTGTTACCCTCCGTGCTCTCCGTGTGCGACATGCTCAAACAAAGCATAGCCTGATTTACCCTTTCTACCTTTTTAAAGCCTTCGTGTAGATTTGAGATATTCGTGTTCTCCTCCAGCGCCTTCAAGTCTAATTACTCCCCTCTCTTTTGGAGAGGGGTAGGGGGTGAGGCTTCCCCTCTCTTTAGGGGTTGGGGGTGAGGCTTTCCATCTCTTTATTGGTTTGGGGGTGAGGCTTTTATCCAATCCAGGTAGCGCACGAGCTAACCCCTAACGCTGTGAGTGCGGCTATTAAAGCCTGCACTACAGCATTCACGATCTGGTACCAAGGAATCTTCTTCGTGTTCGATTCCACGTTTGAACTATATATATACATAATAATCAGTTTAAAAATTAAACATTATACCCTCCACCCACCCTCTAAACACAACCCATCACACACTACTCATTCGTGCAATTCGAGATATTCGTGTTCTTTAACTTCTCAAGCAGCAGAGCCGAGTTAGGCTCCTTTCCGTGCTCTCCGCAATCCGTGTGCGAAACCTCAAGCTGCAGAGACCTCAGACTCAGAGATATTCGTGTTAAGCCCCAAGTTTAAACACTAAACATTCGAGTTCTTCCTCTAAGCGCCTTCAAGTCTAATCACTCCCCTCTCTTTTGGAGAGGGGTTGGGGGTGAGGCTTTATCTCTCTTTTGGAGAGGGGTCGGGGGTGAGGCTCATTACACATTACCCTCTGCGTCCTTCTTCTTGGCAGCATTCAAGTCAACAGAAGTCTCGTTGTTCTTCTCAGCCTTCAATACAGCAGCTTGACCAGCACGGCTTGCCACAGGGTTGAACTCAGCCATAGAACGAAGATCCTCGAAGTCCTCACCTGGCGAGAACTTGATATTCACATTCTTGATGTTTTCAGCGGTGAACTTCTCTAGCGACTCAGCACCCTCACAGCTGATAGAGATACTAAACACACCAAACTCGCCGAGCTTAATCTTGTTGCCGTTGAGCAGCTGCTCCACCATGCAGTCGCACATATCCGACAAGATAGCCTTTACGATACCGCGGCTATAACCACTATGGTGCGATGCGATATGCTTACTAAACTTGTTCAAGTCCCAGATCTCGCGCACTTGGTTCTTAGCATAAGCCTTAGCTGGTTCCTCTGGCTTCATTTGGTTCTTCATCATGTAAACAGAATAATCAATCATAATTTAAATCCTTTCTTTTAAAATTGTTAATACTAAATTTGTCAGCCACTCCAAACTTCGAATGTTGAGCATCCCGGGTATTATATTAGCATTTCTTTCGGCAGCCGAACATTGCTTTTTCACTCATCACCCTCCGTTCTTCGTTTAAACTGATGCAAAGTTACAACATCAAAACCCCGAATCCAATTCTGTTGAACCCCATTGAATAACCATTGAGCAACCATTGAATAACCATTAAATAATAACCCATATACCCCTCAATATAACCCCATATACCCACTCTTTTACCTTTTCACTCTTTTACCTTTTTACTCTTAATACGAGCTTGTGAAAGCTCAATTATTTATATAAAACCTATAAACGTTATTTAATTTGTTAAACGATGATGACAACAAACACTCCCTCCGTATCCATTCAGATCTACGGAGGCAACAATCAGATTCTCCCCAACGCAACCTATGCGGTGCAGAATTTCTATGGCGACGAGCTCGCCAGCCAGAACACTGCAGGGGAAAGTAGTTCACCCGCACCACTCAGTCCCCCTGAGCAGCGGCTGTCCATATATATTAATAATGTGGACACCCTCCGAGGGTACCTCACCCAGCTTCAGGCGTGCAAAACCGCCAAAGAAGTAGGCGAAGTGGTAGCCACGATGTGTCTTCAAGAGACCACGATAGTGGAAGAGCTCATAGTGAAGCAAAACTTCATCACCCTCCTCCTACCATTCCTCACGAATGTGGAGACAGGCAAGAGTATCGACAACCTGCGTCTATACATCAATCAAGCCTTGGAAGTTCGCAAACGAGCCAACCGCCATCCCGGTCGCTAAAGACCCCTAAAAAAGTATTACGTGATACTTTGCCAAGTATCACGTATTACTTTGCCAAGTATCACGTGATACTTTGGCAAGTATCATTAGATACCCATTTTTCCCACCCCTACACCCAATTATTAACATATTAAACACAAATCGGTCGTTAGGGCTTGCTTGTATTTTGATTTTTCCAAAAGAGTGGATTTTGTTAGCCTTTTAATGAGTAATAGCGAGCTATTGCGAATTAAAAACTGGCAAAAGACGCCTTGTAAAAAACTAAAGACTGCAAGCAGTAATATAATTAATACATAAAGCGGCCTAATGCCGATTTGGGCTAACTTAACCATTTAAAAAACGACAATGTCAAACGAGACAACAAAAATTAGTGTACAATCAGGAAACAATCAAATTGCTCCAAATGCAACCACACAAAACCAGATAGTTATAGGTGAACTCCATTTGCACCTCGACAAGATCTCCGTCCAGCTCCTCTACCATTTGGCAAAACTCGACCCCAAGATCCTCGAACTCGCCAAAGCCCTTAGAGTCCCCAACCCTATAGAACATATAATATAATGAGAAAACTAACAATAACAGATGTTGGCCCGATAACAGAAACGGTATCAATAGAATATAAGCGTTTTTGCATACTTATTGGTCCACAGAGCACAGGAAAAAGTACGATAGCTAAGATTCTGAGCACATGTATGTGGTTAGAAAAGGAAGCCTGTACCAATCTTTCTGTAGATGTGGTGAGTGATGGAAAAGCCTTCAAGTCCTTAGTCGAAGACTTCCATCGTATGCATAACTATATCCATCCAGATAGCTCTGTTGTTAGATATGAATCACCCTATATTTTCATCAACTATGATAAAGGCGATTTCTCAATGGCATTTAAAGAAAACCTTGACTACAAGCGTATCAAGATATCATATATGCCATCTGATAGAAATATCATAACGATGAAGGATATAGAAAAGCGTGAACTTGAGCCAACCAACTTTAGGAGTTTCTTGTTCGATTGGCTCGATGCCAACAGAAACTTTAGTCCTCAAAATAAAATTGCCATACTCAATTTGGGTATGAATTATTATCATGATGATAAAGCGAAAGATAGAAAAGATATGCTTGCTCATAAAAATGGAGTGACATACGATATTCCATTATATGATGCTTCAAGTGGTATGCAGTCGTTAGTTCCAATGACGGTTATGATGCATTATTTTGTGTCGGATTATTTTGTGAACTACGATAAGAATCTTTCTTTTGAACAAGGTCAAAAACAAATTAATCTTGCTTGGCTGATAACCGAAAAAATAACAACTAAATATTATCCAGACCAAGTAAAGAAGGACGGATATAAGAAAGTATATTTAGAAAAGATTAAAAGCAAAGAAGACGAAGACGAAGTAGCCAAATCTCATATTACCGAGATGCAAGATCTATATAAAAGATTAGTCTATCCTAAGAGTATTTCGTTTGTGTTAGAAGAACCAGAGCAAAATATTTTCCCACAAACACAGGTAGAACTCTTCAATGATATTATTTCGCTTTGTAATGGAGAGCATACATCTTCAGTCTTTATTACCACACATAGCCCATATGTCTTAGCTGCAGCCAACATTCTTTTGTTTGCAAGCAAGTTAGCTTCTGAGGGCGTAGATGAAGAAGAAATAAAGAATCTGATATCTACAGAATCATTTATGTCGATAGATGATTTTTCAGCTTATACCATTTCAGAAGGCACTTGTCGTTCATTAATAGACGAAAGTACAGGCCTTATAAGTGAGAACGAACTTGATTCAGCCTCAGAATATAATGCAGAAGTCTTCGATAAGCTATATCAAATATACATTCAAAAGTTACAGCAGCAATGATACCCAGTTATCTCCACGATTTAGCACTTCCAAATGTGTTTGCGCAATACACGAAGCAAGTAGAATCCTATTTATTAGAATCTACTAAAAATGAGCACATCGTAGATTCTGAAGCTCACCATATTTGTGGATTCGTAACGCCAACCTTTGGGCAGGAAGAAGACAAAGCACAAAGGTATTTTGCTATTGAAAATCCATCTGCGAAGCCATACGCTCTATTACAGATAGATAAAGGTCTTATTCAACATCGTAATACTAAGAAATGCGATTGCGCTATAGCAAATGACACAAATATTTGTTTTATAGAGTTTAAAGCCAATGCAGAAAGTGGTTGTCATAAAACAATCTCAAAGAGATATGATAAAGCAATAGAACAATTGCAGACAACTATAAACATTTTCAATCAGCATTATTCAGTCCAAAATACAGATGTCACGACTTTGAGAAACGTCGAGGCATATATCTGCTTTCGACAAGGATATCCGAAATTTACGTCAATGCAAATGAACTATAAGGCAAAGTTTACTCAACAAAACCATGGTATACCCCTTTCATTTGCTACGACAAAGATATTGTAATCACTCCCCTCTCTTTTGGAGAGGGGCAGGGGGTGAGGCTGTTTGTTTTATCCAAGTTTATGTTTCACCCTCAAGCAGCAGAGCCCACAGGGCTATTCGTTCGATTCGCCCTATTCGTGTTCGTTTTAAAAACCATTTGCAGAGCCGAGTTAGGCTCCTCATCCGTGCTCTCCGCGTGATCCGTGTGCGACACCAAGTTTAAACACTAAATACTAAATATTCGAGTTCTTCCTCCAAGCGCCTTCATGTCTAATCACTCCCCTCTCTTTTGGAGAGGGGTTGGGGGTGAGGCTCTTATCTCTCTTTTGGAGAGGGGTTGGGGGTGAGGCTTTACTACACATTAAACAGTAAAACTTCCTAAAATTTTTTGTAGCTTCATCAATAAAACTTATATTTGTAGACAAAAAAAGGAGATATAATTATGAATACAATAGTAATTGATAGCAATATATATAAAGGAGCGGAAAGTTATGCTAAAATGCATAATATTAGTGTAACAGCTGCAATAGAAAAAGCGATTTCAATGTTTTTGCAAAAGGTACAACCTAAGCAAAGACTATTAGAAACCGAAGAATTTAGAGATGCTTTGTCTTATGTTAAGACATTAAAGGCAAAAGGAGGCAAGCCGATACCGGCAGATGAAAATAACTTAGATGCGTTGGTTGATAAAAAATATGCATTATGAGAGTTTTTATAGATACGAATATCTTAATAGATTTCGTTGCCAATCGGGAGGGCTTTTCTGAAGATGCCGATAAACTCTTTGCTCTTGGAGTAACAGGAGACATAAAGTTGATGACGTCAGCTTTATCTTATGTTACAGCCATGTATGTAGCACATAAGTATGAGTGTCAAAATGTAAAAGAAGCACTTTTGGCGGTATCGAATTTTGTAGATGTTATAGACTTGCAAGGCAATGTGGTAATCGAAATGCTCTCTTCTGATTGGAAAGATTATGAGGATGCAACACAGAATGCCACAGCTTTGAAAGCTGAGGGAGATTGTATTGTAACTCGTAACAAGAAGGATTTTTCGAATTCTTCTTTACCGGTTTATACTCCTGCAGAGTTGTTGGATATTTTAAATCAATAAAGTAGAATAAAACAATATTCCCCATTCGAGCGACGACAAGTGCAGAGCGATACTACGATGGGGAACCATTTAGGCGGTACCATCCCACAAATCTTTCGAGAACTACTTGTAACATAGTTGTGACACAGTATTGGTGATATACATATATAATAAAGAGGTCTTAAAATAATTAATAGTATGATGTTACGAATAATTTCTGTTTCATTATTTTTGTTCGGAGCTGCGGTCGGATGGCTTATTGTATACTTTGTGCGTAAGTATAAAGATCATACCCCGAAGGGGTTAAGAGAAACTATTGTATTATTCCTTGGTGGAGGATGTATGGATTTGCTCTTGTCTCTAATAGATAAGCAAGTTGCTCTATATGCTTTTAATGCATACATAATAGGTTTTGTAGTAGCCTTCTTCCTTCATTGGATTTATCAATTTATAGTTGCAAAGATAATGGCTCCCCAATTTATGAATCCTCGAAGCAAATATGATTTGTTTTCAGGTTGTAACCTTTCTGATAAAGAAAAGAATGCAATGTCAATGGTTGGCTATCAGCTAGAAATTGTAAATCAGGGATTTCAGCAACTCTGTAAAAATCTTATTACTGAGGATGAATTCATTTCTTTGGTGAAAAAATCTGGCTTAACACGCCAGCTCTTTGACGATTTGACAACTAATCCTATCGGAGATATGTTTTTGTCCCCTACGCTTACAGCATATATAAGGGCAAAGAATGTATTTGATACAATTGAGGATGATGTGCTGACCGACAAATAACTGGCGATTAGACGTTATAATTGTTTGGATGGTTTAATTAGTGGTATACATGGCTCCTTACTATTCATTCGTCTTAATGTAAAATGAAAAGTTAAAAAAATAAGAATACTTGGAAGTCACTCAAAAATATTATCTTTATACTTTCAATGAACTTAAAGGTTATTAAATATGACATATAATTCCTGCGAAATCATAAATGCTAATATAGGTACAGCTCGTGATAATATGAGTTGCCCTATACATAATTGGTATAGGTTTACTGCTGGTTTTTCTTATAAATTTGTTGATGAAATTATAGATGAATCTCATGGTTTGATAAACTCTGTTTATGAACCATTTGCTGGTTGCGGAACAACTTTGGTTGCTGCACAAAAGAAGGGAATCCATGCAGTTGGTAACGAAAGTCAGCAATTAATGTGTGATGTTATAAATGCAAAATTAAATTGGGATATTGATACTGATATATGTCTGGTGTATGTTAAGCAAATAGAAGCTTATATACAGGAACATATTGGTCTAGGTGAGGGAATTGCCGAAAGTCATCCATTATTGGTCTCTTTATATGATGCAAAAACCTTGGATGTTTTGTATTTGATTAGGGATTCTATTCGTATGATAAATGATGAAAAGTATAGATTGTTCCTTGAGTTAGCATTAAGCCAAACTCTCCACAAAGTAGCATTGCATCCTATAGCTGTACCTTATATAGTTCGTTCTAAAAAATTGGTACATTCTGGTCATTGTTGGGAGCGATTTGTTGCGATAGTTATGCAAATGTTGAAAGATTTGGATACTTTGCCGTCTCGTATTAGAACTTCTGTTGTGAATCATGCGGATTCTAGACTGTATAATGAAAGCATTGAAACAGACTCCTGTGATTTGTGTATTACATCTCCTCCATATCTAAATAATTTAGACTATGGTGAAGTTTCAAAGGTGCATACACATTTTTTCGAGATTACAAAGGATTGGCATGATATAACTGATAAAGTTCGTAAACATTTGGTCACAGGAGCCACTACTCATTATAGAGACTGTGATTTTGATTTAAATGAGTTCCATCAAACAGAATTTGCATTACAAAATCAAAAAATAATGGCAGAATTGGACTCTCGTTTTGTTTCTTTGGAGACAATATGCAAAGAAAGAAGTGGTAAGAAAAGCTTTCACATATTGATGATGCATTATTTTGAGGACATGTATCATGTCTTGAAAGAAATGAAAAGGGTTTTATGTGCTGATAGTAAGGCTTATCTGATTTTAGGTGATTCTGCACCTTATGGCATCTATATTCCAACAACACAGTTCTTGGGAGAAGTTGCAAAGTCTGTAGGCTTTAATGATTATGAGATGTGTAAGATACGGTCTCGTGGGCATAAATGGAAAGTTAAAACGCGACACAATGTTGAGTTGTCTGAGAACATATTGATTTTGTCATGAATATAAAGATTGATATACAGAACTTTGAAAAGAAGACGCTTTCTTTGGCGCCAAGTGGCAAAAATACCGCTTGGTCCTATTTCAACGTATATTCATTACGAGATTTTAGAGATATTTACAATGTAATATATAAAAATTCAAATGTCAGAAGTTTGTCGTCTTTATTGAGCTACTGTAATGAATTGAGAATAAAATCTGAATCTGGAAAAGTATGGTCTGAGCGTAATTTGTTAGAAATAGTTAATGCTTTAAAAAAGACAGGGTTGCTAGATTTAAAAAGTATGGAACCTTTAGCAGGCGGCTTGTTTAAGTCTGACTACAACGAGTCTTTGTCAATAGAAGATATTCAAGTTTTAAGACGAATATTTTTTTCCTATTTTAGGTTTAACGATTTTATTTCATTGTTTAGGAATGATAATAAAGGAAGTGTTGAGTTTGTTGTTGCCTACATGGTAGAAAGTCGCTTCTTTAACAATTTTGCGGTTCTTTATAGAAATACTATTTATTGTATAGAAGACACGAAGAAAAATGTAATGCGCTTTTGGGATGTATTTACCAAATGGGGTATGGCGTTAAAAGTTTTAAATAAGTGTTCTTTAAAAGCTCTAAATATTGATTGCGTTAGTTGGGAGGCACAAAATGGGTACTTGCTAAATTTAACAGTTCCGATGCCATCAGGTTTTAGTGTATTACATTATGCCAAGGAAAATTTTATGTCAGAATGCATATACATACCAGATTTAGAACGTGAACTCATTCTAAAGTATGGTTTTCATATTGATGATATAAAAACAGCTATAGTTGAGGAATGTGTAAAACATTCTGATTTATATAGGCTTCAGCGTATAACTGAGATTTTTATAGAACAAGGGGAACGATTGTTGTTTCCATTTGTGGATGGTTCATATATGTCACATATTCTGAAAATATACTGATTCCATCGATTGATGAAAATATTTCTCATGGTTTAATATTAAAATTTTAAAATTATGGATATAGATATTTTAAGTCAGATAAAGTCTGCTGAAAACTTAAGGTCAAATTTGGCTGAAAAATTTGGATTGAAATACAATCCTTTTCCGAGAGCAGGTATTGCAAATCTGAATGATTCAGATACAACGACATTAGCCTTACAGCCAGCTTTAGCAAATACTGCTACGGAAATTGTCAATTATATGAAAGATGCGCTATCACATGCAGGTTTGAATGATAATGATAAATATTTGAGCTTAGTAATAAAAGGAGAATATGGCTCTGGTAAGACTCAGACTCTAATGTTTATCAAAGCTCTCTTTGATTCTTTGAAAACAACCGCCTTTAAACCCTATGTGGTTTATATTGATAATCCTGGAACGAAGTTGTCAGAACTTATTGGTGATGTTATATCACAAGTAGGTATTGAAAACTTTAGAAGGTATCTTTGGTCAATATTTCTTGAATATATGGATACAAGAGATAATGAAGATCCTGAAGGAAAATCTAAGAAAGAGATTTTGATAAAAGAATTGGATTCTTTGAAAGTAAATGTTCCCGATTTGTTTAAGCAAACAATAAATAATGAGGATGTTGAATTTTCATGGGATCAGTTAACTGTGTCATATAAATATTTGATTGATAAAATTAGTTACTCTGCTCGTTTGTCGGATCGAAAGCAAATTGAAGTCTTGTTTAAGAAATACCTGACAGATTGTTATGCATTCAAATTCAAAATTTCATCGGTGGCGGAATACTTTTATGATATAGTTACAGACAATATAAATGTTTCTAAGTCTTGGGATAATATTATAACAGGTAATATAAAAAGTTTGGAGAAAAGAGAAGTTTATTTATTAAAAGCAGTCGTAGCTATAACTAAGAAATATCTTAGTGCTACAGATTTCATAATATTAGTAGATGAATTTGAAGATTTGGCAGGAGGAAGAATAAAGGATGCTGACGTTGATAGTTACCTAAGAAATCTACGATCATTAATTGATCGTGAAAAAAATTGGTGCTCTGTTTTTGCCATGAATACCGCTGCTTTTGAGAGAATACAGAAAATCTCTGCTCCTTTAGCCAGCAGAATTGGAGAGCGTTCAATAACCTTAATGCCTTTAAATCCAAATTCTGCTAAAATTATGATTATGAATTATTTATCTTTAGCAAGAATTGAGTCAGAAAAAGGTCACGAAAGATCAATAAAGCCGTTTACGGATGAAGTGATAAATCTTCTTCTTACAGTAAAGGAAACTACGCTGCAAGGTTCGCCACGTTTTATAGTACAGTCTTGTTATACGCTTTTGCAAAGAGCATCAGAAGAGTTGACTAAAGGTCAAACTATCACAGTTGATTTTGCGAAGGAAGTATTTAAGGGGAAAATTAATTTCTGACATGGAGACAATTATAGACAAATGTTTCAAGATAGATTTCTTCTTGGATACTAATATTCTCGTAGATTATATTCAAGGAGAAAATAAAAAGTTGGTAGATAGTTTGGAATTCTTGGCTAATTCTGATTTTGTAACATTGCATTCATCTCACTATGTAGAGTTTGAGTTTACAGAGGTGAGAAAGCGAAATGAGTTCTTCAGAATAGCTCATGGAAAATACCCACCAAAGGATTTTCTGAAAGAAAAGAATAACTTTTGGAATTGGCTAAAACAAAAATTCCACAAAGTTACAATTGCAAAGAACTATGGGACGAAAAATTGGAAAGACTCAGGTTTGGATTATTTGGACTACAAAGAAGATATTGGGAAGGTTATCAAGGATGATATCGTAAAATTGAAGAATCAACTTCATATTGATTTTGACGATCATGTTCTTCATGAAAAATTAGTTCATACAGCTTGTGAAATAGTTCTTGAAACTAAAATTTCACGAGAAGATAGTATGGTACTGGTTTCATGTGTTCTACCAACTCCTGTAGACTATTTAGACTTTTGTGTAATATTGACTAATGATAATCAATATTATAACGCTTACAAGAATTCCAAGAAAACAATAGATGGTATCTTGGACAAAGAGAGCATCCCTCATATACATAAATTCCTTAATACGAAGCATATCGGTAATGTGAATTTGTATTCTTCCGAAAGTATAGACATAAAATCCTTTTGGAATGAAATTTTGATAAAATTAATCAAATCAAAAAATAAATCAAGTTATTTAGGACACACAATTATACCTAATGAAAAATCTCGGAAAAGAGGGGATGTTTGGTTTGATATTGAAGATAAAAAGAAAGAGTTGTTTAATTCAGAAGGATTAGTTTTTATAGATAAAGATTTAACTCAGGTTTTATCGGTATCTAAAGATTTTGATTATTGGCAGAATTCAAAATGTGAAACTTTTCCCTACTCAAATTCAGAGGATACAAAATATAGTATGCACCCAAATATTGATGAATCAATGATGATCAAATTGCAAGAAAAAGGTATTTTGGTTTTCTATGATAATATTATAGATCCACATCATACTCCATTGAATTTTGATTTGTGATAAGTATTAAAATCATCTTGGTATTCTTTTGTAAAATGAATGACACAGTAAAACATAATCAAGATTACATAACTGCTTTCATTGAAGGCTACATCTGTGCAATTATAGGTGAGCGGATGACAACTGCAAAGGTGTCAGAGGCAGAACTTGTTAATGCAAAGCATTCTGCTGAGATGTATGTAGAGTTTCAAATCGAGCATTCTGATTTCTCTGAAGAGGAGAAGGAAGCGATGAAGAAAGACTATAAGCTTTGGGCAGAATCTGCATCGCAAGGAATGAAGAAACGATTACGTGATAGCGGCAGATTGCTATGATGCACCAGCCGATAAACAATCGCAAATCTCGTGCAAACGAACGCAAAGAAAGTTTACTTTCAATTTGTTGAGTGCAGCCGAGATTCATAGAATAATTATATTGCGTTAAACTCTCATCGGCAGCCCCTTGCGGGCACAGGCTTCGCTGACGATACCAGAACTCTGGCGGAGGCTATAGCGTAGCCAGTAAGCAGTCACTTAGGGCCGTCTTGCGTACGTTAATAAAAATGTATACCTTTGCCTCGAATTTTAAATTTGGGACAAAATGAATATAAACGAAGAAGGCAAGTACTATCCCTCAATGGTTCGTAAGTTTCGAACCGAGTTCAAGAACAAGAACCTTCATGGGTTCTGTAAAGAACAAAAAGTAAACTATACCAAGATGCTTCATTGTTTGCGTAACGATTCTTATCGTACGATAAAAAAGCATTCATTTTAGGGCTTAACGTACCTAAAGTAACCACTTACGCTGAGTAGCCTTTCTTATATAAGTGATGTATAATTTTTAACATTCATATTTCTATTATCAATATTATGGCAGATAATAAGACAATTATCATAGACTTGGACAATAGCCTGTATGCTCATGCTTTTACAGATGACCAGCAGATACATCAGGAAGATTTGGTTAAGGCTATGGACATTATTCGTCGTCAGTTGCAGAATACTGGCGTGAAGGAGAACTCTGGTGTGTTCTTGAGCCATCTCTACCGTACTATCGGTGTTTTTGGTGACAGAGGTTCTGGTAAGACTTCGTTTATGGTAAGTCTGTTAACTAAATGCCAAAAAGAACTGAAAAACGCAGAAGTGCTGAGGATGATTGATCCAACGTTGGTGGAACATAAGAAACCCATCATACTCAGTGTGATTTCGATGATTCAGCAGAATGTTGAGTCGGTGTTGAAAAAGCGTGAATGTCAGAACTTAGGGGAATCCTATGCACAGAAAAGAACATGGGACAAACTGATGGAAAAAATATCCAGAGGTCTTGTTGCCATTGATAATGTTGGTAAAGACTTTGACAATGCGATGTGGCAGGACGAGGCGTACGTGATGCACACAGGATTGGCAAAGGTGATGGACTCCAACAATTTTGAGGAGAATCTGAGAAAGATGATCAGCGAGGCATTGAGAATATTGGACAAGGATGCTTTTATCTTGGCGTTTGATGACATTGATGTGGATGTGGAACAGGGATGGCAAGTTTTGGAATCTCTGCGTAGGTATCTGTCTGATGTGCAAGTGATATCCATTGTCAGTGGCAACATTAAGTTGTATGGTACTTTGGTACGAAACCATTTGGTTTGTAACCTGAATATGGCTGAGGAAAATGCCCGAGAGATGATGGCCAATGAGTTGGAAAGCCAATATATGCTTAAACTGCTCAATCCTTCTAACCGAATCAACCTGCTGTCGCTGGGACATTTGTTGCAGAAGGACAAGGACTGCGTGAAGGTGAAGAACAGGGGTGGTGAGACGGAATTAGTGGAATTCTACTATAAAATATTGAATGGTTTTGGAATACAGGATAAGCCGTCGTTGAATACCTTCGTCGGTTTTCTGTTGTCGATGTCCTTGCGTTCACAGATTCATTTCATGAAGGATGCAAGTGAAGAGAAATCCACTCTGCCTATGGATGTGTTTTCATCTAGGTTGTATGCTTCGGGAATAGATGTGGAGGTTTTGGTGACAAATGCACAATTACTCAATATTGTTTTGCTGGGTTATCTGAATGCCCAAAAGAATCTGCCTGATTGTTACTTGTTGATGCCTACGCTGCAAGACAAGGACATGAACAGTAACTTTACCGCTCTTACATTAGTAGAGTGCTGGCATCTGAAAAACAATCCATTTCTGGTCTTCGACTATATGCTGAGAATTGGATATATTAGAAATGTAGTACTGCCGTTGGGACATGCCGATAGAATAACTGCTCTTTGCAAATATGCCGGATGGTATCAATTTATGTCGCTAAAGAATAACGTAGGTTTGACCATGGCATACATGGCAGGAAAAGAGAATAGTGACATGAATGAGAACATACGCTTGTTTGCCATGGAAGAAAAGGCGAAGAAAGGAAAAGGCATACAGATAAATGCACTCGACAAGATTCTGAAGGATGAAACAAATATTATGTGCCGTTTGATGGCTATGTTCCCATTCATACGCATCAACAGTAACAAGAACAACGAGAGTAGAAGTTATTACTCGTTTATAGCCCTGCTAGCTGTTATCGGGGATATTCTGAAATGTGCAGACGAGGAAGAAACAACAGGGAAAATCAACGATTTGAAACTCTTCCGCAGTTACCAGATGCCACAGGATGGAGATTTTAGGGGTGAAGAAGTGAACATTGACGGAGATGATTATGGAGTAGAGACAAAATCTGAAAACATTGAGAATTTAGCAAACAAGATGTGGCATTGGAAGGAGGCTTACAAGGAGTGCTTTCTTCCTCCTTACGCATTGGGAAGGATGATGACAAGACTGTACAGTTCTTTATCGAATGTGGCGGTAAAGTCGGTTGGTGATATGATGAATATCATGGTGGCTAACTTCTTCAATGCTTGTTTGATAGAGGAAACTAGGATACGAATACCTGCAACAGAACAAAGCGGTATCAACAATAGTAACTTGAGATCGGATACCAGATATTTCAAGGATAATTTGGGAAAGGTGGACATAGTCAACCGACTGCCTTTCACCAAGTGGATGATGGCTTGCCCTATGTTGTACTGCTTCCTTGATAAAGAAACATATAGTAAGGTACAGGAATTTGTGAATGAGGGCGACAGAATAGCCAGAGATACATTCCCAGTCTATGACTTGCTGTGCAAAATGAGCAGTAAGGATGGAGTAGCCGCAGAAGACAGACCTTCATTCTCTGGAGAGAAGGTTAACGGATGGAAGAAAACTGCTGAAGTGTTACGTGCCAATGGAATAACAGATGACGAGATTCAAGAAAAAATCATAAATGAAGCGGATAACGAAAATGCCGTAAATTTCATTAAAGGGACAAATTTGTTTAGAAGTGTATCTGAGAATTCTGTCAAGGCATTTAAGGAAAACTACCAAAACGAGGAACTGGCAGAAGAGGTAGATGCTGCACAGGTCAATGAGGAGAATCCAGCCGACGGTAACGAATAATATACATCATGAGAAGTGAATCTTATCTTAGATACTTGCTGTCGGACAATGTTTCTCTTCGTAAATACTTCCGTGAGAGGAAAGGTGTAAGTCTGAAGGAAGTGAGCCGTTCCTTACTCGTTAAGGTGAGGTCATTGGGGTATGCCGTTCCCGACCACTACTACCGATTAGGTGTAGAGGCATCCTTCCTGAACGTCAACGAACTGAGCGAACTGTTTACTGTCGGTCTTCCGAGAATGGCTGACGAGTATCTGGAAATGCATGATGGCAGAGTGTATGTCAAAGGAGAAAGGATGAATGACTGGCAGCTGTTGTTGCCTCTGATTCCTCCGCTGCTTCTGACGACTATCAAGATATGGAAAAAACATGGTCCTATCGTGGATTCGTATGTGGATTTTGCCCATGATAGCCTATTGCCGTCTGTCAGATATACTGCATTGCCTTCTGCCTATCTTCCCGAGATGGCGATGTTGAGGGAAGAAAACCATGGCTTTGATGACCTTCACATCCATCTGAATGGTGCTGTGGAAACGGACCTGGCGTGGCATGACTTCTTGCGATACCCAGAGCTAGTATATCAAGAGATATTAAAAGCTTATGGCAATGACAAGGTGAAGGAACAGATAGAACAGTTGACGGAAGTTCCTGACCCGATAGATTTTTTACACCTATTTTGCATTGCCGGAAGACTGAGAGAATGGATTTTCGGCAAGGTGGTGTATGGTACGAATATCTACAGTGCATCTTCTTTTGAGGATCTTTTGACAAAGCTCACCGATATGTCTGAGTGCTATAAAGAGCATCCCTTCAAACAGGTGATGGGGGACGATACCTCTCCGTTGATACTTGAAGGACTGCTCTACATGAAGGCTTTGGACTATATGTCGGCTCATCCGCTTGATATGGCAGTTGCAGGAGCTTTCCATTATTATCTGCTGATATTGGGGCTGTGCAACAAGTTGCTGGTGCAACAGATGGATGCTTTTGGCTTTGAACAGTTTCAGAAATATACGTCAAACAATTTCCGTGAGTTCAGCGAAAAGACATATTGCCAGCGATTCCTGCAACTTTCTGGTAATGACATGAAAAATGTCAAGCATATCGAAGGGCGCTTTTCACCCAAAGTCACGTTGGATGATAACGTGGTCATCATCACTAAGATTATGGATGGATTCGAGGGCTTGAAACAATGCCGGGAGCAAGCCGGATTGATGTTGCCGTCGATGACATTGTTGGCTCATTTCATCAAGAAGAGCGACAATGGTAAGGGACGAGTTCGATTCGCCAAGCTGCGGAAGGAACTTGTAAAGCGAACGGATGCATTGATTGCACTGATGAATACAAACGGTACGTATGCCGAAAAAGTAACAGGTGCTGATGCTGCTGCCAGTGAATTTGATACACCTCCAGAGGTCTTCGCCCCTTCATTCCTCTGGTTGAGGGAGCATGGCATGCGTCATTTCACGTTTCATGCTGGTGAAGATTTTTTCCATATACTCAGTGGCTTGCGAGCTATATATGAAGCTATGGAGTTTCTGGGTCTGCAGGCTGGAGACAGAATAGGCCACGCCACTGCTGCGGGAGTGGATGTAAGGGTTTGGAGAGAGAATATAGGAGAGCGGATATGGATGCGGCTGGAGGATTGCTTAGATGACTTGGTATTTGCATATCATCTTATAGCCATCGAGAAGGAACGAAGCCTTGAGCATCTTCTGCCTAAGATTGCCTTGCGTATTGAAGAATATGCCGCCCAGATATATCCTTATGCCTACAATGTCAGTGAAATGATAGAAGCATGGCTGAAAAGGAAGGAAGACCCTCTATCTTTCGCCAATGACCAGCCGAGTCGTGTAGAACAGATTTGGCAGTTCTACCATTCAAAGGAAGGACGTGAGAAAGGAAAACGTATCATATTGGTGGATGCATATGATATATTAGGAGAGCAAGAACTCATTTGCCTTCAGAAGCTCCTGTTGAAAGTGATGCACCACAGGCAGATCGTCATAGAGACCTTGCCTACAAGCAATGTCGTCATCGGGCATCACCATAGTTTTTCCACTTACCATCTCTACAATTGGTACAAGTGGAGCAAGGAAGGTGAAAAGATTCCTGCTATTGTGGTAGGGACGGACGATGCTGGCATCTTTGCCACCAATATCTACAACGAGTATTGTCACATCTACTGTATGCTGGTCTTCGATAAAGGACTGAGTCCTTTCGAAGCCATGGACTATATAGAACGGTTGGTTCATAATGCCAAAGTTTATGTGTTTAAATGATGTTATTTTTAATGCAAGAATCGCTGAACTTGAAACAAAGGTTGATAATTATGTAGGGTGTTCAGTTAGATGTTCCGAAAAACAGATGCTGAAATCACCCGTTAAATT
>OKRS01000722.1_pt1 | contig 24647 bp, 14 predicted proteins | sample 1601191 | NCBI WGS metagenome assembly OKRS01 (sample SAMEA3541509, study PRJEB24748) | human gut metagenome | biome: human gut; feature: human-associated habitat; material: faeces | place: China | collected 2012
CGGGCCCCCGTCAATTCCTTTGAGTTTCACCGTTGCCGGCGTACTCCCCAGGTGGAATACTTAACGCTTTCGCTTGGCGACTTACTGTGTATCGCAAATCGCGAGTATTCATCGTTTACTGTGCGGACTACCAGGGTATCTAATCCTGTTTGATACCCGCACTTTCGAGCCTCAGCGTCAGTTGCACCCCGGATACCTGCCTTCGCGATCGGAGTTCTTCATGATATCTGAGCATTTCACCGCTACACCATGAATTCCAGTATCCCTGTGTGCACTCAAGACCTCCAGTATCAACTGCAGTTCGACGGTTGAGCCGCCGTATTTCACAGCTGACTTAAAGGTCCGCCTGCGCTCCCTTTAAACCCAATAAATCCGGATAACGCCTGGACCTTCCGTATTACCGCGGCTGCTGGCACGGAATTAGCCGGTCCTTTTTCTGATGGTACATACAAAACACCACTCGTGGTGCACTTTATTCCCAACTAAAAGCAGTTTACAACCCAGAGGGCCGTCTTCCTGCACGCTACTTGGCTGGTTCAGACTTGCGTCCATTGACCAATATTCCTCACTGCTGCCTCCCGTAGGAGTTTGGACCGTGTCTCAGTTCCAATGTGGGGGACCTTCCTCTCAGAACCCCTACCCATCGATGTCTTGGTGGGCCGTTACCCCGCCAACAAACTAATGGGACGCATCGCCATCTCATACCGATAAATCTTTAATTAAAACATCATGTGATATCCTAATAACATCGGGCATTAATCTTACTTTCGCAAGGCTATTCCCGAGTATGAGGCAGGTTCGATACGCGTTACTCACCCGTGCGCCGGTCGCCGCCTGAAGAAAGCAAGCTTTCTTCATCGCTGCCCCTCGACTTGCATGTGTTAAGCCTGTAGCTAGCGTTCATCCTGAGCCAGGATCAAACTCTTCATTGTAATATAATGTTTTTGTTTATTCTCTGTTTGTGCTCAAGACGCCTGTCAGATTTATTTCGCTTGGAATTGACAAGTGACTTTTTAACCCGAGACATTCTTTATTTGAATGCTCATTTGTCTCTTGTACTTCTCTACAAAATAGTTTTATGTAATTCTTGTCAAAGATCATTTGCTTATCGTTCGTTCGACCCGTTATCAGCACCGTGTTTGTTAGTGTTGTAGGCCTCATTTCTGATTTGCGAGTGCAAAGGTAGGGACTTTTTCATTACGGGCCAAATGTTTTTGGAAGAAATTTTTGAGAAATTTCTCCTCTAAATGCGTAAGACGTTGTAAACCAACGACTTAAAGAATGAAACTTTTTTCAAACTTTTTTTCGCGGGGAACGAGTAACAGGGCAAAAGTACGCTCTCTGCTTTGAAGGAACAAATAATTAGGACGATTTTTTTATGTTTTGTGTTGAAGAACATAAATGGGCTTGTTTTACGCGTATATACATATAATATATATATGAGCACGCTGGGGGGCATTAATTATCATGTAATTTATCGTTAATTATTCAAACTGCAATTTGTGACTATAGGTAAGAAATCTTGACGTTCTAAATGTGACGTTCTAAAAAAACACTGAGGAATATATGAGGGGTAAAAGGGAGTATTTTGAAAATACTGAGGGAGAAAAATGAAAACACTGAGGGAGAAATTTAAAAACACTGAGGGAGCGATAAATCTCTTGCACTGTGTTTTTGAGTTTTTTCAACGATGTTTTTGCGTTTTGAAGGCCTTTTTGTGGGCGTTTTTGCGAAAAATGGGCGAAAAGCAGCTATCATGGAGATTTTCTTAAGTACTTTGCATTTCTAAAAGTATTGATTTTCAATTAGTTGCAAAATTTACCTACTTAACTACGCATGGTTAAGCTACAACTGAGGGGCAGACCTCTAGTCTGCGAATAAGAGAATGGTAAGCTAAAAATAGCTGACTCATGACTCTTTATTCGCAAGCCAGAAGGCCTGCCCCTTAGTTGCTGAATAGTACACATGCGTACTATATAATGTACTTTATAATGTACACTTATAATTAATATATATATGTTACTTCACAATGATGAGGAAGTAGTTCTTCTTACCACGCTGAACAAGAAGATACTTGCCATCAATGAGGTCGTCAGAATTGATTTCCTGATCGAAAGCAGCAAGTTTTTCTTTGTTAAGGCTTACGCCACCACCCTGGGTGAGCTTACGCATTTCACCCTTTGAAGCGAAACACTTGGTGGTTTCGGCAAAGAGGTCAACAGCCTTGGCTCCAAGAACTTGATCCTTGGCTACCTCGAATTGGGGTACACCATCGAATACGCTGAGAAGCGTAGCTTCATCAAGTTTTAAGAGGCTATCTTTAGTAGCCTTGCCGAAGAGAATGTTTGAGGCTTCGAGGGCCATTTCATAGTCTTCACGACTGTGTACCATACAGGTAACCTCTTCGCCCAACTTCTTCTGAAGGAGACGACGACCTGGGTCGGCACGATGTTCGGCAATGAGGGCTTCAATCTCATCGTGCTCGAGTGAGGTGAAGATCTTAATATAACGTTCTGCTTCTTCGTCGCCTACGTTGAGCCAGAATTGGTAGAACTTGTAAGGAGTGGTGTAACGACGGTCGAGCCATACGTTGCCTTGCTCCGTCTTACCAAACTTCTTACCGTCGGCCTTGGTAATAAGCGGACAAGTGAGGGCATAAGCATCAGCTTCAGCACCAAGAGTACGACGAATAAGTTCGGTACCAGTGGTGATGTTGCCCCATTGGTCAGAACCACCCATTTGGAGTTTGCAGTTCTTCGTCTCGTAAAGGTGGAGGAAGTCGTAACCCTGTAAGAGCTGGTAGGTAAACTCTGTGAATGAAAGTCCGTCGCGTGCTTCACCATTCAAGCGTTTCTTCACGCTATCCTTAGCCATCATATAGTTGACAGTAATGTGTTTACCAATCTCGCGTGCGAAATCGAGGAAGGTGAAGTCCTTCATCCAGTCGTAGTTGTTAACCAATTCGGCTGCATTGGGAGCATCAGAATCGAAGTCGAGGAAGTGAGAGAGTTGCTTCTTGATACAAGCAACGTTGTGGCGAAGAATGTCTTCAGTAAGGAGGTTACGCTCGGCACTTTTGCCTGAAGGGTCGCCAATCATACCTGTTGCACCACCTACGAGTGCTAATGGCTTGTGGCCCGCACGCTGGAAGTGGCGGAGCATCATTACAGAGCAGAGATGGCCAATGTGTAAAGAGTCGGCCGTTGGGTCGATACCTACATAGGCTGTTGTCATGCCTTTTTCGAGCAATTCTTCAGTGCCCGGCATCATTTGGTGCAACATGCCGCGCCATTTGAGTTCTTCTACAAAATTCATCGTATGTTATTTGTTATTACTTTTCTTTATTTTGAGATGCAAAGTTAGTGCAAGGTGAGCGCAATAAAAAGGGAAAAAGCATTTTTTTCCTTTTTATTGCTTAGCCATTGTCTAACTTCGACTTTCCTCTATTTGCTTTTTCGTTAAGCCTGTATACTTCATTACCAAACTAAGCTGCATTCCATCTGCCAACATGGTACGTGCCACTTCTATTTGTTGTAGAAGTTTACCTTCTTCGCGACCCTCTGCGCGACCCTCTGCACGACCTTCTGCACGACCTTCCTCGTAACCTTCATCACGACTAGTGTCGAAAAGACTCTTCATATGACGAACAGATTCCATGTGGCGAAAATAGGCTTGCCTATCATCTTCGGAAAGGGCATCAACACGTAAGCGCTCACGAGCTTCAGGAAGTCCTGCTGCTTTTGCATCTTTACTTATTTGTCCTGTTTTTAGAAAGGAAATCCATTCGTCAAGCGGTGTTTTAGCTACAGAGTCAAAATCGTTTACACGCAATACGTAATATTCGGGAAAGAGCATACCTGCATCTTTACGACGTAGTATATCTTTTTCTTTTTTTCCAAAGAACTTTTCATTTTGACGTACTGAGAGTTTTAATGTATCATGCGGTGCATGTATGCCCTTAAACTCTGTCCTGCCATGATAAACGTAATCTTTACCTTGTCCTAGTTCAAAATAGACAATATTGATGGAATACACTTTGCGCACCTCATCATAGGGCTTGCCTAAACCGATGTATTCCGTGATGGCTTTTGACACTCCATATAGCATGCGATGAAAGTAAGATAGCTCGCGGCTATTCTGCACTTCAATAATGCAGAGTTCGCCGCCTTCGCTCTCTGCAAAGATATCGACACGATTGTATTTGTCTTCATCATCTTCTTGATTGCTTTCGCTCTCAAGGAATCGGTGAATTTTTATCCCTTTACCAATCAGTGAGGATAAGAATCCCTCTAACACCACATAATTAGCCTTATTGCGCAAGAGGCGTTTCATCGCCCAATCAAAACGTATATAGTTTTCTCCATTTTGTATCATAGGTTCTTATTTTTTTAGAGTTGATAGTTATCTACGTCCGAAGAAGTAGGGGCGTCGGGGTTGTGGACGCGGAGTGATGGGTTTGGGATTGAGTTCGGGATAGGCTATGCGCGTATGGTAGATTGTCTTGATACTCTCTACGAGTACGCGCTTGGCATCGGCAATATCGCGGAAGGTGATAGGACACTCGCGGAAGTAGCCTGCCTGCACTTGTCCGTCGACGATGCGGTCGACCAACTCTTTGATACTTTCCTCGGTGTATTCCTTGAGCGAACGTGACGATGCTTCAACGGCATCGCACATCATGAGAATGGCTTGTTCGCGCGTGAAAGGGTTGGGGCCAGGATAAGTAAAAAGCTTGGGGTCAGGCTGCTCGCCTTGATGTTTGTTTTGCCACTGTATATAGAAATACTTTACTTGTGAACGTCCGTGGTGAGTACAGATGAAGTCACGTATCACTTTGGGCAGGTGATATTTATCCGCTAAACGAAGACCTTCTGTCACGTGGCTGATGATGATTTGTGCAGAACGCTCTTCGCTGAGTTCATCGTGTGGGTTGACACCCGTTTGATTTTCGGTAAAGAACGCGGGGTTGACCATTTTACCTATATCATGGTAAAGTGCTCCCGTACGCACCAACTGAGGTTTGGCTCCAATCTTATCGGCCACCTCGGCAGCGAGGTTGGCCACTTGCAAGGAGTGAACAAAGGTGCCTTGTGCCTTCTTGGCCATAAGGCGGAAGATTATATTGTTCGTATTGGAAAGTTCGACCAACGTTACGCTTGAAGTGAAACCAAATGTCTTCTCCAACAGATAGAGTAGGGGATAGGCAAAGAGTAGAAGAACACCATTTACACCATTATATATATAGATAGAACGATCGATATGGCTCCAATCGACGCCTTGTGAAAGGTCGAAACCGAGCATAATAGTGGTGGACGTGAGGAAGGCGTAAAGGGCTACACGTAGGAGTTGCGAACGTTCGCTCAAGTCGCGAAGGGCATAGATAGCAGTCATGCCCGCCATGAATTGTACGACCACAAACTCGTAGTTAGAGTGAAGGGCAAAAGAAGAAAGCACGACGCTGCACACCATAGCCATGAAGGCGGTGCGAGAATCCATGAAGGTGCGCACAAAGATGGGCACCATGGCGTAAGGCACCATATAGACGCTAAATGTCTTATGATCGACCATGAGATAGGTAATCAAGGGGAATATTGCTACTAGCGACGATAGGAGCAATATGCTATGAGGTGAATAAAGATAGTCGCGCCGATAGAGGCGGAGGTAGTAGACAAATGAACCTAAAATGCACGACACGAAGATAACCTGTCCGAGGAGCACCTGCCAAAAGCCTTCTGAAGGGTCATTGCGACGCACAGTCTCACGCTCGAAGGATTGTAATATCTTATATTGGTCGGCCGACACAATCTCACCACGATCGATGATGCGCTGTCCACTTTGTACCATACCTGCTGCGGGAGCTACGGAGGCGATGAGGTCCTCACGTGCGGTGCTTGTCTTGGCACTATCAACGAGTAGGTTGGGGGCGAGGTATTGATTGAGGTTACAACGGGCTATTATCTCGCGTGGAAACTGTGTACTGTCGCAATGTACGATGTATTCGTAGGCCGAGCGAGTAGAGTAGAGTTCGGTGAGAGAACGCGAGAGGGCTTCAGTGCCTTCGACTACACGAATGCCTGTAATGCGATCTTTGGCCATCTGTGAAAGGTCGGCCGAGTTGACAATACCCGCTTGATAGACGGCTGCCATGAGTCGTTCGATGTGAGGCAAGAAGCGTGCTGGCACATCGTTGAACGCACCATTGACAAAGTCGTTATGAAAGGCGGCTATCTGGCGTTGGGCTATTTGAGCATTCTCAACATAGAAGGGTTGAAAATTGGCCAAAGCACTATCGCTTTCGGCTTCAACCTCTTGTTGCGTCTTATATATTGGGAAGTCAAAAGTGGCTATGAGTGAGTTGTAGCGCCAGGGGCGTCCTTGCTCGTATTCGTAGCCAAACTTGGTTTCGCGTGGCAGGAAGTAGACGAGTAGCGCCACGACTACCAACACGGCACCTACAAGTGTCATTCCACCCTTTAACTTTGATTTTGCTTCGAATTTAAACATGGCAAACGATATTTTTAATGTGCAAATGCATGGTTAATGTGCGAATGTGCGAATGTGCAAATGTGCGAATGTGCAAATGGTCGCTTTTACTTGCTGTGTTTTAATGACATTGCATCATTCCTTTTTCTTAAAACTCAGTAAATAAAGGCGACCATTTGCACATTTGCACATTCGCACATTAACCATGCATTCACACTTTAATTAGTTTTCTTCTTCTCCCGTTAATTCATCGGGGAGAGAGGCTGAGGGGGTAAGTCCCTTCTTGCGCCAACCCTCTAATTGACTGATGATGTTGCCACGACCTGTGGTGAGTTGGCGTTGTGCATCATCGTAGGTGCGGTGCAGTTGGTCGATAGAGTTGCCTATCTTTACAAAGTTTTGGGCAAAGGTACTAAACTTTTTATAAAGTTTCTCGGCTGAGGTGTAAATCTCGTTAACCGAACGGCTTTGTAACTCACTCTGCCACAGATTGTAAGCCAGCTGAAGGGCCATGAGAAGGTTGGTGGGGTTGATAAGGATAACGTGTTGCTTGTAAGCTTCAGTGGGCAGTGTAGGGTCGGCCGTCACGGCAGATACATAGGCGGCTTCGCCAGGAATGAACATTAAAACGTAACCAATACTATCCTTTACCAACTTGCTATAATTCTTATCGGCCAATTCCTTAATATGTTGACGCACACTGCGTAAGTGCTCTTTCATGAGGCGGTCTTGCTCAAGGGCATCGTCGGCAGCCACGTATTCGGTAAAGGCTTTGAGTGATACCTTAGAGTCAATAATAACGTTGCGACTTTGCGGTAGGTGAACCACTACATCGGGTATAGCTACGGAGCCACGTCCGTCAGCTACGTGACTTTGCAACGTATAGTCGCGGCCTTCAGTGAGACCTGATACAGAAAGTAGGTTGGCCAATACAGCTTCGCCCCAATTGCCTTGCAACTTGGTGTTACCTTTAAGAGCTTTGGCAAGGTCGTCAGCTTCGCGACCAAGCGACTGCGTCTGTTCGACGAGGGCTTTGATATAGCCATCGAGCGAGGCGTGTCCTTTTACAAACTGCGTGCGAAAGGCTTCGATATCGTGACCAAGAGGTTTGAGTAAGGCTTCGAGCGAGTTGACGTGTTGCTCGCGTAGGGCATCGCCTTGTGTGCGCATCATTTCGACGGACATGGCTTTAAACTCAGCACGTAGGGCTTGCGCCTGTTTGCGCATGGCCTCGTCAGCATGTTGTTGTTCGGCCTTGAGTTGCGCTTTAGCAGCTATGGCCTCGCGCTGCGAACGCAAGGTGCCAATGGCATAACCGGCAATGAGGGATAGGAGGGAGAGGAGAAAGTAGAGCATTCCTTCTTTTTTATTTTGATTGACAAGTTAACAAGTTGACGAGTTGACAAGTAAGTTACCTTCAAACTTACCCGTTAACTCGTCAACTTGTTAACTTGTCAACTAAAAGAACTCGTCAACTAAGAATTAGAACAAACTTGCCAAATAGGCTACTAATGGGATACTAATGACGGAGAGCAAGGTGGTAAAGAAGAGACCTTGCGTCATTACGCGCTCGTCCTTACCATATTGTAGGCAGAGCATGATACCATTGGTGGCGACAGGCATGGCACTCAACACAACAGCTACGTCGCTCACAAAGGGATTGATCCCCATCAGAGCTAATACGCCACCTACGGCTAAGGGGAGAATGAAGAGGCGAAGCAGCGTCATGGAATAGACAAAACGATTGCCTAACATATCGCGCACGGGTATGTGGCTCAAACTGGAACCGATGATAAGCAGCGCACAAGGAGTGGTGAGGTCGCCTAAGAGGTGAAACCACTCTCCCACGGGCGTGGGCATCTGAATGCGTGCCACAGCGATTACTACAGCAATGAGCGAAGCTACAACGCAAGGCGATAATATGAGTCGGGGCGAGAAGGCACTCTTAGCTTTGCCTCCATTTATAAACGATACTCCGATAGTGAAGACTAAGAGGTTGAAGGGAATATTGAGTACAGAGGCGCAAAACACGGCCTTGGAGCCGAACACGGCATCGCACACAGGGTAGCCAATGAAGCTGACGTTGCCAAAGGCTAACATAAAGCGACTGATACCTATTCGGGCTTTGTTTACCTTAAATAAGTGGGGTATGAGATAAGCCAAACCGATGAGTACAATGTAATTGACTACGGCCACTACGGCAAGTGAGATGAGTTCGGAGTTTTCGAATGCGAGGTCTTTGCCCATAACCGATGCCAAGATAAGTGCTGGCATGGATATGTTCATAATAAAGATAGAGAGCTTGCGGTCGAGATCGCCCGCCCACAAATTACGCTTGGCCGCAAAGAGTCCGACCAACACAATGCCGAATATCATCAGCATTTGGGTAATGATGTGCAAGATGTCCATTAGGGGAGGGGTGTGAGTTTAATTAGTGAGTTTAATGGGTTTAATGAGTTTAATGGGTTTAATGAGTTTAATGGGTTTAATACTGCAAACAAGCTCAACTCACTAAACCCATTAAACTTATTAAACTCCTCTAACCTTGAATAAGATATCCGCCTTCGTTGCCACCTTCGGGGCCAAGTTCGATGATATGGTCAGCACACTTGATAACATCAGGATTGTGTTCAATCACTACGATACTATGGCCTCGCTCAATCAAGGCATTAAAGGCGTGGAGCAGACGGTTGATGTCGTGAAAGTGAAGACCTGTGGTTGGTTCGTCAAAGATGAATAGCGTAGGTACAGAACGTTCCAAACCTAAATAATAGGCCAGCTTGACACGCTGGTTTTCACCGCCCGAAAGGGTAGAACTGGATTGGCCTAACTTGATGTAGCCCAAACCCACGTCTTGTAAAGGACGCAAACGGCTGACAATCTTCTTCTGACCATGTTCGGTAAAGAACTCAATGGCTTGGTTGACAGTCATCTCAAGCATTTCGTAGATATTCTTACCCTCATACTTTACCTCAAGCACGTCGCTCTTGAAGCGCTTGCCATGACAACTCTCACACTCAAGTACTAAGTCAGCCATAAACTGCATCTCGACCTTTACTACACCGTCGCCCTTACACTCCTCACAACGGCCGCCATCGGCATTGAACGAGAAGTAAGCTGGTGTAAAGTCCATTTGCTTGGCCAATGGCTGCGCAGCCATGAGTTTACGTATCTCGTCATACGCTTTGACGTAAGTGACGGGATTAGAACGCGAAGAACGACCGATAGGATTTTGATCAACAAACTCAATGGCCTGCACGGCATCAATGTCGCCTGACAGTCGGCGGAACTCGCCTGGACGATCGGCCACCTCATCTTTAGCCCGCTTGAGAGCCCGATAGAAGATGTCGCGCACGAGGGTAGACTTACCCGAACCACTTACACCTGTTACGACCGTCAGCACGTTGAGAGGGAAGGTTACATCAATGCCCTTCAAATTGTTCTCGCGTGCTCCCTCAACTATGATGCTTCGATTCCACGTGCGATGAGTCGTAGGTACGGGGATTTGTTCGCGACCATATAGGTAGTTGAGCGTGTGTGAGTAATATACCCCCTTCTCCTTATCAAAGAGTTCGGGGTGACACTGCAAGAGTTCATTCTCGTTCTTCATAAAAGGGCCAGCGTACACCACTTGTCCGCCTAATCGGCCCGCTTCAGGACCTATATCTATAATATAGTCAGCCGCACGCATAATCTCTTCATCGTGTTCAACCACGATAACCGTATTTCCCAAGTCGCGTAACTCCTTCAATACGTTGATAAGGCGACGCGTGTCGCGTTGATGAAGACCAATGCTCGGTTCGTCAAGAATGTAGAGCGAGCCGACCAATGAAGAACCTAACGATGTGGCAAGGTTGATGCGCTGACTCTCACCACCCGAAAGCGTATTAGAGAGGCGATCGAGCGTGAGGTAGTTGAGTCCTACTTCAGAGAGAAAGTGCAGACGACTCTTTATCTCATTCAGCAATCGCTTGGCCACTGCTGCATCGTGTTCACTGAGTTCGAGCTGGTCGAAGAAGGGAACTAACTCCTTGATAGGCAGTTGTACCAATTCCGTGATACTACGGCCGCCCACTTTGACGTATTCTGCATCTTTCTTCAAGCGCGAACCGTGGCACTCAGGACAAACCGTCTTGCCACGATAGCGCGCCAGCATGACACGATATTGTATCTTGTACTGATTGCGTTCTAACATGCGAAAGAAAGCATCAATGCTTACTTGCTCTTCTTCAGGTAATCGTTGTTCGGCCGCATCGCCATGCCAAAGCATGTCCTTCTGTTTGCGCGTAAGTTTATAATAAGGTTCGAAGATAGGAAACCCATTTTTTCGCACCGAGCAACGACGTATAAACTCATTCTTCCACTCTCCCATCTTCTCACCTCGCCAACACATCACAGCACCATCCATAAGGCTCTTCGATGTGTCAGGCACAACGAGGTGTTCGCTAATGCCCATTACGCGGCCAAAGCCCTCGCAGCGCTCACAAGCGCCTATGGGCGAGTTGAACGAAAACATATTGTCGTCAGGTTCGCGGAATGTAATGCCATCGGCCTCGAAGCGAGTAGAAAAGGTGTGAAGAATACGGGCTGGATAGAAGCGAAGCATACACTGTCCGTCACCCTCGAAGAAGGCCGTCTCTGCTGAGTCGGCTAAACGCGAAAGCACGTCTTTATCATCACTTACCGAAAGGCGGTCAATCAACAGATTAAGTTGCGAGAGCGAGTAGTACACAGCCTCAGGCGTGGGAGTTGGCAAAGCCTCATCGTGTGGTGCATCGTCAACGACTACTTGCCCCGCCTTCAATTGTTCGGCAAAGTCCTCAATGCGCACCATTTCGCCGTCAACGTCGAGACGTGAGAGTCCTTGTTGAAGGTCGATGCTGAGCTGCTGGAGCAAGGTACGTTCTTGACGCACTCGCATAGGAGCAAGTACGGTAAAGCGTGTGCCCATAGAGTAAGAGTGCATGCAGTCAATCACGTCCTGAACGGTGTGGCGCTTCACCTCCACACCACTTATGGGCGAGAAGGTGTGACCTATGCGTGCATAAAGCAGACGAAGATATTCATATATCTCGGTGCTGGTGCCCACGGTCGAACGCGGATTACGACTCGTCACGCGCTGTTCGATAGCAATAGCAGGGGGAAGTCCTTTTATGTAGTCACACTCAGGCTTGTGCATACGGCCCAAGAATTGACGTGCATAGGCTGAAAGGCTCTCAACATAGCGTCGTTGACCCTCGGCATACAATGTATCGAAGGCCAACGACGACTTACCCGAACCACTGAGTCCGGTTATAACGATGAGTTTGTCACGCGGTATGTCAATATCCACGTTCTTGAGGTTGTTTACCCTCGCTCCCTTTACCTGTATCGTTTCGTTCATACCTTATTGCTTTCACTAAAGGTGCAAAATTACAGATTTCATTTGAAAAACCTTCATGAACGCAAGAAGGATTGCAGTTTACCTATATATATTTAGCGGCCTCTCCCCCTCATCCCTTCCCCAGCCGGGGAGGGGGTGAGGGGGAGAGGCCGCTAAATAGCAGTTTAATAAAAAAGCCAAGATAGAGGTGTAGACCTGATCTTGGCTTTCTATGATTAATGTGTAGAAGCGATTACTTCACTGCTATCTTGAAGCGTTGAATGCTGTTCGCATCAGTCTTCTGCAAGATGTAAGTGCCAGTGGGCAAGCCCTTGATAGCTTCGGCAGGCGTGATGGCCTTGCCACTCTTCAAGGCAACACCATTGAGAGCAAATATGGTGACGTCGGCAGGAGCAACGTTGATGCCAGCAATGCCTGTCTGCAAGGTGTTGTTGACAGTCAGTACAACGTACTTGTCGGCTGCGCCACGTGAAGCCAACTTAACGTATGCTTCATGAACGCCTTCAGCATCAGAGTTGAAACGAACAGTGAATACACCACCCTCTGCAGGGAGTTCACTCTCAGAGAGTTTGAACTTGCTCTTATTAGCACCCCCCAAGGTGAGTTTGATAGGTTCAGTCAGGTTCTGAGTCGTTACGGTTACCTCGTCTGATGTAGCATCTTGGCCCTTAATAGCTTCGAAAGCAAGCGATGCGACATCAGTGCGAACGACTGGAAGGTCGGTGCGGCCGAAACTTACATCGTCAATGTAGTAAGTAGCAGCGTTGTTACGACCGCGTGTGCTCTTAAAGCGGAAGGCCATAAAGAAGGTGTCAGCAATAGGCTGGTCGGTGAGGTCGACGTGATATTCAAACCATTCACCGCTCTCGTCCTTTGTAGAAGGCATTGTGAAGCCGCCAACGGGACTGATGTACATATCGCCATCAGTGAGATCGATGTAGCAGAGCTCGAGTTGGTCAGTCTGCTTGTCTGTCAAATAGTCACCGCGAACGCGGAAGGTGAAAACCTTTGAAGCAGCATCCTTAAAGTTAAGGGCAGGTGTAACGAGCATCATCTCAGCTTCTGTCTCGTCACCGTCCTCTACCTTAGAGTCGTAAGCCGTTACCTTTGCTACGTGTTCGTCAGCTGACTCGTCCGTATCGCTGAACGTATAGTTCCACCAAGCACGTGTGCCCTTTGTAGCAATGTTCTTCCAACCGTCAATAGCGATAGGCTTATTCTTCTCGCCCTTATCAAAGTGTTCGTTGAGCAATGTTGTGGGGTTAGAAGGATCGAGCGGAAGGAGGTCACCCTCAGTCGGTTTGTCAGGCGTTGTATTGTCCGTAGCTACACCCTTAATAGGAATGTGTAACTCATCAGCGCCCAAAGTAGTAACGATGAGCTCGTTGTCGTAAGTGCCAGCACTCAGCGGAACGAAAGAAATCTTTACAGAAGTGTTGGCATTCTTCATCAACATAGAAGAACTGATGCGGAACACGTCAACACTGGCCAACTTAACGTGTGCATAGTCAGGCAAGTTAGCCGTCTGGATCACTATTGTCTGTTCTGCCGTTTCGCCAGCCTTTGCTTCAAAGTTTACGCTTTCAACGTTGGCCTTAACAACGGGCGGATTTTGCTCGTCAATGGCGTAGGCTGAGAGGGTAATAGATTGTGAGAGTGTAGGCACTTCGGGGCAGTCGATAAAGACACGTGCACTGTGCTTGCCAATGGCAGTCGGGTTATAAGAGATGACAACATCTGTCTCACTCGTACCCTTCTTAATCTCCGTTATCGAAGTGGCAAACATAGCGCGATTAGCACCTGTAATCTCAAGCGTAGTAGCTGCGGGCATGTTCTTCGCGCTGATGTGAATGGTACCCACCTCAGTGATTTGACCTACCTTGCCAGCCGCCATGTCGAACTGAGCGGGTGTAATGGTAAGTTCGGGGTTGCCAACTACTTCAGGTGTCTTGATGTCCTCAGCACTACGTGGTGCAATGATCACTGCACCCGTTGAGGTAGAGAGACCTACGAGGTCGATCGCTTCCGTAGGAATAGCCGTACCGATAAGCGAAGTGCCCTTGAATATACGCATCTTAGCCGTTTCGGTACCGTCGCTCAGCGTAGGTTGTGTCATGCCTTCAGCGAAAGTTTCGCTATCAGACGTAACGGTTACGCCATTAATGCGCACGAGTTTGTTCAAGTAATTCTTAGGAGTAGCCTTTACTTCAGCGAGAGTAGCAACAGTGGGTTCAATCTCATTGTTGGTGCTGAGCACGTTGCCCATTGCCACTTGTCCCATAAATGATTCGGGAGTGAGCGTAGTTACCCCCCAACTGCTGCTAACTGTTCCAAAGAAGCCAGAAAGTTTGTCGCCTACATTAGGCATTTTTAAATTTTCATTCGCAATAACAGTTGCAGCAGTAGCATCTTGAACGTAGATGCGGTTGGCCGTATTGTCAATAAAACTTACCACAGCCTCGCCTGTATAGCGATATACTTCATAATTGTCACTGCTCTTAGCATTGAGTTCGCTGAGCGTTGCTACGTCGGTGAGTGAAAGGGCATTGTAACTATAGTTAACTTCCACTGTTTCAGCGCCTTCGCTGCTATAAGATACCTTTACGTTACCCTCGCCGGCTTCGGTAGGATCAAACGTAAAAGTGAGTTGTGCACCCTCTGTGCTCTCTACTTCTTCCTTGCTAAGAGTGGTCTTGTCAGCTGTCACACCTGTGCCTTCAATTGCAACCGTCACGTCGCTGATCAAATCTGCGCCCTTCACGGTGATAGTCTTAGTAACGGGATAGCCTACGTAAGTATCAGCCAAGAAGGTATCGTTCTTGTTAACGCTGATAGTAGGCGTAGCGGGTTGAGGTGTGTCACCACCACTGCTTTCACCGAAGAGGCCAGCATAGGTCTGAGCAATGCGAAGTGCGCCTACATACATTTCTGGACCTTGGTTCGAAGCATTAGAACCTTGACGAAGTTCGAAGCCCTGCAGGCCATAACTGCTAACCGAAGAACCTGTAGCACTTACATCAAATTCTGCACTTGCTTCCTTAGGCTCATTGGTAAAGTTTGTTGGATTCACATAGAGTTTTACCTCGTCTTTACCATCGCTCGTCTTTACACCATACTTTACGACTACAAGTTGGGTAGTGTTGAGTGCAAAAGTTCCTTCTGCTAACACGGCTGTGGAACTGCCACGCGAGATTCCGATTTTATAGGAATTATCGTCGGCCTTAACAATGAAGAGGCGACCGAGTTCTGTTGAACTGAAGTATTTTCCAGCATCAGCCTCGCCAACATTGTACTTCTTAGTGCGAACGAGCAAACTCATAACATAGTTTTGAGCAGAAGGAGCAACTTTCGTAGGCAACTTCGTCACATTAATGAGGGCCGCATAATAAACATAGCCACTCTTTATACCTTCATCGTTCGAGTCGAAGCGTGTGCAGAGGTCCTGACCTGAAACAGTCGGTGTCATCTGAATGCACTTGCCCGTTACGCCACCAGGATAGTTGGCATACTCAAGCGTCTTGTTCACCACTTGAATAGGAGCAGCTGTATTAGTGCCATACTGTGTCCACTTGTCTTGGTTGAGCAAGTCGCCCTCGTCATAGTCAAAGTCTTCTTGATACTTAATGGTAGTGCTTCCACCGTCGCCACCTGACGATAAGTCCTGGGCCGCTGCCACAACGGGCACAGTCAATAACGCGATGAGCAAAAGCCATAAGTGTGATAGTTTTTGGTAAACTTTTCTCATACAGGTAATTTTTAGGTTATTATTAATAATGTGTTATCATTGCATGCTTAAAGAAATGTCATTTTTTTCATTTAAAAGACTTTCCGTGTGCTAAAATCTAAAAAAATAATGATATAACCAACTTTTTGACAATAAAAATACGTTTACGTTCGATAAGCTGCAATTTGTCTGCCTAATTGGGGGGCGTTCCTGATTGGGGGGCGGGTTTTCAACCCGCGTTCAGCAATAAGTAAGTTTTACTTGCTGCTGCCGCGGGTTAAAAACCCGCCCCCCAATTAGGCAGATAAATTGCAGTTTATCGTATTCCTGTGCTTTCAATGCCACATAATTTTTACCGACCTTATTTTATTTGTACCTTTGTCGGCAAAGATAGTGCAGCTGAGCCGCAGCCTATCTTATAATAAAACGTTACAGATGAAACAGTATCTTGACTTAGTAAAAGAAATACTTGACAACGGTGTGGTAAAGTCAGACCGTACGGGGACAGGCACCAAAAGCATATTTGGACACCAAATGCGCTTTAACCTTGAAGAAGGTTTCCCTTTACTCACCACGAAGAAACTTCACCTAAAGTCTATCATACACGAGTTGTTATGGTTCTTAAAAGGTGACACGAACGTGCACTATCTACAAGAGAACGGGGTGCGCATTTGGAACGAGTGGGCTGATGAGAATGGCGACTTAGGCCACGTCTATGGTTATCAATGGCGGTCGTGGCCAACATATAATGGAGGACACATCGACCAAATAAAAGAGGTGATACGTCAGATAAAAGAGACACCCGACTCACGTCGTATGATTGTTTCGGCATGGAATGTGGCCGACCTCGACAAGATGAACCTTCCCCCTTGTCACTTGCTCTTCCAGTTCTACGTGGCTGACGGACGCCTTTCGCTACAACTCTATCAGCGTTCAGCCGACACCTTCTTGGGAGTGCCCTTCAACATAGCCAGCTATGCTTTACTCTTGCAAATGATGGCACAGGTGACAGGACTCAAGGCTGGCGACTTCGTACACACAACGGGCGACACCCACCTTTATTTAAATCATTTAGAGCAAGCGCAGTTGCAACTCACGCGCACGCCACGCCCACTGCCACGTATGGTTATCAACCCTGATGTGAAAGATTTGTTCGACTTCCGTTATGAGGACTTCCAACTCGAAGGGTACGACCCATGGCCGCACATCTCAGCAAAAGTATCTGTGTAACCCATGATAAAGCAATCATTCATAGCGCAGATGACGCAACTCTTGGGCGAAAAAGAAACGCAACAACTGCTGCATGCGCTCACCGAAACAGAAGCGCCCGTTAGCATTCGTATCAATCCTCGAAAATGCCCAACGCAACTGCCTGAAGTCGTGACAAGCATAGTGCCTTGGTGCGAACAAGGACGCTATTTGCTATCTCGCCCTAAGTTTACTTACGACCCCTTGCTCCACGCAGGGTGTTATTACGTACAAGAGGCCGCATCCATGTTCATCGAACAAGCCTACCGCCAAATCACCCAGGACTTTCAGCCCCACCGCGTGCTCGACCTATGTGCAGCCCCTGGAGGCAAAAGCACCTTGTGGCGTTCGTTGCTCAATGATGGCGACTTATTAGTGGCCAACGAACCGATACGACAGCGCGCTCAAGTATTAGCAGAGAACCTTACCAAGTGGGGACACCCCGATGTCGTTTGTACTTCGGCCTATCCCGAAGAGTTCGCTCCACTAAGTAGTCTGTTTGACGTGATAGCAACTGATGTACCCTGTTCGGGCGAGGGAATGTTTCGCAAAGACGAGGTGGCTACTGAGGAGTGGACTCCAGAGGCTGTCATCAGCTGTGCTGAACGACAGTGGAACATCGTCGAGAGCGTTTGGCCCACCTTGCGCCAAGGTGGCTATTTAGTATATAGCACTTGTACGTATAATCGCGCTGAGGACGAAGACAATGTACTTCGTATCTGTCAAGAGTTAGGTGCTGAATTAGTACCTATCGCGACCGACCCATCTTGGGGCATCGTGGGCGATACCACTGGCAGAGAATTACCTGTTTATCACTTCTTCCCTCATCACGCTAAGGGCGAGGGCCTCTTTTTAGCCTTGCTGCGTAAAACGGCTGAGGCACCTCAGCTGAAGGAAAAGAAGAACAAACGTCAACGCGGTGGTAAGCAGTCGACAGCCATTAAAGGTGGAGCTCAAGTGGCTACTTGGCTCAAGCAAAATGAGGCTTTTAAATTATTACGCATTGACGAAGCACACATTACGGCCGTTAGAGAGGCACTTGCCGACGATGTGCAACGCATTTGCAACATGGTGCGAGCGCTTACGGCCGGCGTATTGTTGGTCGAAGAAAAGGGTAACAAGCGCATTCCGCAGCACGCTTTGGCCTTGTCAATGCAACGCAACGCGGAAGCTTTTCCAACGGTAGCACTCACACGTGAGGAAGCATTGACCTATTTGCGCCGCGAGGCCTTAGTGCTTTCGCCTGATGTGCCACGAGGCTACGTTATCGCCACCTATCAAGGCCATAGTTTGGGCTTCTTAAATAACTTGGGCTCACGCGCCAACAATCTTTATCCGCAGGAGTGGCGCATTAGAAATTAATTTATTTTCGAATTCTGTGGGTCAACGAATCAGTTTGTCACGCCAGAACAAACTGACTCGTTAACTTGTCAACTTAAAAAGCAATGACACTATCTATCATCTGTGCGCTCACCCAAAATAGCGCCATAGGCAATAAAGGCGGACTGCTTTATTACTTGCCAGCCGACCTGAAACATTTTAAAAATCTTACAACGGGCCACACCATCGTTATGGGACGCAAAACGTTTGAGTCGCTTCCCAAAGGCGCGTTGCCCAACCGCCGCAACGTGGTCATTACGCGTCAGACGGACTATGCTGCACCCAACATTGAAGTATTCCACTCGTTCGATGAGGCACTGCAAGCGTGTGCCACCGACGAAGAAGTCTTTATCATTGGTGGCGAAAGCATATATGAGGCAGCCCTTCCCAAGGCCGACCGCCTCTGCTTAACCCACATTGAGGCCACACCCGATGAGGCCGATACGTTCTTCCCCGCTTACGATGCATCACAATGGATCATCGAAAGTGAAGAACACTACCAACCTGACGAAAAGAATAGATTGCCTTATAGTTTTATTAACTACATACGAAAATGAAGAAGACGCTACTCTCACTCTGCGCTGCCTGCTTTACGTTAGGCATTGCGGCTCAAACGAAAGAAGTTAAGTTTTCGCTGCTCGAAACAACTGACGTGCACGGCAACTACCTCCCCTACAACTTTATTACGGGCGAAGACGGCACTGGAAGCATGGCACGCGTTTATACTTATGTAAAGCAACTGCGCCAAACGGAAGGGAAAGACCACGTAGTACTGCTCGATAATGGCGACATACTGCAAGGTCAGCCCATCGCCTATTATTATAACTACATGGACACGAAGTCACCTCACCTTTGTTCCGCTGTGCTCAACTATATGCAATATGATGCAGGCACGGTGGGCAACCATGATGTGGAGACGGGCCATGCCGTTTACGACCGTTGGGTGAAGCAGTGTAAGTTTCCGATGCTTGGAGCCAACGTGATTGTCACTAAGAACGAGAAGCCCTATTGGAAACCCTATACCATTATCGAACGCCAAGGCGTAAAGATAGCCGTGTTGGGTATGATTACACCTGGCATTCCTATGTGGTTGCCCGAAAATCTGTGGAGCGGCCTCCGTTTTGACGATATGCTGCAAGTAGCTCAACGATACATGCCCGAAATGCGAAAGAAGGCCGACATAGTAGTAGGGCTCTTTCACTCTGGCGTAGGCAAAGACAAGGGCACACCCATCGCTGCGGAGAATGCTTCGGTAGCAGTAGCTGAGAAGGTGCCTGGCTTTGACATCGTATTCTGCGGCCACGACCACCGCCGTGCCAATCGTCGTATTGTCAATACGGCGGGCGACTCTGTATGGGTGCTTAACCCCGCAGCACAAGCGCACGCTATCGCAAAGGCTGACTTTACGATTACGCTTAACGGCAAGAAAGTGGTAAGCAAGAAGGTGGAAGGCTCATTGGTAGACATTGACCACCTCACACCCGATGCTGACTTTATGAAGACCTTTGCCACTCAATTCGAACAAGGCAAGAAGTTTACGAACGACCTCGTGGGCAAGAGCCAAAACACCATGGAGTCTGTGCCCGCCTTCTTTGGGCCGTCAGCATTCATCGACTTCATTCATCAGATGCAACTTCAGATTGGTAAAGCCGAAGTATCATTTGCCGCTCCATTAGCTATGGACGCTGTCATTCCAGAGGGCAACATCTACGTGCGCGATATGTTCAACCTCTATCGTTACGAAAATCTGCTCTACGTCATGAACCTTACTGGACAAGAGATCAAAGACTACCTTGAATACTCTTACAGCGGTTGGGTTAAGCAAATGGAAAATAAGGATGACCACATGCTCCTCTTCCGCGACAATCCCGAACAGTATGCTGATGCTTGGCAACGTTTCCAACGTCCCAGTTATAACTTCGACTCTGCTGCGGGCATTCGCTACACAGTAGACTTAACGAAGCCGACAGGTCAGCGCATCACCATTCTCTCAATGGCCGACGGTCAACCCTTCTCGCTCACACGCACTTATCGTTGTGCACTTAACTCTTATCGTGGCAATGGTGGCGGTGGACTCTTAACGCAGGGAGCACACATTCCCGAAAGTGAACTTACTAAGCGCATCGTTTGGAGCACAGAGAAAGACCTCCGCTACTATCTCATGCAAGAGATTAAGAAGCAAGGTACTATCAACCCCAAACCGCTCAACCAGTGGAAGTTTATTCCCGAAGACTGGGCTACCACCGCTCGCCAAAAGGACGAACCGTTGGTGAAGTAAGTGAATGGGAAACAAGTTGACGAGTTAACAAGTTGACAAGTAAGTTTGTTTACTATGGCATTATACCACAAGTTGTAACTTGCTTGTTAACCTGTTAACTTATCAAACTTATATAACGTATAAAACAAATAATATGGCAACGTTAAAACGATATCCAGTAGGAATACAAACCTTTGAGGAAGTAATTAAGCGCAATCTTTTATATATAGATAAAACGGAATATCTATATCGTATGATACATGATGGTGGCAAGTATTTCTTTTTGAGTCGTCCTCGTCGTTTTGGAAAGTCGCTATTGGTTTCTACGTTTAAAAGCTATTTTGAAGGAAAGAAAGATCGGTTCAAAGGACTTGCCATTGAGCGATTAGAAAAAGAGTGGACCGAATATCCCGTGCTGCACTTTAGTATGGCGAGTGGAAAGCACATGGGGAAAGAGCAATTGCAACGCTATCTTCTCTATATATTAAAAGATAATGAGGGAAACTATGGCATTAGCAACGAAGCCACTGACCCCAATTTACGTTTGAGCTACTTGATAAGAACTTTATATCAAAAAACGGGGCATCAAGTAGTAGTGCTCATTGATGAATATGACGCTCCACTACTCGACGTCGTGCATGAAGAAACAAGTCTGAACGACTTACGCGACATCATGCGCAACTTTTACAGTCCCTTGAAAGATTGTGAACCATACCTACGCTTTGTCTTTTTGACGGGAATTACAAAGTTTTCGCAGTTGAGCATCTTTAGTGAACTTAACAATATATCAAACGTGAGCATGTTACCACAGTATGCAGGGATATGTGGCATAACAAAGGAAGAACTTCAGACGCAAATGTCGGCAGACGTAGCAGCACTTGGCGAGAAGTTGGGTAAAACAAAAGAAGAAACTTTCGAAGCGTTGCAACAACTTTACGACGGATACCATTTCGCAAGTCAATCGCCCGATGTGTTCAACCCCTTCAGTTTGCTCAGTGCTATGGCAAATGGCGTGTTAGACTATTATTGGTTTACTTCTGGTACGCCCACTTACCTTATCAACATGATGCGTAAATTCAATGTTGACTATACCGACTTTGCCGAGGGTATAGAAGCGGAAGTATCTGACTTTGACGCGCCAACTGAAACGATGACAATGCTCACACCGTTGCTCTATCAGAGTGGATATATTACTATTAAAGATTACGACCGTGAGTACAATTCTTATTTCTTAGGTCTACCTAATAAAGAAGTTAAAATTGGCCTGACGAAGGCGCTCATACCTTACTATATAACCCCCAATACACTTGCAACCAACAACACGGTGCGCAATATGGCGCGTGCTTTGAACAAAGATGATTTAAATCTGGCTTTGCAACATTTGCAAACGTTTCTCGGCACGATTCCTTATTGTAACAATACCAACTATGAGGGTCATTACCAACAAATGTTGTTTGTCATCTTTACTTTGCTCTCGGCTCACATGGTAGACGTTGAAGTTCGAACACCGAAAGGACGAGTAGACATGGTGTTGCGCACCAAAACGCATATTTATATATTTGAGCTGAAATTGGGAAAGAGCGCAGATACAGCCATGAAGCAAATCGATATAAAAGGGTATGCCACGCGATTTGCCAATAGTGGCTTACCCACGGTGAAGGTCGGCATTAATTTTGATATGCAGACACATAATATTACAGACTGGAAAATTGAAAGAGAATAAAGGCAAATCTTGAACTTCATAAAAGTTTAGACGACTTCTATAAACTTGGTACATTCTAACAAATAAAATATGAAAAAGTTATTCTTACTCTGTGCGGCTCTACTACTGAGCCTCACACAAGCCCGCGCCGATGAAGGCATGTGGCTACTGAAATTGATGAAGCAGCAACACCTTGAGGACTCACTCCGCAAGGCTGGACTACAATTGCCCCCTGAGGCATTGTATAGTGAGACATCGTCGTCACTCCGCGAGTGCATTGGTATCTTTGGTGGAGGTTGCACGGGCGAAGTAGTAAGTCCGGAAGGCTTGGTACTTACCAACCACCACTGCGGCTTTAGCTACGTACACGAGATGAGCGCTATTGGCCACGACTACATGAAAGACGGCTACTTCGCTCACAATCGCAGTGAAGAACTTCGCACTCCTGCTTCGCTTGGCTTTACCTTTGTATTGCGCATCACTGATGTAACGAAAGAGGTAAACGCTGAGGCAAAGAAGAAGAAAGCGGACGAGTTTACACGTCAAAGCATGGGTTTCCTCGAACCCCTTGCTGAGAAGATGCTGAAGAAGAGCGAGTATGCTAAGAAGAAGGGTATGCGTGCGCGCATCGTTCCTTACTTTGGTGGCAATCAGTTCTACCTCTTCTACGAACAGACCTTCCAAGACGTGCGCCTCGTGGCCAATCCCCCCTATAACATTGGTCAGTTTGGCGGTAATACCGACAACTGGATGTGGCCTCGCCATAATGCAGACTTCTGCATGTTCCGTATCTATGCCGATAAGAATGGTGAGCCAGCACCTTACAGCAAGGACAATGTGCCTTTGAAGGTGAAGAAGTACTTACCCATTTCGCTTAAGGGCATGAACGAAGGCGACTACACCATGATTATGGGTTTCCCTGGTTCTACCTCACGTTACCTCACCGCTGCTGAGGTGAAGATGCGCTGCGAAGCTACCAATGCTCCTATCATTTTGGCTGGTAACCCCTTGCTCAAGTATATGAAGGAGTTGATGGACCAAAGTGACGAGAAGCGTTTGCTCTTGGAAGACGATTATGCTTCATGGGGCAATACGGTCAAAAACTTTGGCGGCATGAACGAGGCCGTTGAGAAAGAACACCTCATCGACGAGAAGAAGGCTGAAGAGGCACGCTTCCGCACCTTTGCCGCACAGAGTGGTAAAGCTGAGTATAAGAATATTATCGAACGCATCGAAAAGCTATGCACTACCTATACCGACACCATTTATGATGCCACACTTTATCGTATCACATTGAGCGAGCAGGGTTTGTGGATGCGTCCTTCATTGGTTGATGCCTTCGCTGCAGCCGTTAAGAGTGGTAAGCAAAAGAATATTGAGACGGCCAAAGCTGCTATCTTGGCTTACGTAGCTAACTATAAGGGCTTGAACCTCGATATTGACAAGGGTAAGGTACAGTTGCTCGTTCCTTACTTTATGAAAGCACATAAATTGAAGGCGGCTCCCCAAGTGTTTGCCGAAAGCAACGACCTCCGTGCTACAATCAACAATATCTATGCGAACACGTTATTTACGGATAGCGCAAAGTTGGCCAAGGCATTAGAAAGCAATGATGCAGAAGCCCTGCTTAACGACCCCTTAGTAAAGGAATGTCGTTCTATCGTCGCCTACACCAATACGTGGAGCGAAAGTCAAATGCGTTATGCCGCTCAGCGTAAGGAGTTAGACAAGATATATGTACGCGGCCTCTGCGAGATGTATGACTGGGCAAAGGCTCCTGATGCTAACTTTACACTTCGTATGACTTATGGTCACGTGAAGGACCTCGACCCTCGCGACGGCGTTCACTATAACTGGCGCACGGTATTAGACGGTATGTTTGAGAAGGAGAGCAAGACGGAAAGCGACTACTTCATCAACGAACGTTTGCGCAAGCTATACGAGGCAAAGGACTTTGGCCGCTATGCACGCGAAGACGGTAAGTTGCCTGCTTGCTTCCTTTCTAACAACGACATTACGGGTGGTAACTCAGGTTCGGGCGTACTCAACGCTAAGGGCGAACTCATTGGTCTTGCTTTCGACGGCAACATTGAGAGTCTTTCTGGCGACTTGAAGTTCAATCCTCGTTTGCAGCGTTGTATCAACGTTGACATTCGTTACGTCCTCTTCATCATCGACAAGTTTGGTGGCAGCACCTACGTACTCGATGAGTTAGACCTGAAATAAATAAGAGACCGAAGTAAGTAGATATTCAAAGCATTCTGCTGCCGCGGGGTAAAAACCCGCCTCCAATTAGGCAGAAAAATTGCAATTTATCGAAAAGTTACGCGCCACGAACGCAAGCTAACTTGGGGGCGACGCGTCCTCGCGTCGGCATTGCCAACTTGGGGCTAGATGCCCCAAGTTGGCAATACATGAAGTATTGATATTCATGTATTTGTTAGTCAAGGCATCGAGCCTTGACTAACAA
>OKRS01000738.1_pt1 | contig 24206 bp, 18 predicted proteins | sample 1601191 | NCBI WGS metagenome assembly OKRS01 (sample SAMEA3541509, study PRJEB24748) | human gut metagenome | biome: human gut; feature: human-associated habitat; material: faeces | place: China | collected 2012
AACTTCTAACGACCGAAAGGAGTGATAACTTCTTTAACTTCTATAACTTCTGAACTTGCAAAACTTCAGAAACTTAAAAATAAAAGAAACTATGAAGAAAATTTCATTGAGTGTAGTTTGCCCCATGGCATCCTGCACACGCAGCAACACTTGCGCCCGTTATGCGCAGTATGTCAAGGCACTTACCTGTGCCGATACCTTTGAGGTGCTCAATGTGAAGCACCTGCAGTGTGAGGGCGAGAAGTGCCCCTATCATCTTGTGTCAGAAAAGCAAGTATGGGCAAGGGGATTCCAGCGCATCTACAGTACCATCCCGGCGGGAAGAACCCATTATTTCTATTCCCGTACGCCTTATGCCCGGCGCAGGTTTTATAAGGCGAAGAATGGCGAGATAGCCATTGACCCCGACATGCAGCAACAGCTTATCTCCATCTTCCGGGAGCACGGTGCTGACATGAGCATCGGCTTCGACAGTTATGAAGAAAAGGACGTACTGGTGGAGAAATAAGTATCACGTGGATGCGCTACTCCGCATACAGTTTCATCGTGTCCTGACGGGTAAAGGCCAGCTCTCTGTAGAAATCGCGAAGATAGGCAGAGAGTTCGGTCTTGTCGTCGGAAGAAACGAAGAGATTGTCGCCTAACTGGCGTTCCAGGGAAGTCAGGGCATCAGAGAGACTCTCTATCTCGCCCTCGTAATCCCTGCCCTCATCAGGACTGCGGCGGATACGATGATATTTGATGTCCTCGGCAAGGGCATTCTTCATCTCTACCAACTTGTCGGCATGAGGAGCAAAGAGTGCTTTGATGACGAGCGCACGGATGGCATCCCTCTCCTCCGGCTCCTGCCACAGGCAATGGTAGATGGGAAGAAGATCGCATACCGCCACTTCCGCCCGATCCTGCATAAAGGCAGAGGTACGAAGCAGGCGCATGATGTTCTTCCAGCGACGGTCGCTCACATACACATGACGGCGCTCGGCAGCCTCATCCACATTCACGGCTCTCAGGGATTTGCGGATAGCAGAAATGGCATCGAGTACCTCCTCCTTCACTCCTATACGATCGATGGCCTTCGACCATTCCGCATACTCCTCGGCAGTAATCGCATTCGAATTGGCTTTCCCTTCGGCCGCCGCAAACTGTCCTCCCGCTTCACTCTTCACCTCCAACAGCATCTCTCGGAAGTTCTTCTCCTGCCGGATGGGACGGCTCTCTATGCGGATGACGAAGCGGTCCCACAGCGCCTCCAGTCCCTCGCCCTTGGCTGGCAACTCATTGCTGGCAGCCACGAGGAGTTTCAGCGGCAACTCTATTTCGCGTATGCCGTTGCGGAACTGTTTCTCGTTGATGACCGTGAGCAGGGTGTTCTGTATGGCAGGACCCGCCTTCCATATCTCGTCGAGGAACACGACATCGGCTGTAGGAAGATAGCCTTCCACAGCACGCTCATAGGTATCGGAGGTCTTCAGTTTCTGTATGCTCACAGGACCGAAGATCTCATCGGGCGTAGAGAAGCGCGACATGAGATACTCGAAATTGCGTGCTCCACGGAAGGCACACTTCAGCTGTCGTGCCACCATACTCTTGGCCACACCCGGTGGACCTAAAAGAATAACGCTCTCGCCTGCCAGAGCGGCAAGGAGCGAGAGCGATATTTCTGTTTCTTTCTCATAAATGCCCCGGTTCATATCCCGAAGCAAGAGTTTGAATCTTTCAAGCATGTATCTTATTTCACATTACCTACTTTGATCAAATACTCAGCGATCTGAACGGCATTGAGCGCTGCGCCCTTGCGAATCTGGTCGCCTGTGAGCCACAATGTATTGCTGTTGTCATCGGCGAGATCCTTACGGATACGGCCTACATAGACATCGTCCTTACCCGCACTCTCCAAAGGCATGGGATATACGTAGTTCTGTGCATCGTCCTTTACGGTTACGCCAGGAGCAGCCTCCAAAGCCTTACGGATGTCCTCTATTGCCAATGGCTTCTCGGTCTCGAACCATACGCTCTCTGAGTGAGAACGAAGTGAGGAAACACGTACACAAGTGGCACTGGTGCGAACATCAGAGTGCATGATTTTACGAGTCTCGTTGTACATCTTCATCTCCTCCTTGGTATAGTCGTTAGGAGTCATCTTGTCTATCTGAGGAATGACATTGTATGCCAACTGATGTGGGAACTTGTTGATATGGTCTGTCTTGCCAGTCTCGATGATGTCCTTATACTGCTGCTCAAGCTCAGCCATGGCTGCAGCACCAGCACCCGAAGCACTCTGGTAAGAAGAAATATGAATCTTCTTGATATGGCTCAGGTCGTCGATAGGCTTCAATACCACTACCATCATGATGGTGGTGCAGTTTGGATTGGCGATGATGTTGCGTGGACGGTTGAGCGCATCCTCGGCGTTTACCTCTGGTACTACCAGTGGCACATCGTCGCACATACGGAAAGCGCTTGAGTTGTCAATCATCACAGCACCATACTTGGTGATAGTATCGGCAAACTCCTCAGAAGTTCCACCGCCAGCAGATGTGAATGCGATATCGACATCTTTAAAATCATCGTTATGCTGCAAGAGTTTCACCTCATAGTCCTTTCCCTTATAGTTGTATTTTCGTCCAGCCGAACGCTCAGAACCAAACAACACCAACTCATCCATTGGGAAATTTCTCTCAGCAAGGATACGCAGGAATTCCTGACCTACTGCACCGCTTGCACCAACAATTGCTACTTTCATAATCGAATCTTTTTAAAAGTTGTTTAAAGTGAATCTTTTGGAAAAGAAAAGAATGCTCCTTTCCAGCATGATGATTTCTCATCTTTGGTTGTCTTCTAACGCTTATCCTCTCAAATCCGCTGCAAAGGTAAGACTTTTTCTACAATATCAAGCAAAAAATCCCATAAATTATTGCTTTTTGTTGCATTTTTATTACTTTTGCTAACATTTCTGCATTATTTTGCATAAAATAACATTCATCCATCGCCGCTACTCATATTTACGATGAAACATCAGCAGGCAGAGGGCTTATCTTTCTATCTTAAGTTTGCTTTCCGGGTGCAAATTTACAAAAATCTTTGCACATATAATTGATAAGGAGGCAAAAGACTTTGCTTTTTCAAGATTTATTATTATTTTTGCACCCATATTATAGGAAGAGTGATGCAGCTGATGCTCGAGAACTCTCCCGAAAAACAGAATGCCTATGCTGAACATTGCACAATATTTCCCGATAACCGACCCTACGCTGATCTTCTTCGTCGTGATGATCATCATCCTCTTTGCGCCTATCATCATGGGTAAGCTCCGCATTCCACACATCATCGGTATGGTATTGGCAGGAGTGCTCATAGGCAAATACGGGCTCAACATCCTGGAGCGCGACTCTTCCTTTGAGTTGTTTGGCAAGGTTGGTCTATACTACATCATGTTTCTGGCTGCCCTCGAGATGGACATGGAGGGTATGAAGAAGACGAAGTCGAGACTGCTCACTTATGGTCTGCTGACGTGCTTTATTCCTTTCGGACTCACCTATTGGATGAGCGTCACACTCTTGGACTATTCCACCAAAGCCTCATTCCTGCTGAGCTGTATCATGGCCTCGAATACGCTCATCGCCTACCCCATCGTGTCGCGTTACGGACTGCAACAGAAGCCGAGCGTCACGCTGAGTGTGGGGTCGAGCATGATCTCCCTGCTCATCGCCTTAGTGATGCTGGCGGGTCTGGTGGCTTCGTTCACCGAGCACGACGGCGTACTCTTCTGGGTACTCTTTGCAGCCAAGTTTGCCGCTTATTGCAGCGTGATGATATTCCTCATACCCCGTCTCACCCGATGGTTTCTTCGCCGATACAGCGATGCCGTGATGCAGTTTATCTTTGTCATGGCCATGCTCTTCATGAGTGCCGCCCTGTCACAGATGGTAGGCATCGAGGGAGTCTTTGGTGCCTTCTTTGCGGGCCTTATATTAAATAGGTATATACCTCATGTGTCGCCACTGATGAACCGGCTCGAGTTTATCGGCAACGCCCTCTTCATTCCCTACTTCCTGATAGGAGTGGGCATGCTGATCAATGTGGGACTGCTCTTCCAGGGCGGTCATATTCTCTGGGTGGTGCTGTGCATCGTGTTCTTTGGCACCCTGGGCAAGGCCATTGCCGCCTATGCTGCCTGCTTTGGCTTCCGCCTGCCCCTGTCTTCGGGTCACATGATGTTCGGTCTTACCTCAGCCCATGCTGCCGGCAGTATCGCCATGGTGATGGTGGGAATGAACATTCTTGTAGGCAAAAACACCTATCTTGTCGACGACGACATGCTCAACGGTGTGGTGATCATGATACTGTGCACCTGTATCATTTCCTCGCTGCTTACCGACTGGTCTTCGCGCATGATAGTACTAAGAGACAAGGAGCTGCCGGAGGCTGAGGACGAGAAGAGCGCCAACGACGAGAAGATACTCATCCCCGTGCGCTATCCCGAATATGCCGACAACCTGATGAGCCTCGCCTTCTTGGTGAGAAACCAGAAGCTGAACCGCGGTTTGGTTTGTCTCAATGTGGTGTATGAGGACAAAGACATGCGCTACAACCAGGAGCAAGGCAAGCGACTGCTCGAACATTGCAGCCAGATAGCAGCAGCCACCGATGTGCTCACGCAGACTCAGGTAAGAATAGCTGCCAACATCGCCAATGGCATCAAGCACGCCTTCAACGAGTTTCAGTGTTCCGAGATCATCATCGGCATGCACATGCATCCGGAGCGCTCACCTAAGTTCTGGGGCGAGTTCCATCAGAGTCTGTTCAATGGACTCAGCCGCCAGATCATCATGGCACGCATCCGCCAGCCGCTCAACACCATACGCCGCATACAGGTGGCTGTTCCTTCGAGAGCAGAGTTTGAGCCAGGCTTCTACCGCTGGGTAGAACGTCTGTCGCGCATGGCACGCAACCTCGACTGCCGCATACAGTTCCATGGCCGTATGGAGGCTCTTTCGCTCATCAACGAGTTTATCAAGAACCGCTATCCCGAGGTCCGTTCCGACTATACGCTCATGACCCATTGGAACGAGATGCCCCAGATAGCCTCGCAGATAGCTCCCGACCACATGTTTGTGGTGGTAACAGCCCGCAAGGGAACCGTCTCTCACAAGGCTGCCCTTGAGCGTCTGCCCGAAGAGTTGACCCGTTTCTTCTCCGGCACCAATCTGATGATCATCTTCCCCGACCAGCATGGTGATGCCTCTGGCGAGCATCTCACCTTCGCCGAGCCTCAGCATCAGGAGGAAGAGAGTGCCTACGAGATGATGAGCCGCTGGCTGAAACGGCATTTCAAGTTTTAGGGTTTTTCAAGAACCGGAAACACTATAATCAATTATCAACATACATTAATTTTTTAACAAGATGAAGAAAACATTCACCAAATCAGTCATCGCAGTCACAGTGGGTGCCTTGACTCTCAGTTCATGCATCGGCTCTTTCGGCCTTACCAACTCAGTACTCAGTTGGAACAAGCGAGCTACAGACAACAAGTTTGTCAACGAGCTTATCTTTATCCTCATCTCTCCAGCCTATGCTGTATGCTCTGTAGCCGACCTCTTCGTGCTCAACTCTATCGAGTTCTGGACAGGCGAGAAGGTGATCGGACAGGTGGGAACCACCAAGGACGTGATGGGCAAGGACGGTCGCATGTATGCTGTCAAGACTTTGAAGAATGGTTACGAGATAACCGACCCCGACGGCGAGAAGTCTTACTTCGTATTCAACAAGAAGAACAAGAGCTGGTCGTACAGCAAGGACGGCGACATTCGCGAGCTGTTCAGCTTCAATGAGGACGGCAGCATCCAGGCCTGTCTGCCAAGTGGCGCAAAGATGAATGTCACTGCCGACGAGAATGGCTTATTCCAGCTCCGCATGGCAATGAACGATGGCTTCTACTATGCTTTCAACAAGTAACCGAACCTACACAAGTTCACTTTGACTTTATCAGTCACTTTGAACCTTTATTGAAGACGCAAGAACTTTCGATAACTATCGTCAGTCCTTGCGTCTTATATTTTTTCTACCCTCACCGACATCAAGGGAGGCTATAAATTCCAAGCTTATATATTACTGTGTATTCATGCGCAGACTTCCAGCTGACAGATTTCCACTCTTTACCTTCAGTTCCACCTTGCCTGCCTGACGACGGGCACGCAAATAGATGCAAGCAGAACCCTTATAGAGGCTTCGCGAGGCATAGCTTGCCAACTGCTTGTCACCTACTGGCAACTCTGACGAAGCCATATCGCCATTGCCTACTGCCACGATGTCGGCTTCGCCCTTCACCTCTATATGTAATAAGTCATGAGCACTCAGCACGCGACGCCCCTTGCGGTCAACAGCAGTCACTCTCACCATCATCAAGTCTTTGCCGTCTGCATGCCAGTCGGTAGTTTCGGGCTTCAACTTCAGCGCCACAGCCTCTCCGGTAGTGGTAAGCTGATGACGCGCCACTACCTTTCCTGCCTTCCTTGCCACAGCCACCAATGTGCCAGGCTCATAAGGCACTGCATCCCAGCGTATGCGGTTGCGCAGTTTGGGATCAGCGTCATTCTTTTTTACTCCCAGGCTCCTGCCATTGAGCAGCAGTTCCACCTCATCGACATTCGTATAGGTATAGAGTGAGAGCTGCTCGCCCTGGTTTCGGTTCCAGTTTTCAGACAACCGTTGGGTAGCCACATTGATGCCGTTCCACTGCGTATCGGTGCCAGCCTTCTCAATGATGGCGATATGTACGAGGGGCTCTTCAGAGAACATACTCTTCACGAAGTAGGCATCGGGCTTGGGAAGCATGGTCATATCGAACACTCCCTTGTTCCATCCCTTCAGCGGCCAGCCCAAACTCTCGCCTAAGTAGTCGACAGCCCCCCAGTAGGCAAGTCCCATCACCTTGTCGAGATTCATCTCAAAGAAGTTGGGTCCCATGGCTTCTGTGCTCGCCTCGCTCTGATAGAATATCTTTTCGGGATAGCGCTTCATGTCGCCGGGGAAGTACATATAACGGTAATTATACGAGTTGACTTCTGTGGCAACAGCCAGATCGGCAGGCAACGAGTCGGTATCGATATTGCGATAACGCGGATGCATCGCCACCGTGGTGAGACGGGTATGGTCGTAGCGATGCAGCAGTTGGCGCATCAGTCGGTAGAGAGTTACTCCCCAGTCGTTGAAGGGCATGTCGGCACGATGCTGCAGCTCGTTGCCCAAGCTCCATAGAACGACGCAGGGATGATTGCGGTCACGCTTCACCCACTCAGGTATGTTCTTCTGCCAAAGGCTCAGGAAGTCTCCCCTGCCGCCAGTGAATTGCGAGTTCCATTTATCATACAGTTCGTCGACCACCAAGATGCCATACTGGTCGCACATGCGCAACAGGTCCTCGCTGTAAGGATTATGGGATGTACGAATATGATTGAAGCCAAAGCGCTTCATGGTGAGCAACTGCTGCTCGATGGCACGAGGATAGGCTGCTGCACCAAGGGCTCCCAAGGTGTGATGATTGGCATAACCCTTGAGCAACACTTTCTTTCCGTTGAGCAGGAGTCCGTGCTGGGGCGACAGTTCTATGGTACGCATGCCGAAGTGCTCACGTGTTTTGTCTGCCACTCTTCCTTCCTTGTCGTAGAGCGTCACCTCGGCAGTATAGAGATAAGGACGGTCGCACGACCACAGCTGGGCACCCTCCAGCGTGATGGCAGGCAGTTCATATTCGCGGTCGCGCCACTTGGCATTAAAAGGCATGTCGGTTTTCTGCTGCGCCACTACTCTGCCTGCCATGTCGAGGATTTTCACCTCTACAGGCATTGAGCCATGATTCTCACCTTTCTGTTTCTTCTGGCGGTTCACGATCTCTGCCCTAATGTTCACCTCGCGGTTGTTGCGAGTGGTGATATAGAGTGGATGGCGAGGGAAATAGAGTTGGGCGTTGGTGATGATAAGACGAACATCACGGAAGAGTCCACCACCCGTATACCATCGCGAGTTATTGGCAGCACGCGTATCTGTCCTCACTGCTATCTCGTTCTTCTCGCCGTAACGGAGCAACTGGCTCACGTCGGTATCAAACCCTAAATAGCCATAGTCGGTTGCCGCCACATGTTGTCCGTTCACATAGACATCGCCCACAAGCATCATGCCTCCGAAGTCGAGCATCACCCGTCTTCCCTTCCATTCTTCCTGGGGTGTCAGTTCGTATCGATACCAGCCAATGCCCATCTCCTTGAATCCTCTTGCGCTGAGACGGCTTTTCACATTATTGGCAGCATCCTTGCTATTGGCACGTTCGTCTGCCCCCGGTGCTACCCAGGGCTGATAGAGTTGGAAGTCGTGAGGCAAGTTGACGACCTCGCATCCCTGCATAGCTTCATCCAAGAGATGGGTGTTCTGTATGTTGTCAGAAGGCAGGCTGATACCTTTTATATCGCCGCGATGGAACTGCCATCCCCAGTTGATATCTATCGTATCTCGCACAGAAGCCTGTGCTGCCGTACAGCTCATCATAACCCAGCCTGCCATGAGCAGCATGAGCCAAAAGTTCTTGTTAGTCTTCATCCTTGTAGTTGATTAGTTTTTTTATAATAGCTCACAAATATACAAAATTACTATCATATAATGCAACTTTCGCATACGGGGAGTGAAGAGATGTTGGGGAAATTAAGAAAAGTTGGGGGAAATTAAGAGAAGTTATGGGACAATTCCTACATCTTATACAAGAAGATGCAATAGGCTTCAACTGCTTACGAAGCCGCTTTCATTGCTCTACGAAATAGACTTCATTGACCATCGAAGCCGCTTTCATATTTCGAGGCTTTTCTATTGGTTGTGGTTTAACGATTTTAGTTGACCACTTTAAGTTTTATTGATAATACGAGTTGACTCAATTATTACTTATTTATAATTCACGTTGACTTATTTGTCCAAAAGCTGGGTTACAGAACGAACCAAAACGCTTAGGAAAATGAGCCAAAATTGGTACAACGAACAGGACGCCCTAATAAATAACCCCTGTCAAGGCAAGACATAGGCTTGCGTTGACAGGGGTTAAGTGAGGAAATTTACTTTTTGTTGTTCGTAATATTCTGAATTGAAAGTACAGGACGAACTAAGTACTTGTTTTCTATATTATTTGAGAAAATTCCAAATCCATAAATTTTACCTTTATATGTTTTTATATGGAATAGTGAGCCATATTGGTCATTAATTCCTTTTGTAGTTGTCCAGAACCAAAAATTGCTACTACCTTCTTCTTTATCCACTTTGTTGTAAAGAGTCAGCGTGTTTTTTGTATAGCCAGGCTGAACACCAGTAAACACAACAGTTTCCGTGCCGTTAGCAGAGGTGTTGATTGTGATGGTAGGAGAGCCTTCTGGTACTACCCATTCCCCTTTTTGTGTGTCTTTATCAACCACCCAGTTTGCTTGAAGTCCTCCTGATTCTGTGACTTCATCTGCAGAAGCCGTGCGCCAGTTCTCGCCCCATACATATTCGCTGCCAGTCTTTGCAGCTTCTGTCCATGTCATTTCCTCATCTACATTATCTGTGGCGAATCTTGGACCACCAGCCCAAAGCTGTACCCAGTTTATTTTTTTCTCTACACCTTTGATAAGCGCATTTTCTTTACCCTTGGTAGGACCCGAGGTGATGGTGTAGTACTTGCCTGCTTTAAGACCATCGGCATTGGTCGTATTGAGGAGCAAGTTTCCATTATATATGGCTATTTTCACGCCAGCAGGTACTACCACATAGTTGATTTCGCCAGCATTCACTGTGCCTGCTGCTTTATAGAGCAGGGTAGTCTTAGTGTCGCTTTTGCTTACAGCGAAGTCGGCAGCATTTTTTGTGGCAGTAAGCCCTTTCACCCACTTGCTGTCAGCTGTCTTTACGTTAATGTCTAATATGCCTTTCTTGTCTACTGCCACTACGCGGAGCACAGCCACCTTGGGCTTCAGAGTAATCGAAAGACCTTTTTCACCCGTTGTAGCCTCGGCGGTTCCTCCTGCTACAGCAAACTTGTTTGCCACGGCAGCAAATGTGCCTGTCTGGTTTGTCAGGTCCACGTCATTACCTGGGAAGTAAGCATACCAGTCGGCAGCCTCTTTGGTTACCTCAGCTTGAGCACAGGTAAACTGGCTGCCATTATTTGTAAAAGTATAGTAAGATGTTATTTTGCTGTTGCTTACACTTACCTGGTCGTTCGCGGCAAATGCAAACTTCCATGTGCCGCTTTCATCTGTCATAGTGGCACGCGAACTTAGATTTTCAACAGAAGCATTGAGGGTCATTCCTCTCTTTGGCTGTGTATCGCCATTGTCGTCGTTGCTACAGGCTGCGAGAACTACAGCTGCCAACATAAATACTGAATACAAAAACTTTTTCATGTTCTAATCTGTTTGTCAATTTGTGTTCCTGTGGTTAATTCTAATTGTTCTCATGCGATTCCCAAACGTCGTCGCCATCTCCGCTTGTTACGCCTCCTTCGACTTGAAAACCAGGGGATGGTACAGATGGGGGGGTACCGGGCTTGTCAGTACTGCCAGCAAAAATGGTCAATGCCTCTATAGCATATAAGCTAACAAGAGGCTTCATGTAAGTTTTTTTCTGCATAATGTATCTTAAAATGTTAATTAGTATATACTCATCTTTATTAAGCGGCTGCAAAGGTACTATAAAAAATGTAATTTATACAAATCTACGTGTTACATTTTTGTTACAATCACAAAAATAAAGAAATTTTAAGTTTTTTATCTAACTACTGAGCCCACTTAAAAAAGTAAGGCCTGTTTAAAATGTTTATATTCCACGATAATAATCTTCGATTTATGCCATTATCTGGAGTATTTTTCGTATCTTTACACTATCAATCAAACAGAATGACTATGTTTAAAAAGACAGATACGAATCCTCAGTTAGATATATTCACGGCTCCCTCAATGCAGTTAGGAAGTCGGGCTTCAAAGAAGTATTCTGACCCCAACTCATGGCATAACCAGTTTTATAGTCTCGTGACAACCAAGATTGATGAGGAGATATTCAAGCCTTTGTTCCCTGAAGGCAAGAAGAGCGGTCGCCCAAATGCCTCCATCCGCATACTCGTGGCTAAGTCAGTCTTGAAGGAGGGATTCGGCTGCAGCGATGAGGATCTGTTTGAGAAGTGCGAGTTTGACCTTCTTACCAGGAAGGCTCTCGGCATGGAACTTCTGAACTTGCTAAAGTTCAGTAATAAGTAAAAGCCCCCGAAAGCATGAGCTTTCGAGGGCTGGATTGTGTGATAAGTAAACTCTAAACCAATTGCAAAGAGCTAATTCTTTTGCCTATCTCTTGGACAGCCTGGTTGAAGATGTTTTTTTGCTCAGTACTGAGCGTATAGACGTGTCCACGCACTTCAGAGCCGTTAAGACGCTGCGAGAGCCATGCGGCACTCTTGCCGAAGTAAACTTCTGCGATATAGCGAAGTGGAAGAAGTTTATAATCCTCTGTCTCTATCTGCTTGCGCAACACCTCTACATTATCTTTTATTTGCTCCATCTTTTGACCAATAAAAGCCTTGGCTTCCTCTCTGTCTGCATCATTGGCATGAGTCTTGATGTAGCTTAGAATCTCTGCCTTTCGAGCCTCGCTCTTGGCATCCTCCCTGCCTGCAAGAGATGCGTATTCCTTGAGTAATTCTGTGTTATTCTCCATATTTTTTTGTTTTAATTGGCTTGAATTTAAATCAATACTATTGTTTACTTATCACGACGCAAAGATACATAAAATTCTTTTAATAACTATACATAACATAAAATATTTTTTATGTTTAACAAAGATTTCCTTTTCAGCGCAATCAAACGCGTTTTTGCAGGTAATCCGATAAAATTTAAATTTTATCTATCTATCATACAATATTGTTGCTTTTTAAAAACATTTATAGCTCATTTTCTATCTTTTCCCTTATTTCTTTTTGAGGTTTATACAAAATTGCTTATTTTTGCAAAAGAATTTAGGACTTAATTCAAACAAATAACTATGAAGTATTTCAACTTTTTAGGAATCATCCTTATTACACTTATGAGTGTAAATTCATTAAATGCTCAAGAAGCTGATAATGACTATTTTACTATCGTTTTTAACGACAGTACTGACATTTTTTTTCAAGCTAAAAACAAAAGTAAAGACCAAAATTTTCTCAAAAAAGAAAGAAATAAAACTTCAGAAAGGGGGGAAATTCAATCACGTTTAGGTTTTTTTATAGCTTCATATGATGATAACTTTTTCATGACGGAAGGAGTTCTGCATTGTTTAAAAACAGCAATGGACAGTTGGGAAAACGCAATAGCCATAAAAGAACCTATAAAATTCCATGTATGCATTTCTGAAGACTTAAATGAAGATATTGCTATTTCTACAACTGTAGGATATTCTTATTATAATAGGAGAGATTTGGTATCTCTCCCAGATAATCTACATCGTCAAATTGACAACAATATAACAGAACACGATACTATTACTATAAACGCTTCACTTGACTGGAATTCATCATGGCCGTATGACAATACTTACTTTGGTACTATAAACATGTCAAACGCTTTCATGAGAAGTATTGCGAAAATTATGGGATTTGGTTGTTCTGTTACATATAGAACAGGAGGATTAGGATTTGCAATTAGTCGTTTTTCTTCTCCTTTTGACAAACTACTATACAATGGAAAAAAATATCTTTCTGATTTGAAACGAATAGGAAATAGTAAAGATTTTACAGATTTTTTCACACAGCCTTTATCATTAAAGACTTCATCGTTTAATTACAAAATGTACAATCGCGGCTATTTTGAATTAGGTAAAAGTGGAGTGTATTTTCATTTAGGTTATAATAATCTTATGGAAGATTCTTTATCAGATTACAATAAATTACTCACAATAAATCCAGAAACAATCGACATAATGAAATCTATTGGCTGGACTCCTACTTCCTACGACTTACACATCACTTGTAATAACACAGACGCATTGGGTTATGGGTCTATTTATGATAATATGGAATTCAAAATATTAGATTCAAACAAATTGCCAATAGTAGGAAATTGGACTTATCAAATCTATAACCCAATCACAAAACAATATTCTAACAACAGCACTGCTTATCAGACAAATATTTTTTCTGTAAATCCCAGCAATACTGATAAATATCTTGACATGTTCCAGTGTGTACAAGGGAAAATTATCTGTGAGACAAACGGTACTTCGTATAGTTATTTGACATCATTAGATGCTCGCCCTAAAATAGAAAAAGTTTACATCGAAAACATAAAAGACGTTGATGAAAACAGCTATGAATTTGACCTTTTTATATTTGCAAAAGGAGCCACAGGTGGTGATATTTTTGTATCGGACGATACAGGTACCTCAAGAAGTTATGCTTTCAAAAATGGAACAACCCATATAGGGCCTATGATAAAAGGTTATAAGGCATATATAGATATATCGCTAAGCAATGAATATGGATATACAAGTAAATTTATAGAAAAATCCCCAGATTACAATCAAGCAAGACGTAACGAACAAAACGCAGAAAACATTGATATAAAAATTAATGGTAAGAAATGTACTCAGATCAAAGATGGAGATTTAATTACATTATCATTACCTGGACACTATAAAACTGAAGACATAGAATCCATTAAATGGTATATTAATTTTAAACAAACAAATAATCAAGAATACAAATATCTTTTATCTGAGGAACTTTATTGCTCTTTTATTAACAAACCCAAAATATTTCAGTGTTATTTTTCACACCCATACAACAGCGTTCTTAGAGGATTTGACTGGGGAAATTTAAAAAAAGAGGTCTGTCCTAACGACTGTTATTTTTCATGTATATTTAGTACTTCAAATAAAGGAAAAAACAATATCAGCTATATTCGCTCAGAACCTATTGATTTTGAAGTTCTGCCATCTACTCCTGTTTTGACTTTGAATAAGACATGGACTCCAATAGAAGGACAGGACGATTATCCTCTGGCCAATGTTTCTATTGATGCAGAAAATTTTGAGCAAGGAGTCATTTTAGTAGAACAAAGTGAAGACCATTTACCTATATATACAGATACAATTTTTACGACAATACCTCAAGACGGCTTTACAGTCTATCCTGGAACATGGTATAATGGTATTTTTTGTTGGGTACGAAACCAATATGGACAAGCAATGAGTAATATTCTGAAACTCAATACCACAGATATTGCAAACAAAAACCATTTATCTGATTTTCTCATTGTAAATGGCCATCAAATAATTATAAATCCACCATATATGGTAACAATAAAAATCTATAATACCTGCGGAATATTGGAAAAGGAGGAATGTACCAACAACAAAATAAACATTTCTCTTTGTCGAGGATTACATCTAATAAAAATATCAGATAATAAAAATAACAATTTCAAGAACTACAAAATATTAATAAAATGAGAAAACTTTTTTTTACATTATCAATTCTGTTCATCGGATTATCAAATGTCTTTTCTCAGAAGAACCCAAACATGGTATATTCCACAGAAAAGACACCCTTAACTATTACATTACCAGTAGAAAGAAACATTTATGGTGGAACAATTATTAATGTTACCTATAAAGGATCCCAAATATCCAAAACCATAAAAGGAGCTTTCGAATATGCATGCAAATTAGTTGAAGAAAACATACCAACTACATTTCCATTAAATATTAATATGGAATTTACCAGTTTTACAGATGCCAATTGCCTTGCTCAAGTTGAAACCTATTCTGTATCTTCAGATGTCGCTCCGCAAAATAGGGAAACAGACAAAGTATATGTAAAACGGTGTTCACAAACATATTCTTTTCCACACTTTACTGATCAAAACGAAGAAATATCCTTTTTTAGAGACACACCAGACGCAACTATAAAATTTTCGAAAAGGGCAAAATTCGATTACAATTTAGATCAAAATAAAATCAATCCCAACAAATATGATTTTATTACTGTAGCAACACAAGCCTTATTAAAAGCTATAGGCTTTAACATAAAAGCATATGCTTCTGGAAATTTATTGAAAGTGGCAACACCTGAGAACCAATTTACAGCAAAACTCATAGGTTCTTATGCTATGTCAACTGAAGAAGACAACTACAAATATGCGACTTCCGGAAAAGCCAACATATATTCTGAGGATGGCGAAAGAACATGGTATCTCAATAGTGACACACCTTACAAACAAGGTATATCATTAAACTACTTTGTTGATTCTGATGACAAAGAAACTGCTATCATGCAATATGGTATATCCAAAGGAACAAGTATAAGATACATAGGCAAAGCCATACAAGATTTCTTTTCATTTTGCGGATGGGACAGACCGATTGCAACAGGAATGTCTGGCACCAATGTAAAAGGAACAACAACTTCTAATGTACAACAATTTCAACAGCCACAAAAAGTAAACTCTACAAATGAAAGTTATATATCTCCAACATCATATTACAATAATAGCAATTCCTATGACATAGGATCAAAACAAGAATGGGGAGATGCGGGAAAATATGTTCTGTTGAAAGATGGAAGTTGGCAACCTTTCAAAAACCTAACGGATCTAACAAATAATTCTCTATATGCAAGAACTATAGATGGCTATCTCCGCCTTAAAAACATTTCTGTTTCATATGGCCCAGGCGGCAACTACAAAAATCATCATATCACATATGAATTATACGATTACATACCACAAAAGCCAAATGCAGAATTTAATAATGTAGAATATCCTGCAGACACTAATACGAGAGTTTCTAATGAAGAGGATAATTTCGTTGAGGCTGAGATAGGAATTAAAGATCTTGAAGGAACAACTCAGATTCTTGTAGAACAAACAGACTCTGATTATCCTGTACCATACAGTTATATGGTCGATAACATAAGTGAAGGAAAATTTACTGCATTTATGAACAAGTTGTATCCTTCTACATTTAAACTAACATATATTAATAAAAATGGAAAAACAGAAGGAGAACCTTTTACTATAGACTTACGAGCAAAAGTTGAGCCCCAAATAAAAATAAACATATCAAAGGATAGAATTATATATAATGTCAAACATAACGACTCTCAAAAAAAACTCTATTATCAAATTACAAATATAACAAATGGAAATATTATTTCAAAAGGTTTTTTGCCTGACAATAAAGGGATTATTCCGACAAAAGGAATAAGAGAAGGTCTACATATTGTGACTGTCTTTTGTGGAAAATCTAAAATTTCAGAACTAAAATGGAATAATAACAAACAACAATGATAGACATCAAAGGAATAACAAAGAGCTTCGGCTCGCTGCAGGTGCTTAAAGGTATCGACCTGCATATCAATAAAGGTGAGGTGGTAAGTATCGTTGGCCCCAGTGGCGCAGGCAAGACCACCCTGCTACAGATCATTGGCACACTCGACCGCCCTGATGAGGGAAGCGTAGTGGTAGACGGTATTGACGTGAGCAAACTGTCACAGCGAAAGTTGAGCGACTTCCGTAACCAGCATATCGGTTTCGTATTCCAGTTTCATCAGTTACTGCCTGAGTTTACCGCGCTCGAAAACATCATGATTCCTGCTTTCATTGCAGGCAAGAGCCGCAAGGAAGCCAAGGCAAGGGCTGAAGAACTGCTCGACTTTATGGGGCTGAGCGAAAGAGCTCATCACAAACCAGCAGAACTGTCGGGAGGTGAGAAGCAACGCGTGGCTGTGGCAAGAGCTTTGGTAAATCATCCTGCTGTAATCCTTGCTGATGAGCCTTCGGGCAGCCTCGACTCACACAACAAGGCAGAACTGCATCAGCTCTTCTTCGATCTGCGCGACAAATTCGGACAAACCTTTGTCATTGTTACACACGACGAGGGACTTGCCGCTATTACCGACCGAACCATACACCTGAAAGACGGTATGGTAGAAAAGAACGAAGACATGAAGAGCGAAACCGTAGAGAACGAAGACGTGAAGAGCGAAGAATAAAGACAACCTACAGAAAAACAAAGAACACATATATGAGCAACAAGATAAAATTAGGCGATTTCAACAGCCTGAGAGTGGTGAAAAGAGTAGACTTCGGCATTTACCTTGACGGAGGTGAAGAAGGAGAAATCCTTCTTCCTACCCGTTACGTACCCGAAGAGGTGAGCATTGGCGACGAGCTTGAGGTGTTTATCTACCTCGACCAAGACGAGCGACTCATCGCTACCACCGAGAAGCCACTTGCCAAAGTGGGCGACTTCGCCTACCTCGAAGTGAAATGGGTGAACGAATATGGCGCTTTCTTGGGATGGGGTCTCATGAAAGACCTCTTCTGTCCCTTCCGTGAGCAGAAGAAGCGCATGGTTTTGGGCCAGTCATACATCGTTCACGTACATATTGACGAGGAGAGCTATCGCATCGTAGCATCTGCCAAGGTGGAGCGATACCTGTCGGAGGAACATCCTCACTATCGTCATGGCGACGAAGTGGACTTGCTGATCTGGCAGAAGACAGACCTCGGCTTCAAAGTCATTATCGACAACCAGTACCCTGGTCTGCTCTATCAGGACCAGATATTCCAGTACATTCATACTGGCGACAGAATGAAAGGCTATATCGGAAGAGTGCGCCCTGACGGAAAGATTGATGTGAGTCTGCAGAAAACAGGACAACAGCAAACTGCCGACTTTGCCGAAACACTCTACCAGTATCTGCTCGATAACGATGGTGCCTGCGACTTAGGCGACAAGAGCGAGGCTGACGATATCTACGAACGCTTCCATGTCAGCAAAAAGGTTTTCAAGCGTGCCATTGGCGACCTTTACAAGAAACGACTCATCACCGTCAGCCCCATGAGTATCAGACTTTTAAAGGTAAAAGGGTAAAAAAGTAAAAAGGTAAAAAGATAAAAGGGTAAAAGGGTAAAAACGCCCTAAAAATAACAACCCACTTGTTTTGGATTTCCAAGACAGGTGGGTTGGTGTTTTTATAGAATCAACTATGCTATTCCACTTTCTTCAATGCTCTCATGGCATTGAGGACAGCAAGAACCGTTACGCCGACATCGGCGAAGACAGCCATCCACATGGTACCTAAACCCACGGTGGCAAGCAACAGGACTGCCACTTTGACTCCTATGGCAAAGGCCACATTCTGATGGGCAATGCGGATGGTGCGACGGGCAATGTGAACAGCAAGAGGAACCTTTCGAGGCTCATCGTCCATCAACACCACATCAGCAGCCTCGATGGCAGCATCACATCCCAAGGCACCCATGGCTATTCCTACATCTGCCCTCTTCAATACGGGCGCATCGTTGATGCCATCACCTACATAAGCCAAAGTCCTGCCGGCAGGCTTCTGTTTCAGCAGTTGTTCTACATGAACCAACTTATCGGCAGGCATCAGCTCGGCTTTATATTCATCGAGACCCAACTGACGGGCTATGCGATCGCCCACCTCCTGACGGTCGCCTGTAAGCATCACCGTCTTGACGACACCCTCACGGCGCAACTGGGCTATGGCCTCGGCACTGCTCTCTTTTACACGGTCGCCTACCACAACAGGCGCACCCTCATCGGCTTGTACCAACACCTCGCCATGGGTCAGCGTTCCAGTCTTATCGAACACCACTACGCCCACCTTGGCAAGGGCATCCATATAACTGCTTCCCTTGATGAGAATACCTGCGCGGGAGGCTCCGCCAATGCCGCCGAAGAAAGTGAGCGGCACACTGATAACCAAGGCACAAGGACAGGATACCACAAGGAAGATAAGCGCACGGTTGAGCCATAGAGGCAACAGTTGCATAAAACTGCCCTCGCCAAAGAGCTGCACACCCAAGCCCAAAGTACCCAAGAGAGGCGGAACAATGGCTAAAACCAAGGCTGACAGCACTACTACAGGAGTATAAACGCGGGCAAAGCGGGTGATGAAAGACTCACTGCGCGACTTGCTTGCATCGGCACCCTCTACCAAGGCTATGATGCGAGAGGCTGTACTCTCGCCAAAGGTCTTGGTGGTCTGCAAACGCAGTTCTCCCTTCACATTGATGCAACCCGAATAAACCTCGTCGCCCTCTTTTACCTCACGCGGTACACTCTCGCCCGTAAGGACAGAAGTGTCAAGAAGCGCAGAACCACTGACGACCTTACCGTCAAGAGGTACTTTCTCTCCTCGTTTTATCAAAACAGTCTCACCGATTTGTACCGTTTCGGGGGCTACAGTCTCTACCTCTTCTCCATGACAGACGTGAGCCACATCAGGACGGATGGTCATCAGATGTGAGATACTGTCGTGACTCTTTCCCTCAGCATAGCCTTCGAAGAGTTCACCCACCTGAAAGAAAAGCATGACGAAGACTGCCTCAGCAAACTCAGTCTCCTCGCCCGGAAAGAAACCGATGCACAAGGCTCCTATGGTGGCAATGGTCATCAGGAAATGCTCATTGAACACATCGCCATGAGCAATACCCTCGGCAGCCTCGCCCAAGGTGTCATGACCTATCAGCAGATAGGGAACAAGATAAACCAGGAGCAACTGCCAGGTGGAAAGCGCGCATGTCTTCTCGACGAAGTAAGCTCCTATAAGCAATAATACAGTGACCGAGATGAGCAGAAGGCGCTTGCCAAGGCTTCCATGCTCGTCATGATGATGCTCGTGATGATGCTCACAGCCACACCCGTGAGAACCTTGAGCACAACCACATTCGTGATGATGATGATTTGATTCCATATTGATAAGATACTTTAGTTATATTACACTTCTTTTCGTTTTCGGATGCAAAAATACAAAAAGGCTTCTGCAACCTGGTTGCAAAAGCCTATTCTATGTAAAATATCTTCTATTGAACTTGCGAAAGTTGATTCTTATATATATAATAAGGTGTCAGTCTATCTTTCGAGCATCAATACCACTGCACGGCATTGGAATAACCGCTTCGCTTATCGTACTTCAAAGCATCTGTAAGCGTAGAAGCGTTACAACGGAACGTGAAGTTATAGCTGGTATAAGGAGCCAGCACCACCGAACAACTCATATTGAAACAGTGGAGGTCGCGCTGCAGAGAAGCAGTTGTCATACTCATGGCCTTGTTCTCGAAGTCGTAGCCAGATGAGAAGCTGATGTTCCAGCCATCGCTGATGCGCACGTTACCACTGAAGTTGAGAGTCTGGGTAAACTTGTATGGATAGCGCATGGTGCTCTCGTTGAACTTTTCGCGGCGAGTATCCTCACGCATGGTGATACCGTAACCCACAGAAAGCGACCAAGGCATATTGAAAGCCATGTAACCGTCGTCATCGGTCTTGGCCATTCCGCCCTTCTTCTTGGCTCCATGCTTTCCAGCCTCCATGTCATCGTCGATATTGGTTTCGATACTGGTATCTACACCCTCATCGTCATCCCTGTTGCGTGAGTTTTCGCTGTCGCTGTCATCGCCTCCTCCGAATAGTTTCTTCAACTTTTCAGGCGTAAGCGTGAAAGAGAAGTTCTGCGACATACCCTGGAAACGTCCGAAACGTCCCTTGCCCCACTCTGTATGGGTTCCCACATAAGGATTTCCCTGTTCGTCGAGTTCATAGGCATAGGTGGCAAAGACAGCATGCATACTGTAAGTATAGTTTTTCCACCATTTCAGGCGCAAGTCGATACCGAGGTCACTCCATGGCCGCACCTTGGCTGCCGTATTGTAACTCATATTGATATCGAAAGCATCGATAAGACTTATCTTTTTAAATCCGGTGGAGTCCTTATCGCTCTTGACCTTCATCTCAAGGTTGTTGCCCAACGTGAAGGAAATGCTTCCCTGCTTACCCTTGCCCGGCACTCCAAAGAGCGAGTTTTGATAAGGCGAGTAGCTGACGAGCGATACATTTCCATTGGCATCCGTCTTCTGATAAGTATCCCAGTATCCATAGCGAGAAGCACCAAAGTCTGGCGCATAGCTGAAGCTTACAGTTGGCGAGAGCACGTGGCGTATGGCCTGTATCTTGTCACCGAAGAGCTTGCGGTTGGGCACCCAGAAGCCATAAAGCTTGGTAGAGGCACTGATGCTCATGTTCCAGTTGTACACATTATGGAAACCATAGGTCGTATCAGCCACCTCGACCTGCTTCTGCTCGTCCCACGACTTAGTGACCTTATTAGTGTACATACGGTCGGTAAAGTTGAAGTTAGGACTGATGTTGATGTACTTGAAGAGCGTGAAGTTGGCACTTACTGGAATGCGATGTTCCCATCCGTTGCGCCAGTCTTTAATAAGATTGCTCTTGAAGAGCAGGTCTTCCTTAGTGGAGATGGAGTTGCTCACATGTCCTGTATAGCTCAGGGCTATCTTCTCATACCATCGCTCGTCACCCACCATCTTCTTGCGACGGAATGGATAGAAACGCGCAATGTTGATATTGAGGTCGGGCAGAGTGACTGCCAACGAAGAGTCGCGCATGTTCTGCGAGAGGTTGGTAGTTGCCGTCAGCGACATACCTATGCTCGAAAAGTTGGTGCTCCAGTTGACAGAAGAGGTTCTGGTACTCTGCGTCATCGACTGTGGATTATAGAGCGAGTTGAGATTGTTGCGCTCATAACTGGTTGAAGCAAAGTTGACGCTGGCAGAAAGCGAACTGTAAGGATTGGCCTTGGAGTCTTGTCGATGGCTCCACTGCAACTTGAAGCTCTCCTGCTCGGCAAAGTCGGGCATTCCCTTATCACCTGTCTTGGTATCCTGATAGCTGAAATAGAAGCTTCCCGAATACTTGTATCGCTTGCGATAGTTGCTGGCAGCCGAGAGTCCCCAAGAACCCTTGGTGTAGATTTCGCCCAAGAGCTTCAAGTCCCATTTGTCGTTGATGGCAAAATAATATCCACCATCACGCAGATAGAATCCTCGGTCGCTCTCATCGCCATAAGTAGGCATGATAAAACCGCTGCTATAGCTCTTGGTAAAGGGGAAGAAACCATAAGGAATGGCGAAAGGCATAGGCACATCACACACCACGAGGTAAGCCGGACCAAAGACTACATCCTTGCCAGGACGCACCTTGGCACGCGAGAGTGAGATATAGAAATCAGGATGTGGGTCATCGCAGGTGGTGTAACGTCCATGCTGCAGATAGATCACTCCTGAAGAGTCGCGCTTGGAGCGCATACCCGACAGGAAACCGTCCTGCTGCTCGGTATATACATTATTAATAAGGGCCTTCTTGCTCTTGAAGTTGAACTTGATGGTATCGGTATCATACTCGTCGCTACCCATCTTGAATACAGGCTTTCCCTTTACACCCCCTTCGGCAGTAGAGTCGGCCGTACCCATAGCCTTCACGTTACTCTTATCGATGTCCATCGAAATACGGTCGCTGGCAAGATCCATATTCTCATACTTCACCTGCGCAGAGCCATAAAGATGCGCCACCTTGTTCTTGGCGTCATAGACAAGCGAGTCGGAAGCCGAATAAGTGACAGGAGCATCTACTCCACCCGACTTCTTGCGGGCAATACTGTCGAGACGAATACTGTCGTCCACCACTTGGTTGTGCTTCCAGATAGCCTTTTGCAGAGAGTCCATGCGGGCAGTATCAGCCACCACATTGCCTGCTGAGTCGCGCAAGACAGAATCGACCACAGCCGTAGAGTCGGCGGCAGCCTTCTTCTTTTTCTTCTTGAAGAACGGCATGTTGGAACTTGCCATCATACAGATGAAGGCAAACAACAAAAGTGCTATGAAAGGATATTTTCTCATTTAGTTTGCAAAGTTAAGCATTTCTGCTTAGATTACACATCATGCTGACGTCTTTTTAGCTCATTCGAACATTTTTTCCCACTCCTTGAAGCGCAGGACGCCCTCCTCGCCAAACTTGGCCAAGCTTTTCTCAGCCTGCTGGATGGTTTTCTCACGATCGAGATGAGTCTTGCTGAAGAACTTGTCAGCATAACAGATCACCTTTTCCTCCATGGTTTCCGGTAGGAAATCCTGATGGGGCAAAGGCAGATTCTGACTCTCTATCTGCTGGCATGTGATGCCTGCTCCCGTATGGCGCTCGCACACTCGTGCATGGCGCTCGAAGCCTTCACGACGCATCAGTTCGGCACCCAGACGACCATGACAGATGTAGGGTTGACTGCCAAAACACATGATGCCAGGAGCATCGGTAAGATAGATTCCGATGTCGTGAAGCATGGCTGCCTCTTCCACAAACTGAGCATCAAGATGCAGTTCGGGATGAGACGAAACAATCTGTAGCGCTCTTCGCGCTACAGATTGACTATGGGTAATGAGGATATGACGAAGCTCATCATCCTCAGGATAATACTTATCAATAATAGCTTGATAATTCATCTATTTAATGTTTAGTTTGTAATGTTCAGTGTTTAATTAGGCTCACGCCACGATACTTGCAAAGTAAACATTAAACACAGAACATTCAACATTATTCAGCCTCTCGCTCAATGTAGGCGATAACATCGCCCTTGCGAATCTTGCTGCCCTGCTTGGCATTGATTTCTACAAGCTTTCCGCCAAGAGCTGCGGGAACGGTCTCGAACTCGCCCCATGGAGCCAGGATGTAGCAGAAGGCATCACCTTCCTTATATTCCTTGCCGATGAATGGCTCTACGGCTGGCTGGCACTCGCCCTCGCCCTGGAACTCCCAGAAGATCTGACCGGCAACAGGTGCTACGATGGCATCAGCCTTGGCATGCTTGAACTCTGCCAACTGGGCAGGAGTCAATGTTGAGCCAAACTTGGCATCCTTAGCCTTCTGCAGGTCTGCCAAGAAGTTCTTCTTAGCCTGACCGCTCTTATAATTGCGATACTGCTCTGGGTGCATGGCAAGTTCGAAGAGTTCCTCGTCGTCCTGACCGTACTCCCAACCGTTCTCGTCCATCTCCTTCTTGAAGTCGTCGAGTGCATTGGTAAGCAATGTGTGGGCATCAACATCAGTAAACTCACGACCCTGCTTCTTGGCAAGCTCTACGAGTTCGGGAGCTATCTTGCCTGGAATCTTACCACTCTTACCGAGGATCATACCCCACATAGAGTCGTCCATCATCACGAAGCGTCCCTTGCCCTGCTCCATGGTGAGGAGGTTCATCAGGGAGATGTTCTTCACGTACTGGCTGAATGGTGTTACCAATGGAGGATAACCTACGCGTGGCCATACATACTCTACCTCGTCGAAGA
>OKRS01000739.1_pt1 | contig 24182 bp, 17 predicted proteins | sample 1601191 | NCBI WGS metagenome assembly OKRS01 (sample SAMEA3541509, study PRJEB24748) | human gut metagenome | biome: human gut; feature: human-associated habitat; material: faeces | place: China | collected 2012
CCTGTATCTGCGAATGTCACCATCCTCGCCGGACTGCCCCAATATTATGGCCATCCGCAGAAAATCACTCGACACCTACGCGGGTCTCAAGGGGCTTGCTTCCCGGGATGATTCCGTGCTGGCGGATAAAATTTCGCGGCTTATCATCTGGTACAGCCTGCAAAAACGTGACCTCAGCGATGAGGATCGGAACTATCTGGACACATCGCTGGTCGAGTGTTACCGGCGGTACGGCATCACGTTTGACAACACTTCCGTTTTGCACGAAGATGGGAGTTTCCGTGAAATGCCCGTGCTTGCCGACTGGTACGATGTGCTGCAAAGCAGCGCAGACACGAAGCACCTTGCCGTTGTGCTGGCGCGGTATGTGACCGGCTCGGCCTCCGCGATGGGCAGCCGGAATGAAATTGACCTTGATAACAAATACATCGTCATTGACACATCCGGTATGCCCGACGATCTGCTTTTGCCCGGTATCTTCTGGGCGACGGACATTGCAAATGACATCATCTCCGGTGCCGGCGGGCAGCTCTCGGCGCTCATCTCAGACGAGCTATGGTCGCTGGTCGGTGCGAACTCCAACCCGCTGGCGGCGGGCTACATTCAGGAAATGGTCAAGACCATCCGCGGCCTCGGCGGTATCGCGATCACGTCCACACAGGGCATGCAGGATCTTTTCTCGCTGGATAACGGTAAATACGGCAAAGGCATTCTGGATTCCAGCCGCATCAAGATCGTCATGCAGATGGAAGAACAGGAGGCGCGGCTCATTCAGAATGTCCTGAACCTGTCCGAGGAAGAAGTCCGTCAGATCACCAGATTCCGCCGCGGCGAAGGGCTTCTTTGCATCGGCTATAACCATGTGCCCATTGCGTTCTACGCGACGCAGAAGGAATACGACGCCATTACAACATCCCCAACAGATTTGCTGAACAGAAAGGAACGAGAAGCATGAACGAAGAACGCTTTGCAAAGGAAATGAAGAAGATCCAGTCGGTCGTCAGCCGGGCTTTACAGAAGGCCAATACGCTGACGGCGCTTGCGGACGGCGGCAAAATGAGCCTGGAAAAATTGCAGCTCACGCTGGAAGAAACCGCATATTTCTTTGAGTCTGCGACGCTCTATCTGCGCGCCCTCTGCGAAACACAGATGCCGGGCGTTGGCGGATATGGGCGGCGCGACGGGCTGGAGTTCCAGCTTCCGTCCGGGCACATTGAGATCGCGGGCGCAGGCTGGGTGCATATGCAGATCGATACGCTCCTGCCGCATTGCAGGTATATGCCCGCGACTTGGCTGACGGACACCGTGCGGCAGCTTCTGACAGCCTATATGCAGCGCACAAACTTCCGCCTGCATTTCAAACAGATGCTTTTGGTGATCGACGAACACAGCGACGTGGATGGACGCCATGTATTCGATCAGGATAATAAGGGATGGAAAGCCGTGAGCAATGCGCTCAAGGGCTTGGTAATTGACGATGACGACCAGTACCATCTATCCGTTCACATGATGTCCAGCCGCAGCGCAGAAAACGTTTGTCACATCAGTCTGGTGCTGCCGGAATCCGCGGAGGAGTTCTTTAAATTCCATCAGAAAGGCATTGCGTATAGCCCCTTGGAGCCATCCGTAATGGTCAATTTTTCGCTGGTTCCGGAGGCATCATCTGTACCGGCGACCTGCTGATGGCTTGGAGCGGCGAAAAGTCCTTATCAATCAACGGGTTTTCATACACCAACCCATCATGGGCGGTGAGAAAAGCTGTCATCTACGCAAACCCATCACGCGCGGCAGGAAAAACAGGTGTGTTTGCCGAAATTGTGATTGCGCCGGAACCGGCGCAAGAACGGTTTCGGCAAAACGCAGGAAAGAAAGGGGACAGGCTACATGATGCTGAGTCTCCGCGACCTTGATATTTTACAGCTGCTCCGCTGGTGCCGAATGATCCGGTCAAAAGAACTCCGTGAGACGTTCTCCAAAGACGAAGTTGTGAATCTCTGCGCCGCGCAGATGATCCGGTTTTCTGACGCGGCAAAAGCATGGTACCGTAAGGCTCCGAACGCGGTACTCCCACATTCTAAGGTGGGCGGTTGGTGCGCTTGACTGGTATCATAGTATTTGGTTTTTGAATTGCAGTTTAGATGATTACTTCAACCGGGCAGATTGCAATCCCGATTTGCTGCCCGCACTTCGGGCATTTGGAGAACCATTGCGCGCGGTCTGCCTGTTCCGGTCGGAACAGCTGCAGACTACGCAGGTCTGTATGTTCAGCGGCATTGAGAAGCCGTCCTCTTTGACAGATCGGGCATCTGATCGCCCGATCCGTTTTCACTGCATAATTTACTGCTTGTTTCATGCGTACCTCTCTTTTCTGATTCCATGTTTGACTTCGATTCTGTATGCTGACAATCCCTGATCGGAACAGATCTGTCTGGAGAGGCTTCGACAGACACGCCCAAGGAGTGGAGGCGCGTGTTCCAGAGGTTATGGGATTGACGATGGTTTTATTATATAGACGCTATAAAGAACCGTCAATGACGCATTTGTAAACACACGAGAACATTTCATTGACAAGCATACCTGCGACGGCTATAATGAGAACATCCCAAATTGGAGGAATACATCATGACAACAGGAATGAAACACTTGGCTGCGTATCAGGCAAATCTGCTGGACTACAATGCGGCAAAAGACCGTGAGTGCAATTATATTGGCAACCAGATTCGTGCTGCGCGAAAAAGCATGAAATTGAGCTTGGAGCAGCTCAGTCAGATCTTAATGGGATATGGCGTGGACATTGGGCGCGTTGCGGTGAACAAGTGGGAAAAGGGTATATCGATTCCAAGTGCGTATCAGCTTTTGGCCGTCTGTGCTGCGCTGCATCTGGAGGATGGCTTTGATTATTTTGTGAGCAATACAAAACGCCCCCTGCTGAACGCAGAGGGGCGTCGAAAAGTGAAAGAGTATCGGGAGGATCTGATTGCATCCGGGAAGTATCGGGAGGTACCGCCAGTGCTGGAGATCCGCTATCTGGACATGCCGGTCAGCGACCTGCCGGTATCCGCCGGTACAGGTGCATTTCTGGATGAGGGGAACTTCGAAATGGTCAGCTTTCCGGAGAGCAGCATCCCGGATGGCGCGGAATTCGGGGTTCGGGTGTCTGGCGACAGCATGGAGCCTGTCTATCATGACGGTCAGATTGTGTGGGTGCAGCAATGTGAAACACTCCGTACCGGCGAAGTTGGTGTCATGATCTACGATGGGCAAGGCTACATTAAGGCATATGCCGAACAGGAACCGGATGATCCGGAAGCCTACCTTGGCAGTGACGGCGTGCGGCGGATGCAGCCGGTTATGGTGTCTTACAACAAGGCATATGCACCGAAGCCAGCGTCACCGGAGCTGGAGTTCCGAATTGTGGGGCGAGTCTTATAAGTCCTGTTTATTGGACAACGTTTGTGATATGATATGATTGCCTGACGGCAATAGGGCTTTTCCGAGTTGCGCAAGCTCTCCCGAAGAAAACGGTTCGATCTTTCGCTGTTTTGCTTTCGGCAGCTTTGCGTTTAGCGCGTCACAATAAAAATGGTATTCTGCGCTGGCAAACCGGAGCGCAGCTTTTATTAGAACACCGATGTCACGGACGCTTTTGGCAGATAACTCACCGCCATGCAGCCGACCACTTTTACGCTTTTGGTTCAGGAAGTCAGAAAGCTGATTCGCCGTCAAAGAAACAACGAAGATTGAACCAAGCGCCGGAAGGATATGATGCTCGATCAGAAAAACATATCTGGCGCGTGTAGATGGCTTGATCTCTGCCTGTGACAGATACCATACAAAAAGCTCTTTTACCGTCAAGCGGCAGCTCCCGGCAGGTCGTGACACGATCATCCGTTTTCGGTCTTCCAGCTTGGCCTTTGCTGCGGCATAGGTGCGCGCATAGACAGAAGTGTATTTTGCGCATCCATCCGGTTTCCTGCCACTGATAAAGCGCGCTTCCCAACGTCCGTCTTTTCGCTTATAAATGTTCTCACCTGTTTTTGGCAAACGGCACCCTCCTTTTGACGGCTGTTCTGACTGCGAATACAGATACGATGTTCGCACAATAGTATTCTGCATCACCTGATACCGATTGATCTTTACGAAAACGACGCAAATAATCAATATTTTGACACCGAACCGCATTGACTTTTTGCTGTGCTATTGTATAATGGTGTCAGAAACAAGATATTTATTGCGTTTTTAGGACTTCGTAAATTTGCAGAAATTTACGAAGTCTTTTCTATGCTCATTATAGCAAAGGACAGTGTGCTGACATATCAGACTTCCACGCAGGAGTATGTCGTTTTCAATGTGTCCGGGTGGATCATCAGCATGGGGCGGTGCAATTCTCTCGCATAAGAAATCGCCTTATCTGTATCATCCCCGCGCGCAGATGCCGGATCGTAGACCGCCAGCACCATGTCAGACTGCCGGATGATTGTTCGGTAGGCTTCAAGCTGTGCATCCGGCTGTTTATGAAGACTAGCAGCCGTCATGTGTGTGCATTTTATCAGCATATCAAAGTAGCGTTCGCGCAGCTCCGGTGTCCACTTTGTCGCCTGTTCCTCGTATGGCGTAACACAAAACAGCATCAGTTCCGGATCATTGTCGCGCAGAACGTTAATGAGTTCGGCGGCGTAAAGCCCCACGCCGTAGTCGCAGGCCACGGAAAAATGCGTCACTCCCTGCTGCCGCAGCACCATGATCTGCTGGGCCAGCTCCATCTTCATATCGTGACACTCCGCAGCTTCTTCATCACAACCCCATGCAAACCGCATGGGGTTGTGTCCGAGGATCGCGCAGCTTTTGGGCGAGGCCATTCCAACACCTGCTTTCTGTCTCTCTGCAAACTGTGTGCAAATACGCTTGTATGCGTTATTTCGCTTTTGATTATTATAGTATTGCTCACAGATTAAATCAATACAATACCATTTCGGACAGAAAGATTTTATGGAAGCTCGTATAATTTGCTTATACGCAGGAGGTGTCAGTGTATGGGCAAAGATATTTCATTCAAGAATCACGACCGGTTTATTCATCTTGGCATTGCCATCGCTGCGCTCCGCAAAATGCGTGGGATGTCACAGGAACAGTTGGCTGAAAAAGCGGGGATCAGCCGTTCTCTTATCAGTGCAATCGAAGCACCTGGACTGGCAAAGAGCTTTTCACTGGACGTATTCTTTAACCTTGCTGACGCGCTTGATATTGATCCTGCCGATTTGATCAATGCTACCGTTTTTCCAGATCGGATATTCAAGCAGAAATAGGATGTTCCTTCAATTCAAAGCCTGCATGGTTCTGCCGTGCGGGCTTTTTGTGTGCAAAAAAGCACCCCATCTGCTTGCGGACTTTTATGCGCGGACTTTCAGCATCCAGGCGCGCCGCCTGCATTCTGCCGCGAGGCTGTACCGAAGCAGCCGGGCATGATAACAGCCGTGGTCTGTAAGGCACTCGATTGAACAGCATTTGGCCAGCACGAACTACAGGCTATGCTGCGCCTGCCATATCATGCGCCACCAGAGCCGCGTAATAGCTGTTCATCGTGCTTGGCGCGTTGAACAGCACGGTCAGCAGATATTGCCGGATGTTGCGAATCCGCGTTGTATTCTGCTTCAGGCAGTCCGTGACGAAACGAATATGTTCGCTGTTCAGCTTCAGCAGCTTTGACCGCACAACCTCGGCTGGATAGTCATTGCCTGCAACGCGGATTCGGCTGCGCGTGCTGCAAACTGTCTCCTGCACCAGATCGACGATCTCGTCAAGCTGCTCATGGTCGACGTGAGGATCGCTTGCCAGAACGTCATAGTCGATATTCTCCAGAATCAATTCCCGATAGCTTTCAAACGTCCCCTTCGTCTCCGTTCGCTTCTGCGTAGGACTTTCCGGAAAACCGGAAGGGAAAGGAATCGAATCGGTAATTGATGAGTCTTTACTTTGTCTTTTTCTTTTCTTAGTACTCTTAGTATTTAATTGCATTGGATTTTCCAACGTAGGGAAATCCAACATAGGCTTTTCCAATGTTGGGTTATCCAACGCAGGCTTTTCCTGCGCGGGTTCTTCCGGTGTTGGCTGCGCGTGCGGCTGCTCGTAGATTGTGTAGACGGTTCCGCGCAGGCAGCCGCGCCCGTCACGCTCCCGGCTGCGCTTGATGTAACCGGCACGTTCCAGCTCGCGCACGGCTTCCCGGATGGCGTCGATGCTCTCTTTGTTGATCTGCGCAAGCCCCTGCAGCGTGTAATCCCAATCGTCCGGCAGCGACAGCATCTGCGAGAGCAGACCCTTTGCCTTGAGGGACAGCGTATGGTTGCGGAGATGGTGGTTGGACATGACCGTGTAACCTTTGTTTTTCTCGACACGGAATACAGACATTTTTGTGACCTCCTATGTCTTGGTTTTGAAATATAAAAAAGGAAAAAGCGGCGTTTCAACCCTCTTTTCATAAGAGAGCGAAACGCCGCTTCATTTTGTGTATTGGTTTGTGATTCAATATTTCGGCACAATGCGCATAGACCAGTACTGCATCTTGTGGTATGATTGCCACGTTTGTTGCGTGAACATCGCAGAGGAGGGCAATCACCATGCAGTACACCGAAAATGAAGCCGCATTGATTGGCGGCCTGATTTCAAACTATTTCTTCCAGCCGTCCGTGGATGCAGAGCTCCGCGAATCCTATCGCCGGGTTCTGCGCCATCTGCATGAGAACACACTCTCTGCGTCTGATCTGAGCCGCATTCAGAACGCGCTGACGTTTCTCTCGCCGCTCTGCCGCGATACCCGCGAAGCCCACAAAGACATGATGGGTGTGACATTAAAAACCGATGCTCTGCTGAGAGCCAGCAGATAAACGACCACCCGCTGAACTGGCAGCGGGTGCTTTGCTTTCTCGCGTCCCAGCATCGCCAATACGCCGTGGTTTCGTCCTGGAGTGGGATGGGGCTTGCCTGCGGTCTTAACGTCTGAAATGCCGCACAGCGGGCTAACGCACCGGCATCTGTGCTTGGAGTGCGTATTCGGCAAGACCAACAAAAACGCCGGTCGAAATTCTACATTTTGCCGAGAGCAAAAAAGAGCCGCTTTCCCGAAAAATTCCCGGAAAAGCGGCCCAAAATCGCGTGGGTAAAGGTTCAAGTCCACTGATTTTGCCAAAACCCTTTTTGATATCTTTTTTTCCAACTTCAAAAAATGGGCGCAAAAAAACCCGGAAGCCGTTGAAACTTCTGGGTTTTTCGCGTAGATATCTTTTTTGGTTCTACTAGATGGTGGACAGTACAGGACTCGAACCTGTGACCCCATGCACGTCAAGAGCCATCCGTTCGTATTTTTCTATATTTTAATTATAATATGCACATATTTTAGATGAAAAAATTCTGTATTTACGGGAATTTTTCTATTGCGTCCATCGCGTTTTTGCCCAGTCTGGGTCACGGTTTGGGTCAGGTGACGTACAGACTCAATATTTTGTCCGCAGATAGGTTTCTACCGCCGTCAAAAACGTTCCTGCCGACTGCACCTGCTCGGCGGTGTCCGCCTTGGAAACGATGAAGAAATCGTTGTAATCACTGCCCTCGCGGACATCAGAAAGCTCGGAGATCAGCCCGGACAGGCTGGTGTCAAACACGCCGGTTTTGATATACCGTTTCCGGAACTCGGAAATGATTCCGCTGTGGTGCTTCATATCTACGCCGTCAAGCGCAAGAACGGCACGCATCGCGTGGAAAATCGCATAGTATGCGCGGTTTGCCGCACTGCGGTAGCTTTCGCCTGCAAGCAGCAACTTTGCGTCCCGCAGACATTCCGTTGCGTGGTCAAAGCGAACCTTGGAGATTTCAATAGCTTGTTCAGGAAGCATAGCGAATCCCCTCTTTCAACACGTTCTGATAAAACGGCAGGAAATCCGCATACCGCCGGAACTGTGCCAGCGGCACAACGTGGACAGAAACCGTGATGTCGTGGTCAAGGCTGAGTGTGCTTGCTACTCCGGAAACCGCACGCCGCTGCGACGCGATCTGTTCCTGCGTCAAATCTGCGGTCAGGAGAATGTCAATATCCGACTCCGCGGTAAAATCGCCGCGGGCATAGGATCCGTACAAAATTGCATTGTGAATGCTGTGCTCCAAGATTGGATCGCAGGCGTGATAGACGCTTTTCAAAATCTCAAACGCCTGATTGCGCGTACACATATTGACACCTCCCATTCTAAACTTCTTATTTGCAACATACCCCGAAGTGGGATGGAATGCAAATCTGCTACAAACATCAGTCCACAGATTTGAATTTTATATATTGCCCATTGAATTTTTAATAATCGAATTATTTATTCGATTTTATTGTTTTGTATTGCTATTTTCTGAAAAGGTGGTTATACTGAGTACTGAGGTGGTATCTGTGAATGAAACTCCTGTCATCCGAATCCAACGGGCAAGCATTCGGAATTTTAGAAATGTTGAATCCGGCGAAATTCGTTTTCCATGCAATTATAGCGAGGATATTTTTGCGCCGAAAGCTGATGTTCTCGGCATTTATGGTCAGAACGGCTCCGGCAAAACAACATTTATTGATGCACTGGAAATCCTGAAAACACTGCTGTCCGGGCAAAAGGTCGGGGCAGAACTGTCAGACTGCATTTCCTACGGACAAGAGAAAGCCGAACTGCAATTTGAGTTCAGCATCCTCAAGCTGAATGAGGGCAATGTAGTATATAAGCGGCGTCTCATCTATTCTGCTGTTTTGAGTAAAGATGCCATTGATGAAACCGTCAAGTGCGCCACAACCAGAACTGATTCAGCAAAAACAGCTTGGATGAAACCAATCTTCGAGTGTACGCACCAGTCAGAGGACGCTGTGTTCTCACCACAAGTTAGGCTGGAATCGTTATTCGGTTCGAAGCAAAATGCAAAAATGAACGAGCTTCGTGTTATAAAATTACTGTGCCAAAAGGAGCATCGGTCCTTTCTTTTCTCCCCAGAGTTCCTGAAAATGCTTCATGATGTAGCGCAGGAACATGACGATAAAGTTGAACCGCTGTTCGAACTGTCCAACTTTGCAAACACATCATTCTTTGTCATCTTGAACCGAAATAACGGGCTGATCTCGCTGGATGCAGCAATTCCTGTTAATTTCAGGACAGAAACGGCTGGCGGTACGTTTGCACTGCCGATTGATCAGCCAGTTACAATCCCAAACCGCTTTTTGGAAATCATACAACAGGTCATAGCAACTATCAGCACTGTTCTCTGCGAAATTGTTCCCGGTGCACAACTGTCACTTGTGGAACTCGGTACGGAGTTGATGGAAAATGGCGAGCAAGGCACAAAAATCCAGTTGGCAAGGGAGCTTTCCTGCGCCAATGGTAAACTGCATCTCCTACCTTTAAAATATGAATCTGAGGGCATTAAAAAAATCATCTCCGTTCTGCATTTGTTGATTGCTGCATATAATAGCCCGTCCATCACACTCGCGATTGACGAGCTGGACTCCGGTATCTACGAGTATCTGCTGGGAGAATTGCTGCGAATCATGCAAAAATCCGGCAAGGGGCAGTTGATTTTCACCTCGCATAATCTCTATCCGCTGGAAACATTGGAAAGCAATTCTATCGTCTTTACAACGACGAACCCAAGCGCTCGATATACTCGCATCAAAAGCGTGCGGGCAACAAATAATCTGCGCTCCATGTACCTACGTGAAGTCATCCTTGGAAGCGATGATGATGCATCTCTCTACGAAGAAACCAATGTGTCCGAAATCGCGCACGCAATGAGAGTAGTCGGCAAGCGTATGGAGAGCCTTTCTTTGTCGGGGGACGCATCCTCGGAGGTGTCCAATGGCTAAAAAGAAGGTTATGCTCTTTATCGTAGAGGGGCCAACAGATGAAACCAGCCTTTCTACGGTTTTGAACCGTATCTTTTCTTCCGCGACAGTAAAATTTCAGGTCATTCATGGAGATATTCTGACCCGCGATTTCACTTCTTCGGACAAGATCGTGGCTGCCGTTTGGGAGCAGGTCAAGGAGTTTATGGGCAGTATCTACAGAAAGAGCGATATTTGCCGAATCGTTCATCTCACCGATATGGACGGTGCATTCATCCCTGATGATGCTGTTGTCGAGGATAATGCAGTGGAAATTGGCGCTCCACCGTACTATACAGAAACCCAAATTCAAACGTCAAATCGTGCCGGGATTCTTGACCGCAACCAGCGCAAACGGAACAATATCGACCGACTTTCTGCCTGCCCCAAAGTCGCGGGTATTCCATATAGCATGTACTACTTCTCTTTGAATTTAGAGCATATTCTTCATGGAAGGACGAACCTTTCGGACTGGGAAAAAATTCGGTGTGCCGAGGAGTTTGACTTGAAGTACGGCGATGACCCGGACGGATTTACGCTGTTTATGAAGGAATCTTCGTTCTCCGTATGCGATGATTATCGCAGGTCGTGGGCGTTTATCAAAACAGAGTTGCATTCCTTGGAGCGGTACAGCAATTTTGGCATCGAGCTGCCGCCCCGAAAAACCGCAACGCTCCAACCAAATCGATGATCTGATATAGCAAATACCGTACATTTGAGCTGCACTGCTCGAATCCCGTGTTACCTGTGTCATAAGCGGAACGCTTTCCGGGATTTGCGCAGTGCATTTTCTCTTCATGAGATTGCTGTCAGAACAAAGAAGAAAGGATTCAATGTCCGATTGTTGCCCCAAACGGAGCAGGAATGCAAGTCGGCGTGAAACCGCTAAATCCCGAAGTATTTTTCAAAGAACTGTGCAAGCCGCTGGATGATCGTTTTCTTCTTTTCCGTGCGGTTGCCGCCGCCAAAGCGGGAGACGGGCGGCAGGATCTGGTCAATATCCGTGCCGGTCGTTTTGAGCGCACCGTCGCGGAACGCGTTGGCGACGAAGCGCTGCGCTTCTGCGGGCTTCAGCTTTTCTTCTGCGATGATTTGCTCCAGCTCCTGCTGTTTTTGCTGCTGCACATAGCTCTGCCAATCGCGGTCAACATCCGTTGCGGCGTTGACCGTACTAATAAAGCCGTGGATCAGGTCCTTTTTGCTGCGCAGCTGGATGCTGGAGTCAATCGCCCGGTCGATGGTTCCCATGATGCTTTTATCCTTGCAGTTCGACTCGTGGTACTTCATGACGAGCATCAAAATGTAGTCAATGTTGATCTCCACCTGCCGGATGAGTTCAATCTCGAAGGTAATATCGTCGTTGATATTCTCTTTGTCCCCATCCGTTTTCGGGCGATACGCCTGATAGAGGTCGAGATACACACTCTGGTAATCCTGAAAATCCCGCTCCGGAAGAAGCTCATGCCCGGCAAACTGGTCAAATGCGCTTAAGATATTTTTGAGCCGCAGGATATTGCCGTAGAGCTTGATAAAATCCTTCTGCTTCTGCTCGCCGATGATCGGCTGCCCGAGCGGAAACTCCCTTGATAGCTCGTCAATCAAATCACGGTAACCGGGAACGACTTTCCCATTTTCCTCATAGCCGTCATAGTACGCATCGTAGCCCTTGAGCAGCACAACGCCGCTGGCTTCGCGGTCACCAAAAAGCGCGATCGCGTCGTCGGTGGCTTTTTGCAGATTGCGGAAGCAGACGATATTGCCGTAGGTCTTGACGGAGTTCAAAATCCGGTTCGTCCGGGAAAACGCCTGAATCAGACCGTGCATTTTAAGATTCTTGTCCACCCAGAGCGTGTTGAGCGTTGTCGCGTCAAAGCCTGTCAGGAACATATTGACCACGATGAGCAGATCGACCTCCCGCGCCTTGACGCGCTGGGACAGGTCTTTGTAGTAATTCTGGAACTTGTCCGCCGACGTGTCAAAATTGACGTGGAACGTCTGGTTATAGTCCTGAATCGCGGTGTCCAGAAAATCGCGCGCGGTCTTGTCCAGCGTGTCCGTCTCAAAGCCTTCCTCCGGCAGCGCGTCTTCGGGATCGTCTTCATTCGCAGCAAAGCTGAAGATCGTCGCAATGGTCAGATCGCGGTGCTGCTCGGCAAGCTGGCGTTTGAACTCCGTGTAGTATTTCATCGCCATCGGGATGGAGCTGACGGCAAAGATCGAATTGAAGCCCGCCATGCGCTGACCCTTGAGGGTATAAAAGCTGTTGCGTTTCGTTTTCTGGTCAAAATGCTCCAGCGTGTAGCGGACGATCTCGCGGATGCGCTCTGGCGCGCCCATCGCCTTTTCAATGTCGATGGCGCGAACCTGCGAGTCCTTCACGTCATCCTTTTCTTTGACCGTGTTCACATAGTCGATGCGGAACGGCAGGACATTTCCGTCGTTGATCGCGTCCACGATCGTGTAGGTGTGGAGCTTGTCGCCAAACGCCTGCTGCGTGGTGCGAAGATCCGGGTTTTTGCCCGTCCCGGCGTTGACGGAGAAAATCGGTGTCCCGGTAAAGCCAAACAGATGGTAATTCTTAAAGGCTTTCGTAATGGCTTGGTGCATATCTCCGAACTGGCTGCGGTGACATTCGTCGAAAATGATGACAAAATGCTGGCGGAAGGCCGCGTGGCCCTTATTTTTGCGCACGAAAATATCAAGCTTCTGGATCGTCGTGATGATGATCCGCGCGTCCGGGTCTTCCATCTGCCGCTGCAAAACGGCGGTGCTGGTGTTACTGTTCGCCGCACCTTTTTCAAAGCGGTCGTATTCCTTCATCGTCTGATAATCCAAGTCTTTGCGGTCTACGACGAACAGCACCTTGTCGATATACGGCAGCTTCGACGCCAGCTGTGCGGTCTTGAACGACGTGAGCGTCTTGCCGCTTCCCGTCGTGTGCCAGATGTAGCCGCCCGCCTCGATGCCGCCGTACTGCTTATAGGTCGTGGAGACCTCGATGCGGTTCAAAATCCGCTCTGTCGCCGCGATCTGATACGGGCGCATGACGAGCAGCAGATTTTCCGAGGTAAACACGCAGTAGCGCGTCAGGATGCTTAACAGCGTGTGCTTGGCGAAAAACGTCTTTGTAAAATCCACCAGATCGGCAATGACTTTGTTGTTCCCGTCCGCCCAGAAGGAGGTGAACTCAAAGCTGTTGCTGGTCTTTTTGGTTTTATTGCGTCCCTCGCCCTGCTCTTTGATGTGGCTGCTGCGGGTGGTGTTGGAATAATACTTCGTGTGGGTGCCGTTGGAGATGACGAAAATCTGGACGTATTCAAAAAGGCCGCTTGCTGCCCAGAATCTGTCGCGCTGGTAGCGCTTGATCTGGTTGAACGCCTCGCGGATGGCCACGCCGCGCCGCTTGAGCTCGATATGTACCAGCGGCAGGCCGTTGACGAGGACGGTTACGTCGTAGCGCGTGTCGTGGTTGCCCGCAGTCTCCTCGTACTGGTGGAGCACCTGCAAACGGTTGTTGTGAATGTGTTTTTTGTCCAGCAGGTAGATGTTTTTGGACGCGCCGCTGTCCTGCCGCAGCACCTGCACATGATCGAGCTGAATCCGGCGCGTCTTTTCCAAAATGCCGTCGTTTGCGCCCGCGATGCAGTCCCTAAAGAAGCGCGTCCACTCGCTGTCCGAAAAGGCGTAGTCGTTCAGACCCTCCAACTGGCGGCGGAGGTTGGCGATGAGCGCGGCTTCGTCGTGGATCTCCAGATATTCATACCCCTGCGCACACAAAAGCCGCAGAAATTCCTGCACCAGTGCCGCCTCGCTCTGATAGCTGTCCGACCGGCAGGCATCCGGCGTGTACTCGGCCACGACCGTGCTCTCCGAGGTGGCGGAGATGATGTTGAATTGGGACATAGCTTCACATCCTTAGAATGCTTTTTATCGATTTCAAATTTGTGATACCCGATGATGCTATCAATTATTCTGAGACCACCGGGTTCAAGACACAGAAGATGTTCAAGACGCTTTTTCGTCCGACATTTATAAAGAGCACATTGCGTGATGTCATATTTTCTAATCGGCGCTTTATTCTTCATCTGGATCACCTGCTGCCGCAGACATACTTTGTATCAAGTGTGCCATCATGTTTCTAACAAAGGCAGTTCCTTTGCCAGACTTTTCTGCTTCATCCATGTTTTCAGAAAGCAATATCAAAGAAAATAATCGGATGCCGTACCACTTTTTCTCAAAAGCTAAAGCGTTCTGCTGTATTATTGAAAATTGCTATAATATCCTCAATGCTTTTGGCGTTGGCTGTGGCAATCATCTCGGACATTTCGATACGGTAGAACGAAAACTGTTCCGCCTGATCCCCGTAGTAATAGTCCAGTGTCATGTATCTCCACGCCCTTTCCAAAGGCCCATAGAGCGCAGCAGATCCTTTGTACACCAGCCGATGCAAGGAGACGCCCGCCCATACGGACAGCCGTCGCACTCGTTGACGGCGGCAGACGGCTTCTGCGCCGAAATATAATAGCAGCCGGTTTTGCCGCGGTAGGTGCAGCCCTCTGTCTGCTTCCAGAAATAGCAGTACCGGCAGTCTTTCGGTTTGTCCTCTGTATGTCCGTTCATTGCTTTCGCCTCCATTCCCGCCCATACCGGGCAACAAAAAAGCGCATCCTCCGGCTCCGTCGTGGAGCAAGTGGGTGTGCTATGTATATTAAGTTTTCCCGTATTATATTTGAATTTGGATGTCCAACTCCGTAGATAAAATGATATTGACTTTGATGCTGATTTCTCCTAAAATATCCGCAAGGGAAATGATACCTAACGCCTTTATTAGCTATTTCTAATTTTCTTCTAACACGGCGTCATTTTTTCTAACAATCAGGACTTATCTATTGCAATCCCGATTTGACTCGAACTAACTTCTAGCAATTATAACCGTCTGGTTTTCGCGTTTTTTCGCGCGGATTTTGAACAAATCTTGACAAGAATTGTCTCAGAGGGAAATGATACATTTCTGCTCCTAAGCGAAGGGTCGGACGTTCGAATCGTCTCTGGGGTGCCAAAAACCCGGGAATCTGAGAGATTCCCGGGTTCATTTTTATTTGGCGGCATTTTTTGCACGCGTGGAATAGAGCAGCGCTCCGGCGGCATTTGTCAGGGGGACAGCGAGAATGACGCCGATCGCGCTGGAGACGGAGCTGATGAGCTCAATGGCAATGTAGCTGGATGCCATCAACTGATACCAAGAGAGATTCAGCGAGTAGAGATAGAGGATCAGCACCATTCCGCTGCCGAGAATCGCAAGGATCAGCGTATTGGTCATCGTACCGACCATATCGCGTCCGATGTTCATGCCGGAGCGCCACAGCGCCCGCGCAGAGAGGTCGGGATCGACTGCCTTCAACTCGGACTGCGCCGAGGCAATGGACATTGCAACGTCCATGACCGCGCCCAAGGCGGAAATGATGACGCCTGCAACAAGCAGCCCTCTGATGTGAACGGGTGTGCCCGTCTGGCGGAGCTGTAAAAGTGCTTCGGCATCGGTCGCGCGCAGGCCGTCCAGATGCAGCAGCTTCTGGGTCAGGATGCCGAAGAGCATGGAAAACGCGACGCCGCCGATCGTGCCGATGCACGCGCAGAGGACTTTTTTGCTGCATCCGCCCAGAATGACGAAGCACACGACCGCAACCAGCGAACAAAGCAGGAATGAGGTAGGGATCGGCAGCCAGCCTTTCATCAAAAGCGGCAGGAAGACCATCAGGATCACGACCATGGTGAGGATCAGGCCGAGCACGGATTTCGCGCCGGTGCGGCCGCCCACCGCAATCGTCACCAGAACGAATATGCCGAGTATCAGAAAGACAATGGGCGTCCGGTTGTACTCATACACGGTGGCCGTGTGGTCGCCGTTTGCATAGGTGTTGATGCTCAGCACAACGCTCTGCCCGACCTTCGCAGGCTCGCCGTAGATGGGGCCGACAAAACCGGAAACCAGCATCGTTTCGCCTTTGTACTGACCGGAGGTGACCTTGACAAGGAGCTTCTGGTCGCCGCGGTAGGCATTTTCCGCCACCTCGCTGACCTCGCAGTTGTCCATCAAAATCTCGACAACGCAGCCTTTTTCATACTCCGCGTATTCGGTTGGCTTTATCGTATTTTCTTCCGCATCATGCGCATAGAAATACAGCGCCGCAAATATCCCAAGAATCAGCACAACGACCAGCACAGACGCGGCGGCAGTGCGATTGGAACGGCTTATAGAATTGTTCTTATTTTTCATTTCATACCCCTACCCGGTAAAATACATTCTGTCAAACAGGCATCCGCCGGGCGGATGCTTGCTTGAAAGAAGGTATCTATGTGAATGGCGCTTGTCCCACCCTGCGCGAGCGCAGGGTGGGACGTTTGATTTTTCAGTTTTGCAGACTTACTTCAGCTTTGCGTAGACAACCAGAATCTTCACGGACTCGCAGCGCTTGATGTCATCGTGCGGTGCAAGATACAGGCCGATTCGGTTCCAGTGGCGCGTGCCGCTGACGATACCCTGCTCGACAGCCCATGCAAATGCGTTCTGAGCCCATGCGGGGATGCTGTCCGCATCCTTGAAGGAGCTGAGGTCCGCATTGGACGCCGGCTCGCCTGCCAGACGCCAGATCATGGTAACCATCTGCTCACGGGTGACCAGTGCATCCGGAGCAAACTTGCCGTTGCCAAGGCCGTTGCTGATGCCGTTCTGTTCAGCCCAAGCGATGGCGTCCTGATACCATTCGCGCGTGGTATCCGTGAAGGAGGGCTTGCCGGACACTGCGGGAGAACCGGCCAGGCGGTACAGCAGCGTGACCAGCTCCGCACGGGTCAGACCCGCCTGCGGACGGAAGTTGCCGTACTGATCGCCCTCGACCAGACCGTTTCTGGCAGCGGTCATGACATAGTCATAGTACCATGTGCCCTTTGCCACATCAGCGAACGGGTTGGAGGACGGTCTGCCGCTGCCCGGAATGACGATCACGCCGGGATTCGGCTTGACCTCGGGCTTCTCGGGCTCGGTGGGGTTGGTGCTCTCCTTGCAGATGATCTCTGCGCGGTTCCTGACACGCAGGCGTGCATGGCTGTCGTTCTCGATGGCATAGGTGTCGTCGTAGGACGCAAGACCGGTTGCCTCAATGGAGCAGCCGACCTTCAGACCGGCAATCTCCATCTGGCTGCAAATGTAGCCGTCGATGAATACTCTTGCAACCTCGCCGCTCTCGTCCTTCACATAGATGGACTCAGGCAGGCCGCTGGCCTCGGTGATCTTCGTCACAGTGCCCTTGATCGTTGCAAGCAGGCCTTCCTTGGAGCGGTTGTTGAGCTGTGCCGCCGTGATGACGGTCGGCTCGACCGGCGTGGTCTCGCCCAGCTTTTCAGCCGAAACGACCTGAAGCTCCGCTTCACCCTGGAAGAAGTGCGTCGTGGCGGTCACGCGGACAACGTCACCCAGCTTGAAATCACCAGAGATCGGGAAGCAGCAGACGCCGCCCGTTGCGTCCTGCACATAGATGCAGTCAAAGAACGCGGTGGTCTTGTCATAGCCGGAGGCATTCGAGGTGACAACGCCTTCGATGGTGTACTTGTAGCCGGACTCCGTCTGCTTGCGCACCTCGGCAATCGGGGTGACCTTCACAGGATTGATTGCCTTGAAGATGTTCTGCAGCAGCGCATTGTTGCCGTTGGCTGCGGGGATCTGCAGATCGAAGTCATTCATGAACGTAGAGCCGGAAACAACGATCAGGCCCTTGCCGGGCAGCTGCTCGGAAGCCATGACGAGCAGACGCGCGTCATTTTCCGCGTATGCGTACTTCGGCGTTGTTTCGCCGCCAAGGCCGTCGCCGTCCTTGTCAACGGAGGTGCCGGCTGCATTCGCAAAGAGCATGGCTGCAACCGTTGCGGGGATCTCGCTGGAGACTGCGCCGGTGGCATCGACCGCGTAGATCGTAGAACCGCCGTAGTAGGAGATGCCGGTGGTGAGGCCCTGCACCAGCTTGCTGCTGCCGAAGCTGTTCAGCGTCAGCGCGAAGGAGGTGTCTTCATACAGGCCATCGTCGGACAGACGCAGAGACGAGCCGAGCTTCTCAAGCAGCGCATTCTGTGTTGCAGCCGTGTGCTTTGCACCGGGAAGCTGGTCGTTGGTATCGCCAACGCCGGAGATCAGCAGGACGCCGCCGGCGGCGTTGAACTCAGCCAGAGCCTTGAGCTCCGTTTCAGTGTAGTCCTTGCCTTCCGCAACACGGCGGGAGGGCGGCGTGATGACCAGAGCCGCGTATTTGCCGTCCTTGCAGGCGGCGATCAGCTTCTCAGAGGTGTCCAGCATGTCAACGCGAACCGTAGAGTCGGCAGCAATCGTCGTGAAGTTGCCCATCAGGCCCTTGTTGTAGCCGGAAACATACTCGTTGTTGTGCGAAGCGTCAACGCCGACATAGGCGAGGCTGCTGACGTCCTGCACATCAAGATTGACGGCGGCGGAGAAGGTGTACTCCTTGCCTTCCATCTCGACCACGACCGTCACGGTGATGGTCGTCTTCTTTGCAAGCTCGGTAACGTACTTCCAGTCGATGCTCACGGAGCTGTCGGCAGAAAGGACGCGCGGCGTGGTGTCGGTAAAGAGGACCTTGGAGCCTTCGGTGGTGTAGACAACGCTCTTGATCTGCGCGTCGGAGCTTTCCTTGTTGTAAAGCTTCGTCGTGAGCGTGACCGTTTCACCGACAATGGGGTTGGTGGAGTCCGCAGTCATCTCGGTGATGCCGAGCTGCAGGCTTTCGCCGACCCAGACAGGTGCGGTGACCGCCAGATCGCCGTCGGCCTCCGTGACCTTGACATAATAGTAGGAATATTCGGGCTTGAGTTCTACCGTAAGGATACCGGCTGCAAGCTCTGCGGGATCGTCCCAAGTGTAGGCGACCTTACCGGAGTTGACGATCAGCTCCACCTTGGAGATGGAGTCCTGCTCGTCCGGATCCATGACGGAAACATCAAACTTCAGCATCTCGGGAACCGATTCAATGATGGTGCCCATCGGCAGGTCATTGACCGTATAGCCGAGCTCAAGGTTCTTATCCTCCGTTGCGTAGACACGGTAGTTGCGGATCGCATCGTAGATGCCCTCCTCCGTGGCCTGCTCAACAAAAAGGACGTCGCGGGCATCGTTGGCGTTGCCCCACTTTGCCTTGTGGTTGTCCTGGTTGTTGGACGGAGCCAGATGCCAGCCCTTGTCCAGTGCCAGCGTGTACTGCTCGTAGCTGGGATAGTAACCGGACCCGCCGATCTGGCCTTCGCCGTTACCGACCTCAACGAGGTGCATGCGGCTGTCGGCTTCGGGATTCCAATAGTTGAAATCCGAGAAGTTGCCGAACATCGTGCCCGGATGGTTGAACTGGGAGATGGAGTCCTTGCCCTCGTCCTGCGCCAGCAGCGCGTAGTATTCCTTCATACCCGCGTCGCCGGACTTGTTGTTCAGCGTCTTGTTGTTACGGGAAACGATACCCTTTGTCGCAAAGGTGTTGATGTGGCCGGGGCCGCCGGACCAGGTCATCTCAAAGCCCGCGAGACCGATGATGCCCTCATGGGTCTCATTGAACTGCGCAACGGTGTTCTTGTAGGTCGCCCAGCGCTCCTGAGAGAACGCAGTTGCCTTGGTCATGTCGTGCAGTGCCTCGGCGGGGTTTGGCGCGTCGGTCGTATCGAAGTAGTTGGAGTGGTCCGTGAAGGCAACGAAGTCAACGTTCGCGCTTTCCGGAAGGCTTGCGATATAGTCCAGAGCCATGGACAGCGTGCCTGCACCGTCGGAATACTCGCCGTTGTGGGAGTGGAGCTGGCCGAAGAGCATCTGGTAGTTGGTCTCACCGATAACGAAGTTCCAGGTCTTCGTGACGGACTTGCCGTCAGCGCGGGTGACCGTGATGGTGACAGAAACACGACCGTCCTCCATGTCGGCGGTCGGCTTGTAGCTGACCTTGTCGTTCTCGTAGGTGAAGGCGACGTCCACACCGTTCACACTCATCGTGACAGTGGGGTTCGTGCCGACGTTTGCAAGCACCGCGGAGATCTCGGGGCGCTTGTCGTTCTTGGTCTGCGCGTTTGCGATGGGGCGAACGTCGGTGATGCCGGGCTCGTCCTTGATCTGGATGTCAACCGTGGAGTCGATGGCAACGCCCTTGTTGTCGGCGCCATAGACACGGACGGTCAGCTTCTCACCCTTGATGTACTCGGCAGGGATGACAGCCGTGTAGTGGCCGTCGAGCTCCGTGTACGCAAGCTCCACGCCGTTCATAGCGACATGCAGCTCCTTCACGCCGAACAGTGCGTCGATCGTGAAATGCAGCATGTAGCGCTGACCGGCCAGAGCGTCCGCCAGGTTGCCGAAAACAGCCTTCGGCTCGTTGACGACGCCGTCCGTCAGCTTGGCGTTTGCGCAGGGATAGAAGTGATAGGTAAATACGTCGCGGTCGGTGACGTTGTACATTCCCCACGTCGTAAAGCCGCCGGAGAAGTACTGGAGGTACTGGCTCTTGTCCTCAAAGGCCGCATTGCTCTTCATGCGATAGCCGCCGTTGTAGGCTTCCAGCGTCCAGTTCGCGTCGTCCGTCAGTTCGGTGGAGTAGTAGGCGTTGTTGCCCGTGCCATAGGAGCAGAGATAGCCGAACGCCTCGTTGTGGAAGCGGTAGAACTCGCCGCTCTTGGAGACCGTGAAGATCACGGCGCCGTTGTCGCAGAGCGCCTTGCCGTTCTTGATCTCAGCGCCGGTCGCGCTGATCGCGCAGCCGTAAATATCCGACAGGTCGCCGGTCATGCCGGACAGAACGCCCTTGGCCAGCAGGTTGTAGATGGCAACCTTGTCGCCTGCGTTCGGCAGGCCGGGCTTTTCGTTGCCTTCGAGCAGACGGTAGACCGTGACTGCCTTCTGGCTCTTAGGACCATAGCAGGAGAAAATGCCTGCCGTGTTGTAGCGGATGGTGTTGGAGCCCTTGTCCGCCTTGGAGGTGATGGTCGCGGTGGTGTCCGCAGCGATATCAATGGTAAAGGAGCCGTTGATATCCTTTTCGTCCTGCGTGCGCAGCCAGTTGCTGCCCTGCGCGCTGGAGCCGAGCGGTGCATAGAGATAGCCGGTGTGGTTGCCGTTCAGGCAGTACAGCGAGAACGTTCCGTCCTCAATGCCGGACTCAAGCTGAATGATCTGTGCGCTTTCCGGCTCGTAGCTGAGCAGTCCAGCGGCCTCATCCTTGATGACCGGCGCATTGTCGCGGTTGTTCGCCTTCTGGGTCTGGCCCATTGCGTAGTCCAGCTCCTTGACAACAACCAGAATGCGGTCGCCGGAGGAGAGCGTGGAGGCATCCTTCACGATTTCCGCCTTGTGCTCGCCGAGTACGGGCGGGACATAGACCGTGTATTTGAAGGTGACCTCGCGGCTGTCCTCCATGCCTTCCTTGACTGCCTTCACGGTGAAAGAGATGTCCTCCGTGATGGCGATCGGAGCGGTGTAGGTCGTCCAGTCCGCAGCGCCGTTTGCCTTGTAAAGAATGGTCGCGTCTTCGGTCGCGCAGGTGAAGGTGACCTTATCGCCGTTGTGAACTTCACCGGAACGGGGAGACGCCTTGGGCGTTGCAACGGTCTTGGTGACCGAGCCGCCGCCGCCATTGCCGATCGCGTAGAAACGGAAGCCGAAGTTTTCAGTCGCGCCTTCGTTGTTGAAGCCCAGATAGAAGCTCTTGCTCTCCGTGCTCCAGCCCAGCTGCGCGCTCATAAAGTTCTTGACAAAGAACATATCGGTGCCTTCCGCCGCGGAGAGATTCCAGTTGAACGCCTTGTCGCCCAGCGTCAGCTTGACCGGATAGCCTTCCAGATACTTACCGCCGTTTTCAAAGGTATACTGCTTGCCCTTTTCGCCTTCAATGACGCCGACCGTCCAGATGTTCTCTTCCGCATAGCCGGACATCACGCCGTCGTCCGAAACAGTTACATCCGTTCCGACAAGGTTGCTCTTCTTCTCGTTGTCCGCGACAGTGCTGGACAGTGCCATGCCGCTGGACGGCTGATAGAGCACGACCTTGTCGCCTGCCGTCAGTTCCGTGGTAAAGCCGCCGGTTGAAGTCTTACCGGCAGAGAAGAACTGCATGGTGTACATTGTTCTGCTCCAGCTCTGGAAAATATAGGACGTGAAGTTGCCTTTATAGTTTTCGAGATACAGATTCTTCTCTTCAAACGTCGCCGCGTTCTTGACAAGGAAGCTGCCCGCGATCTCGTTGCCTTCCTTGTCCTTCGCAGCCTCCAACGTCCAAGTGCTGGCTTCGGAGGGAGCGCTCTCCAGAGACATATCGTTCTTTCCGTTGACCGTCAGGTAGTTTCCGTTCTCGTCCTGGAACGTATAATTGCCGTCAGAGTCCACGGTGACGGTCAGCGCAAGCATCTCCGCAGTGACCGAAAGAATGCCGTCGGTGATCTCCGCCTCAACGGAGGTAAACTGCTTGCCGTCCTCACCCAGCCCGGACATGACGCGATTTTTGGCTTTCTCGCTGGACGCCGGGTTGCAGATGTAGACCTGATCGCCGGAGTGAAGCTCCGTCAGCTGCGCCGCTTCGCCGGCTGCCGGATTGGGCTTCGGGTCGGGTTCGGGTTTGGGGTCGGGCTCCGGCTTGGGGTCGGGATTGGGTGTCGGCACAGAGCCGGTTCCACCAAGCACCCAGAAGCTCAGCGTCTCGTCCTTGATGTTGCTGTGTACGCCGCTCGACGCGGAATAGCAGCGCCAATCAGGAGTCTGGTCTTCCTTCGTCGGAACGTAAACACCGAGCATACGGTTGACCGTCTTGTCCGGCAGGACAATATCAGCATTCAGGTAGCCGTACTCATTAACTGTCCAGACTGCCTTCACGTCCTTGCCGATTACAACACCCTTTGCCGTATTGGCCAGAGACAGGTAATTCTCACCGGTGGTGATGTAATACCCGTCGCTGCCCTCTGCGGCGGAGATGTGCCAGCCGTACTGCGCGTCTGTGCCGCTCATGGTGAGCGTGTTGCCCTTGACGGTGCACACGAGTGCAAGTGCCACCTTCTTCTCCGCGTCAATCGTCGTGGGAAGCGCATAGGTGACCTCACCGCGCGTCATCGTGATGGCGACGGTATCCGTCGACTTGATGTCCTTCAAATCTGTTTTTGCCCACGTCGCCGCGGACAAAGGCTCATCAGCAGAGGCCGTGATCAGCATCGCCGGCATCATTGCCAGAACCATGCTGAAAACCAGCAGCCATGCGAGAATCCTGCTGTGCTGATTCTTCATAATTATCTCCTCTCATCAGCAAAAATTTTGCCCGTTTTCGGGCGCAAAAAGGGGCAAGTCCGACTTCCTGTGACTTGCCTAGAATGCTGGCGCGCGCTCAAGCAGACAAATGTTATGCGGTGCAAAAACACCGCATAACACTTGTTTGTGTTTATAGTCTGCGGTCACTATATTGAGCCCGCGTCAACGCCTAATAAGCTTATACCAGATAAAAGCTCAAAAATCAAGTATGGAGATTGTAAATTTTGCTCAAAATTTTATAATTTCATCACATTGTTTTTTTGATACTTCACCCAAATGATTTGTGAAAACGCTGTCTTTTCCGTCTGTTTCAGTGTTCTTGAGGGGAAAACAGGTAAAAGTCATCCGAACAGGATCCACGTCTTTTCACCGTTCCGGCACGCTCTCACAATGCCCGCTGGCAAGCCGCCATGGGAAAAATCGTTCTTTTTTGTGACGAAGGCACTTCGCTCCCCTGTTGGCGCTTGTACTTCTTTGCATATTTCGATAACTGCCGGTAGGTACCCACCCGTCGACATTATACTGAAAAGATGCGCGAATGTCAATTTGACTTCTTCATACAGCTTGACTATTATCAGGGTACTGGCGTACATTCGGTGATGAAATCGAAGCGAAGGAAAAGCGCAAACGTGCCAACGCTGCTGCCGAGCAGAAGCGTGCACAAATTGCAGCGGACTTTGCGGATCATGTCTCTGACCTCATCAACTGGATATATCGCGACCTTGCGCATCTGGAGGGCGAGCGTGAGGATCAGGCCATCCGCACGATGCACCTTGCTCTGTATGTGATCTCCGCCGCACTCCAGACGCAGACGATTGACGAGAGTATGCGTTATCTTCTGCGCGCGTTCTGGAACGAGTTTCAGCCGACGCTGGACGAGAGCGTCTATCAGGCATTGTGCACGAAGCAGGTTCTGTTTGCGGAAATCGGTGAGATTTCCGAGAAGCGTCTCGGTTCGTTCTGGAGAAA
>OKRS01000745.1_pt1 | contig 23967 bp, 12 predicted proteins | sample 1601191 | NCBI WGS metagenome assembly OKRS01 (sample SAMEA3541509, study PRJEB24748) | human gut metagenome | biome: human gut; feature: human-associated habitat; material: faeces | place: China | collected 2012
ATTAATTATTTCGTTAATTTCTTCATTAATTATTTCGTTAATTTCTTCATTAATTGTCTCATTAATTACCAAAAGAGAATAATTAATGAAGAAATTAATGGTCGATTAATGATAATTAATGTTTCTCCTCCTGGAGCGCGAAGCGCGACTTGATGTTAAGCGTTGTCATTATTATCGAAGAGGGAAGGCTCTTGGGATGGGTCATCCGTATCTACTTCGGGGGAATTGTCGTTATCATTCTCGTCCTCTTGAGGTTCAGCCTCGGTGACGGGCTGACGAAGCGGTTCGAGTTCTTCTATCTTCTCAATGGGAAGCGTGGTGATACGTTTACCTTTGGCCTTGTAACCCTTAACGGCAATGAACGAATCCACATCAATTTCAAGTGGATCGCGTAAGTTCTCGTTGCCACCATAGGTCACTTGCAGACGCGGATATACTTGATCGGTGAGCAAGATAAAGCGAGAGTTGGGGTTGTCGCCCAAGAAATTTAGTGGCCGCGTTTGTGCACAACGTTCAAGGACGAAGCGCTTAACGTAAGGGAAACCTTGTTGATCGGCATCGAAGAGTACGGCCGTCCACACCTTGTGTTCGTCAAACTTCTCAACGCGCAGAATGCCCGAAGGCTCGTAGTGATTGTTGAGGTCGAAATTGGTGGTGTAGAACTGCCCGTTCTGCAGAACAACGAGTACGAGGTCGTCAGAGTGGAACTCACCCAAGTACTCTCCACGTCCATCGTAATTAAGGCGCTGTACATCATGGTCAAACCAAACTCTTCGACCGCCGAGGGTAGAAGCACCATGCGCCTTGAGCGTAATCTTATGAACGTCAACACGGGTGAGCAAGTTGCCTCGGCTCTGACGCCCTTTGACTAAGATCTCTCCAAAGTCGCGGTCCATGCTGATGCGCTTGAGTTTGGGATTAGGACGGAACGTAACCTTGATACTCTCAGCCTCGCCGTTCGGGTTGGCCGTGAAGTAAAGCACCTTGCTACCTGGCGTACCCATTGTGAGGTCGTACTCGCGGTCGTGGGTGATGCTAGTCACGTTGAAGCGTTTGATGTAGCAAGTGTTGGTGGCAGCGTCGCGATAGACGACATTATAAATTGTGCGTTTATCGCCCTTCTTAAAGACAGCGATGTGAATGACCTCTACTTTCTTCCTCTTCTCCGCCTTCATGCGCTCGGTCTCACCGATAAACACTTTATCGGCCACGCGCGTAACCTTATACGTACCGTCGCGATAGAAGATGATTACATCGTCGATAGGAGAACAGTTCTCCACGAACTCGTCCTTCTTGAGGCTCATGCCCATGAAGCCATTTTCGCGGTCGATGTAGAGCTTCTCGGTAGCTTCGATTACCTTGGTGGCCTCGATGTTGTCGAACGAGCGTATCTCGGTATGGCGAGGGTGCTCGGCCGCATATTTGTCGCGAATGAGGCGGAACCAGTTAGAGGTGACTTCGACCATGTTCTGCAGGTCGCGGTCAATGCGTGCCACCTCTTCTTTCATGTGGGCGATAAGCTCGTCGGCTTTGTCTTTATTGAACTTAAGGATGCGTCCCATCTTAATCTCCATGAGACGCAGTATGTCGTCACGCGTCACTTCACGATAGAACTGGGGCTTGAAGGGGTCTAAGCGACTGTCGATGTGAAGAATGGCGGCGTCCATGTCTTTAGCCTGTTCGAAAGCGCGGTCTTTGTAGATGCGCTCCTCGATAAAGATACGTTCGAGTGAGGCAAAGTGAAGACTCTCCATGAGTTCGCCACGGCGTATCATGAGTTCCTTCTCAAGTAAAGAGCGCGTGTGGTCTACCGAACGGCGCAACACCTCGCTTACGGTGAGAAACTTCGGTTTCTTGTCTTCAATCACGCAGCAGTTGGGATTGATACTGGTCTCGCAGTCGGTGAAAGCGTAAAGGGCATCGATGGCCTTGTCGCTTGATGTGCCAGGCGTGAGATGAACGTGAATTTCAGCCTCGGCAGCGGTGTTGTCCTCCACCTTACGAATTTTTATCTTACCCTTTTCGTTGGCTTTGAGTATAGAGTCGATGAGCGTGCTGGTGGTTTTGCCATAGGGTATCTCGGTGATGACGAGCGTCTTACTATCTAACTTCTCGATTTTGGCACGCACCTTTACGGCACCACCGCGCATGCCGTCGTTATAGCGTGACACGTCGATGGAACCGCCTGTCAAGAAGTCGGGATAGAGGTGAAACTCCTCGCCATGCAGATACTTGATAGCGGCTTCGCAAAGTTCGCCAAAGTTATGGGGTAAAATCTTTGCTGAAAGGCCTACGGCAATGCCCTCGGCTCCTTGGGCTAAGAGTAAAGGAAACTTTACGGGTAACGAAACGGGTTCCTTCTTACGGCCGTCGTATGACATCTTCCACTCCGTTGTCTTAGGATTGAAGAGTACGTCGAGAGCGAACTTTGAGAGTCGCGCTTCAATATAACGAGGGGCAGCAGCGCTGTCGCCCGTGAGTATGTTACCCCAGTTACCCTGACAGTCGATGAGCAGGTTCTTTTGTCCCAACTGTACCAAGGCATCGCCAATAGAGGCATCACCGTGGGGGTGAAACTGCATGGTATGACCTACGACGTTGGCCACCTTATTATAGCGTCCATCGTCGAGCAGTTTCATAGAGTGGAGTATGCGTCGTTGTACAGGTTTGAGACCATCACCTAAGTGGGGGACGGCACGTTCGAGAATGACGTACGAGGCATAGTCTAAGAACCAGTTTTGATACATACCCGTCAACTGCAATTTGCCCTCTTCGTCTTTCACCCCACTGGGGTGATAGTCGGAGTGGGCTTCGGGCGTTGCGGTGTCGTTAGTGGCTTCGTTGGTAACGTCAGTTTCGTTCAATATTTCGTCTTTATTTTCTTCGCTCATCGTTTTAAGGGTAGTTTCAGCATTTTACGTTGCAAAGTTAACAAATCTGTGTTAAACATTTAAACGCGGATTTGATAAACTGCAATTTGTCGACCTAACGAGAATGAACATTAACGAAAAAAATTAATGGAATAATTAATGTTCAATTAATGATAATTAATGTTCAAAACAAAGCGCGAAGCGCATAACATAAATAGTTAACGTTTAAGTTTAGGCGCGCTTCGCGCGTTGTTTTGAACATTAATTATCATTAATTGAACATTAATTATTCCATTAATTTTTTCGTTAATGTTCATTTTCGTTAGGCCGATAAATTGCAGTTTGAAAGCCTAATATGAATAAACATTAATGAAGGAATCTAATTATTTTCGTTTACTGTTCGTTGATGCGCTTTAACGTTATCAAAGCGGATTCGACACTTGGCACATCATTAATTATCATGCGTCGGTGTCCACGATTTTCATCAAGTTTACAACGCTGGTAAGAGTTGGTAGCAAAAGTAATGATGCGTTCAAAAGTGTCGCTCTGATAGAAAGCACTCTCGGTGTTACGCACAAAGTAAAGCGTCATGCGACGCGCCTTGAGCGTAAGACGTTCTGCCCCCAACTTGCGTCCCAAAGCACGCAAGGGAACAATGCGCAAGAGTTCCTCACCCTCAAGCGGAAGCGGACCGAAACGGTCCTCCATGCGATGACGGAAGTCAGCTATCTGTTCGTCTGAAGCTAAGGAGTCGAGCTCACGATAGAGCAACATACGCTCTGTGGCCCCTGGCACGTAGGTTTCGGGGAAATAAGCGTGAAGGTCGCACTCTACGGCACAATCGTCCACAAAACGCTCCCCACTGAGATGACCCGTCTTCTTGAGTTCATCAGCATAAAGGTCGGCAAACTCGTCATTCTTGAGTTCCGTAACGGCCTCAGCCAATATCTTCTGGTACGTTTCATACCCCAAGTCGGCAATGAAGCCACTCTGTTCCGAACCTAAGAGGTTGCCCGCGCCACGAATGTCGAGGTCTTGCATGGCTATGTGTATCCCCGAACCAAGGTCGGAGAAGTTTTCGATAGCCTCCAAGCGGCGGCGCGACTCATCAGGCAGCAAGGCCAAAGGCGGTGCCATAAGATAGCAGAAAGCCTTACGCGAGCCACGTCCTACGCGACCACGCATCTGGTGAAGGTCGGAGAGTCCGAAGTGGTGAGCCGCATCAATGATAATGGTGTTGGCATTCGGCACGTCGATGCCATTCTCAACTATAGTAGTGGAGATGAGTACGTCGTAATCGTAATTGACAAAGCCCATAATAATCTTTTCCAACTGATCGGGCGGCATCTGTCCATGACCTATGGCAATGCGCGCATCTGGCACGTACTTGTGTACCAAACTCTCTAAGTTAGGCAGTGCGGCTACACGGTTGGTAACGATATACACCTGCCCATTTCGGCTCATCTCAAAGTTGACGGCTTCAGCGATGACTTCATGGCTGAAGGTGTGAATCTCCGTCTGAATGGGACGACGGTTGGGCGGGGGCGTCTGAATAACGCTAAAGTCACGCGCTCCCATGAGCGAGAATTGTAGGGTGCGCGGAATGGGCGTGGCCGACATGGTGAGCGTATCAACATTCACCTTGAGCTGGCGCAACTTCTCTTTCACCGCTACGCCAAACTTCTGCTCTTCATCGATGATAAGCAAACCGAGGTCGTTCCACTTCACACTTTTGCCAATCAACTTTTGCGTACCAACAAGTATGTTTACCTTTCCATCGGCCAAGTCCTTCAGTAAAGCCTTAGTTTGGGCTGTCGTACGCGCACGGGTGAGGTAGTCAACGCGTACGGGGAAGTCCTTCAGACGACTGGCAAAAGTCTTATAATGTTGCAAAGCCAGCACGGTGGTGGGCACCAGCACGGCCACTTGCTTATTATCAGCACAAGCCTTCATAGCCGCACGCACGGCTATCTCGGTCTTACCAAAACCCACATCGCCACATACGAGGCGGTCCATAGGTTTGGCACTCTCCATGTCGCGCTTCACCTCTTGCGTTACGCGGAGTTGGTCGGGCGTATCTTCATATACGAAGCTGGCTTCCAACTCATGTTGCATAAAGGAGTCGGGACTGAAAGCAAAGCCCTTTTCTTCCTTTCGCTGTGAATAAAGACGAATGAGGTCGCGCGCAATGTCTTTTATCTTCTTCTTGGTGCGCTCCTTGAGTTTCTCCCAAGCTCCTGTACCTAAACTACTAATACGAGGTGGCTCGCCCTCTTTGCCTTTATACTTCGACACTTTGTGGAGAGCATGAATGCTCACGTAGACGGCATCTTCATTCTTGTAAGTGAGCTTGATCATCTCTTGCATCGCACCGTCTGCTCCTGGCATACGCACCAAACCGGCAAAACGTCCCACGCCATGGTCGATGTGGACCACATAGTCGCCTGGTTCGAACTGCATCAGTTCCTTGAGCGAAAGGGCCATTTTGGCATCGCGGGCATGGTCGCTCTTCAGGTTGTACTTATGGAAGCGGTCGAAAATTTGGTGATCAGTGAAGCAGCAAATGCGGAGGTCGTTGTCAATAAAACCTGCATGCAGGGTGCGCTCTACGGGTTGGAAAAGCACAGAAGCGGTGTCCATCTCGTCGAAGATGCTCTGCAAACGCTCTGTTTGTTTCGGACTGTCGGCCAAGATGTACACTTGGTAGCCATCGACTTTGAGTTGGCGTAGGTTTTGACGCAGCAAGTCAAAGTTCTTGTGATAGAGTGGCTGTGGCTCTGTGTTAAACTGCACCTGTGTCGTAACATTCCCCAAGGGGTGTGTACCGATATTGACGCGCTGCAATGAGGCCACACCACGCAAGAAGGCTTCACCTGTAATGAGTAGGAGTTCCTTCTGCAAACGTTGACGCTGGGCTTCGGCCTCCATCTCTGAAGTAGCCTCCACTTCTTGTTGGGCTTGACGCGCAAACCCTTCGCGATAGGTACGCTCTATCGTGTCGTGTACGAAGGTGAGGTCTTTCACGACTAAGAGGGTGTCGGAAGGTAGGTAGTCGGTGGGCGACACCAGATGAGCAGCACTGCTGCCTTGTTCCGTGTCGGGCACGATGCTGACACGATCCTTTGCTTCCTTCGATAATTGGGTTTGCACCTCAAAGGTGCGTATGCTTTCTACATCATCGCCAAAGAAGTCTATACGGTAGGGGAACTCTGAGGCATAAGAGTACACGTCGAGTATGGAACCGCGCACGGCAAACTCGCCTGGCTCGTAGACGTAGTCTTTGCGTGTAAAGCCTATTTCAAGTAATCGTTTGGTGAGTTCTGTGAGGTCGTAACTGCCGTCTTTTGTGATATTGACCGTGCGCTCTACCATATTTTGAGGTGGAGCGACGCGTTCTGATAAGGCTGCGGGGAAGGTTACTATATATAAAGGAGCCTTCGTAGTCGCTCCTCCAGTTTGGAGTGCTGACAAGCGGTTGAGCACTTCGGTGCGCAATATTTCGTTAGCAGCATCGCGCTGGGCATACTTTACGGCACGGCGATAGGTGGAGGGATAGAAGAGTACGTGTTCGTCGTCGAGCAGTTGGGTGAGATCATGGTAGAAGTAGCCAGCCTCTTCTTCATCATTGAGTATAAATAGCAGGGGACGATTAAGGGGCTTTTGCTGCTTGCTCAATGCCGCAAAAGCTACGGGAGCGGCCGAGGCTTGCAGGCCCACAAGGTGGGTTAGCACGTTCTTTCGGTCGCTCAATATTTCGGATAATGCTCTCACCTGTGGGTGAGTAGCAATATGACTTAACAGTTCTGATAAATGCATGATGCAAAGGTAGGACATATTTTGGTTCGTAAACGCCTTTTACATGAAATAGTATTTGACAAACTGCAATTTATCTGCCTAATTGGGGGGCGGGTTTGTAACCCGCGGCAGCAGCAGGTTTTGAGCATCTATTTATAGTCGCTTAGCGCGAGAACATACATAACATACAATTTAACATACTGCTGCTGCCGCGGGTTACAAACCCGCCCCCCCAATTAGGCCGATAAATTGCAGTTTATCAAAAAAAAGGCGATGCCATTGGCATCGCCTTTTTTTGTTATATATAGCAGCAGTGTGGGTTAATCCATGTTATCCCACATGCCCTTGTTTGTACCACCGCCCCAGATAGGGTTCTCTTTTTTGTTAGAGAGGATCTCGTTGCGGTCGCTCACCTCCTCTTCATTACCAATACGTAGACTGGTTGCCATTACGCCTTCCGCCTGAAAGGTAAAGGCTGTAGTCTGTGGAGTTATATATTTGCGTTTCATGTTGTTGTCGTTATTTAAAAAGATTACTTAATAAACACCTTCTGTCCGTTACCCTTCACGTAGATGCCACGAGTTGGGTAGAGCACGCGGCGACCGTTGAGGTCGTAGTAAGTGTTGTTATCAGTCTTGTTGGCGTTGTTTTCAACAGTGTTGATGCCCGTTACCATGCCGTCCACAACGAAGTTCATCATCTGTGCTTCACCGCTGGCAGAGGTAGTGATGTTAGTCTTAAGCAAGTAAGCTTTGTTAGAAGGTACAATTGTGAGGGTTGAGGGGTAAAGACCTACTTTACCTGACTTTGAGGCAAGCACATAAGTGTCCTTCGCTGTGAAGCCTGAACGCTCAGCAGTTGAACCCGTCAGCTTGTTACCAGCATAAGTGGTAGAAGTCGTTGTGATAGTCAATTTAATCAAACCACCACCAGCTTTTGTTAAGAGTGCACCCGTGTTGGCAGGGATAATACCATCTGTAATCTCTTGTAATGTTAGTACATCGTCCTCAGCGGTAGAGGCAATGTAAGCCTTTACATCGCTCGGCACTTGTACGGCAAACGGATAAGCAACTGAAGCCCAACCAGCAGTAGTAGAGATATTGACAGGTACTTCTGTCACCTTGATGATTTGCCAATAATTTGACTTGTTAGAGAATTGGTCGTTATTGCGTGCTACATAGTTGTCGCCATTAATGCCTACTTGGTTGCCATTAACGTCGTACATCACAAACATAGAGTTGGCATCATAGCCCGTAAACGCATCTGCCGTGTAAGGCATAAACTTATAGTGACCATTTCCATGGCTAATGTTAATAGGCATTTCGATGGGAGAAGTTCCCGCTTCGCCAAACTCACGGTCGGTATTTGCATTTCGGAGTGTAAAGGTACCGTCATTGTTCTTTGTGAACTTCCAAAGTTGCGAACCGAAATTGTCGCTATCGCTCTTGCGTGTGATCTTACGGTCCATGTCAGTATGGCTATTATAAGCCGTGTTGAGTGAGCCATCAGTTCCAACAACAATGTTCTCGCTCGAAAGGTTGCGGTTGGCAAGTTCGCTATTGACATTGCGAATGCGGTAGTAAGCGTTGAGATCGGGGCTGGCCATAGTATTGACACCCTCTAATGCAGCAAATACTTCGTCAAGGTTATCCCATGAAGGTGAAGTACTATTGTATTTGGTTAAAGCCGTTTTACCTTTTTCGACAGCATCGGCCGTATTACCAAGGGTCAGTGCATTCTCCGTATTTGTTTGAGCAGAGAAAGCTTTAGGCACATTGCTAATAGCTAAGTCTAAGTCTGTTTGATCAACAGCAATGGCTTTAAAGCCAGACCCTCCATCGTTTTGAGCACCTGATGCGTTGTTATGACTCCAAGTGCCTAAGTTTGAACTCTGGTGATCGCCTAAAAAGCCCCACGAATTGTCATATTGCAAGCTAAAGTCGGCATTGCTTGATGTTTGCATATAGAAAGTTGTACCCTCATCGGTCATTGTAGCCTTGGCATCACGACTCGAAACGGTAACGTACTTTTTAGCCTTAGCATTGTAAAGCTTTACACCCATGCCGCTTTCAACGATAGCCCATTGTGCACCTCTTATATTGGCATAATCTGTAGCAGAGTTGTAGCTTTCAGCGGTACTAATAGCATTGTCGTTTTTATAAATAACGCAGTTACTTCCGCTATTATTTCTGAAACGCAGCTTGTAGTAAGTAGGATTTTCGGTTGTTGAGAGCGTAATGGGTACAAGGCTTTCGTCTTTAACTGTTTCGGTGACAGTTAATTCAGCATTTGTTGTAGCTTCGCCAAAGGTGTGATTACCTACATAATAAAAAGAGTGAGCATCGGTCGTGAGAGTGGGTACGTGTTCATCTTTAAGTCCTACCTTTAAGGCTGTAGTCGTGCTTCCGTTCACTTCTTGCTTAATCTGTGCACCATAAGCAGGAGTTGCTTTGGTCGTAGTGCCGTCGGGGAGGGTTACTTTATAGAAAGCAAATTGAACAGTTGTTTGAGCATCTCCTACATTGTTTCCGTCCCAATATGAGAGATAGGGGTCACCTCCAGGTGTGTTGCAGTGAAAATAAAGGTTGTTGCTGCCATTTTTGTAATTGCACTGCTTCAATAAGAAACCACCCTCTAAACTATTGGTGTAAGCAGTAAAGTTTTCAGCTTCAAGAACAGCTGCTGTGCTAGTAGTTGTACCTGCGGTGCAATTTTTATTTCGATATTGGTCAGCGGGTAAAAAACCTCCTGTTAAGGCATTCTGAAGGACGAATTGATTATTCGCATTCTTCGTAATGTACCAAACGTATTGTAGGTTATTGGCAAGTGTAGTCAGATCAACACTTGATTCAGCCTTAACGCGGAAACGTCGGTCACCACTCGGTTCGTGGTAAGCATAATAAAGATTTCCTTTATATCTTGTTTTGATTAAGTAATACCCCTCAGTAACGTCATTGGGGGCAGTGGTGGTTGTTTCCACCACCACGCCATCGGCCCAAGCCGTAATGGCGCAGAGCCACAACAGGAGGGTTGTGGCAAAAGTAGTAAAGTGTTTCATTTTCTTACTCTTTTTTGTTTATTTATGTTTATTGCTAATTGTTGTTTGTAGGAAAAAATGTAAAGAAGTAGTTGATACTCCCTATATTTTACTGCTGCAAAGGTAAAATGTAAATCTTAACAAACCTAACGGGGGGTAAAATATGTTAAGACAATAAATAAAGTGAAATATGAAACGTTTTATTCTCAATTTTGTAGTGTTTGTGGATAATACAAGAAGATAAACTGCAATTTATTTTCCTAATTGGGGGGGCGGGTTTGTAACCCGCCCCCCAATTAGGCAGATAAACTGTAATTTGAAAGATAGGCCAAAACGTAATAGAAATAGATTAAAGAGATGTAAGCGTTCGCTCCCCAAGTGCGAAGCGCGCAAATATATGTAGCTTGTTCATCGTTTCGCATTTTCTTTCCTCAAAATGATTGTTAATTGTGTTGTTTATTTTGCTCCCCCCTTAATTAAATGTAAATTTGCAACGTGCAAAGCATGCACGTTTATCAAAATGTTACCTTTCAATACAAATTATATGCTTAAACCAATTAAACCTAACACAAACCGATTGCGAAATCTGTTTGCGTTGGCCGTTTTCTGTAGTGCCACTTTCACCTCGTGGGCACAGCTCAGCACCGAAAAGACGTATTATATTAAAAGTTCTGTTTCGGGCAAAGTATTCTCCAACGGAAACTCCGCTCAAAACAGTGCTGAGATAAAACTCGAAGCCGTGTCGGACGCCTCAATGGGGCAAAAGTGGACACTCACCAGTACGGGCAACGAAAACGAATATATCATCGTCAACGCAGGCTATCCTGCCTTTGCCATTGATGCAGCTCCCGCTAAGTGGTACAACCCTTTGCAGTGGAAGGCCGATGTAAAATCGGAAAATCAACGTTTTCAGATTCTTCCTGTAGAAGGCGCAGAGAACACCTATAAAATTGTGTGGTCGGCCGATACCAACCGTCGCATGATGGAAAAGAGTGGTGACCAACTCAACGTGTCAGACGAGGATGAGAGCAAAGGCGTTACTACTCAGTTCGTATTTGAAGAGACCACGGAACAACCCAAAGCCGATCGCCCTCACTGGAGCGATGAGACCTTCTTCGAAGAGAATAAACTCCCTGGTCATACCACCTTTATGCCTTATGCCAATACGGCAGCCCTACAGGCCGACAAAGAGCGTTACGACCGCCCCTGGGTTGACCCTCAAGGCGCAGAGTGGCTCTCACTCAATGGCGTATGGAACTTAAAGTGGACCGCTGAACTCAACAACGTGCCCAAGGACGACTTTTTTGCCGATGACGTTGATGCCTCAAAGTGGGACACCATCAGTGTGCCATCTTGTCTTGAGATGAAAGGCTATGGCGATCCTTATTATATAAATGTAGGATATCCGTTCCAAGACAATTATCCTAACCTCGACATGGCCTATAACTGTAAGAACTCAGTGGCTTCGTATCGCCGCACGTTCACGCTGCCCGAAGGTTGGACAGATAAGCGCGTCGTGCTCCACTTCGACGGTATTTACAGTGCTGCCTACGTGTGGGTGAACGGTCAATACGTTGGTTATACCCAAGGAGCTAACAACGATGCTGAGTTCGACCTCAGTAAGGTGGTACGTCAAGGGGAGAATAACATAGCCGTACAAGTGTACCGCTTTAGCGATGCCTCTTACTTGGAAGGACAGGATATGTGGCACATGAGCGGTATACATCGCGACGTTTACCTCTATGCTACGCCCAAAACCTACATAGCTGACCATGTAATCACGGACGACCTCGCGGCCCCCTACATATCGGCTGCTGTGACGGTAAACGTAAGCATGAATAATCCTTCAGCTGAGGCCGTAACGAAGCAGGTGTGTGCGCGCATTATCAGCCCTGAGGGCGAACAAGTGGCTGAAAAGGTGGTAGACTTTGCTTTCGAAGCTGGTCAGACTAACTTGCAGCAAGAAGTGGCCTTCAATTCGTTGAGTGGCATTGAACTCTGGAACTCAGAGTCGCCTAAACTCTACACCATTGAACTCTCACAACTCGCAGCCGACGGCAGTGAAGAGATGGCCTTTGCTACTAAGTATGGCTTCCGCAAGGTATATACGGGTGCAGGCAAGGTATATGTAAATGGTAAGCGCGTTATTTTCCGTGGTGTCAATACGCAAGATACACACCCCGTACATGGTCGTTCGATTGACGTGAACACCAAGTTGCGCGACATCACCATGATGAAGCAAGCCAACGTCAACCTCTTGCGTACTTCACACATGCCACGCCAACCCAAGATGTATGCCATGATGGACTACTATGGTATGTACTGCATGGACGAGGCCGACGTTGAGTGTCACTTCAACTGGGAGCAGAGCGGCAACACGATTAGTTCGGCCCGCACGTGGCGTCCACAATACATTGACCGCACCATTCGCATGGTACAGCGCGACCGCAATCACCCCTCAGTCCTCTTCTGGAGCCTTGGCAACGAAAGCGGTGTGGGTAGCAATTTAGCTGCCACTTACGATACGCTGAAGATAGTCGACCCCAGCCGTATGGTACACTACGAAGGGGCTACTCGTGGCAACGCCAGCTATACCGATATGTATAGCGTGATGTATCCGAGCTATAGCAATATGAGCCGTGATGCCAACAACACGGGTGGTAAACCCTACTTTATGTGTGAGTTCGCTCACGCTATGGGTAACGCTGTGGGCAACTTTAGCGAATATTGGAACACCATGCGCAGCTCTACCTATGGTATGGGTGGCTGCATTTGGGACTGGGTAGACCAAAGCATTTATCATGCTTCTGACATCAAGTCGGGTAAGTTGACCGAAAATGGTTATCCGAAGTATCGCACAGGTAACGACTTCTCTAACTACAATCACCAAGGCAACTTCGTCAACAATGGCCTCGTGCCGGGCGATCGTGCTTGGACTCCTAAGTTGGCCGAGGTGAAGCAAGTATATAGCCCCATCTCAGCTTCCTTCAACTTGCGCCGTAAGCGCGTGACGGTGAACAACAACACCGACTTCACAACGCTTGATAACTACCTTATGGCTTACACCGTCTTGAAGAATGGTGAACAAGTAGAGACTGACACCATCTCATTGCCCGCAGCATCGCCTGCAAGCAATAGTGGAGCCATCGACCTGCCACTTACGACAGAAATGGACGAGACGAGCGAGTACGTGCTCGACCTCACTTTCTTACAGAAGGACGCTACGTTGTGGGCTGATGCGGGTTATCCCGTAGGCAAACAGCAGTTTACACTGCAAGAGCGCAGTGCTACACTGCCTACTGTCGATGCTGGCAACTTGGCTTTGACTATCGGTGATAAGAGTGGCGATACGGAAATCAAGAACGATAAGTTTAGCCTCGTACTCAATCCTTCAACGGGTCGTCTGTATTCATGGACGTATGGCAACTACAAGATAATAGACAAGTTGGCTAACAACTTTACTTACGACAACTTCCGTTGGGTAGAAAACGATGAGGCTTCAGGCAACTCACTTGATGATTCTAACGGCATTAGTAAGTTTACGCTTACGAAGTCACCTAAACTCAATGGCAATGGCAATGTGACGTTTAGCACCAAGGGTACAGGTAAGTATTGTGACGTTGTATACGACTATACGGTTTATCCAAACGGTACGGTAGACGTGAAGAGTACTTACACATCACACGAAGTGAGCAACCTACGTCGTATTGGTTCGAGGATTGTATTGCCTGGCAGCTTAGAACAGTTAGAGTATTATGCACTCGGCCCATGGGATAGCTACGTTGACCGCAAAGACGCTGCTTTGTTAGGCCGTTACACCAGCACCGTGAGCGATGAGTTTGGTACAACGCCTCACCCACAATCATGTGGCAATCACGAAGGCTTGCGCGAACTCACCCTTACTGATATGAAGGCTGGCTTCTTGCTCAATGTACAGACTGAAGGTCAAGTAGCCTTCTCGGCATTGCATTACACAGATGCAGAAATGGCAAACGCACGCCACCGTTGGAACTTGAAGCAAGACAAGAGTTCGGTCATTCTTCATTTGGACTATTATCAGAAGGGCCTTGGCAATGGTAGTTGCGGTAGGGGTACGGGTACCCTCAGCCAGTATGAGTGTCCTGTCGGTACGTTTAGCAACACCATACGTTTCCGTCCGCAATTCATGAACGAAACGGGCATTAACGATGTCGTAGCCACTACACCTGCTGACTTCAACGTGTGCGTAGAGAATGGCACGGTAGTTTGCACAGGTACGATTGCCGCAGGCACGACCTTACGCGTTTACGACTTAGGCGGTGGTATCGTAGCAACTGCACAAGCTACTTCGGCCACCTCGCAACTCGCGGCTCCTATCACCACGCAACCCAATGGAGTTTACCTCGTGAAGGTAGGCACCAAGGTGTTTAAGGTGTTGAAGTAAACCATTAAAGGGTGGTTCTAAAAATTCTGTTTTTAGAGTTCTGCTATTCTGAAATGTGATTTGTACGCTCTCGAAAGTGTCTTTTTGAAAGTTTGTTCGGTCACATAGCCCGCTATGCTCCCTCACAAACTTTCAAAAATACACTTCCGAGAGCGCACAAATCCCTATTTCAGAATTATTAGAACCACCCTAAAATGTAAGTAGCTCAGACAACTGGGGGACAGGTCTCTGGTCTGCGAAAGGAATAAGAATGTTCTTTCTCCTTTCCTCGCAGGCCAAAGGTCTGCCCCCAGTTGCTGAGCTACTTACATTTTGCTTTTGAAAAAAAACTTTTCTATGAATTATACAATCAAACGCTATACATCGGCTGATGAGGCTTTGTGGAATACGGCAGTTGACAATGGTGGGGTGCGTCAGGCCTCCTTCTTGTTCAATCGTCAGTATATGGACTATCATGCCGACCGCTTTCGCGACATCTCACTCATGGTGTTGGACGACCATGAGCGCGTCTTGGCCTTATTGCCAGCCAATGTTAGTCGCGCGGACGAGCATTGCGTAGAGTCGCATGGCGGATTGACCTATGGCGGTCTGTTGCTCTCGCCTCACATGACGGCCACGTTGACGGGGGAGGTAATGCAAAGCATCATGGCATGGTATAAAGCACAAGGCTTTACTACCTTAAAGTATAAACCTGTGCCCTACCATTACGCCGACTATCCGTGTGAAGAAGATCTATATTGGCTCTTTCGCCACGATGCCCAACTCACAGTTCGCTTAATCGCCTCGGTAGTAGATCTCGCGCAACCTTATGCGCTCAGTACGCTGCGCCGTCGTAAGGTAAATAAGGCCAATCGATTAGGCACATTGCAAGAAGCCGAAGGCATCAGTTTCTTGCCAGCCTATTGGCAAGTGTTGGAGGAAATACTTCACGCTCGCTACGATGCACGCCCTGTGCACACGCTGCAAGAGATGCAACTATTGATGCAACGTTTCCCTCAAAATATTCGTTTGTTTGTAGCCACAGAGAGAACAACTAATACGATACAAGCTGGTTGTGTGCTTTACATTACGCGTCATGTGGTGCACGTGCAATACATAGCAGCCTCTGATGCGGGGTGTGCATTGGGGGCTTTAGACTGGTTGTTTGCGCAGTTGTTAAGCCAAGCAGCGGTGTTATTCCCTCATGTGCGCTACTTTGACTTTGGCACGTGCAACGAACAAGATGGTCGTTACCTCAACGAAGGCCTCATATTTCAAAAAGAAGGCTTTGGTGCTCGCGCTATTTGTTACGATACGTATTGTATGGGATTGTAAAAAAAAGGCCCTGTAACGAATCGTGTGGGTATTTACTTGGATTATACAACATCTTAGCCTGCAATTTGACCAATAGCGAAAGACAAGGCTCTTTACAGCCTGCAATTTGACCAATACGCCGTAAAAGAATATAATGACTGGCGGTGGTGAACTGGTCGCAAATTGCGACCGGTTCGGTAATCTCAAGCATTCTACAGTCTGTCCATTTGCATTTTTTGTGCTTTTTGATTTGCGTAGAAGATTTAGGTTAATACATTCTTTTGGTGCTTTAAAATGATTAACTTTGTATTGAAACCAAAGTTTATTACAAAGAACACGGATAGTAAGTCTCATCAACAACGACATCTAAAACAATATGGCAAAGAAACAGAATTTAAGCTACCAAGATATTGAGTCAGCCCTCACCGTCTTCAAAGAGAATGATGTGGTGGCTGGCGAAGTTGGTTACGAAATATTGAAGGCATTCGGTAAGGGCGAGGCCGACATCCGTCGCTATCGTGATGGCAAGGGTGTGTTGGCTCGCTACGACGGCTTGCTTATCAAAGGATTGTTTGGCTATAAATCGGTATCCACCACCACATCATTGACAGCAACACTGGAGGAGATGAAACAAGACCCACAGGTCATCAAAGCTGCTCCGAAGATTGTGGCAGTGAGTGATGGCGAGACTATCCTTGCCTATGACATGAGGGAGAGAGAGAGTTATGAGAATCCACTTAATCGCCTTTACTGCGACTTCGCCTTTTTCTATCCCTTGTGCGGTGTGGAGCGGTTCACCAATATTGATGAGAGTCCTGCTGATGTGAAGGCTGCAGAGAAGTTGGCTAAACTGCACGACGAGTTACGTGCTTACAACGAGTTCAGCAGCAAGAGCGAGCTTCACGACCTCAACATCTTCATTGCACGACTCCTGTTCTGTTTCTTTGCAGAGGATACTGGTATCTTTGAAGACAACCTTTTCACAGGTTCTGTGGTGCGCTACACCAAGGAGGACGGCTCTGATTTGGCTGATTACCTGGATGCAGCCTTCAACGTGATGGACATGCGCTTGCGCAACGAAGACACTTTGAAGATAATCTCTCAATTCCCCTATGTAAATGGTGGACTGTTTGCCAAGCACATACAGATACCGAAGATGGGATTCCGCTCACGCAAAATCATTATTGAGTGTGGCGAACTGGACTGGAAGAACATCAATCCGGACATCTTCGGCTCAATGATTCAGGCGGTGGTAGACCCTAATGTGCGTGCCAATCAAGGTATGCACTACACCAGTGTACCTAACATTATGAAGGTCATCAATCCTTTATTTTTGGACGACCTTCAGGGGGCATACAACCATCTGCGTGACCAATATGAACAAAAGAAGCGTCAGTATGATATAGGTGGATTGACCGATACACAGTACAACAAAGACCTAAAGGTTATTCATAAGGATTGCCAGAAGTTGCTGGGAAGAATGTCGAAGATGAAGTTCTTTGACCCTGCTTGTGGTAGTGGCAATTTCTTGATTATCACTTATAAGGCTCTCCGTATGCTCGAAATGGATATTCTGCGTCTGATGCGCCAGATTATTCCAGAGTTTGACTTCTTTGACAGTTCCGTCATCCAGCTCAAGCAGTTCTATGGCATAGAGTTGCTCGACTTTCCGCATGAGGTGGCAATGCTCTCTATGTGGTTGGCAGAACATCAGATGAACCGCAAACTACATGATGACTTTGGTGTAAACACTCAAGCTCTTCCGCTGCACAATATCACTCAGATAGTGTGTGGCAATGCGTGCCGTATGGATTGGAAGGAGGTATGTCCACACACTGCAGAGGAAGAGGTATTTGTGTTTGGCAATCCGCCGTATCTGGGAAGTAAACTTCAATCTACTGAGCAAAAAAAGGACATATCTATTGCATTTGGTTCTCTAAAGAATTCAAAGATACTTGACTATATAGCCATTTGGTTTTATGAAGCGTCCAAATATATTCAAGGCACAAAAGCTCAATATGCTTTTGTTAGTACCAACAGCATATGCCAAGGAGAACAAGTCGGTATTTTATGGCCTGAAATATTAAACAAAGGGCAAGAAATACGTTTTGCATACACCTCTTTTAAATGGAGTAATAATGCGAAATACAATGCAGGAGTAACTGTCGTTATAATAGGTGTAGCTAATAAGTCAAAAGATAATAAAACTATATATACAGGAGAAACGAAACTTGAAGCGTCTTTTATAAATCCATATTTATCTGCAGGTAGCAGCACCATTGTATGTAAGAACAACCAAATACCAGAAGGGTTGCCAAAGGCAACATTTGGTTCGATGCCCTACGATGGCGGAAACCTCTTGCTTGAGCCAAGCGAATACAGCGAGTTTATAGCAGAATATCCCAATGACAAGAAATACATCAAACAAATATATGGATCGGAAGAATTTATTAATGGTAAAGAGCGTTTTTGCTTTTGGATAGATGATACAGACAAAGACGATGCTCTGAAGAATCCTATTATCGCAAGTCGGGTTGCCAAAACAAGACAGATGCGTCTTGATAGTAAAGATGGCCAAAAACTTGCAGAAAAGCCCTATCAGTTTAGGGAGCATCCCATCTTATCGGAGTGCATCATCATACCACGTGTGTCTTCAGAAGCACGTGAATACATTCCAATGGGTTACCTTGAAGCTGGTAATGTTGTGTCAGATTCCGCCTTCGCCATCTACGATGCCAAGCTTTGGCTTTTCGGCATCCTCACCTCCCGCCTTCACATGGCATGGGTGCGCACTGTAGGCGGTAAGCTTGAAACACGATATAGATATTCAGCTCAGCTCTGCTACAACACTTTCCCCTTTCCGAAGCTCTCTGCCGAGAAGAAACAAGCCCTGAGCGAAGCTGCCGAGGAAGTCCTCCTTACCCGTGCTGACCATCCCGAGAAGACATTGGCAGAGCTCTACGACCCCGAGAAGATGCCTGAAGACCTGCGCAATGCCCACCATGTGCTCGACGATTTGGTGGAGAGCTGCTATCCCGGCTATCCCTTTGCCAATGACGAGGCTCGACTGGAATGTCTCTTCAAACTCTATGAAAAGATGACTGCCAAATGAATTGGGTACGCTGCGTACCCAATTGGGACAACAAAGATAGAGTTCACACGTTATAAAAACATTGTGTACGCGCTGCGTACACAATTAAAAAGACAAAAAATGAGCGACGATATAAGAAACAACATATCAGTACCGCACATACACGACACCCACTTGGATGCAGAGTATGGCGAATGGCTGGAATCACTGAAAGCACGCTACCAACAGGCAAAGGTACGAGCTGTGGTCAAGGTGAATGGTGAGAAGTTGCTGTGGAAATGGCAACTTGGTCGTGAACTTGTTATGCGCAAGGCAGAGGAACGTTGGGGAAGCGGTGTTGTAGAACAACTGAGCTTCGATCTTCAGCATGCATTCCCTGACGAGAAGGGTTTTGGAAGCAGAAATCTATGGCACATGAAGCAGTGGTATCTCTTCTATTCTGAAAAACTGAAATGGCCTATTTCAGAATTACAAACTCCTGATATTCAGTTTGAAACAAAACTGAAACGGGCCGTTTCAGAATTGGAGAGCAATGTAGAGGGGACACCTTTCCCTATCTTGTTCTCACTGATAGGATGGAGCCATCATGTGGAAATCATCAAGAAAACAAAGGATGTAGAAGAAGCTATTTTTTACATTCGCAGAACGATTGAAAACGGCTGGAGTTGCAGCGCACTGAAGAACAGTATGGATGCCGATGTATACCATAAGCATTCAGGCGCAGTTAGCAACTTTGCAGACAAGCTTTCATTGCCACAAGCTGCGTTGGCGCAGGAGATAACCAAAGAGAACTACGACTTTGGCTTCCTTACACTGCCCGACGGATTCAGTGAGGCGCAACTCGAAGCCGCATTGACAATACAGATGGCCGATTTCCTCTTGGAGTTGGGCAAGGGTTTTGCCTTTGTTGGTCGTCAGAAAGAGATTGTGGTAGCTGGCAGGTCACGTCGCATCGACTTACTCTTTTATCACATCTATCTGCGTTGCTATGTGGTGGTTGAGTTGAAGGCCGTCGCATTTGAGCCTGAGTTTGCTGGCAAGCTCAATTACTATGTGGCAGCAGTAGATGAAGCCGTCAAGTGTGAAAGTGACAATCCAACCATAGGACTGCTGATATGCAGTAATATGGATAGGACTGACGTACAACTGGCATTCAGAGGCATCACAACACCATTGGGAGTTGCCTCATATAATAATGTACAGATAGAAGAGATTGTGAAGCAACTCCCTACCATAGAGCAGTTGCGTGAGCGCGTAAAACTTCTGGAACTACAGATAAAAAATCATCATAAAGATTCAAAGGAAGGACAAGATGGAACAACCAAAGAATAACTTCGTAGACATACACTATGCTCAGCGTGGCACATCCAGCAACACCGACGAATTAGGTATGCGCGAGATGCAAGCCAAAGCATATCAATATAGAGACAAGCGATTTCTGCTTATTAAAGCCCCTCCTGCCAGTGGCAAGAGTCGAGCACTGATGTTCATAGCCCTCGACAAGTTGGTGAACCAAGGCATCAAGAAGGTGGTGGTAGCTGTGCCTGAAAAGAGCATCGGCCGCTCATTTCGCAATACCGACCTCAAAAAGTATGGCTTCTTTGAAGATTGGCGTGTTGCGCCTTATTACGACCTGTGTTCGTCTAATGGCAACGAGAGCGACAAGGCTGGACGCTTTTGTGAGTTTATGCGCACAGACACCAAATCGAAGGTGTTGGTGTGTGCCCATGCTACATTACGTAATGCCATGAAGGAACTGAATGATGAGGACTGGAACGACTGTCTGCTGGCTATTGACGAGTTTCACCATACCAGTGCTGATGCAAACAGCGGATTGGGTGATACAGTCCGCCGTGTGATGAACAACTCTACTGGGCATATTGTAGCCATGACAGGCAGCTATTTCCGTGGCGATGGTATTCCTGTGCTTCGTGCAGAGGACGAGGCACGCTTCTGTCCCGTGAGCTACAACTACTATCAGCAGCTCAATGGCTACAAGTATCTGAAGAATCTTGTGCTGGGCTATCACTTCTATAAAGGCTCGTATCTCGACCATATCGGAGAGGTGCTTGATACTCACCGCAAGACCATCATCCACATTCCAAATATCAACAGTCGGGCAAGCACTGCAAGAGGAAAATATCAGGAGGTGGAAGACATTATGAAACTTATTGGCACTGTGGTGGAGCGTGATTACAACCACGGTGGTGGCATTTACACACTGGAGACTAAGGAAGGCAGACGAGTGAAACTGGCTGACCTTGTGGATGATGACCCGAAGACAAGGGCTGGAGTCTACACCTATCTCAGCAATATGAAGAAAGCAGATGATATGGACTTCATCATCGCACTGGGCACAGCCAAGGAAGGATTCGACTGGGAGTGGTGTGACACCTGCCTCACCGTGGGTGTGCGTGGTTCTCTGACTGAGGTCGTTCAGATTATCGGTCGTTGTACCCGTGACAGCGAGGGCAAAGACACTGCTCGCTTTATCAACATGATAGCCATGCCTGATGCAGACCTGCCTGACGTGAAGGTGGCTGTGAACGATTTTCTGAAAGCAATTACTGCATCGTTGCTTATGGAACAGGTGATGGCACCAAGCTGGCACTTTAAGACTACGCAAGAGCCTAAGGAAGACTCGGATGACACCGTTCACACCATAGTAGTTGAGGGATTGAAGCCGCTGTCAAGTGCTAAGACCAAGCAGATAGTAGAAGAGCAGTTAGATGATCTGAAAGCAAGTATTCTGCAAGATGACCTGGTGGTGAAGGCTATAAGCGGCAGCACAACAGCTGAGAATATCACTCAGCACCTTATTCCTAAGGTTATTCGTGAAAAATATCCTGACCTGACCGATGGCGAGGTGGAGGAAGTGCGCCAGCGTGTATTGCTCGACACCATCATCAAAGGAAATGATATTGTGGACGACAAGGGTAATCCTATTGACATCACTGAGACATATGAAAACGAAGAAAAACGTGAAAGTGAGGGCAACAGACTGATGAAACTCGCTAACCGCTTTGTCAATATCGACAAACTGAGCATCAATCTCATAGATACCATCAATCCCTTCCAGCGTGCCTATGAAGTATTGTCTAAAACTGTAGATGCGACAACACTGAAAGTGATACAAGACACCATTGCGGAGCAGAAATTTGACATGTCTATTGACACTGCCATCACGCTGTTTAAAGGACCATTAAAAGAATGGGTAGCGGCCCATGACGGTGTAAAACCATCACTTAACTCGCCAGATCCAAAGGTAAAAGAGTTGGCTATGGCTTATCAGATGATTTATAATCTGAAGATTAGAAAGATGAATGGACTGGAGTACGAACCTGAGCTGTAAGCCAAATGGGCAGAGTGATCTTGCTCAGACTCTGCCATGGCGTGCTCAGGTCAAACGAAGTTTAACCTGAAAATAATGATTAAACATGGAGTGGCCACAAGAACTTTTAGAACTATTTAATGACCCATTGTTGGATGGCGTCCGTCCCAAGGAAGCACGATTGACAGCGGATGACCGTAGGGTTAAGACCTTACTGGAGATAACAGAATGGTGCGAAGCACACGATGGAAGACTCCCAAGTAGAAGTGGAGCTGATTTGAAAGAAAAACAGTATGCTCGAAACTTGGCAGCATTGCGTCGTGATGCTATAGATATGCTTGAACCATATGATAGACTTGGTATTCTTAAAATGGAATAAACGTTATGGATATAGATAAGGAACTAGAAGATTTGTTCAATGACCCTCTGCTCGATATTAGCGAAAAAGAGAAGTCGTTGTTCGATATACCTGAAGATATGCAGAAGGCACAGGCTAGGCGTACTCAGCCTGACCACTATGCGCAGCGTAAGGTGTGTGAGGATTTTGCAGTCTTTCAGTCTGGCTTCTTGAAAGTGCATCAAGAACTAAAAGAGGGGAAACGTAGTCTTGTCAAGACTTCAAAGACCGATAGTATGCAGCAAGGTGCATACTATGTGGTTGACGGACAACTGCTTTATCTCGCCAGCATCGGTGAGCAAATGACAGCTTCTAACGGTACGAAGGATGGACGCACACGCTGCATCTTTGAGAATGGTACTGAAACCGACATCCTATTGCAAACTTTGCGTAGGAATGTGATGGAAAGCGGTTACGCAATAACAGCAACACCGGAAGAGGGGGATAATGTATTCAAAAATCTTGATAGTGTGGAAGATGGTGACAAAGTAACTGGTTACATCTATATTCTCAGTTCATTGTCTAATAATCCAGAGATTAGAAAGTACGACAACCTCTATAAGATAGGTTTCACCATCAATTCCGTGGAAGAGCGCGTTGCGAATGCTGCCAATGAGCCTACCTATCTCATGGCTCCAGTAAAAGTGGAGGCAAGCTATAAGATTGTGAACATGAATAGTCATGTCTTTGAAACGCTTGTCCACCAAGTGCTTGATGCGGTACAGCTCCAGCTTACAGTAACGGATAATGACGGAAATGTACATCATCCTCAAGAATGGTATGTTGTACCATTGCCTGTCGTCAACACTATCATTGAGAAGATTGTGGATGGCTCCATCACAAAGTTCACATACAATCCAGCACTCCAGTGCTTAGAAAAACGCATTGTGAAGGCTGAGTCTACTTTTGACACCACAGGCATGAAGGTGCTGTCATTGATTATCAAGAAGTGTTACTTCGATGATATTATGAGTGGTGAGAAGAAGATTGAATATCGTGAGCTCAAGCAGACCACTTTGAAAAAATACACCTTCATAGATGAAAGCGATGGTAAACGATATCTCAAGCGTTACGATGCCCTACGCTTGTTCGTGGGTTACAACAAAGACCGTGAGAGTGCGCTGGTGCAAGTGGTTGATACAACGTATGACGAAGAACATAGCGTGGTAGAGTATCATTTGGGTTCAATACTGGAACATGTTAAGCCGTAATCACAGCTACCACAATTATTACTTGTTCCAATATTTTTCAGCCATAGGCTTTAGCCTGTCTGTGATAACTTGCATTACCACATTAAAGCTGAGTTCTTCTTTCCATTGAATCTTCCGAAGGAACAGTTTCCATCGCATCTGCCGATTGGAATCATTGACAAACTATTAAGTTTCGGATTCAGCCCGCCCTTGCTAAATCCAAAACTTCAGTAAGTAGATATTTACAACATGCTGCTGCCGCGGGTTACAAACCCGCCCCCCCAATTAGGCAGATATTTGCAGTTTATCACACAAAATCTCTATACGTTTTCAAAAGCTTTGTTTTATCTTTCATGTTTCATTTTTCTTTATAAATAATTGAATATCAATCATTTTGAAAAGTGAAACATATAGCTTGAATGTTTCATTTTTAGTTTCATGTTTCATTTAAAAAAACACAGTGGGAGCGATCAAACGCTCCCACTGTGTTTTTGAATCGCTCCCACAGAGGTTTTGAATCGCTCCCACAGTGTTTTTGTT
>OKRS01000772.1_pt1 | contig 23417 bp, 22 predicted proteins | sample 1601191 | NCBI WGS metagenome assembly OKRS01 (sample SAMEA3541509, study PRJEB24748) | human gut metagenome | biome: human gut; feature: human-associated habitat; material: faeces | place: China | collected 2012
AACCAAAACGCTTAGGAAAGTGAGCTAAATTTGGTACAACGAACTGGACACCCTAGAAAGTTACCGACTTTCTCATAGAAAGTGCCGTACTTTCTATGAGAAACTTACCGATTTTCTATTTTTAGTCTTTTGGTTGCTTATGGGATTCCACTTTGTAATTGTTGACTGCTTCGATATATCGTGGCATGAAATCGCGCATTGTCTTATAGAGGTCAGGATTTGCTTCGCGTTCTCCGAGCACTTTGATGATGTCGCGTATCATATAGAACTTCTTCCGCAAGTCAATCTGGATGCAGTCCTCAATGGTGAAACCGTTGAGGTCAAGTTCCGGGTGCGACATGAGATAGCGGATAACGCAGGCTTCGACAAACGTCTCGTTCATCACGTAGAGTGGATTGCCATAAGCCTCCGACTTGTAGAATTCCGCATTTGGGGTGTATAATTCCGTAGCTTTATCGGAAATCTTCTCCCACACCTCTTCGTTCAGCGGATTGCAGTAGGAGTGGTTGAACTCATGGATGATGATAGGCAGTGTGTATTCCGGTCCGTAATAGATTCTTCCGTCCCTTTTGCTGCAGCACCCCATCACGGCATCAACGATTTCCACATCCTTTCCTTTGGCAGACTTCTTGTTGTGTACGGCATAGTTGGCGCCGCCGATGAGTATGCCGAGAAACACGTTCTGTTCGCAGTTCTGCTTGGGACCGAAGAAACGGTCGTACCACCCGAAGTCAATCTTGTCTACCATAGTCTGCATCGCCTCCTCACATTCCTTGTACAGAGGGAGGTGATTATTGTAGAACTTCTGGAAGCGTGAATCGGTATAGAACTTCTGAAGGAGTGCAAGAAACTTCTTCTCGTTGGTCTTCGAGATACGCTTGTAGTAGTCACTGTATCCTGCCACGAGGTCTTTCTTGTATACAATCTTGCCGTTGACAATACTGAAGCGGCGTGCCACTGCCATAGGAAAGTCCCAACTGAAGCCGTGCGGTTCGAGCTTCTTTCGTACGAACTCCACAGCGGGATGGCTCTTGTATGGGGCGAAACAGCTGTCTACGTCGTTGAGATATTCGCCCAGCACATACTGCTTGTCCCAGTTATATCCCGGCACATCAGCCAGATGAGCCACCACGCTGACAAGTTCCATCTCTTCGAGATACTTCACATTCACTTTTTCTTTTGCAAGAGACACCATTGTCATAACTAACAATGCCAATATTGTATATGTTCTTTTCATGATTTTGATTTTATCATATTAAGAACTGATAAAACGGTAAAAAATTGTTCAGAGGCAATAAAAAAACGTGTATTTGACGATTTTGATATTCTTGACGAAGATACTCGTTCTTCTGGAGGGGCAAGCTGTATTTCTCTTGACTGTCATCCATAATGGATATTTTTTTTGATATCTTCATTCAGAAACCTCACGGTTTTTATGGCATCACTAATAATTTTCAATGTAATTCTTGTAATAAATCTCAAAAAGGTGTATATTTGCATCATAATAAATCTCAAAAAGGTGTATTATGTAAAGATTAAATATCTCAAAAAGGTGTAAAAGACATACTATGAAGCGAAAAATATATCAACAGCTCCTTGATTGGAAGGAGAAAAGAAACGGCGAAGTGGCATTACTCATTGAGGGTGCACGACGCATAGGTAAGAGTTATATCGTTGAAGAGTTCGCCAAGAATGAATACGAATCATACATCCTCATCGACTTCAACAAGGCTCCTCAGATGGTCAGAGACTGGTTCGACCTGTATCTGGAAGACCTTGATATGCTGTTCCTCTATCTGAGTCAGCACTACAAGGTGAGACTACACGAACGCAAGTCGCTTATCATTCTTGACGAGGTGCAGTTGTGTCCCAGGGCGAGAGCTGCCATCAAGTTTCTGGTAAAAGATGGTCGATACGATTACATAGAGACAGGTTCACTGGTAAGCATTAAGAAAAATACACAGGGCATTGTACTCCCATCGGAAGAACGTCCTATACAGATGTACCCAATGGACTTTGAAGAGTTTCTTTGGGCCACTGGTAACGATATGCTGATGGACTTGATACGTAAGATGTATGCAGAAAAGAAGTCGATGGGACAAGCTTTCCATCGTCAGGCAATGGATGCGTTTCGTCTCTATATGATAGTGGGAGGAATGCCACAAGCCGTCAAGAAGTATGTTGAGACGAAAGATTTTGATACCGTAGATGCCGCCAAGCGCGACGTGCTTACCATCTACCGTAACGATATCTTCAATTACGCAAGTGAGATAGCCGACAAGGTGGTGTCAATATTCGATCAGATTCCTCCTCAACTCTCTAAGCATGAGAAGAAGTTTCGTCTGTCAGCTCTAAAACCAGGTGCTAAATATCGTGATTGGGACGATGCTTTTTTCTGGCTGAAGGATGCAAGAGTCGTCAACATATGCTACAACTCGTCAGAGCTGAACATCGGACTGAAGCTAAACGAAGACCGTACCACCTTGAAGTGCTATATGAACGATACGGGCTTGTTGATCAGTCACGCTTTTGACGAAAAGGGTATTGTCTCTTCTGAGATTTATCAGAAACTGCTCTTTGGAAAACTGGAGGTGAACGAAGGGATGCTCATTGAGAATATTGTGGCACAAATGCTGACAGCCAATGGCAATAACCTCTTTTTCTATAGTAAGTCATCAGAAGAAGCTGAAAATCGTATGGAGATAGACTTTTTGCTCCAAAAGGACAAAGTTACAACACGTCATAATATTTGTCCGATAGAAGTAAAAAGCGGCAAGAACTATACGTTGTCTTCCATAACAAAGTGTATGAAGAAGTTTGGAGAATACATGACCTCTCCTATGGTTTTGCATGCAGCCGACTACAAGGTAGAAGATGGTATTACCTACCTTCCGCTTTACATGACACCTTTATTGTAAATAAAAGAAGCGTAATATAATGAGCACAGAGAACATTCTACAGACAATGATATGATGGGGTGTTTATCAAAAAATCATGGAGTTTTCAAAATCAATGTGTTTTCCCATTGTTTTCCCGTAATCGAAAAACAGCGACTTACGATATTCGTAAGTCGCTGTTTTGGAAGGTGGGCCATCTAGGGCTTGAACCTAGGACCTCCAGATTATGAGTCTGTTGCTCTAACCAACTGAGCTAAAAGCCCGAGCTCAACCGATATGCGGTCAAGTTTGCGAGTGCAAAGGTAATGGTATTAGTCCGTATTACCAAATTTTATGGTAAAAAATCAATGTCTTATGTGATATATTTGTGATTTTTTTGCAAAATAAGCGTAAAAAAGACTATGTCGGATAGCGACAAACTAAGATATTGCATTATTTATGCTACCTTTGCAATGCAATTTTATATACATTATATAACGTTATCAGCCAGATATGGAAAAAGAAACAGAATGCAACATAAGTCTGAACGGACTCTCACCACAGCAGGTGGATGACAGCAGACTTAAAAACGGCGAGAACATTCTCACTCCGCCACAACGACCGAGTATCTGGAAACTATATTTTGAGAAATACAAAGACCCGATAATTCAGATATTGCTTGTTGCGGCTGTCGTTTCTCTGATATTGGCATTTATAGAAAACGACTTTATAGAAACAATCGGTATCTTTATAGCAATATTCCTTGCCACGACAATAGGTTTCATCTTTGAACAGGATGCTGCCAAGAAGTTCGACGTGCTTACCTCTATCAGCGAGGAACAGCCGGTGAAGGTGAGACGGAACGGTCATGTAATAGAGATTCCGCGCCGTGAGATAGTGGTCGGCGATATTGTATTGATAGAGACAGGTGACGAGATTCCTGCTGACGGACAGCTGCTGAAAGCCGTCAACCTGCAGGTGGATGAGTCTTCGCTTACGGGAGAACCGATAGCGGAAAAGAGAGTCGGGGGCAGGGATAGCAGTGAAGAAGACGAAAGCACATACGCCATAGACCAGGTGCTTCGCAGCACGATGGTGATGAACGGCAGAGGAGAATACCGCGTCACTGCGGTTGGCGATAAGACCGAAATAGGCAAGGTGGCTCGCAAGAGTGCGGAGACAACAAATGTGAAGACGCCTCTTGCCATGCAACTCGACAGGTTGGCAAAGATAATCAGTAAGTTCGGCATTGCGTTGTCTGTCACCCCGTTTGTTATATTCCTCGTACACGACATACTCGTTAATCCGCTGTGGCACACCAATGACTATTTCAAGATGGCAGAAGTGGTGCTGCAGTATTTCATGATGGCTCTTACGCTCATCGTGATGGCTGTGCCGGAAGGACTGCCGATGGCTATAACCCTTGCCCTTGCCCTCAACATGCGACGTATGCTGAAGAGCAATAATCTTGTGAGAAAGCTGCATGCCTGTGAGACTATGGGTGCCGTGACAGTGATATGTACTGATAAGACAGGCACGCTGACAGAGAACCGTATGCAGGTTGCCGACCTGAAGATTCTGAATGGTAGCGAGGATCTGTTGTCGAAGGCTTTTGCCCTTAACACAACGGCTCATCTCGACTCTGAGGACAATGACAGAGGAATAGGAAACCCTACGGAGGTGGCTTTGCTGCTATGGCTGAAAGCCCATGGAACGGACTATACTGCATTGAGAGGCAGTGTGGAAACCGTATACCAGTTGCCTTTCTCAACCGAGAGGAAATATATGGCTACGGTAGTAAAGGTGGATGATAGGACAATACTCTTTGCCAAGGGAGCTCCGGAAATAATATTGTCCGCTTGTACTATTGATGATGCCGTGCAACAGGAGACAGACACCCTCCTGCAAGGGTGGCAGAACAAGGCGATGCGCACCTTGGCTTTTGCATACAGGGAGCTTAAGGATGATACGGATATAGAAACAGCGGCAAGTAGCCTTTGCAATATGACACCACAGGCCGTTGTAGGCATCTCAGACCCTATCCGAAAGGATGTGCCGGGAGCTGTAGAGGAATGTCGGAAGGCAGGAATAGACGTGAAAATCGTTACAGGCGACACTGCCGCCACAGCAAAGGAGATAGCCCGGCAGATAGGAATATGGAAGGGCGAGGGTGACGACAATACTATCGTGTCGGGTTCTGACTTTGCGACAATGACTGACGATGAGGCTTATAAGAGTGTAGACAGCCTGAAGGTGATGTGCAGGGCTCGTCCTACCGACAAGCAGCGCCTTGTTTCCATGCTTCAGAAGCATGGTCAGGTGGTAGCGGTAACAGGTGACGGCACTAATGACGCCCCGGCCTTGAACCATGCCCATGTTGGTCTGTCGCTTGGCTCAAGCACGAGTGTGGCAAAGGATGCCAGCGACATGACGTTGCTCGACGATTCCTTCGGAAGTATCGTGAATGCTGTGATGTGGGGACGCTCACTGTACAAGAACATACAGCGTTTCCTCTTCTTCCAGCTTACGGTTAATGTGGCAGCCTTGCTGCTCGTTCTTGCCGGTTCTATAATAGGTACGGAGATGCCGCTCACGGTGACACAGATTCTATGGGTGAACCTTATCATGGACACCTTTGCGGCAATGGCTCTTGCCTCGCTGCCACCGACAAAGGATGTCCTTGACGACAAACCACGCCGGCAGACCGACTTTATAATCACCAAGCCCATGCTGCAAAGTATATTGGGAATAGGAATGGTTATGTTTGTCGTGATGTTTGCATATCTTATCCACTGTCTGCAGAATGACGGTGAAGTGCAGAAGCATGAACTGTCGATGTTCTTCACGACCTTCGTTATGCTGCAGTTCTGGAATCTTCTCAATGCAAAAGCTCTTGGCAGTGGCAAGTCCGCCCTCCATGGCATATTCAAAGACCGTGGACTTCTTGGCATCATGGCAATGATACTGTTCGGACAGTGGGTGATAGTAACCTTCGGTGGAAAGATGTTCCGTACCGTTCCTCTGTCGCTCTCAGAGTGGATATATATAATATGTGGCACCTCGCTTATGTTATGGTTCGGTGAGGTGTGGAGAATGATTATTAACAGGAAAAACAAGAAGAATGGAGAATAATATATTAAAAGGTATAAAGAACATAGTGTTTGACTTTGGCTGTGTACTTGTCAATCTTGACAGACACAAGTGTATTGAGGCTCTTGAGCGCATAGGGGCTGGCGAGATAGCCCATTATGTGGACGAGTGTAAGCAGATAGACATGTTCCTCGACCTTGAGTTGGGTAAGATTGGAGAGAAAGAGTTCTGTGATGAGATACGTCATCGTGCTCCTGGATGTACGGCAACAGACAAGGAAATCTGTGAGGCATGGGGTGAACTGCTTACTGATATCCCTGTCCGTCGGTTGAAGCTGGTGGAGAAGCTGCATAAGGACTATAACATCTACCTGCTTAGCAACAGCAATTCGGTGCATTGGAACAAGTCAGTTGATTTGTTCTTTCCCGAGTCTGGCCATGCACCGGAATATTATTTCGACAAGACTTTCATATCATATAATATGGGACTTACGAAACCAGACCCACGAATCTTCACAGCAATGCTCGACGGAACAGGGGCGAAACCAGAGGAGACTCTCTTTATCGACGACTCCATAAGCAACTGCAAGGCGGCAGAAGAGTTTGGAATCCGTACGCTGCACGTGAGTAATGGAGACGAGTGGGGAGGACTGTTGGTTAACGAATAATAGCTGTTGAACGGTGGATATTTTTGTTGATTGATGGTTGGTTATATTGATTGATTATTGGTTATTAGATGAATTATGAATGGTAAGAGTGTTGCAACGATAGGATTTTTCGACGGAGTGCATCGTGGACACCGCTTCCTTATAGAACAGGTGAAGGAAGTGGCAAAGGCAGAGGGACTGCTTTCTATGGTCATTACTTTCGACAAACATCCGCGAGAAGTGCTTCGTAGTGATTATCAGCCGCAGATGCTTAGCTCTTTGGAAGAGAAAGTGAAGAGGATAAGACAGTCGGGAGTGGACCGCTGTGAGGTGTTGCCGTTTAACAAAGAAACGGCATCCCTGTCGGCATACGACTTCATGAAGACGGTGCTTAAGGAACGGCTTGGAGTGAGCAGCCTTATCATTGGCTATGACAACCGCTTCGGGCACAACCGTACTGAGGGCTTCGACGACTATGTCGCTTATGGCAAGGAGTTAGGCATAGAGGTTATCCGTGCCAAGGCCTTTGTGCTGAACAGTGTGAATGTAAGCTCTTCCGTTATCCGTGCTTTCCTCTCTGAGGGCGAAGTCGAAATGGCAGCCATGTGTCTTGGCTATAGATATTGTCTGTCGGGAACGGTTGTCAGTGGCGTGCAGGAGGGAAGGAAGATGGGATTTCCAACGGCAAACATCGATATGGGCGGCATTCGTAAACTGATACCAGCACGAGGTGTTTATGCCATGATTGCCACCGTTGATAACGGTACGACGTATCCTGCAATGATGAACATCGGCAACCGCCCTACATTTAATGGCAACACAACGACAATGGAAGTGAACATCCTCGACTATCACGGTGACCTCTATGGCAGACGACTGGCAGTCTCTTTCGTGAAGCGTCTTCGTTCAGAACAGCGATTCCCGTCGGAAAAGGCTCTGATGGAGCAGTTGAAGAAGGACGAGGAGGAGACAAGAAAGTGTGTAACGCTATAAATATTAAGAAATATGGTAGACAATATAAATAAAACAGCTGCACCCAGTGGTGCAAAAGGCGTAGCTATACAGTTGGTTACCTTCATCTGTATAGTAGCCGTATCGGGAATGATAATACCGGCAGTGTGGAAACTGATAGCCGGTAAGGATGGGGGGACAAATGCAATGATTCTGACATCAGCGGTATACAGTGTGCTGGTGCTGTTTGTCTTTGTGCGCAAGAAGTGGTGCGTGCTCTCTCCGGCATACTTCCAAAGCAAGCCATGGAGCGTGCTCTTCTGGAGTTGCCTTGTTGACGTAGGAGCGATAATCCCGGAATCTGCTCTTGATGAGATAATGCCTAAGCTGCCTGATTTGGTAGGTGAGAGTATGACGGATATCATCAACAACGATTATGGCTATTTCACCATCTGCATCTTTGCCCCTCTTGTAGAGGAAGTGGTTATGCGTGGAGCCATATTGCGTACGCTGCTGAACTCGATGAAGAGCCGGTGGGGTGCAATAGCAATATCCGCATTGCTCTTTGCTCTTATTCACATGAATCCGGCACAGATGCCGCATGCCTTCATTGCCGGACTCTTTCTCGGCTGGATATATAGCCGCACAGGAAGCGTTCTGCCGGGCATCGTATATCATTGGGTAAACAACACTATAGTGTTCGTCGTGGCGAGAATGATGCCCCAGTTTGCCGACAGCAACATTGTAGAGATATTCGGCGGCGACCACAAGAGGGTGGGACTTGCCATAATATTCTCGCTGTTTATCCTCTTGCCGTCCATCTATCAGCTGGCATTAAGGACAAAGCAGGACAGGGCTTGAAAATATTTTGAAATATCTCTTATACTTTGTATAATTTGCATTAACTTTGCAATAACTTATACATAAGAGATACAAGAATAAAGTCTATAAGAACAAAAACAACGATATATGAGAATTGGATTATTCGTGGGAAGCTTCGACCCATATACCATTGGACATGACTCTATCGTGAAAAGGGCCCTGCCGCTCTTCGACAAGATTGTTATTGGCGTGGGGTTCAACGAACGGAAGAAATATATGCAGACCACAGAAACACGTGTGGCTAACATAATCAGTATCTATGCCGGAGAACCAAAGATTGAGGTGAAGCAGTATAATGACCTCACTGTAGACTTTGCACGTCGCGAGGGTGCAGAGTTCATTATAAAGGGAGTGCGCAGCGTTAAGGACTTTGAGTATGAGCGTGAGCAGGCAGATATCAACCGACAGCTTACAGGTATTGAGACTGTTCTGCTCTTTGCCGAGGCAGGAATGGAGAGTATCAGCTCAAGCGTAGTCAGGGAACTGACGCATTTCGGTAAGGACGTAAGAAAATTCATACCATAATTTAAAATCCTACATTTATGATTACATACAATTCTGACGGCGTACGGATGCCAAAAATCCGCAGACGAGACACTTCGGCATGGATAAAGGCCGTTGCAGCAACGTATGGGAGGAAAGTTGGCGATGTGGGCTATATGTTCGTCAGCGACGAGAAGATCCTTGAGGTGAACCGCGAATATTTAGGTCATGACTATTACACTGATGTCATAACCTTCGACTATGACGAGGACGATATCGTGAGCGGCGACGTGGTAATCTCTCTCGATACCGTGCGCTCCAATGCCGAACTCTTCGGCAAGGACTATGACGATGAGCTTCATCGCGTTATTATCCATGGCATTCTCCATCTCTGTGGCATAAACGACAAGGGTCCTGGAGAGCGCGAAATCATGGAAGCTGCCGAGAACAAAGCACTCGCAATGCTGAAGAAATAATGCTCCGTCTGTAGAAACAGGGATCTGTCTGTTTTTAGAAATTCGGTAACTTTCTCATAGAAATTACGTAACTTTCCCATAGAAAGTCGGTAACTTTCTAATTTAAGTGCTGTCTGTCGATATGCTTATTTAACAAACAAACTTTTGCACTTGAACATTTTGTGCACAAAGCTTACCTATCTTTGCATCAGAAATATTAAACGAAAATAATATAGAAAGGACAAAGATATGGAAAAGAACATTATTTTGACAGCAGATACTGCTACAGAGAACAAGGCATTTGAGCTTACAGAACTTGTAAAAGGTATTGCCGGGTGGTTTTCCACTCCAGTGCGACTGCTCGCATCCTACTATTCTTCTATATTGGGGAAAAAGGTTTCTGTGCGCCAGACGTGGCTGCTGGTAGAAGTGCAGACTGCGTTCTTTGCAGGTGTATTTCCTGTGGATATGAGCATTGTGCTGCGTCTGATGTTTGTGGCATGGTTCTTTATGGCTGTTATGCGTTGCAAAAAGGCAATGTGACAAATGCCCAATGAAATAAAAAATAGCATATCGGGACGAAGCGTCATTCTTCCCGATATGCTATTCCTTTAATGTCATATACTATAAAATTATTTGATTTGCCGATTTATGCAAGAACTGACGTGTTGAATGATATTGCTAATGATGTAATATCTTCCGTTCCCATAATTTGATTTGTGTTTTATCGTTTATGTTTTTCAATATAAAAGGTTTTAGTAGTTGTTGCATAAACAATCCATTTGAAATCTATAAATGCTACAGATCTCAAATGGATTGTTTGTTCTTTAATATAATAATTATATATTATTTATTTCACGCCTAACTCCTTAAGCAGACGGTCTGCGTGTCCCCATTTGTCCATGAGATAAAGCATGTAGCGGATGTCAACACCGATACAGCGTGCAAGAACACGGTCGAAGTGGATATCACTTGAGAGAGAATCCCAGTTACCGTCGAAAGCAAGACCGAGAAGGTTTCCGTTGCCGTCAAACATAGGAGAGCCGGAGTTACCGCCAGTGATATCGTTGTTGGTCAGGAAGCAGAGCTGCATCTTGCCGGTTGTCTTGTCAGCATATTTGCCGAAGTCCTTAGCTCCCATCAGTTCGTGCATGATAGGCTCAGCGTAGTAGTCAACAAACTTGTCGCCGGTCTTCATCTTTTCAACGATGCTTTCTGCTGTAGTGTAGTAACCAGCAGGCTTGCCGCCAACGTTCAGGTTCTTCACCTGACCATAGCTCAGACGCATTGTGAAGTTGGCATCGCTATAGTGTGGCAGATCCATCTCCATACGAATCTTGGCATCGCAGAGGTAACGCTCCTGCTGCTCAATGTCCTTGCTTACAGCAGTAATCTGTTCCTTGAGCTGGTCGAAGATGTCCTTTATATCCATAGCGTACTGCACTCCAGGGTCATTCTTGTAGCCCTTCTTGTTGAAGAAAATCTTCTTGCCGCTCTTCATGAGGATAGACTTGTCGTAGAGATAGTCTACATATTTGGCATAGTCTCCACCGAAGTCTTTGTCAACAGTAGCATAGAAGGCAGGCAGATGCTTTGCATCCACGTGCTCACGGTAGTTCTTCATGAGGGCAGCCATAACATCCTTGTCGAGAGCCTCGTCCCACTCCTTGCTGTTGTCGTCAAATACGACATACTGCTTTGCAGGCTTGTCCTTCGGGCCCTTCACTTCCATGCCGTTCAGAATCCTTGCTGCACGAGTGTTGAACTCGCTGGTATTGCGGAATGTCTCAGCCCAGTTGGTATAAACATAATATGTACCGATACGCTTTGCATACAGCTCCTTCATCTTGTCGAAGTCGAGCTTTCCTTTCAGATAGCCAGTGCTGTCCTGGTAAGCCTTGATACGCTGTTCAAACTCCTGCTTCTGACGGATGATGCCTATAGAGTCGATACACTTGTTCATACCGATAGAGTTCTTCCAGTAGTTGGAGCTTTGTGCATACTTGGAGTCGTATTTGATACGTACAGCCTCGTCAGCACGCATGTGGCGCTGCATAATATCCTGCTTGACGCCACGAACCTGTGCTCTTGGAGCATTCTGAGCATCGCGGCGCTCCTTGATACCGTATGAAGAGAGATAACGGCTTGTAGAACCCGGGTAGCCCACAGTCATGGCGAAGTCACCCTCTTTATATCCGTCGAGAGAAACCTTTGACCAGTGTTTCGGGTGGTAAGGCACATTGTCCTTGGAGTATGCTGCCGGTCCGTTGGTCTTAGGGTCAGCATAGATACGGAATACAGAGTAGTCGCAAGTCTGGCGTGGCCACATCCAGTTGTCCGTCTCGCCACCGTATTTTCCCATTGACTTAGGAACGGTGAATACGAGTCGCACGTCGTTGAAGTCGCGGTATGTAGTAGCATAGAACTTGTTACCCTCATAGTAAGGCTTGATTTCAAGGCGCAGAGTAGAGTCCTGTGCCTTGATGTCTTTCGACATCACGTTTTCTACAGAATCGATAAAAGCAGACTGCTTGTCGATAGGCAGGTCGTAGAGTCCTTTCTTGCGCAGCTCTTCAGTAATATCTTTCTGTTCCACCATGAAGCTGACGAAAGTGTCTTCGTTAGGCAGCTCCTCTTCAAACGACTTGGCATAGAAGCCATTCAGCATGTAGTCATGTTCCACAGTAGAGTGGGAGCGTATAGCCTCAAAGCCACAGTGGTGGTTGGTGAATACGAGTCCGTCTGGTGATACTACCACTCCGGAGCAATAGCCTGAGAAGTTGATAACAGATTTCATAATGGCGTTGTCGCCACTGTAGAGTCCGTCGTATGGCAGGTTGAAGCCATACTCTTTCATCTGGTTATACACTGCGTCAGGAAGATTGTAGAGAGTCCACATACCCTCATCGGCATTAGCCTGCAGGGTGGACAATGCCATCATTCCGGCGAAAAGGATTGAAGTTTTCTTTTTCATATATGTGTCATTAATGATATTTTCGGCAAATTTACGGTTTTTTATTCCATATATCAATATTTAATGTAAAAAAACAGAGGTCTTGCTTCTGTTTTTATTTGCAAAACCTCTGTTTTTTGTATATATCGGGAATGATTTGTACAGAATCCGTTTATTTCCTGAATCTTTTCCCTATTACGGGCAGACTGCTCAGCGGGAAGTCTTTCTTTATTATATAAGCAATGAAGAGAATGCCGAGCAGGGTGTTGACAACGAGTGCAAGAGGCAGAGACAGGTTCTTGTTGGCTGCCGTCATGCAGAAATACAACACCACGGTGATAAGGACATATACGAGGATCTCCTTCATCGGATAATTGATAGGGTATTTCTTTTGTCCTACGAAATATGAGATGACCATCGCTGTGCCGTAGCCGGCAAAGCCTGCCCATGCACATGCCATATAGCCATACTTCGGAACGAAGATGACGTTGACGGCGATGAGCACGATACATCCAATGCCGGAGAAATAAGCTCCCCAGATAGTCTTGTCTATCAGCTTGTACCAGAAGGAGAGGTTGAAATATACTCCCATCATTATCTCGGCAGCCATGACGATAGGCACGACCTTCAGACCATCCCAATAGTCCCTGCCGATGATGTGGCGCAGAACATCCATATATCCGACAACCACCAAGAATGCAAGCAGGGTGAAGATGATGAAGTATTTCATTGCCTTGGCATAGGTATCGCGGTTGTCCTTGTCTTTGGACTTTCCGAATACGAACGGTTCGTAGGCATATCGGAAAGCCTGTGTTATCATAGCCATAATCATGGCAATCTTACTTGCCGCACCATAGATGCCGAGTTGTGTGTGGGCATCGGGGCCGGTGTATATCTTAGGAAACAGAATCTTGTCTGCCGTCTGGTTCAGTATCCCGGCGATGCCGAGTACAAGGATAGGCCAGCTATAAGAGAACATACGCTTCAGAAGATCCTTGTCGAACGAGTATCTCTGGCAGAACAGCTCCTTCCAGAAGAAGAACGTAAGGACTGCCGAGCAGAAGAGGTTGATATAGAAGGCATATCCAGCACCTATCGTCGGATTGTATATCTGTGCGATGAAGCCTGTTCCTTCGTTGCTGTCATAAATATTAGGCAGTATAAGGAAGAACACGAGGTTCAGGGCAATAGCCATAAAGATATTGAGCATCTTCAGAGCGGCGAACTTGATAGGGCGTTTCTTGTATCTGAGATAGGCAAACGGTATACATTGGAATGCGTCAATTGCCACTGTGATTGCCATGACCCAGATGTATGACTTATGGTCCTGATACCCCATAAACGCAGAAATTGGGTTTATGAACAGCAGAACGAGGATGACGAACAGCAGGGAGGTGAAGCCGACGCTGATGAGAGTGGTAGTATACACCTTCTGCGGGTTCTCGTTTTCCTTATTTGCAAAGCGGAAGAAGGTCGTCTCCATACCGTATGTAAGGATAACCATCAGGAGAGCCGTATATGCATAGACGTTTGTGATGACTCCATATCCGCCACTTGCCGCAGATAGTTTAGCCGTGTAGAGCGGCACGAGAAGATAATTGAGGAATCTTCCTACAATACTGCTAAGTCCGTAGATGGCGGTGTCCTTAGCGAGAGATTTTAAACTTGCCATAATATATAAATTGTCTTTTTACTTTTAGAAGAACATGTAGCAGATGGCTATTGCCGCTATCACTCCGGCAAGGTCTGCAAGCAGACCGCAAGCCACAGCATGTCTTGTATATCTGATTCCCACACTGCCGAAATATACGGCAAGGATGTAGAATGTGGTATCGGTAGAACCTTGGAAAATACAGCTCAGCCTGCCAACGAAAGAGTCAGCACCGTATGTTGTCATGGCATCTACCATCATGCCACGTGCGCCGCTGCCGGAGAGAGGCTTCATAAGGGCTGTAGGCAGCGCACCAACGAAATCTGTGTTTCCTCCACATGCCTCCACACACCATTTGATGCCGTTTATCATCATGTCCATGGCTCCCGATGCTCTGAAAACACCGATACCGACAAGGATAGCCACGAGATAAGGGATAATGCGCACGGCAGTCTGGAAACCTTCTTTAGCTCCCTCGATAAAGGCGTCGTACACATTCACCTTCTTCCTTACTCCGGCAAGGATAAAGCCGACGATGATAGTCATCAGGAGAATGTTGGCAACGGTGGTGCTGACAATGTTCATCTGGTCTTTGTCGAGTTGTCCGAAGCCCCATATAATAGCAGCGACAACAGCACACATGCCTCCAACGGTAAGAATCATTACCTTGTTGAGCAGGTTTATGCGCTGATAGAGACTTGTTATTATTATTCCGGATATAGTGGAGAAGAACGTGGCGAGAAGGATTGGTATGAATATGTCCGTAGGCTGTGCTGCTCCCAGCTGTGCCCTATACACCATTATGCTCACGGGGATAAGAGTAAGTCCGCTGGTGTTAAGGACAAGGAACATAATCATAGGATTCGTCGCTGTGTCCTTCTTCGTGTTCAGCTGCTGCAGTTGTTCCATCGCCTTCAGTCCGAGTGGCGTTGCCGCATTGTCGAGTCCGAGCATGTTTGCCGCAATATTCATGAATATGGAGCCGGTGACAGGATGTCCCTTCGGAATGTCGGGGAAGAGCTTGCAGAAAACAGGAGACAGCAGTCTTGCCAAGGCATTCACCATGCCGCCTTTCTCTCCAATCTTCATTATGCCGAGCCATAGAGACAGCACGCCAGTAAGTCCGAGGGAAATCTCGAAAGCGGTCTTTGACGACTCGAAAGTGGAATTCATCATTGCCGGGAAGACATCAAAATCCCCCATTATTACAAGTCTTACCAATGCGATGATAAAGGCAATGACGAAAAAGGCTATCCAAATATAATTTAATACCATACTGCTCCAATATATTGTTTTAGAATTTGCAAATATAGCATAAACTGCAGACTTATGCCACTTAGATTGGCTATTTATGCAAATTTAAGTTGAAAATCAGCAGGATAAAAACTAAAATCATTATATTTGCACGTTAAAAGCTACAATAATAAAAATAAAAACATATAATAAGGATTATGAAAATAGCATTGATAGGCTACGGAAAGATGGGCAGGATGATAGAACAGATTGCCAAGGATCGTGGTCATGAAATAGTAAGCATCATAGATGTTGACAACCAACAGGATTTTGACAGCGAGGCATTCAAGAGTGCTGATGTGGCTATCGAGTTTACCAATCCCACAGCGGCATACGGCAACTACCTGAAGGCTTTCAAGAATAACGTTAAGGTCGTTTCCGGTTCTACCGGCTGGATGAAGGATCATGGTGATGATGTGCGTCAGATGTGTTCAGAGGAAGGTGGACAGACTTTGTTCTGGGCTTCCAACTTCTCTATTGGCGTTGCGATATTCTCTGCCGTGAACCGTTATCTCGCTAAGATAATGAATGGCTTCACACAGTATGATGTCCGTATGGAGGAAACCCACCACATTCACAAGCTTGATGCTCCGAGCGGCACGGCAATAACGCTTGCGGAAGATATAATAGACAATATAGACCGCAAAACTGACTGGGTGAAAGGCGTGCAGCGCCTTGCCGACGGCACCGTGGAAGGAACGAATGATGTGGCTGCCGACAAGCTCGCTATTGAGAGTATCCGCCGCGATGAGGTGCCAGGCATACATTCGGTAATATACGACAGCGATGCCGACAGCATAACAATCACTCATGATGCCCATTCAAGAAAGGGCTTCGCTCTCGGTGCTGTGCTCGCTGCAGAATATACCAAAGACCATAAAGGATTGCTGACAATAAGCGATATGTTCAAATTCTAAATATTATTTCGAAATGATAGACAAGGAAAAACAAAAGCTGAACATGAAAGTTCAGTGGACAAAGTTCATAGCTGTTCTTGTATTGTATCTCCTCTTCCTCGTATGGGTAAAGAGTTGGCTCGGACTGATTGTGGTACCGTTCATATATGATGTATATATATCAAAGAAGATAAGATGGCAGTGGTGGAAAGATGCTGAAGGTCCTACACGTTTCATAATGTCGTGGGTGGATGCTTTGGTGTTCGCTCTTGTTGCTGTATACTTCATCAACCAGTTCTTCTTCCAGAACTATGTGATACCGTCATCATCACTTGAGAAGTCACTCCTTACGGGCGACTATCTCTTTGTAAGTAAAGTAAGCTACGGCCCACGTATTCCGGAAACACCGTTGACGATGCCGTTGACACAGCATACCCTGCCGGTTATCAACGCTAAGTCGTATATCGAATGGCCTCATTGGGAATACCGACGTGTAAAGGGCTTGGGCAATGTGAAGCTGAACGATATCGTAGTGTTCAACTATCCGGCTGGCGACACGCTGGTGGAGAACTATCAGAATGCTGACTTCTATCGTGACATCTGTTATGCCACAGGCTATCAGCTGCTTGAAGGAGAGCCGGTAGACCTGTCAAAGATGAATCCGCAGCAGAGATACGACTATTTCAAGCATGTATATAAGACAGGTAGAGACTATGTGGCAAGCAATGCCCAACAGTTCGGGGAGATAATCAGCCGTCCTACCGACCGTCGTGAGAACTATGTGAAGCGTTGTGTGGGTCTGCCGGGAATGACTCTTCAGATAAAGAACCATATCGTTTATCTTGACGGCAAGCCAAACAAGGAACCGGACAATGTGCAGTATACATATAATGTGCAGCTCAACCAGCCTATTCCGGATGAGATGATGAAGGACTTGGGCATCAGCATGGAAGACCTGACGAGCCTGAACCAGAATGGCTACATGCCTCTGACAAAGCATGCGGCAAAGGCTCTCGCTGCAAACAAGGCTATAGTGAAGAGCATAAAGCTTGCACCGGAACTTAAGAACGACATGCTCTATCCTCTTGATGCCGTGACTGGTTGGACACGTGACAACTACGGTCCGATATGGATTCCGAAGAAGGGTGCTTCCGTCAAGCTCACTATGGATAACATCGCTATATATGAGCGTCCTATCCAGGCTTATGAGCATAACACTCTTGAGGTGAAAGGCGGTAAGATATATATCAATGGCAAACAGACCGACCACTATACCTTCAAGATGGACTACTACTGGATGATGGGTGACAACCGTCATAATTCAGCTGACTCCCGTTATTGGGGCTTTGTTCCGGAAGACCATATCGTGGGTAAGCCGATATTCATCTGGTGGTCGAGTGATCCAGACCGCAGAGGATTCTCCGGAATACGCTGGAGCCGACTGTTTAACTTTGTTGACAATATAAAATAAAGGAGGCAGGACAATATAAAGTGATGGAGGTCAGATAAAAACACCGTTTGTTCTGTCCCTCTGTCTGCCTCTGTAAAATGAAGAGTAAATGCGAAACTCCATAAGATTCATAATCGCCATTGTTGCGGCAGCGATAGTGATGCTGTTGTTCCGCGGAGTGGCATTCACCATATACACAGTGCCAAAGACGGGTATCAGACCGTGGCTCGTCGATGGCGACCGTGTGTTGGTGAACAGGTGGAGCTATGGACTTCGTACTGGTGGGGAAAAGTTCTTTCCCTACAGCAGATGGTTTCGCAAACCTGTAGGAAAAGGGGAGCTGGTGGCTTTCAACTATCCGCTCGACACAATAAGCTCCGTGTGTAACCGTCCTGTACATGCAGCATTCTGTATGGCAGGGCCGGGGGATACGGTAATGGTGAACCGCAAGCCGATAATACCGCCGAAGAAGTGTCGTATGGTTGAGGTGAAGCCTTGGAATATAAAGCTTCTGTGCAATACCTATCGTATTCATGAGCATCGTGATGCGGATATTGTAGAAGACAAGCTGTATCTTGACGGCAAGGAGACACATTATGCTTATTTCTCGAAAAACTATTATTGGATGAGCGTCATGCCGGAAGACACGTTCCCTGACAGCCGCTTCTATGGCTTCGTTCCGGAGGATCATATCATAGGACGTGTGGTAATGGTTGTATATTCCAAGGGAGACAGCGAGTCGTTCTTCAACAGCTTCCGCTCTGGCAGGTGGTTTATGCCTTTATAGTATAAGATGAATTATGACAGCATTATTATCGTCAACATATTTCGGACCCGTACAGTGGTATCAGAAACTTAACCGCTACGACAAAATCCTTATAGAGCAGCATGACAGCTTCATAAAGCAGACCTTTCGCAACCGTTGCGTTATCGCTACGCCGAACGGTCCGCTTTCGCTTACCGTGCCTGCAAAGCCTGTTGCCAAGCCAATGGATGGGATGCTCTCTCCTGTTGAACGCCAGCCGCAGATAAGCGATCATGGCAACTGGCGCCATGTGCATTGGAACGCCCTGAAGAGTGCGTATGGCGAATCACCGTTCTTTGAGTATTATGCCGACGACATAAAGCCGTTTTTTGAAAGCAGATGGGAGAGTCTTTATGCCTTTAATGCCGATATTTGCAGAAAGATGTGCGAGCTGCTTGATATAGAACCGGACATAACATTTACCGACCATTATATGACAACGGAAGAGGTGAAAGACCTGGGAATAGATGATTACCGGGATGTAATCCGTCCTAAGCATCCTATGCCGGATTCGGATTTCGTTCCACGTAGGTATTATCAGGTCTATGAGCAGCGGCATGGCTTCCTTCCTAACATGAGTATTCTCGACCTGCTCTTTAATATGGGTAACGAGAGCGTATTGTGGCTTTAAGTAAAAACAATAGAAACATGAATTATATATTTGAAACCAAGATGATGGTGCGCGATTATGAGTGTGACATCGAGGGTATAGTGAACAACGCAAACTATCTGCATTATGCAGAACATACGCGACATCTGTTCTTGCAGAAGTGTGGACTTAGCTTTGCTGATATGCACCGTCGTGGAATAGATGCCGTAGTGGCAAGGATGAACTTGCAGTTCAAGACACCTCTGCAATGTGACGATGAGTTTTATTCCCGTCTGAACCTTACAAAGGAAGGAATAAAGTATGTGTTCCACCAGGATATCTATCGCGCCTCAGACAATAAGATTTGTTTCAAGGGAGTGATAGACCTTGTGTGTCTCGTGAACGGAAAGCTTGCCAATAGTCCGGAATATGACGAGGCTTTTAAAGAATATATATAATATAAGGTTATGTCTGCACTCTCACAAGAAACGCTTGCGGCGATGACTCTCGCCCGTATGAGCTATTTCCATATTCCGGCAATGAGAGAACTGTATGCCGAAGCCGGTTCTTTCTCCGCTGTAATTGAAAACCATAACAATATCCTTGACATTGCCCCCACGGCGTCCCCACGCTTGGTAAATAGCCTGAAGAATATAGGTAAGTTGCAGGAAAGGGCGACGGAAGAGGCGGAGTATGTCGCTTCTCACGGTATACAGGTTCTTACCATCGCCGATGAATCATATCCCAAACGTCTTCTCGAATGTGCCGATGCTCCGCTTGTCCTCTTCTATTGCGGTAATGGAAACCTCAATATGAAAAGGGTTGTGAATATCGTCGGCACACGCCATGCCACGCAATATGCTGATGACTGTATCAGGAATCTTGTGGAACAGATCGGTGCGCTGTGCCCCGAACTGCTTATTGTCAGCGGTCTTGCCTATGGCGTAGATATCATGGCTCATCGCCATTCTCTGGAGAACAATATTCCTACTGTAGGTGTCTTGGCGCACGGTCTTGACAATCTTTATCCTCCACGGCATAGAGAGACAGCCAACAGGATGGTGAACAATGGAGGATTGCTGACAGAGCATTTCACCAATACCAATGCCGACAAGGTGAACTTCGTCAGACGAAACCGTATAGTTGCCGGCATGTCGGATGCAACCATCCTTGTGGAGAGTGCCGCCCATGGAGGAGGGCTGATCACGTGCTCCATGGCAAAGTCGTACAGCAGGGATGTCTTTGCCTTTCCAGGCAGGGTGGGGGATAAGTATTCAGAAGGCTGCAACAATCTTATAAGGGATAACGGCGCTATGCTTGTTACGTCTGCTGAAGACATCGTGAAGGCAATGGGCTGGGATGATGATGCAAAGCTTGCCACGGCAAGGCAGAAGGGAATAGAGCGGAATCTCTTTCCCGAATTGTCTGAAGAGGCAAAGGTTATTGTTGATGCCCTGTCCAAGGAAAACGACCAGCAGCTCAATGTCCTGATTGCCAATACGGGCATGGCGGTAGGCACGATGCAGGCTAAGCTCTTTGAACTCGAGATGCAGGGTGTCGTAAAGCCCCTTGCCGGTAGTGTGTATCATCTCATGAAGTAACAGGAAGCTATAGAAAATAAAGAACAATGAAAATAGGAAATATACAATTCTCAGACCATCCTCTCTTTCTTGCCCCGATGGAAGATGTTACCGACATCGGTTTCCGTATGCTGTGCAAGCGTTATGGTGCCTCTATGGTATATACGGAGTTTGTTAGTGCGGAAGCTCTTGTACGCTCCGTAAAGAGTACTGTCAGCAAGCTGACAATAAGTGATGAGGAGCGTCCTGTAGGCATACAGATATATGGAAGGGATGTAGATTCGATGGTTGAGGCTGCAAAGATTGTTGAAGACCAGGCTCATCCTGATGTTATAGATATTAATTTTGGTTGCCCGGTAAAGAAGGTCGCCGGTAAGGGAGCGGGGGCAGGTATGCTGCAGAACGTACCTCTGCTGCTTGACATAACACGCAATGTGGTCAAGGCGGTGAATACTCCGGTCACGGTGAAGACCCGTCTTGGATGGAGTAATGACAATCTGATAATAACAGACCTTGCCGAGCAACTTCAGGATTGTGGCATACAGGCTCTTACTATCCACGGCAGGACCCGTGCTCAGATGTATACTGGCTCTGCCGACTGGACTCTTATTGGTGAGGTGAAGCGTAATCCGCGGATTACTATTCCTATAATAGGTAATGGTGACATCACTTCTCCGGAAGAGACGAAACGTGCTTTTGAGCAATATGGTGTTGATGCTGTGATGATAGGGCGTGCCACCTTCGGCAGACCATGGATATTCAAGGAGATAACAGACTACCTTGAGGGTAGGGAGCCGGATCCGGCAATGACTTTCAACTGGATGCTTGACGTGTTGGAAGAGCAGCTCCGTATCAACGTGGAGAGAATAGATGAATATCGTGGTATTCTCCATACACGCCGCCATCTTGCGGCAAGTCCGATATTCAAAGGCATTCCGAATTTCCGTCAGACCCGTATTGCCATGCTGCGTGCCAATACGATGGACGAACTCATGGAAATACTTGAGGCGCAAAGGAAATAACGATTGTCATTTCCTTTGCGCCCCAAGGCGTTTGTCTTACCGTTGTCAGAAAAGTGTAGGTTCCATGGCGTTGCCGGCATAGGGATTCCTTCCGAAATGCTGGTATGCCAGTTCTGTAACCATACGTCCTCTCGGCGTACGCTTGATGAAACCCTCCATAATAAGGTAAGGCTCATAGACTTCTTCTACGGTGCCGCTGTCTTCTCCGATGGCGGTAGCTATAGTGGTGATGCCCACAGGACCACCCTTGAACTTATCTATTATGGTGAGGAGTATCTTGTTGTCTATCTCGTCCAGACCGTATTGGTCTATGTTCAGGGCTGTAAGGGCAATATGCGATATGCGAGTGTCTATCCTTCCTGAACCTTTCACTTGTGCGAAGTCCCTCACTCTTCTGAGCAAGGCATTGGCAATACGTGGCGTTCCGCGGGAACGGCGTGCTATCTCTATTGCCGCATCATCGTCGATAGGCACCTTGAGGATGCTTGCCGAACGCTTTATGATGCGCTTCAACGTCTCCGGGTCATAATATTCGAGGTGCAGGTTTATGCCGAAGCGCGCCCTCAGCGGAGCTGTCAGAAGACCGCTTCTTGTTGTCGCGCCGACCAGCGTAAACGGGTTGAGGTCTATCTGTATGGAACGGGCGGAGGGACCTTTGTCAATCATTATATCTATGCGGTAGTCCTCCATAGCGGAGTACAGGTATTCTTCCACTACCGGCGACAGACGGTGGATCTCATCAATGAAGAGCACGTCGTTAGGCTCAAGTGATGTCAGAATGCCGGCAAGGTCGCCGGGCTTGTCGAGCACCGGACCGCTTGTAAGCTTGAAGCCGACCCCTAATTCGTTTGCTATGATATTGCTCAGCGTAGTCTTTCCCAGTCCTGGTGGACCGTGGAGCAAGGTGTGGTCAAGAGGTTCTCCGCGGTATTTAGCCGCTTCAACAAACACTTCAAGGTTTTCCACAACCTTCTGTTGTCCGCTGAAGTCGTTGAAGCGCAGCGGTCGCAGGGCGTTCTCGAACTCCTTCTCTGCCGAGCTCACGTTCTCTTGTCTTATGTCGAAATCGTTGTCCATATATTGTCTTTATTTCATTGCCGTAAGTGTACGGGCATCCATGTTTGTGCAAAAATATTAAAAAATAGCCTATTTCCCAAGTCTTGTGCCGATTTTGTTTCGTTAATCCTTCCTTTATCCGGGCGGTACAGTCATGTTCAGAGGTTTTAACCCCCAAACGACCTAATGATTGGGGTTAAAATGATGTTCTATGGACTTGGTATCCCATAAATTGCATGCGTAAAAAATTTTTTTCATGAAAAAATCTGTCATTCTGTCAAGTGTTATCGGTAAGGTGTTATAATACAGAAACATATAGTAGGCTGACAGAAGTTTTTATTTAAGAAGAATCTGTCATTATCTGTCATTCCGGAAAATCCGCCTTGTGGTTGCCTAACTGTCAGATATTCAGTACTATCGGCGGTGTGACGATACCTCAATCATGTATACGGCACTTGAAATTCCGATAGAGATTTTGACTTCTAAATGTGCGATTTGGATATCGAAAACACGTAAAACGGCATCGGAAGTCCCTGAGATGAGTATCGAAAGTCCGTGAGATAGAATCGTAAGTCCCTGAGATGTGCATCGTAAGTCCCTGAGATATCATCGTAAAACCTATGAGTTAGGTCTCCAAAGTACATACTTACGACTTGAAAGTCGTATCCTTTCCTTGTTTAAGCCATATCACGTGTACAACTTTTTCTTAGCCAGTAGACTTTATCCAACATATCATAAG
>OKRS01000773.1_pt1 | contig 23416 bp, 23 predicted proteins | sample 1601191 | NCBI WGS metagenome assembly OKRS01 (sample SAMEA3541509, study PRJEB24748) | human gut metagenome | biome: human gut; feature: human-associated habitat; material: faeces | place: China | collected 2012
AGCGTATCTTCCCTATCGAGTCACCAGCTATCGATTCTATCGAGGTGAACAAGCACGGTAAGGTACGTCGCGCTAAGTTGTATTACTTGCGTAAGCTCACCGGTAAGAAGGCTCGTATCGCTGAGAAGAAGACCATCGCAAAGGGCGCCGAGTAATTTTCTTGGTTACCTATTAAAAATTAGAATTAGAAGAAGAAGGGCATCCGGTCTCACGACTGGATGCCCTTTCCTTTACTTAAAAACCACACTTTAATGCCTAATATCTTTTTAATCTATGATCTTCTATCTATTCCCCGGCGCTATAGTTCACCAACCCGTCGTCGGTGCCGTGTAATGCGCCCTGGAAATCAGCCCAACTTTGGAAGCCGGCAAGCAATGCCAGACGGTTGAGCGTCTGAATAGATGGTTTCTCCTTTCCTTTCAAAATATCCCACACCTTGTGCAGCACTTTCGCCTTATGAGGCTCCTCCTTCTTATCGTGCTCAACGTGTGCCTTGCCGAGCTTCTTCTCCAAAGCTGCGGCGAGGATTTTCAAATCATTCTTCATTCTGATTTTCCCTTCCTCAAAATTTCAAATTCTCAAATTCACAAACTCTTTTTATCTAACTGGGCGCAAAAATACATATTATTTTTGAATTGGAGTAATGTTTGGAAGATTATTTTTGAATTTCCCATAAAAAAAATGGGATTCTCATATTTTTTTTGTAATTTTGCACCAAATTCTAAATACATTTCTTAATTAAGATGAAAGAATTAGCACTTAAGTACGGATGTAATCCGAATCAGAAGCCTTCGCGCATCTATATGGATGACGGAAGGGAACTGCCTATCGAAGTTATCAACGGCCGACCTGGCTACATCAACTTCCTGGATGCTTTCAACTCTTGGCAATTGGTCAAGGAACTGAAGGCTGCTACAGGTATGCCTGCTGCCGCTAGTTTCAAACACGTTTCTCCTGCCGGTGCTGCCATCGGCTTGCCGCTGAGCGACACCTTGAAGAAGATCTACTTCGTGGACGACGTGAAGTTTGAGCTCTCTCCGCTGGCTTGTGCCTATGCTCGTGCACGCGGTGCCGACCGTATGTGCTCTTACGGTGACTTCGTTGCCCTGAGCGATGTATGCGACGAGGCTACAGCCCTCCTCATCAAGCGTGAGGTAAGCGATGGCGTGATTGCTCCAGGCTATACTCCTGAGGCCATCGAGATACTGAAGGAGAAGCGCAAGGGTACTTACTGCGTCATCAAGATTGACCCTGACTACGTGCCTGCTCCTATTGAGCACAAGCAGGTGTTTGGTGTTACCTTTGAGCAGGGACGCAACGAGGTGAAACTCGACGACCCAGCTCTCTTCGAGGATATCCCTACCAAGAACAAGACTTTCACCGACGAGGCTAAGCGCGACCTGATTATCTCGCTCATCACATTGAAGTATACCCAGAGTAACTCTGTATGCTACGTGAAGGACGGTCAGGCCATCGGTATCGGTGCCGGTCAGCAGAGCCGTATCCACTGCACCCGTCTTGCCGGTTCCAAGGCTGATGAGTGGTGGTTGCGCCAGTGTCCTAAGGTGATGAACCTGCCTTTCAAGGAGAAGATCCGTCGTGCCGACCGCGACAATACCATCAATGTCTATATCTCTGATGAGTGGGAGGATGTATTGCAGGACGGCGTTTGGGAGCAGTTCTTCACAGAGAAGCCTGAGCCATTGACCCGCGAGGAGAAGAAGGCTTGGATTGCGCAGAACAAGGGTGTGTGCGTTGGCAGCGATGCTTTCTTCCCATTCGGCGACAACATCGAGCGTGCTCACAAGAGCGGTGTGGAATACATTGCAGAAGCAGGCGGTAGCATCCGTGACGATAATGTTATCGACACTTGCGACAAGTACGGCATCGCCATGGCGTTTACTCACGTTCGCCTCTTCCATCATTAATTTATATAATATAAAAGGTATATGAGCGATATTGACGATATTATCATGGGCGGTATGGTCTTCAAAGGCGGCGGCGGACCTAAGAAGGACGACGACGACAAGGTGAAGACCAAAGCCAAGAAGAAAAAGTATATTACGGGTGCTCACGGCAGCGGCTCTGCCCGTCAGAAGGCAAAGTATCGCCAACAGAGAGCCAACCGTAAATCGCAGAAGAAGAAATAAGAAGAAGGAAAAATATAATTAGCCTTAAGGGTAAATATATTTAGCCTTAAGGGAAAATAAATTTAGCCTTAAGGGAAAAAATAAGAGGGTGTGTCATGGGACTTATGACACACCCTCTTTCCTTTATTTTGCAGCAAGTGAAATCATGATAAGATATTGCTGCTTATCTATCAGTTCTTGACGCTCTTCACACCCTTTCCCTTGGTAAGATGCAAGGTAGCGGCTTTCAGCTTATGGTTGCTGTGGTCGAAGATGATGGCCGGGTCGAGGCGCTTGCCGTCGAAGGACACCTCGAAATGGAGATGCTCTGTGGTGGCCCTGCCAGTGCGGCCCGTAAGACCGATTACCTGTCCTGCTTTCACCTTATCCCCCTTCTTCACCATATTCTTGCTCTGATGGCTATAGAGCGTTTCCAAACCGTAGGCATGCTTGATGCGGATGCAGTTGCCATAGCCGTAGTAAGGTCCCGAGGCAACCACCTCGCCATCGAAGGCGGCATAAATCTCGTCGTTAGGCTTGGTCTTCAAATCCACACCCGAGTGACGGCGGGCACCTCCGTATGGACTGATGACACGGGCATCAGGCAATGGATATGCCCATGCATGCTCCTCTATCTTCTCCAAATCGAGACGGAAGGTGTTGGTGATGGTAAACGGATTGTTCACCTCGTCAGGGTCGAGAGTCATGGCGTGATCGCCACGGCTGCTTCCCGATTTCTTATTTGTCCCCTTATCGTTTCTATCACTCTTATCGTTTCTAGAAACGGAGGAATCCTTGCCGCCTATCACCGTGATATTGATGCGGCTGCCTATCTTGCGGAACTGCACGGTCTGGCGGCGGAGCTTATGGCTCTTCAGTTCGATGATGGTTTCCGGGTTGATGCGTGCACCATTCACCATGATGGAGAAATCGCAGTAGGTCTCACCCTCCTTGGTACCCACGATGGCGATGGTTTGTCCGGCATCCACATGCTGTCCCACCTTCATCAGGTTCTCGGCATTGTTGGCATAAACGGTTTCCAAACCATTGTCGTGTCGGATGACGATGACATTACCCATCGACTCGGTTTTGCGCGAGAGTCGCACATAACCATCAAACATCGCCTTGACGGCGTCGCCCTTCGAGGTTTCGATGCGCATCACGCTATGGCCATTGGTAAGGCTAGCCTTGCCCACAGGAAGCGGGAAGGAATATTCCTTGGCACGGAATATCTCAAAGTCAACATTGAAGGCTTGACTCTGGGCAAAGAGGCCTGGCGTTGCGATGCTCACCTGCTGTTGCTCGGCGGCAGTAAACTCATTTTTGGCGGGCATGAAACTGCTCAGGGATAGCATCAGCATGCCCGAAACGGCTACAAGCCCCAATCTCTGTCTTAATCTACTCATTATCTCTATCGTTCTAAATCTCTAAATTAACTATAAACTATAAATTATTAACTATTAACTATTAACTATAAAAAACATCCACTTCTCCCTCTTCATTCATAGAAAAGACAGAAATGGATGTTATCATGAAAAATCTTATTTATTTCTCCAGGAGGATGGCAGTATAGATTCTGCCGCTCTCTGTGCCCAGTTTGCGAGCAGAGAAATACTCGTCGCTATGCTGGAAGGTACAGATGCCGCAATCCTGGATATTCTCTTCGGCTACGCCGCAATGCAGAAGAATCTGCTTGTTGCAGAGCGGAAGATTGAGGTGCCACTTCAGCGGCTGAACGATGTTGCCCTCGGCAGCCAGACGTTCACGTTCAGCTGGGTCGGCAGAGAAGGCAGCGTTAGGACGCTGCTCGGCAATCTCCTCCATCGGGAAGGCAGCCTGCTCGAAAGCCTCATACACCTCATCGCCCACCTCGAAACTGTCGATCGAGATGCCCGGACCTATCACAGCCTTCAACTTCTTAGGGTTTGTATGATAGGTGAACGCCATCTCCTGGATGGTTTTGTGAACGATGCGTGCCAGGGTGCCACGCCATCCGGCATGGATGGCTGCCACGGCATGATGCTCCTCATCATAAAGAAGCACCGGGATGCAATCGGCAGTGGAAACGCCTATGCACACACCTGCCTGATTCGTCATCACGGCATCAACTCCCTCGAGAATCATCTTGCGGATATTCTCGGGCATGCTGAAATATTCTCCGGCTATCTGGCGCACCTCTACCCCATGCACCTGATGGGGCATGATGATGTGACCAGGCTCTACGCCCAGTTCAGCAGCTAGGCGCCTGCGGTTTTCAGCCACATGCTCGGCATTGTCGCCGCAATACTCATTGATATTGAATTCGCTGTAGTTGCCCTGGCTCACTCCGCCCTTGCGGATGGTGGAGAAAGCCTTGACACCTGAAGCTATGCTATATACTTTGAACATTGAACTTTGAACTTTATGATTACTCATATTCGAAATCATCGAGGTCATCTACGTCCTCAATTTCATCCTCATCGATGTATTCCACGATGTCCTCACCCTCATCGGCAAGTTCCTGCTGGAAGCGTGACATATCCTTGTCACGATGCACGAGGGTATCCTCGGCAGTAATTTCCTGCAGCTTGTTGCTCTCGGAATTCAGCTCCTTCCAGAGCACATCCTTGAGTTCCTGGATTCCCTGTCCGGTGACGGAAGAGATGAAGACCACCGGCAGATCGGTAGGCAGCGTTTCGCGGAGCATCTCGATAAGCTCATCATCGAGAAGGTCGCACTTGGTGATGGCGAGCACACGGTGCTTGTCGAGCATCTCTGGGTTGAAGTTCTTCAGCTCGCCCAGCAGCACCTCGTATTCCTTCTTGATATCGTCGGTATCGCCGGGAACCATGAAGAGGAGCAGCGAGTTGCGCTCTATGTGGCGCAGGAATCGCAAACCTAATCCCTTTCCTTCGCTCGCACCCTCGATGATGCCAGGAATATCAGCCATGACAAAGCTCTGGTGGTCGCGGTAGTCCACGATGCCCAGCGATGGCTCGAGCGTAGTAAATGGATAGTTGGCAATCTTTGGGCGCGCACTGGATACGGCGCTGAGCAGGGTTGACTTTCCGGCGTTAGGGAAACCCACGAGACCCACATCGGCAAGGAGCTTCAGCTCCATGATGATGGTCATCTCCTGCATAGGCTCACCTGGCTGCGCATAGCGTGGAGCCTGGTTGGTTGAGGTACGGAACTGGAAGTTGCCCAATCCGCCGCGGCCGCCCTTGAGGAGCAGCACCTCCTGTCCGTCGTAAGCCACATCGCAAACGAACTTTCCGGTTTCGGCATTATAAACCACGGTACCGCAAGGCACATCGATATAGATGTCCTTACCGTCGGTGCCATGACACTTGTCACGTCCTCCATTGCCACCATGCTCGGCGAAGAAGTGGCGCTGATACTTCAGATGCAGCAGGGTCCAGTAGTTGTGGTTGCCGCGAAGATAGATGCTTCCTCCACGTCCGCCATCGCCACCGTCAGGACCGCCATTAGGTTGGTACTTCACGTGGCGCAGGTGCATGGAGCCTTTACCACCCTTACCAGAGCGGCAGTTGATCTTTACATAATCTACGAAATTGGATTCAGCCATTTATATTTTCTTTTTATATTTAACGAATAAATCTTCCCCACTCAGTTGTGGGGAAGATTTTTTATCTTGATTACAAGTTGTCGATAACATTGCAAATGCGTGCGAAGATCTCATCCACTGTACCGAGACCCTCGATGTGGTGGTGGATACCTTCCTTCTCATACCAGTCGATGAGAGGTGCAGTCTGAGTGTGATATACGTTGAGACGCTTTTTGATAGTCTCCTCGTTATCGTCAGAACGGCCGCTCAACTTACCGCGGTTGAGCAAACGAGCCATCAGCTCATCCTCAGGAACAGCGAGCTCAATCATGGCAGCAATCTTGTGGCCACGCTCTGAGAGCATCTTCTTCAAAGCCTCAGCCTGTGGTGTGGTACGTGGGAAACCATCGAAGATGACACCTGCGTGATCCTTACCGAAACTGTCGTATACGCTAGCGAGGATGTCGATCATCAACTCGTCAGGAATCAACTGACCATTGTCGATATAACCCTTAGCAGTCTTACCAAGCTCAGTACCGTTCTTGATTTCGTTACGAAGTACGTCACCTGTTGAAATGTGACCGAGACCATACTTCTCGATCATCTTGTCGCTCTGTGTGCCCTTACCTGCACCAGGAGCGCCGAAAATTACAATATTCTTCATTTTTACCTTAAATATATATAAATTGTTTTATGTTGTGTCAGAAACTTAGTTTATGCTGTTAAACCATTGCTTTCCCTTTGGAGTCATAACAAATAACAAGAATACTATAGCAGGGATTCCTACCATAGCCAAAATAATGTATGTACCCAAAAATGGAATATCTAAAAGGCAATTAAATGCCATCAAACTCAAATTTGCCATTATTTCTTCTTTTTATCGTTATCTTTTTTATTCTTCCTAATATAAATACCTGCTATAAACAATATGATTGCTATTAATCCGCTGACAACATACAACATCCAACGAACATCATTGAGATCCTGCATCATCGAAGTAACAAATACAGCAGTCAAGAAGTACTTGGAGACATCCAAGCAATAATCACTAATTTTCTCCCACATGCTTCACCCCCTATTCTTCTACAATGGTGTAGATATTGCGGAGGTTTCTGCCTTCTTGGTCGTAATCCAATCCATATCCCACGATGAAATCGTTAGGGATTTCCATAACAGCATAGTTGATATCAAGGTCAACCTTCAAGTTGCCTGGCTTCACGAGGAGGGAACAAACCTCAACGCTGGCTGGGTTCATCTTCTTCAGGTCTTCAATCATGTGGGCCATGGTGAAACCGGAATCTACGATGTCCTCAACAATAACCACGTGGCGGCCTGCCAAATCCTGGTTCAAACCCATCAGGGTCTTCATGCTGCCCGTAGAGGAAGTGCCCTCGTAAGAAGCATACTTCACGAATGAAATCTCGCTTGGCACGGTGATCATTCGCATCAAGTCGGCTGCGAAGATAAATGCGCCGTTCAATACTGCCAAGAACACGGGGGTCTTGCCTTCATAGTCCTTGTTCAGACGGTCTGCTACGACCTGAACCTTCTTGAGTATTTCGGCCTCTGGAATGGAGGTTTTGAAGGTCTTATCCTTAATTTTTACTATGCTCATAGTCATATTATATAATATTTTCTGCAAAATTACGAAAAAATCGTGAAACTTCATGCTTTCATCGACTTTTTTTAGTACTTTTGCATGAAAATAATCAGATAATCGGACAAAGACATGAAGATTTTCACTAGTACTCAGATACATGAGTTGGATAAATACACCATTGAGCATGAACCAATCACTTCGCTCAACCTCATGGAACGTGCCGCTAAGGCGCTGACGCGTGCCATCGAGGCGGAATGGTCTAACCGTACTCCGGTGGTCGTTTTCGCAGGACCAGGCAACAACGGAGGCGATGCGCTTGCCGTGGCAAGAATGTTGGGAGAAGATGGTTATCAGGTTAACGTTTTCTTGTTTAACATCCACAACAAGCTCTCTGCCGACTGTGCCAGCAACAAGAAGCGACTCATCGAGAGCAAACGCGCCAAGCAGTTTACTGAGGTCACCGTCAACTTCGACCCTCCGCAGCTGGAAGCCGGCATGCTCGTAGTAGACGGACTCTTTGGCAGCGGCTTGAACAAACCGCTGGCAGGCGGTTTTGCATCCCTGGTAAAATACATCAACCAGAGTGCCGCCAAAGTGGTGAGCATCGACCTGCCATCGGGTCTGATGGCGGAAGACAACTCCTACAACATCGCAGCCAACATCATCCGTGCCGACCTGACGCTGACCCTGCAGCAGAAGAAGCTGGCGATGATGCTGGCAGACAACCAGATATACCTGGGAAGACTGAAGGTATTGGATATCCGACTCTCACCAGAATTCATCCAGAAGACGGAAAGCAAATTCAGCATTCTCGAAGAGAACGACATCCGCCTGCTGATGAAGCCCCGTGGCGACTTTGCCCACAAGGGAACCATGGGCACGGCTTTGATTATAGCCGGAAGCTACGGCATGAGCGGTGCGTCCGTGCTGGCTACCAAGGCGTGTCTGAGAGCGGGAACCGGAAAGGTGATTACCCATACGCCGAAGCGCAACTACGAGATTATGCAGATTAGCGTGCCAGAAGCGGTGCTCCAGATGGATTCTGAGGAAACCATCTTCAGCGAACCGGTGGACACCGACTACTATAGCGCCATGGGCATAGGTCCGGGTCTGGGCACCAACGAATCCACCGCCATCGCCCTGATAGCCCAGCTGAGAAGATCCACCTGTCCTACGGTGGTAGATGCCGATGCGCTGAACATCCTGGCGAGTCATCGTGCCTGGATGCAGCAGTTGCCTAAGGACATCATCTTCACTCCTCATCCAAGAGAACTTGACAGACTGGCTGGCAATACCAGCAGCAACTGCATGGAGCGCCTTGACAAGGCCATAGAACTGGCAGAGCGCCTGCAAGGCTACATTATATTAAAGGGTCATTACTCAGCCCTCTGCCATCCTAACGGAAAGGTGGAGTTCTGCTCCACCGGCAACAGCGGCATGGCCACAGCCGGCAGCGGCGATGTATTGACGGGTATCATCACCTCGCTTCTATCTCGTGGCTATAACCAGGCAGACGCCTGCCGAATAGGCATGCACCTGCATGGATTGGCAGGCGACCTAGCCATCAAGGATATCGGCAAAGAGAGCCTCATCGCCAGCGATCTGATACAGTATCTCCCTAAAGCATTCCTGAGAATGGAAGACTGATATTTAGTTTATAGTTGATAGTTTATAGCCAGACTGGGAAACGCATAATTATGCAAGTTTTCAACATTCTGCTATAAACTATAAACTTTTAACTATAAACTAGTATTAAGTTTTTTCTTTCTGATTTCCGCAAATCGCAATTCCAGGGTGCGCTTTAAATCATCCTTACGATCCATATTCAGTTTCTTTCGGATATGACTGCGCTGGCTTGTGATGTTGGATTCGGTCTTATCAAGCAGGATGCAGATTTCCTTCAAGCTCTTATCCTGCAACACCAGCTTGCAGATCTGTATTTCACTATTGGTCAAATCAGCACACAGTTCATCCCACATCAGATTATTCAGTTCCTCCCTTTTCAGATGTTCCGAAGCATTATTGATAATGTTCTGGCGCAATTCCGGATCCAGCCTTTCCATCAGATTTCCGGCATTATCATTATCCTTTTCCTTCAATTTGGCAAGCATATCCAGTGCCTTTCTCTCTACGTGGGTAACCTTCTGAGGCTGGCGAAGCCCCTTCAGAACATAGTTCGTATTATAGATATACACATAGATGATCATCATAAAACCCACGAAGAATGCCTTCATCCCGAAGAAGGATGAAACTGCAGGATGCTCTATGAAATAGAAGACAACCATCGGAACCAAGCCGGCAATAAGAGCCAATGCGGTCTTATACATCAGTTGCGTCAACGCCATCAACACCAGCAGGAACACCAGAAACACATTGCTGATGCTACTCAACTCGTCGGGCAACGCGCCAAACACAGAGGAAAGTATACAGTTGGCAGTCAATTTGGCAAAAGCCAATATATATAAAAAGGTGAGACCCTTGGTAAAAGTAAGTTTCTTGGTCCAGATTGCCAGCTGCAGACTGGCAAACAAAACGGCATTCACCACATCAGCCACCACCCCATGAGGTTCTCCTAATCGGAGGATAAGGATAAAATGGTACAAAATAATAAGTACCTCGGAAACCGAGAAAAGTAGATAGCCTATCACTCTTCTGCGGTCTACGATACCACAATACTTGGGGCAAAAGTAATGCTCCAAGCCTAAAATTGCCTTCATTAAATTAAGTTTTGGTTCCATTGTTTACTTATAAATTCTATCTTTTAGCTTATATTTTCATATCAACAGCTGGCTTTTCAACAGCAAAATGCTGGAATTTCCATCTAACTGATAACGGCTGCAAATTTACAAAAATAATTAGAAATAGTGATGAGAAGATGATGAAAAAAATGCCGGAATTAACAACTTTAAGTAGTTTTCAGTGTTGTTTTTAATTAAAAAAGGCACTTTTAAGTATTTTTCAGTGCTAAAAAACTTGCATGGTATTGCTTTTCTTTATAATTTTGCAGCCGAAAAAAGATGATGCGCTGAGCCAGGAACTCAGCTGCAAGGTTTTTAATACGAGAATGTAAGATTCCTAACTGAAAAGTAAATTGAAAGTAAAGACAAAGTAGATTAACAGGAAGGGAATGGATATTAGATTTCTTATGTATTAGTTGTAAACCGGTAGATAAAAAGATATTGTATTAAGTATATAAAGTATAAGAAAAAGATGATGAAAAGGATTAAAATGGCACTGATGATCGGATTGTGCTTCTTAGCACTCGATGCATCAGCCCAAAAGGTTGCGGTGAAAACCAACCTTCTTTATGATGCGACCAGCACCATAAACTTGGGAGTAGAGTTCGCACTCACCCCCAAGTGGACCTTGGATGTAGCAGGCAACTACAATCCTTGGACATTTTCTAATAACAGGAAATGGAAACATTGGCTTGTGCAGCCAGAAGCAAGATACTGGTTCTGCAACAAGATGATGGGACATTTTGTAGGATTCCATGCTATTGCAGGATCCTACAACATCGGTAACGTGAATGCTGATTTCAAGTTATTAGGAACAGACTTTTCCAAACTGAAAGATTATCGCTACGAAGGATGGTTCGTTGGAGCAGGAGTGGCATACGGATATGCCTGGACCCTTTCCAAGCACTGGAACTTCGAGGCTGAACTGGGACTGGGTTACACCTACAGCCGTTCAGACAAGTTTGAATGTGCGGAATGCGGCGAAAAACTGGAAGACGACAAGAGTCACCACTATGTGGGACCCACCAAGGCGGCACTCAACCTCGTCTATGTGTTCTAATCGCCCCCATACGGACATACCTATTTAAATTGTATATTTATACATCATTATTCATTTGATTATTCACTTGGAAAGGAAACAATTCATGAATACAAAATATAACTTCTATAGTACCCTGGGCGCTGCCCTCCTGCTGTTATCGCTCACAGCCTCAGCAGAAAGCAAGCCTATAGCCTCAGCAGAGAAAAAAGAAAAGAAAGAGACAGCCGGAAAGCTGAAGATTTCGAAGAAAGAAGTGAAGAGAGATGGAGACGACGTGAACGTGAAGATGGACTTCAAGCTCGACGACATCATCCTGGGCAGCAACCGTGGACTCATCTATACCCCCATGATTGTGAACGATGAGGACACCCTGAAACTGCCAGCTGTTGAGGTGATGGGACGCAAGAGATACATCTATTATCAGCGCAACAATGCCACTGCCTCCAAGAACCCGCTCATCGTGGAGCAGCGACAGAACAAGAAAAAACAGACCCTACATTATATATATACCACTCCGTTTCAGGATTGGATGAGCAACTCGCAACTGGTTATCGGCAACGATACCTGCGGATGCAACCAGGTAATCCTGGCAGAAGGACTGCTTCCGGCTGGCGATATCCTCAACACGCCTCAGAAACTCTTCTACGCTTACCAGCAGCCTAAGGCGGAAGCCGTGAAGATAAGACAGGAAAACGGTTCGGCACGACTCAACTTTAGGGTGAACAAGTGGGACATCGTGGTAAACCTGGGCAACAACGCCAAGGAACTGGCTAAGATGATTGAAACCCTGGAGCTGGTGAAGAACGATTCGGATGTTACCATCACCCAGATTACCCTGCACGGTTATGCTTCTCCTGATGGTGGATATGCCAACAACGACAAGCTTTCACGCAACAGAACGCAGGCGCTGAAAGATTATCTCACGTCGGTTTATCCTATCGACCAGAAGCTGATCAAGGTAGCAGCTACCGCAGAGGACTGGGAAGGAACGGCAGAATACATCGCCCACAACGATATTCCTCAAAAGGACATCGCCCTCAGCATCATCAACAGCAGTTTGCAGCCTGATGCAAAGGAGAAGGCTTTGAAGAGAAAGGCTCCGGAGGCTCACCGCTTCCTGTTGCAGAACGTTTGGCCAGGCTTGCGCCGCACCGACTACACCATAGAATATGACGTGAAGGCATTCAACCTGGAAGAGGCAAAGAAGGTTATCAAGACCCGTCCGCAGAAGCTTTCACTACAGGAGATGTACATGGTAGCCAACAGTTTGCCTAAGGGCAGCGATGAATACAACAATGTATTCGAGACTGCCGTAAAGCTGTTCCCAGAAGACAAGCTTGCCAACCTCAACGCTGCCTACATCGCCATTGAGCGTGGTGACAAGGTGAGTGCAGAGAAATATCTGAAGAAGGTGGGCGATACCCCAGAAGCCAACAACGCCCGCGGTTGCCTCGCAGTCCAGAAAGAGGATTACCAGGCTGCCAAGGAATATTTCGAGAAGGCTGTAAAGGGTGGCTTGAAGAAAGCCCAGGAAAACCTGGACAAGGTAAACAAGGTTCTGGAATAGAAGGAACGAAATAAAGAAAAGAATAAGTAAAGAAAGTATTAATAAATATAGTTTTAACTAAAGTAATAAGTAACAAGATTATGAAAAAAATGAATTTGCTCGTAATGAGCTTGGTTTCAGCCGCAGCTTTGTCTTTTACTAGCTGCAGCAGTAATGATGATTTGGCTGGTGACAACGCAGGTCAGGAGAAGGTAGATGGTTTCTACATGACTTTGAACGTACAGACACCAAAGGCAGATGGTACCAGAACAGTATTGCCAAAAGATAGTACAATTGCTGCATCTGCAGCAGAGTCTGATGTTACAAGCGGTACCATTTACTTGGTAGATGCTAATGGCAACATTGTTTTCAAAAAGCCAATCACAGAATCAGACTGGAAAGCAGGTAAGCCAACTCAGGGTAATGACGGTTCTACACAGCTTAAGATTGCTGTTGAGGATGTTGTTGCAGGTGCTACCTATAAGGTATATTTCTTGGCTAACGCAGAAGATGCCAAGCCATGGGAGAATATCTTCTCTTCAGATACAAAATTTGCTAACCCATACGTTGAGAATAGCAAATTTGCCATGTTCAACCAGAACGATAAGTCTATTGATGGCAACCTCTATACTGTTGTATTTTCAGATGACAACAAGAAGGCTACCAGTGCTGCAAAAATTAAGTACAATGGCGTAGAAAGCGCTATCAAGATTGAGCGTTTGACAGCTCGTATCGATGAGCCAACTTCTAATGCAACAAAAATCAAGGCATACACAAAGTCTGATGCTACAGATGCAGAGAAGAAGGCTATGGAAGATGCTGTAAAGAAAGTTAAGTCTGTAACAATGACAGGCTACGCTATCTCTAACTTGGCAAACAAGAGCTATATCATGCAGAACTGGACTGGCGAGACTTTGAACATTCCTTCAGGCATCACATATTATCAGCCAACAAAGGATTTCGGTACAACAACTTTGCTTCAGAACGGAGACTTCTTCACAAAAGCAACAGCTCCTAATGCACATGTGGATTATGTATTTGAGAACAACTCATCTACTGCAGCAACAGCAATGTACTTCGAGTATACTGTAACTCTCGAGGATATGACTGACGCAGACTTCCCAGAAGATGGTACATTCTACCGTTACAACAACGTTATCTACAAGAGTTTCGAAGACATCTACAAAGCTTACAATGATGTAACGGGTCTCTTCGGTGGTAAGACAGCAAAGGAAATGAAGGATTTGTTGACAGCTGCCAAGAAAGACAAGGATGTTGAAAGCAAGTTGGATGAATTCCGTAAGACATATCAGATCGAGGTATTCAACTGCGGTAAGACCTACTACAAGCAGATTATCAAAGATAATAACATCGGCTATGATAACGCTATCCAGCGTAATAGCATCTATCGTCTCAAAGTTAACAATATCTTTAACGTAGGTGCACAGGTTCCTAACGGTACACCAGACAAGGAAGGTTTGTTCTATCTTGATGTTACTGTTTCTGTTAACCCTTGGGTTCTCAACAACCAGGATGTTGATTTGAAGTAATCCCATTCCGGATTCCAATACGATTTCATAACAACACAGAATTCCTGGAATCAGGAATTATCATATCGCTTGAAATAAAATAACTCCAATCTCTCGGAGGACTCAGTTTCTCCGAGAGATTACCTAAAAACAACATCACCCCACCCTATGCCGTCAACAAAATGACGGGATTCACACCGTGCTTACAGGAAGAAAGATTCTTCACCAGGCACCACTTCTAGCAGAAAATGATGATGCCAAGACCATCAGATGTCACCCAACATCACAAGTCTGGCACTCTATATATAAAAAGGTATAAGTATAAGTAAAAGAATAATATTAACAACAATAACAATATGGCACATTTCTTCACCCATAACTGTTGCAAAGCGGTCTGTATCTCAGCCATCGCACTCACCTCGCTTTCATCCTGCATGAAAGACGACCTGATGGGCTGTCCTACACCCAAAATATCGCTCGGTTTTGACTATACCTACAACGTGAAGGAAGCAGACGCTTTCTCGGCTGAGGTAAAAAACATCAACGTATATGTGTTCGACAAGAACGGAAAGTATTTCGATACCTACGTGGAGTCGGCTGATAAGTTTGAAAACGGGCATAGAATGGAAATCACCGACCTCAACGAAGGCAAGTACACCTTCGTCTGCCTGGCCCGTGACAAGCAGAACATCTCTGCCCGTGCTGACGGCGAGGATGACGAAATGGAATTCACCTTCACCCAGCTTACCCCAGGCGTATCAACCATCGACGACCTGCAGGAGGTGATGGGAAAGAACGAAGGCGAGAACTACGAGAACAACAGAAAGTTCTCTGCACTCTATACCGCACAGACATCCCTCAACTACGAAGGCAAGGACGTGGCATCAGAATTGAGTCTGATGAAATGCACCAAAACCTATCGCATCGTGATGCTGCCATACGAAAACGACCAGCCTGGTTTCACCCCCGACAACTTCGACGTAAGAATCAAGGGGTCTGCTGCCCTGCTCGACTATAAGGGCGACAAGGTGATGAACAAAGCCATCACCTACGTACCCTTCAGCGAGAAGATGGTGACCAACAAGAGCGGCGAAACCGAGGTGGAAGGCGAAAAGATAGACAAGGCACTGGTTTACGACCTGTCATCATCCCGAATGTTCGAGCGCAACGACGACCAGGTTTCCACCCGCAGCGGAAGCGAATATGACGACAAGCGCATCGTCATCACCGACAAGCACAACAACAAGGTCATCTTCGACCACTCCCTGCCATGGTTCCTCGCCCTCTGCGGCGAACGTGCCGAAAAGGATTGGGATTCGCAGGAATACCTCGACCGCCAAGACCACTATGTGCTCACCTTCTACGTGCCAAGCGACAACACCAGCGACCACTACAGCCTCAACGCCAAGATTAAGGTGAACGGCTGGGTGATGAACCTGCAGGACGCCGACCTGGGAGGTTCGGAAACGAAGTAGTACTACCCATACTACTCCACCAACGCAACAACAAGTATAAGTATAAGTAAAAGAAAGAAAAAGATGACTAGCTATAAAACTACTTTGACCAAGATGATGCGCCAGGCACTTACGGCACTAGCTGCCTTGCTCATGGTAGGCGCCATGGCATCTTGTTCAGAGAACCAAGATACAGAGACCGCTGAGAATCATGACGCATATATCAGCCTCAGCTTCTCTAGCAATTCGGCTAACAGCACCCGAGCTGGAGAAAGCCGTACGGAAGGTGTGCTCGCAGATAATGAGAGCAAAGCTGACCCCAACTCAGAGAGCGACATTCACAGCATCAAGGTGTGGGTGTTCCAATCTGGCACAAACGAAGATGCCAATCCTATCGCATATAAGGAAGAAGCATTGAAAGATATTAATAGCAGCTACAATCTGCAGCTACGTTTCTTAAGAAAGATAGCAGGTAAAGAGGTGGAAAATATCGACCTCTACATCCTCGCGAATTCCGAAAGTACCAATATAGAAAGCAAGTTGAACGGTAAGGATTTCAGCAACATCACCCGCAAGGAGTTGCAGAATATCTGCTTTGACTCTACTTTTGGCATTCAGGAAAATGGCAATCCACAGAACACAGAAGTTCCTGAAACAGGTCTCCCTATCTCTCGTGCCATCACCAACATTTCTGTAGAGAATCATGTTGGAACAACCGAAGCAGAGGCAAAGACCAAAGGCATCAAGATTCCTCTGGCTCGCGCTGTTTCCAAGCTCCACTTCTACTTTGCCAGAAAAACGGGCATAGAAAATGTAAAGGTTACCAGTATCGAGGTGGAAGGAAACACCATTCCTACAGCCAGCTACATCTTCCCTGATGAGACTGAATACAAAGAAAATGATGACAACCAGGTTGTTACCAGCAACAAATACAATGTAAACAGAGCCGGCTATGTATCAACTGTTTTGAAACTGAACGGTGTTGAGACTGATAACATCAAGGAAGTAGAAGATCCAGAGAAGTTCAAGAAGAACGAAACTCAAACTGCACAGGATTATCTGGATGCCTTTAAGAAAGCAGGAATTGCTTCCCACAACCTGTGCTATCTCCGTGAAACCACCAAGGCAATCAAAGGAAAGATTCATTATTCTTTAGGCACGGAAGAAAAAAGCGTTGACTTCAGTATCCCAACAGACGGTAAAGCCATCCGCAACCGCGAGCTGGTAGTTTACGGTTACTTCCTCAACGGACAGATGGGCATGCTCACCGTTACTCCAACCATTAAAGAATGGCAAGATGGTGGAACGTATGATTACATCGATGCATCAACAGAAGTGATATTTCCTGATGCCGACAAGACTGATTGGGGCTACAAGGTATATTATGGTCAGCCACAACGCGGTCCGAAGATTACACTGAAGGACATCGACACCAAAGGAGCACCATGGATTCTCCAGACAGACAACCCATTGTTCGGATTCGTAGAATGTAATGCGGATGGAAGTTACAAAGATGGACAGTCGGCCGACAGCTACAAGATAGAAAGCTACATCATCAACAAGGAAGGAGCAAAGAAAACCCTCTACTTCTATGTAGTGCCCAAGAACCGACTGGATATGGCTCAGCCACACAACGTAAGAGCACATGTGTTCCTGACCAAGAATCCAAACGAAAGGTTTGTTATCAATCCTGGTTTCAAACTGAAGGGATGTACCACCGGAGAAGATGCGGGCAAAGACATTCACTTCGAACAAGTATTATAAAGACATAAGAAAACAATATTCATCATGAAGAAGTTATATAAAGACATAAGATTCACGAAAGGCATCTTGACCCTGACGGCAGGTTTGCTCATAGCTGGATGTTCGGCTGAAGACGAGCTGGGAAACAACTCGTCTGCACAACAGCTGAACATGATTCCTATGGTCAACGACCTGCAGAAGTCAAGAGCAAATGATGAGGACGCTCTTCATGAGAAGACCTTGTCAAAGCTTGACTTCAAGATGTTCGAGCCGGAATTCGGCGAGTGCTGTGTCAATCACCAGAGTTCAAGTCCTGCAGAAAATCAGGCAGAAGTATTGGGCAAAGACAACTGGAAGGTGAATCTCAACCTACAGGAAGATCATTCCTACAACTACTATGCCGTAGCCAATGCCCAAGCCGATCTCAGCAAGAAGACTCTTGAAGAGTTGCAGGCAGCCACCCAGCAGGACAACGACATCTGGCTTCCCTATCCTCAGGCAAAAGACAAGAAGTTTCTGATGAGTGCCAAGGGGCAGTATATCATCAGCAAAGACCCTATACAGGATATTCCCGTAGAACTGGTGAGAGCGGCTGCCAAGATTAAGCTGAATCTCTCTTCATCAGTAAACGGCTACAATATCACAAACGTAAAGTGGAAGTTTCTCAACTACAACACCAATACTTCTGTATTTGCAGGCCAGACGGCTAAGCCAAAAATCGTGAGCAACAACGCAGATAACACGGTGGATAAAATAGAAGCCAACAAGTGTTCTGTAACTACATACAGTTATTCCACCACCTGGACCAGCCAGGAGGATGCTCCGAAAATTGCCGTAAAGGTTGTTTTCGAAAGCAAAGATAACAAGAATGATACAAGGGAAAAAGAGCTGACCATCCCCGTTCGTGACCCAAAGGGAGAAATGAAGCTGGAACGCAACTATATCTATACGGTAAATGCAGACATCAAGCGTCTCAAGGATAGTATAAACATTGATTACAATGAAGAATTGGGCTACCTGAAATGGGCCATCACCAAATGGACTACGGGAGAAGATACTAAAGTAGATGCTGATAAGGCAAGCTATCTGGTGGTATATCCTACGACGCTGGATATAAAGGGAGTAGAAACTGACAACCAGGCAGATAAAACCATCCAATGGTTTGCTTCAGAGACTTGCCAAATCAAGGATGCCAAAGCATACTATTACGACAGATATGGTAAAGAAAACGGATGTGACTGCGGACAAATCCTGGTAGGATCTGACGGTAGCTATACTGACAACAAGAGAGGCTGGATAGACCTTCATGCAGGACTACCTATAAACAACACTATCGTATATGGCTCGTTTAAGGTTTGTGTCCCTAATTCAGATAAGGAACAGGAAGTCTTTTTCAGAAAGTATCCTGCCATCTATTCGATGAATTTAAAAAGCAGCGGAACCACTGATGCTGAATGGCAATATGACAATCGTCTTTATACCGTACAATTTGCCAACAACAAGAAGGCAAATGACTATGTCGTAGCCAAGCCGGTGGTTAATGAAAATCATAAATCCACAGACAACACGGTTTCACCAGCGTTTATCATTGCTTCAACCCAAAAGAGTAATAGCAATCAGGTAAATAGTTATCAAGACGCTATAGATTACTGCAGTAAGTATAGCGAAAGTGCAACAACCCAGAACAACAAGACGCTTCAACTTAATGGTTGGCGACTTCCTACCAGAGAAGAAATGAAGAGAATATACGAGTTGGCTAAAGATGACAAGGCAGTGGGACAACAAGTGCTGAAGGGTGCGTACTATTGGACGTTAGACGGTAATAAGTCTGATTATAATAACTACAAGCAGCAAGATGGCACCTACGTGCGCTGTGTCCACGATTTGACTCTGGATGAAATTGAAGATATTGAGAATCAACAATAAAGAAGGTTAGTAACATGAAAGAAATAAAATTATATATCGGAATCATAGCAGTGCTGTTAACAACCATGTTGACAGCCTGTTCCGATTCTATGGTTGACAACGACCCTTCTACGATCAGTGAAACAGAAGAAGGTTACTATAAAGCCAGCTTCAGAATAGCCATTCCCAGTTTCGAAGAGAACGCTACCCGAAGCACCGTGTTCCTCAACGAAGGTATCCGAAACAAAGAAGCCATGAAGCTGTTCTGCTTCGACAACAAGGGACAGTTTGTGGGCTTAGGTAAAATACAGGATTTTACTGCGGTTCTTGGATTCAGAAGAGATAACGACGGAAACTATCATGAAGTTGACGAGAATGGCAATTACACTGGAAGCATCACCCATAACCCGGCAGAAGGAGTGAACGGCGGAGGCATCAATACCAACGGAAGCACAGAGCCAAAAGAATTTTCGGCAATGATTCCGAACAACACCTCACGTATCCATCTGGTGGCGAATACCGACAATGTTTACCAAACCATCAATGAAAGCGATCAGTGGAAATGGGCAGGCATGCATGAGAACCTGCTCATGACTACTTTCGAGACCTATCACACAGAAGAACAGTCTGTGATTACGCGCTATTGGGGATATATCTGCAAAGAGAACCCAGAAAAACTGAAAGAATATCTGAATCCCAAAACTACAAAGGAGGATTATATCATCCATCTCATCAGAGACAGGGCTAAGATTTCGGCAGAATGGAGCAAAGATGCCATTGAAAATGCTAAGAAAGAAAACAGGACACTGGAGAATGACTTCAAACTGACAGTGATAAACGGAGTGGCATACGGAACTCTGGCACCATTCGACAGAACGAACCTCAAATTCACCCCAACAACAGGCGGCTCCAAATGGGTATGGAACGTAGATTATGTAACTCCCCCCCTGGACGGAAGCAGACTGGCAGGTGATGCCACCCAGATGTTTAACCCTACGGGCGTATTCGAAGATGCCAACCTGCCATCAGCACCTTCAAAGGTTCTGTTGTTGCATAACGGAAAGTATTATCTGATATACTTGCAGGATAAAAACAACAAAACATACCAGATCAAACGAAACTATGAATATAAAATCATCATAGATAAGCTGGACGAAAGCTGGGGAACTGAAAACCATGAATATGCCTTGAAAAGTGCTCCTGTCAACAACCCTTGGATTACCATACAGCAAATCGTGCCTGGGGTTTCTAATGGCGATGACGAGCTGAAAATAGAAAAGGGAAACTATCAGTTTGTACATTCGGGCGAAGGCACACAGCAGACAATCAGCTTTACCTATAAAGGTAATGACGCTGCCAGCAAGGCATCTGATTTCAAGGCAATATGGACTGAAAACCTGGCATACGCAGAAGATGCCCAGCCTGTGGTTTCAAGCTATACATACGATAGCAATACCCAAACGGGTACTGGTACCATCACATACAACCTAGGAATCATAGATGATAACTGGCGAGAAGGAACCATCCACCTCTACGATACCAAAAAGCATGGATTGAGCATCAATATCCATCTCTACAGCATCAAAGAGGTGCAGTATCAGGTAAACGCTCCTGCCCAAATCGGAACAAATGCAAATGCTGAGGCGGAGTTTAAGTTTACCGTTCCCGCCAACTACCCGAAGGAGTTGCTTCCAGTAACCGTGAAGTTTGCATCGGGCGATGTAGTTCCAGAGGGCTGTGACATAGAGTACTGTTCTACAAGTGAGATTCACAAGACTTGGGACAGCTGGTATGTATTCAAGGCTGATAAAGCCGGCACAACATACACCGTGAAGCTGAAGAATGTCCGTCAGGCGAATGCCGGAACAAGCGGCAGCTATTACGTGAAGATGGACAATGCCAACCAAGGCAATGCACAGAATTATACTTTTACATACAAATAAATTAGATTGAAAAGTTCTCGTATAATATCATTAATAAGTAAGAAGTAGAAAGAATTATTATCATTTACTATTACAAATATCATGCGGAGACTTATTATAACTAGACTGGTCGTTGGAGCTGTAGTTGCCGAGGTGATCTCGCCTTCTATGGTTCCGCGACTTTTTTTATGCCAATCGCTTTGCCATCCCGAATATTATTTGTAATTTTGCACCCGATAGTACGCTGGCGTAAGATGCAGCCTGGCAATTTATCAAAAAATAAAAAGTAATCAGAAATCTGTAATCAATAATCAGTAATCAATAATCAGAAATCAATAATCAGAAATGAAAGCAAGACTCTTCTCTCTATTCATATTGCTGGCTTGTATGCTCATACAGGCACAGGAACAAGCACAGGCGCAGACAAAGGCACAGGCGCAGGCGCAGACACAAAGCCAGCCTCAGCAGTCGTTTCCCTATCCTGCCCTCCCCGATACACTCCGCAGCGTGGAGCAGCGTGCCGGCTATCTGAGCGAGCACTACTGGGACAACTACAACTTTGCCGATACCCTGATGCTGAAAAGCGAGGAGGTGACAGAGCAAGGCTTCGTCAACTTCATCGACATCCTGGGCAGATTCAATCCTGCCATCGCCCAAAAGGGCATCGCCGGCTTCACCCGAAAGGCTTTCACAAATGCTGTCGCCAAGGAAAGATTCGAGAGTCTGATAGAGCATTATTTCGAGAATCCCCAGTCGCCCCTGCGCAACGACAGAGTCTACCTGCTCTTCCTGGAAGAAATGAAGAATTCACCTTGTTTCGACGAGGCGGAAAAGGAACGTCTTGCCTTCAAAATCAAGACTACCAACAAGAACTTGCCTGGCGATATCGCCATCAACTTCAACTTCAAAGACGAAAACGGAAAGTCCCATCAGTTGAGCGATTACAGAGACCAGAAGGTAATCCTCTACTTCTACGACCCCGACTGCGAGAATTGTCACAAGGTTTCAGCATGGCTCAAGCAGCAAACCATCCCTGCCGACATCAAGGTGCTGAAAATCATCGCAGACAACCCTATCAGCCACATCTATAGTCTCAGGGCCATGCCTACGATATTCCTACTGGATAAAGGGAATCTGGTGGTTCTAAAGGACTGTACTGCCCAAGAACTGATAGCGTATGTTTCCTCCAAGCATTAGATCAAGCATCAAGCCAGACTTTAAATCAGGCGAAATCATTTTTTAAAATTTAAACTAGACTGTGTCGTTGGACGCTGTAAACCATCTATTATTATTTATCGATTAATCGCAACTATTACCATTTACACCATTTATCAATTACCATTTACTTTGCCTTTGAAGAATCGTATGTCATTTTGAATTCTTCGCGGACGTGATTGTTTCTCTTCACTACAACCACATAGTCACCATCCTTTATTTTTCCAACTGTAGCAACAAGTGTATAGTAACCATACTTGCCAGACTTACCATAGTTGCCTGTCTCAGAAACGATCAACTTATTGCCAACCAACTCTGTTGAAAACTTGATGTCAGTGTTCTCATCGAAAATCACATTCTTGTGAGTCAACTTCAGCTCTCCACCTGCAAGAACCTTGCAAACCAACTTCTCTGTCATCTCTGCGCTCTGCGTATCATCTCCGCTGATAGGAGTTCCAACCGACTTGCTGTAGCTGAGCAATGAGAACTCAGAAGAAGAAGCTGATGAAGCAGCTAAATTATCACTAAAATCATCTCCAGATGCACTGCAACTTGTCATTCCAACAGCCATCATCATTGTGGCTATCGCCATCATTAAAACCTTTTTCATAATTTATATCATTTACTAATTGTTAATATACCAATGAAGAATATCACATGCTTCCCTGCAAGGGGGATAGCAAAGACATTGGTTAAAACAAATACCAACCATTCAGTTGGTTCACCTTTCACAATTATACTAAATGATATGCAGGATATGTTTCCTTTACATATAATGTGATTTATATCATATCACAAGTGCAAATTTAAGAAAAAAAGAGAGAAACGCCAAACTTATTAAGTTAAATATTGTAAACTATTTCGTGTCAGCGCACACAATTTCATGCCGCAGAAATGTGTGCGACAACAAGAATAAGAGAAAGAGAGAATGAATGAAATACATACAGAAAGCGGGAACCCTTTCGGATTCCCGCTCATATCTTTTGTTGTAAAATCTCGAAGATTAGTCGAGGTTAGCCAACTTGTTGTCAGAATGAAGAACATCC
>OKRS01000780.1_pt1 | contig 23263 bp, 21 predicted proteins | sample 1601191 | NCBI WGS metagenome assembly OKRS01 (sample SAMEA3541509, study PRJEB24748) | human gut metagenome | biome: human gut; feature: human-associated habitat; material: faeces | place: China | collected 2012
ATAACATCTACATCAATGCCGTGCTCATGCATCCATTTTACCTGCGGATAAACCGGAGCCGCAGTTGAGGCTACACGCGGAGGCACCTTGGGATTACGCGCAATGCCGGGGCCCGCGCCGTCGCCAATGCCGCTGCCGTGTCCCGCACCGTGACCGCCACCGCTTCCACTGCCGCTGCCTGCACCAATACCGCTGCCGGTGCCTGTGCCATGGCCGGTTCCGTGCCCGCCGCCGCTGCCACTGCCGCTGCCTTTTTTTGCACCTGCAGGCACATGCTTCACTACATGCTTCACAACCTGCTTATGCTCTATCTTGCCGTCAGGCGAAGTAATCGTTTCTTCTTCCACGACTTCCTCCACCTGCTCCTCGCCATCGTCGGCAGCATCAGCGACAGCTTCATCGCCGCCACCGCCTCCTCCGCCACCAGCATCAAAGAACACAACGGTGTCAGCATCCGCAACCGGCGGCTGCATAGCAAAGACGCCGGAAAACGCCAGTGCGACGAACAATATAAAATGTATTATCAGTGAACCGCAAAAGCCAAAGCGCTGACGTGCCTTCGCCTGCAGCTTTTCTATCTGCTTCATCGTTACTTACCGCCATCCGTTGCCAGGCCGAAGCGTGATACGCCTGCGCCCTTCAGCTTATCTACCAGCTTAATCACCTCGCCGTACTCCAGCGCCTTTTCCGCACGGATGACAACAGCGAAGTTTTTGTTCTTCTTCTGCTCCAGCCCTGCCTGCAGCGCCAAGGCCTCCGCATCCGTTTTGGCATCACCCAGATAAATGCTGCCATCAGCCTTCATCGTCACGGCGAAGGTGGTCGTAGTATCCGTTGCCGCATTTTTAGCCTGCGGCAGCTTCACCGGAATCGTTTTCAGGTCAATCATATACATCGTGCTCAGCATAAAAAAGACCAGCAGGAAGAACATAATATCAATCATCGGGATAATCATCAGCGGCGGCGTTTTCCTGTTACGCACATCTCGCAGCTTCATGATCTTGCTCTCCTTGTTTCAGCCTCCAGCAGCGCGCTGAAGCACTGCTCCATATCCGTAATCATGTTGTCCATACGGTGAGCGAAATAGGAATGCGCGCACAGTGAAAGAATAGCCACGCACAAGCCCGTTGCCGTTGCAATCAGCGCTTCACCGATGCCGCCGGTAATCGCCATCGGCGCACCCGCTTCTACATTGAAAATGCTGAAGGCACCGATCATGCCCACGATAGTGCCCAGCAGTCCCAGAAGCGGGGACATCGTTACGATAATGCCCAGGTAATCCAGCTTATCGCGCAGCGTCGCCATAAAAATACCGGCACGGCTTTCGAGGAAGGCGCTCTTTTCGGCCTTACCGCCATCAATCGCCGCCACATCGGCAAGCATCTGCGCGCACTGACCGCTTCCCTTGTGCGCCAGCTCCGTCGCCACAGCAAAATCACCGCTGCGCACGGCGGCGCAATAGTGGGAGGCAAAGACAGCGCCGCTGTCCACGCTCTTATAATATATAAACCGCTCAATGGCGATTGCTATCACAGTTATAGAACAGGCGAGCAACGGCCACATAACCAGTCCGCCCTTATGAAAGTACATTATCAAATCTGTTATTGCCTGCATATTTTCCTCACAAATCTACAAATGCTGTCGTACTTTTACAGGAGGAGCATACTGCTCCCCAAAGTACAGAAAGGAGCAGTATGCTGTATATTATGGAATCAAAACTCTAAATCAATTAAAAGGTCATTTCAGCGCCTACACGCCAGGTGCGACCGTCGATGCTGTAGGTATGATAGGTATCATACAGGAAGGATTTATTAAAGATATTATCTACACCGGCATAAACGCGGTAATTTTTGTTGAACTGCTTGCTGACAGTCAGACCGGTGGTGCTGTAGGAATAATCCTGCTGATAGCCGTCAGTGTTGCTCTGATGATAGTTGAAGTAATATCTGTTATACAGATTTACGGTCAGCGGATTTTCCTTGGCATCGGTGTAGGTCAGCTGAATCAGGCCGTTGTGACGTGCTCTGTAGGCCAGGCGGTCACCGGTTTCCAGATCCTTGGCATCCAGATAGTTGTAAACGCCTCTTACGCTCCAGTGCTCATCGAAGTTGTAGCCGATTTCACTTTCCAAGCCTTTGATTTCTACCTCACCGCGGTTGATATATTCACTCCAGATAATATTCTGCGCCAACTTATCGGGATCATAGTCACCGCCATCAATCATATTTTTAATCTTGTTATGGTAATAGGTTACCTTGCCATTGACCTTACCATTTTCGGCCTCAAAGCCAAAGTCAAAGTTGGTGCTTTCCTCCGGCTGCAGGTCAGGATTACCGATTACATTTACCGGCATCGGTGCCATACCAACCTTTTCCATTTGAGCATACAATTCATACAGAGTCGGTGCACGGTAGCCCTTGCCCCAGTTAGCCTTCAAGCGAGCATTTTCGCTTAATTTATAGGTTGCGCCCAGCTTCGGAGAGGTGTGAGTGCCGAAGGAATCGTGGTGGTCAATGCGTACTGCGGGAATCAGCAGCAGCTTGTCGCCGATTTTCCATTCGTTCTGCAGATATACGGCAGCAGTTTCCGAGGATACCTCAGATGAGGTCTTGCTCTTGCCGTTGACGGTTACATCATGCAAATCACTGCCGCGACCCTTCAGATGCGTACCGTTCATGATATCCTTTTTGTATTCGGCACCGAAGGTCAGGGTATTGTTGTCATCCATTTTGTAGGAATCCTTGCCTTCGACAACGAGCTGCTTGTAATTATTTTGGTCAAAGTCAACAAACTTGTCGGCATTGGTATTCAGATTTTTATACCAGGAGGTATTGTCCTTGCGCAGCTCACTGAAATAGGTGCGGAAATTATAATCATGCTTACCGTCCTTGCCGTTATAGCCTAAGCTGTAATCGGAACGGGTATTATCATAGAAGTGAGAGGAAAGCATGGGATATTTTTCCGGCATGGCCATATCGCCGTATTTTTGCTGCATCTGCGCCAGCATCACGGGATACATCTGGTTATACATAGCCTCATAGGCTGCTGCATAAGCCGGCATATCGCTTGTCAGTCCCTGATCGGCAAGGGCTTTGGCAACTGTTCTTGCCGCTGCCTGCTTTGCTACAAAAACAGCCATGCTGCCTTTGTTGGTATAATCGGAGCCCATGCTGTTCCAAGAGAAGCTTTTGAGCTGCTCACGCATGAAGTTCATATCAAAATCAAGGCTATGGTTATCATCAAAAGCATAGCTCAGGCCGGTGTTCAAAAAGCGACGTGTGCCATACATGTTGGTGCTGCTGGCATCGGTTGAAGTAACTGCACCGGTCGTTGTATTTTTAGAGTAGTTTTTATAGACACCGCTATCAAGCTTGCGTACTTTTTCGATACCGCCGCCGATTTTCAGGCTCAGCTTGCCCTGCTTGCCGGAGGAATACATAAAGCTTGTTGCTTCATCCTTCGTGCCGGTGTGCATGTTGACGCTGATGCTGGGAGTAGTAGATTTTTTGGTGATGATATTTATTACGCCGCCGATAGCGTCAGAACCGTAGAGAGCGGAGCCGTTGCTGCGGATGATTTCGATACGCTCAACATCGGAAATGTTGATACGCTTCAGCTCGTAAGCATTTTGGGAGCTTTGCGTATTTTCTGCCGCCATGCGCTTGCCATCGACAAGAATCAGGGTGTGCATGGTGCTGTTGCCGCGCATCTGCACCTGATTACCGGTCATACCGTTATCCTGTACGTCAATATTATTTGCCAGGCGCAAGGCATCCTGTACGCTGTAGGCACCCAGTTCTTTAATCTTCTGCTCGGTAATAACCTCAACGCTTTGCGGAACCTCTTTTTTCTCCAGCTGTGTCTTGGTCGCAGTCACAACGTAATCCGCACCGCTGTATTCATCGTAATTATCTGCCTCTGCGGCAAAGGCCATATGGCCGACTGCACTGACAACGCAGGCAGTAAGTAATGCTATCTTCTTTTTGTTTAAATTTCTCATAATGCACCTCTTTTTTCTACTTGTTTTTTTATGGTATATTTTACACCCGCAAGGTCAGCGACCGCTAACCCACGGATAAAAAAATATCGGAAGAATTTATTTTCTGTCGAACCAAACGACAAAATCACCCGCAGGCTTTTCGCCCTTCTGTTTGCGCTCCAACGGTGTGATTACGGCAACCTTGAGCTCAGGGCGCAAAGCTTCCAGCTTTTGTGCTGTTCCCAGATGAGCATCGGAATGGAAGCAGCCGTTGATATGCAAAATCTGCATATTCTGATGTGCGTCGGCAAACGCAGCAATGCTCTCGGCCATTTTATCATCCTTCAGGCATTGTGCCGCATAAACTGCTGCTAAACGCGCTGGCGGCATTTTCATCGGCGCTTCCGGGGAATTCATCTGCGCATAGAATTTATCCTTATACGCGCCCTCGGGAGCATAGGTATGCTTAGGCAGCCATTGCAGATACTGCTCGGCTATCCCCTCTGTTGAAGCGTTGTTTTTCGCTACGTGCGCCGCCAAAAATCGCGGTACGTTAGCAGCAACAACGGGCATTTTCTTTTCTTTGGCAAAATTTACCAGCGGAGCATAATCCGTGCGGTAGTTAGGCCAGGGGCGGGCGGTGGCCAGGAAATCCTCCTCGCTCAAAGCGCCTGCCAGAAATTTATCCAGCTTATCCTGATTATCTGCCTCAAACATTTCCATGGATAAGGCCAGTTTCTCGCCTTTTGCCTTATACATTGCCTCCAAAAGCTCTAATTCAGATTGGTGGATTTCTCCCTGATCGTGAAATTCACCAAAGAAAACTATGTCATATTTTTGCAGCCTTTGCGCCAGCTGCGCTGCTGTTAAATTTTTACCGCTCTGCGCATCGCCGAACTGCGCCGCACCTGCGGCACCTGCGCCCAGACACAGTATCGCCATGCTGAGAGCGATTGTTTTGATATATTTATTCATCTTAATCATGCTCCTCTACACTATACGGAAAGCACACGGGATATTTCGTCCCGTTGGCCTCGACACGCATAATCACAGCCTTCACATCGTAAAGCTCTTCAATCACAGATTGCGTGAACACCTCGTCCGTAGCTCCGTCTGCCATAATCGTGCCCTTTTTCAGCGCAATCAGACGCTCACTGTAGCGCGCCGCATGGTTCAAATCGTGCAGCACCATGATAACCGTCAGCCCCATTTCGTTATGCAATCGCACCACAAGCTCCATCAGCTCCAGCTGATGATGCACGTCCAGATAAGTAGTAGGCTCATCGAGCAGCAGAATCTTCGGCTTCTGCGCCAGCGCCATGGCCAGCCACGCGCGTTGACGTTCACCCCCGCTCAGTGTATGCACCAGGCGCGTACGCAGCGGTCCCAGCTCAGTAAACTCCAGTGCTTCTTCAATCGCCAGGCGGTCCTCCTGATTGAGTCCGTCAAAGAACCTGCGATACGGCATGCGTCCGTAGCACACCAGCTCCTCCACCGTCGTGCCGCCGGGAGCGTTCGCGCTCTGCGCCATCACCGCCAGCGTGCGGCCACCTCTTCCGTGGACATTTTGTTAATGTCCTTGCTGTCGAGATAAACTGTGCCTGTCGCAGGCTCCAGCAGGCGGCAGAGCGCCTTCAACAGCGTTGATTTGCCGCTGCCGTTCGGCCCGATAATCGTCACAATCTCCGGCTTGGCTATATCCAGCGTCAGGTCCCTGATTATCGTGTGCTCGCCGTAGCGCAAAGTAATTTTTTGTGTATGTAATGTCGGGATATTCATAGCTTAACGCATCCTCCGTTTCAGCAGATACAAGAAGAACGGACCGCCGATGAAGGACATGAAGATGCCCACGGGGATTTCCAGCGGACTGAAAAGCGTTCTTGCCGCTGTATCAGCCAGTGTTACCACCGCACCGCCGGCAATCGCCGCACAGGGCAGCAGGTATTCGTGGTCGCTGCCGATTAGCAGGCGCATGATGTGCGGCACGATGAGGCCCACAAAGCCCAGCATGCCTGCTACGCTTACGGAAACCGCCGCCAGCAGCGCGGAAAGAAAGATTAAAATCGTGCGCATACGCATCACGCGTACGCCCAAACTCTTGGCCAGCTCATCACCCAACTGCAACGCATTTAGGGAACGCGCACACAAAATCGTACCGATAATACCAATCGCGCTATAAGGCAAAAGCATTTCCACATGCCCCCAGCTGCGCCCCTGAAAACCGCCGGCCATCCACATCACAGTTCCCTGGATTCTGTCGCTGTAAAATACGTTCAGCGCCGCCATACCGCCGCCGAAGAAGGTGGCAACCGCCACGCCCGCCAAAATCATGCGCAGCGGGTTAATGCCCTTTTCCCACGCCAGGAAAAAGACGATGCCTGTGGACAGCACTGCACCTACAAAGCCTGCCAGCGGCACCATAGCGGATTGTTCCGGGAAAAGCAGCATTATCACCATCGCAAACAGGCCCGCACCGGCACTCACGCCGATGATACCGGGGTCTGCCAGCGGATTGTGCAGCACGCCCTGCAGGTTGCAGCCTGCCAAAGCCAGGTTAGCACCCACCAGCACTGTCACAATCGTGCGGGGCAGGCGGATGAGGTTCACAATGCGGTCGGTGTCCGCATCTGCCTCGCCTGTCAGCGCCGCCCATGTTTCGCTCACCGTAAGGCTCACCGTACCGCTGCCGATGCTCACGAAGATGCCTGCAACGAGCAGGATACACAGGCCGAAGAACACTGCTATGCGCAATTTTTCTTTTGTCTTTGCATCATTACTCATTATTTACCTTCTCCATACATATATTCCTTCATAATCTTCATCGCGTCGATGGTATGCATGCCGGGGTTAACGGTAAACAGGCTCGGCGGCAGCTGGTAGACACGGTTATTCTTCACGGCGTTCACGTCATGCCAGATGGCGTTGTCACGCATATTGGCGCGCAGCTTCTCCAGAATTTCCTTGCTGCCGCCCATGGTAATCAGCATCACAACGTCTGGGTTTTCCTTGGCTACGAATTCCATGCTCAGCGGAATGAAGCTGCTGTCCTTCACGTTTTCGGCCTTGTCTGCAATGTTTACGGCGCCCAAACGCTCTGCCAGGTCACCGCCGAAGCTCTTTTTGGTGGACATGTTGAAGCTGTCCGGCGAGCCGAAGATGATCAGCACCTTCGGTCCCCTGCCCTTCTGCACGTCCTGCGTCAGCGCGGCATATTCCTTTTCTATCTGCGCACGCTTGGCGGCAGCTTCCTTTTCTCTGCCGGCAAAGCGGCCGAAGTCGTCTATGCTTTTCAGCACGTCCTCATAGGAGTTTATCATGTTCAGGTAAAGCGGCACGCCGGCCATTTTCAAGGGCTTGCGCAGCATTACGTGGAAGGGTACGTTCGTGCCTACAACCAGGTCAGGCTTCAGGCTCATGATTTTTTCCAGATTCGGCGCGTGAATCATGCCTACTTCGGGGATGTCCTTAATGCTTTCCTTGATGTCGTCGGGATATGAAGTGCTGGTAGGTCTGCCGACGGCCTTGCCGCCGATGGAGGCGAAGATTTCCAGATTGGAGGCATTGAGAAAGACGATTCTTTTGGGCTCCGCGGGAATGTGTACCTTGGCGCCGGTGCTGTCGGTTACGCTGACGGCGGCGTTGGCTGCGAGCTTGTGCTGGCCTCTTGCCAGCAGGAAGTAGCCTGCCAGGGCTATGATTACGACAAATACGAGTAAGATATATTTTTTCATACGCAACTCCCTTTACAATATTAGCTAGCGCTATCTTTTAAATTAAATTAGCCTAGTCTAACTTTACTATGACATTATCTTATAAGATGTGGATTTTGTCAAGATAAAATTAGCGTAGGCTAATTGGGTGAATCAGTTTTCAGTATGAAATTCCAGTGAGATGTCCATTTTCAGCACTTCTTTTGCCTGCATGTCGCTATGCAAGCGCAGCTCCTTAACCTTACAGCCATCGCGTTCTACCTGCCGCAGCCAACGCAGCAGAGAATAAAAATTGCCGACAGCACTTATTTTCACTATCTGCAGCTGCAGACCATGTTGCAAAGGCATAGGCTTGCCCTCCAGCTGCATGCTACTCAGTTGAATGCTTTGCGCTTGTGCCTGCTTTTGCAGGCGCTGCAGGATGTTGTTTAAGTTCAGATTATGCTCTACCTGCTGCTCTAATTTCTTTTGCTTATCCAATAGCTTGATTTTATATGTCTTATAATCACTGTGTTCATCAGCAAAACGAATCTGCTGTGTCAGTTGCCCCTGCAGCTTCTGTGTCTGTTCTACCGCCAGTTGTCGTTCATTCCAAAGCTCTAATGCCTTTACTCCAAAGCCTGTAGACAACACCAACGCTATGCAGGCAAGCAGATTAATTGTTTTTTCTCCTGCTTTCATTGCTTGCCCTCCTTCATCTGCAGCTGCAGTTTATAAACAAGAACGTTACCCTGATGCTGCGATTGCAGAAGCTCTACTCTGCTGTAATTTCCACATTTTTGCAGTTGCTCCACAAAACTTTCCAAGGCCAAATTATCCACCGCCTGTCCTTGCAGCACTAAAGGTTTTTTACTGCTGTTGTATTCCAGCAGTGTCAGCCAACAGCCGGGCATCATCTGGCGGCAGATGCGTTCCAACTCACCAACGGCCTCTTTCGATGGCTTAGACACTGCAGCCAACAGCTTTTCCAAACGCTGACAGTTACGCTCAACAGCCTCGCTTTCCTGCATACGCTGCCTCCACACCGTATTCTGCACTAATTGCTGCTCTACCTCCAGCAAATCGCGTTGCGCCAGATAACAGCCTCCCCAGGTACTGGCATAAGCCAAAATCGCTAACCCTAAAGCTGCACAGCCTGCTTTTGTCAGATAACGGCCAAAAGTGGCCGCTACCCCCTGTAAGCGCCTCTGCTTCTGCCTGTATATTGACGGAAGAGACTTCCCGGCAAACCATTTATCTGCTGCTTCATCAATCGTTTTACTGCCCAACAAAATCCCCTGCAACTTCAGCATTAAACTTCTGCACAGCTGCTCCAGTTCAGCACGCGACGCATTCTGTAAGGCTGCAAACATCACCTGATATTGCTGTTCATCTGCTTCACCGATAACATGTGCTTCAAAGCTGTAAGTATAGTCTTCATGCATCCAAGGAACGCTCTGCTGTACCTCCCATTGCAGTGCAGCCTGCAGTTCACGCCGCCGCATTGAAGGCAACACTATCTGTTCAGAATACATTATTGCTGCTGCAGGCAGCAGCAAAACTGCCGCCCCCTCTTCCACCTCACGCTTTAAAAGCAGTTCACGTAAAGTATCGGCAAGTCTTTGCTTATTTGTCAGGCACTCTTCATCCAGCTGCTCCTGCCAGCTATGCTCACCATTCTGCCAATACGCCACCTGCCCCGTTTGCAGTGACAACAGCAAAAGCGCCTGCTTACGGCGCCAACGACAGCGCAAAGCGCACAATACATACTCAAACAGCTCTTTAACACTAATACTTTTGCCATACTTCATCATAAGAACATCCTCCAATACCATGCAATAATTTCTATCCCCCAAAAATATGCTGCCACCGCCGCAGCACACAAAAACGGTCCGAAAGGAATTGCCTGTTTCAGCTTACCACGCCTGCACAGCAACAGTAATGCCCCTACAACGCCACCGCTGACAAATGCAAGCAGCAGACATAACAGTCCCTGCTCTAAGCCAAGCCAGATACCCAATGCCGGCGCCAACTTTACATCCCCCTCGCCCATACCGCCGCGACTGGCAAAATACAGCAGCAGCATAATTGCCAGCGTTACACCTGCACCATAAAAAGCTTCTAACAGCTGATGCTCATAAAAAGCACGTACAACACCTACTGCAATTAAAAATAACGTTACTTTGTCATAAAGCAGCATATACTTGAAATCGGTATATGTATGATAAAGTAAACCAAGAACAAAAATAAAAGACAGCATATTTACCTCCTTAAAAGCATTTTTACCATAAAAACGCAAATAGGACTCCCATATTGTAATTTTTACTACAACACAGGAGTCCTAAAACTCTTTACTGCATATTTACTTTTTCTGCTTCCAGATAAAGCCAATGCGCTTAGCTAAAGAGCTGAAAGTCTTTAATTGCCTCTTACCAGTTCAGGTCCTCAACCTCTTGACGGCCTTTGCCGGTCAAAGCATCCATCATGATGCGTTGCTCGATTTGAGCAGCCAGCTTCTTGGTGAACTTAACAGTATCCGGATTAACGGACATACTGTCGATACCGCTCTTAATGAGGAACTCGCAGAACTCAGGATATACGCTAGGAGCTTGGCCGCAGATAGAAACGGTCTTGCCATCCTTATGAGCAACCTCGATCAGGTGACGGATTGCACGACGTACAGCCAGGTTACGTTCGTCATAGATATGAGAAACAGTATCGTTATCACGGTCACAGCCCAAAACCAGCATGGTCAGGTCGTTGGAACCGATGGAATAGCCGTCAACAAACTTGTTGAACTGGTCAGCCAGGATGATGTTGGACGGAATCTCAGCCATCAGCCAAACCTTGAAGTCCTTACCACGGGACAGACCGCAGTCAGCCATAATCTTGGTAACCTTTTCGCATTCCTCTACGTTACGGCAGAACGGAATCATAACGTTCAGGTTCTTCAGGCCGAACTCTTCGCGAACTTTGCGAACAGCCATGCATTCGAGCTTGAATGCTTCGATATATTTAGGATCATAGTAACGGGAAGCACCGCGCCAGCCCAGCAGAGCGGAAGGCTCGTTCGGCTCGAATTCGTCGCCGCCCTTCAGGTCGCGGTATTCGCTGGACTTGAAGTCGGAGAAGCGCATGGTTACCGGTCTCGGAGCCATAGCCTGGCAAACTTGGCGGATGCCTTCAGCCAGTTGGTCTACAACCTTTTCCGGTTGACCGATTTTGATCAGATACAGCGGATGTTCATGGATATAAGTAGTCCAGATGAACTCTTCGCGCATCAGACCGATGCCGTCGCAAGGCAGAGTAGCATATTTTTCAGCCAGCTCAGGATCGCCCAGGTTCATATAAATCTTGGTGCCGGTCGGTGGGAAATATTCAGCAGCAGCAACTACCTGTTGTGCCGGCTGTTCAGCCTTCGGCTCTTCGATGATGCCTTCATAAACAACACCATGAGTAGCATCAATGGTTACGTCAATGCCATCGGGAATGGTGGTGGTAGCAGCTTCGCCACGGCTCTTGGTACCTACGATACAGGGAATGCCCAGCTCGCGGGATACGATAGAAGCATGGCAGGTCATTCCGCCGCTATCGGTTACGATTGCTTTCGCTTTCTTCATAGCCGGTACCCAGTCAGGAGCGGTCATTTCGGTTACGAGGATTTCGCCTTCCTTGAACTCGTCGATATGGGACGGATCCAAAATTACATGTACGCGGCCTGCTACATTACCAGGGCTGGCAGGCAAGCCTTTAACGATAACTTTGCGATCAGTAGTCACTTTCTTCTCCTCTTTCGGTGCACCATTTTCTTTGTTACGACGGCTCCATACGGTTTCAGGACGGGCTTGCAGGATGTAAACCTTGTTATTGCGCTCGTCAACGCCCCATTCCATGTCCATGTAGCAGCCATAGTGTGCTTCAATTTTCTTAGCGCATTCAGCCAATTGTTTTATTTGCTCATCAGTCAGCTTCTGCTCGTTTTGCTCATCCAGCGGAACAACAACTTCTTCGCAGTCGCCGTCAGCTTTACGGATCAGCTTAATGTCCTGCGCGTTAACGTTCTTTTCAACAATCTCGCAGGTAGCTTTATTTACAGTATAGTTATCCGGAGTTACGGTGCCTTGAACAACATATTCGCCCAAGCCCCATGCGCCCTCGATGAGGATGTTCTTGTCGTCGCCGGTAGCAACGTTAACAGTGAACATAACGCCTGCAGCCTTGGAGAATACCATCATCTGTACTGCAGCGCTCAATGCTACATCCAGATGATCAAAGCCTTGTTTTTCACGGTAGTAAACCGCACGGTCGGTAAAGCAGGAAGCATAGCATTCCTTAACCTTAGCAACAATGGTTTCTGCACCCTTTACGTTCAGGTAGGTGTCCTGCTGGCCTGCAAAGCTTGCATCCGGCAAATCCTCTGCGGTAGCGCTGCTGCGAACAGCAACGAACGGATCAGCCTGGCCAACCTTTTCACCCAGCTCTTTGTAAGCTTGGGCAATCAGGTCCTGCAGATCCTGCGGCATTTCTTCGTCCATAATTGCCTGGCGGACCTTAGCGCAAACCTCGCGCAGCTGAGCGCTGTTGTCTACGTCCAGACCGGCAATTAAAGCTTTGATCTTTTCATACAGACCGGTCTTTTCAAAGAAGTATCTGTAAGCGCAGGCAGTAGTTGCGAAGCCATACGGTACAGGTACGTCAACATGAGAGGTCAGCTCGCCCAAGGAAGAAGACTTACCACCGGCGATTGCTACGTCTTTTCTCTCCAGCTGGTCAAACCACAGCAGGAATGCTTTTTCTTTCTCCATAATAATTTGCTCCTTTTAAAATACTATACTTTTTTCTGGGGAAATCCTTAATATAGTGTATACTATATCACATTTAAAGGGCATATTCAAGCGATTTCTGCAGTTTTTTTTAGATTTTTTGTAGAAAATTCACCGGCATGCTATAATACAGATAAAAGTGAGGTGCGTGCCATGAATTTTATCGACAGCTTCTGCAGTAACATAAAAAAGGTAATTGCCCTTATAGCTTTAATGCTCCTTTTAACGCTCGTTATTTTAATTTTTACGCATACATCATTAGGCTATTTTCTTGTGCTGCTGCCCATAACACTGCTGATTATTTATCTTTTACATAGAATAAAAGAGCTGGATGAACAAGAAAGCTTCTTCCACAGCGTAGTTTTAGCCGTTCTGGCTTTTATCTTAGTTCTCTTTGAACTGCCGAAGGAGGGAGTATTGCTTGCTGCCGTTGTCTATGCCGCAAAACTTTTGTACAAATACAATAGGATGCTGCATCCGCAGGATGAAGAACAGCAATACAATAAAGTTAATAATATAGAAGCAGACAGCGCCAATGATTACGTTCCCCTGATCACCTATGACGACACCTGCCCCGACGATAGCGAAGACTACGGCCCCGAAGGCAGCGTTATCTGGGGCCCGCGTACTATCGAAGAAAAGATCTATATCAACGGCAAATGGTATATCAACGAAAACAGCGAGGAATGGGAAGAAAACGAAGGCTGCTGAGCCATTAAATAATTTATGCAGACGCTCATATGCATGGGCGTCTTTTTTTGCGCACAAAAAAGCGGTCCTACCAAAGTAAGACCGCTAATTAGCGATTGGTGGAGACGAGGAGAATCGAACTCCTGACCCCCTGCTTGCAAGGCAGGTGCTCTCCCAGCTGAGCTACGCCCCCAAAAGGCTTCGCACGCATTTGCGTCGGAAACAAGTAAGATTTTACAGGAAAGCGACGCATTTGTCAAGCATTTTTTATTTGGTAATCAGCTCAACCAGCTTCAAAGTCATCAGGCAGGATTTTTCCACTGCAGCCATCGGCATAAACTCGCAGTTGGAGTGAAAGTTGAGCGCGCCGGTGAAATAGTTCGGTGTCGGAATGCCCTTGGTGGAAATAAAGGAACCGTCGGTGCCGCCGCGCATAGCGATATCCTTCGGCTCGATATCCAGCTCCTTCATAGCCTCGAAAATGTACTCTACGCATTTTCTATTGTCATCGTTCAGCGCATCGGCGATGTTGCCGTATACGTCGGTGATATTCAGCTCAATGCCGGCCTTCGGATTCTTGGCCTGTACATATTCCACAGCATGACGGATGAATTCTTTGCGTGCTTCATACATCTTTTTGTTATGGTCGCGGATTTTGATATCCACAGTTGCTTCCGCAGCGTTGGATTTAATAGCCTGCACCCAGATAAAGCCTTCGGTGCCCTCGGTGTGCTCCGGAGTCTGCATTCTGTCGAAGCAGTTGATGATATCTACGGCAACCAGCGCCGGGTTAACCAGAGTATTCTTGGCGGACATCGGATGTGCGGTTACGCCCTTGATTTTGATGTGTGCGCTGCCCGCGTTAAAGGTTTGGTATACAACCTCGCCCAGCTCGCAGCAGTCAATGGTATAAGCAAATTCAACCGGGAACTTGCTGAAATCCATCTTCTTGGAACCGCAAAGGCCAACCTCTTCATCCGGAACAAAGGCTACATAAATTTCGCCGTGCGGACGGTTTTCCTTAATGATGGTTTCCAGTGTTACCATCAGGTTGGCAACAGCAGCCTTGTTATCTGCGCCCAGTACAGAGGTACCGTCGCTGGTGATAAGGTCGCTGCCGATATATTTGTTCAGCTCGGGATGCTCGCTTACCTTAATGTAGATTTGCTTTTCAGCGTTCAGCAGCACATCGCCGCCCTGATAATTCTTTACAATCTGCGGATGTACCTCGGGAGAAAGGTTTACATCAACAGTATCCATGTGTGCAACCCAGCCCACATTCGGCACGGGAGCATGGCCTGCAGGCAGGTTAGCCGGCAGACGGCCGGTCAGCACGCAGAATTCGCTGATTTCCAGGTCCACCAGACCAAGCTCAGCCAAATCCTCCTTCAGCAGCTTTGCCATATCCCATTGGCCGGGAGTACTGGGAACAACAGCACAGCCCTCCTTACTTTGGGATGGTACGGCAGCGTAACGTAAAAAGCGTTCAGTCAAACGTTCTTGCATAGACATTTTTTAAGACCTTCTTTCATAAATACATATAACACCCTTCCGTCTGCTCGCTATGCTCGCAGCCACCTCCCCTTAGAGGGGAGGCAAGGTGAATTAACTATAGGACAAGAGAAGAGCTTGCATGATGTCACCCCTCTCCGCCTCGACAAGCTCGGCACCTCTCCCCAAGGAGAGGCTATCTTCATTATATCATCTCTGAAATAATATTACATTATACGTCTGGGATATACATAGTCAGCCTGTAAGCCCAACGGAATATCCATAAACCAGAAAGCATACAGCATAATAATCAAAGTAACCAGCAACGTAATAGTGTACGGCAGCATCAGGGAGCTCAGCGTACCGATACCGACGCTCTTCACGTACTTCTGGCAGTAAAAGTGCTTGCGTCAAAAAGTCAAATGTATACAGTATTAATATTTTACTATATACAATCTCGGCAAAATCTGTGCTATAATAAACAAAGCAGTTACATCTGCCCCAAACAAAAATATAACAGCAAGGAGTTTTTTTCATGATACTTTCTCAACGTATTCAAAGCCTGACAGCATCTCCTATCAGAAAGCTGTCTCCGTATGCTGACGCAGCCAAGGCTGCAGGCAAAAAGGTTTATCATCTGAACATCGGCCAGCCTGATATTGCCACTCCGGCACAATTCATGGACAGTGTGCGTGAATTCCAGGCACCGGTAATCGCCTATAGCAATTCCAAGGGCGAAATGTTCCTCTTAAAGGCTATACAGAAATATTATGCAGAAAAAGGCATGGATTATGCAATTGAAGATATTTTCGTTACCAACGGCGGCAGCGAGGCCCTGATTTTCGCAGTTATGGCTCTGTGCGACCCCGGCGACGAAATCATGGTTTTCGAACCCTTCTACGCTAACTACACCACCTTCTGCAAGGAGTTCGGCGCTAAAATCAACGCTGTTCCTACCAGCGTAGAAAATGGTTACCACCTGCCCAGCGAAGAAGAAATCGAAAAGCACATCACTCCGAAAACTAAAGCAATTCTGCTCACCAACCCCGGCAATCCTACCGGCGTAGTTTATACCGAAGCAGAGCAGGACATGATTTCCCGCATCGTGCGCAAGCATAACCTGGCTTTAATCGCTGACGAAGTATACCGTGAATTCGTTTATGACGGTGCATATCGCAGCTTCGGCACCATGCCCGAGCTGGACGACAACCTGATCATCATCGATTCCGTTTCCAAACGCTACAGCGCCTGCGGTGCGCGTATCGGCTGCATCATCAGCAAAAACAAAGAGCTCAGCAAGCAGGTTATCAAATGCTGCCAGGCTCGTCTGTGCAGCCCGATTCTGGAGCAGGTCGGCGCAGCAGCTCTGTACACCACTCCGACAAGCTATCTGGAAGAGGTTAACAAGGAATACAAAAAACGCCGCGACACCATCGTTGCAGCACTGCAAAAGCTCCCCGGCGTAAAGGCTTCCGACCCGAAGGGCGCTTTCTACATCATGGTTAACATGCCTGTTGACGATGCAGAAAAATTTGCTATCTGGACTCTGGAAAACTTCGCTATCGACGGCGAAACCGTTATGTTTGCTCCCGGCAACGGCTTCTACAACACCCCCGGCAGCGGCATCAACGAAGCACGCCTTGCTTATGTATTAAAGAGCGAGGATTTGGAGCGCGCTATCTACATTCTGGGCGAAGCACTCAAAGCATATCCCGGCCGTATAGAAAAATAAGCTCACAAAAACTTTAAAGCTTACAAAAAAATCAGACCTCCTGAAAATTCAGGAGGTCATTTTTTATTTGCTCTGCAATGCTTCCGCCAGCAGCTTTTCATCGGCAATCGCCTGCGACAGCACCTGCTGCGTATCCTCGCCCAAGCGTGGCGCACGCTTTTTCAGTACCGCCGGCGTTTTGCTCAGCTTCATAGCGAAGCCAAGCTGCCGGTAGCTGCCAAGCTCTGCATCCTCTACGTTCAGCACCATCTCGTTGGCCTTGGTCTGCTCCGCAGCCACCGCCTCAGCAAAATCCAGCACCGGCGTTACGCAGGTATCCTTGCCCGCCAGCAGCTGCTCCCATTCGGGCAGCGTATGCTTGGCAAATTCCAGCGTCAGCTGCTGCTTTAAGTAATCGTGGTTAGCATCATCATCTATCATGTCCGTCATATCGGGGCGCTCAAGCACGGCGCACATGTTGCTCCAGAACTTCTTCTCCAAGCACCCTACAGCAAGGTAGCGTCCTTCCTTCGTCGCATAAATATTGTAGTTGGCGTTGGCACCCGTCAGCCAGTTATTGCCGCGCTCCGCCACAAAGCCGCTGCCGAAGTACAGGCTGGCAGCACCGGGCATCAGTGTCATCGCCACGTTGTACAGGGAAATATCTATCTCCTGTCCCTCGCCCGTCATCTGTGCATGGCGCAGTGCAATCATAATACTCATGCCTGCAGCCATCGACGCATTCATATCCGCCATCAGCACTCCCGGAATCGCCGGCTTGCCCTGCGCCTCGCCGCTCATAGCAGTAATACCTGCCAGGCTCACATAGCCGATATCATGGTCGGCTTGCTTAGCCAAGGGGCCTTTTTTGCCGTAGCCTGTCAGCGAGCAATAGATAATACGCGGATTCACCGCCTTAGCCGCCGCATAGTCAATGCCAAGCTTCGTCAGCACACCCGGGCGATAGCTTTCCACCACCACGTCAGCGGTTTTCACCAGCTCCAAAAATGCCCGGCGTCCCGCATCCGACTTCAGGTTAAGCACAACGCTCTTTTTATTGCGGTTCAGCTGCAGATGCCAGTAACCGAAATCCTTTAAAAACGGCGGAAAGCTGCGGGCATAATCTCCCCGCCCCGGCTCCTCGATTTTGATAACCTCCGCGCCGAAATCGGCCAGCAGCATTGTACAATACGGTCCCGGCAGCAGCCGTGACAAATCAAGCACACGAATACCCTCTAAAGCCTGCACAATAACGCCCCCTTAACAGCAGCATATTTTTAGACTGAATTTTTATACTACCTGGAAGATATAGAATTTGAGATAATTTGTTTCCGGCACCTGCCACAGAATCGGATGGTCCGGAGATTGCTGGCGCGCTTCAATCTGACGCAGAGAAACGTTGGCGTCATGCGCAGCGTCCTGCAGCATCTTCACGAACAGCTCCTCCTTCATAAAGTGCGAGCAGGAGCAGGTTGCCAGATAACCGCCGCGCGGCAGCAGCTTCATCGCCTTCAGGTTGATTTCCTTATAGCCGCGAATCGCATTCTTCACCGTGCTGCCGGATTTGGTGAACGCCGGCGGGTCCAGAATAATAAAGTCATATTCACGCGAATGCTTGTTGAACAAATCGCTCAGCAAATCAAAAACATTCGCCTGCAGGCCGTGCATAACATCGGAGCAATTGTTAATCGCTGCGTTATGCTCTGCCATCTGCACTGCCTCCGCACTGATATCAACCGCGGTAACGCTCGCAGCGCCGCCCTTGGCAGCATTCAGCGCAAAGGAACCGGTGTGGGTAAAGCAGTCCAGCACATGCTTGCCCTTGGCAATCTTGGCAATCGCCTGACGGTTATATTTCTGGTCGAGGAAGAAGCCTGTCTTTTGGCCGTTTTCTACATCAACCGTATATTCGATGCCGTTTTCGACAATCTCGGTAGTAACAGCGCCGGGCTCGGGGCACAAATCGGTAGCAAACCAGTGCTTGCCCTCCTCCATGCCCTCCAGCAGGCGGATTCTTACGTCGTTGCGCTCATACAGACCGCGGATTTCCTGTCCCATCTCGCGCAGAATTTTAATCAGCAGCTCAAACAGCATCTGCTTGCGCATTTCAATGCCCAAGGACAGGGTTTGCGTTACCAGCAAATCATTGTAGCGGTCTACGGTCAGGCCGGGGAACATATCCGCTTCGCCGAAAATCAGGCGGCAGCAGTTAAAATCACGCTCGCCCATAACCGTCAGGCGGTAATCCAGCGCATAGCGCAGGCGGCGCTCCCAAAAGGCTTCGTCAAACTTGTCATTGGTATTGGTGGAAATAATGCGCACACGGATTTTGGAATGGTCGTTCACAAAACCGGTGCCCAAATACTTGCCCTTAGACGTTACTACATCCACCAAATCACCGTTGGCATAATCACCTTCGATTTTAGTTACCTCTTCACCAAACACCCAGGGATGACCGCCGCGTGCGGCACGCTCTCCCTTCGGGGTTACGAAAAATTTTGCATATTTACGCATATTCTACCTCACGATTTTAAGATTAGTATTTCTTTAAGTATAGCATATTTTGCAGGCGGATGCACAGAAAAAGACTGCCACCGAAATGCGTCGGCATTTCAGCGGCAGCCCTTCAATTCACAAATCAGAACGCTGCTACAACAGCGCCTTTGTATTTATCCTCGATGAACTTCTTAACCTCGGGAGAACGCAGAGCATTCATCAGCTTCTGGATTTCCGGACGGTTTTCGTCGCCCTTGCGGACAGCAACGATGTTAGCATACGGAGATTCCTTCGGCTCGGTGAACAGAGAATCCTTAACCGGGTTCAGCTTAGCTTCCATAGCGAAGTTAGAGTTGATAACAGACAAATCGGTATCATCCATGGAACGCGGCAGCAGAGCAGCTTCGATTTCCACAATCTTCAGCTTCTTGTCGTTGCCAACGATATCGCCTACGGTAGCCTTAACGCCAACGCCATCCTTCAGCTTCAGCAGCTTAGCGCTTTGCAGCAGAGCCAGCGCACGGCCGCCGTTGGACGGGTCGTTCGGAATAGCAATTTTAGCACCTTCGGGGATATCATTCAGGGATTTGATTTTCTTAGAATAAATACCCATCGGCTCGATATGCACCTTGCCTGCGGATACAAGATTCATCTTGCGCTCGGAAACGAAGGTATCCAGATAAGGCTCATGCTGGAAGAAGTTGGCATCCAGCTCCTTATCGTTCAAAGCCAGGTTCGGTTTTACATAATCGCTGAATTCGATAATCTGCAGGTCTACACCCTCTTTAGCCAAGGTGCCTTTGATCTGGTTGAGGATTTCAGCGTGCGGTACAGCGGTAGCACCAACCTTCAAGGTAACCTTTTTGTCAGCACCGTTGTCTGCCTTTTTGTCTCCGCCGCCGCATCCTGCAGCAACAACTGCCAGGCTCACTAATGCCAGTAATGCAACTAATAATTTTTTCATCTTTTCTTACTCCCTTTCTTTATTTAACACGTCTTGCAAAACATCCGCCTAAGAAAAAAACTCCTTCTGAGGAAGGAGCCGGTCTTCCTCTCATCTTTCAAGATTACACTTGCAGGATGTAGCACCATAACCTTTGTCTGGTTGCCGGGCATCATAGGGCCTGTTCCCTCCGCCACTCTTGATAAGAGCGTGTTATTAAGATGTGAGTAATAATATATTATCCTAGTGTCTTTGTCAACATTAATCGCAAAAAAAATTAAGGGCAGAAAATCCTGCCCTTAATCTGTTAACAATGTTACTCTTTTTTATACTTGGCAATACCAACTTTATAGAAGTCATTACCCTCGCTGTCGATGCAGACAATCGCCGGGAAATCTTTAACCTCGTATCTGCGGATAGCCTCCGGTCCCAGGTCTTCGTAAGCAATCATGGTTTCGCTCTTGATGGATTGGGTGATTACCGCAGCAGCACCGCCTACAGCAACGAAATAAACAGCGCCATGCTTAGCGCAGGCATCAATAACCTCCTGGCTGCGCAGACCCTTGCCGATCATGCCGCGCATGCCCTGCTCGATCATGGTCGGGGTGTATTTATCCATACGGCCGCTGGTGGTGGGGCCGGCACTGCCGACAACCTCACCCGGTTTAGCAGGAGTAGGACCAACGTAATAAATAACATTATTGGTCAGGTCCAAAGGCAGCTTTTCGCCGCGCTCCAGCGCTTCATACAAACGCTTGTGAGCAGCGTCGCGTGCAGTGTAGATATAACCGCTGATGCGTACAACGTCGCCTGCATGCAGGTCTTTGACAGTTTCTTCGGTCAGCGGAGCATTAATATATTTGATTACAGCTTCTTCACTCATTTTCAGGCGCCTCCTTTAAATTTCTGCTTCAGCCTTGCGTGCCTGATGGCAGTTCAGGTTTACAGCGCAGGGCATACCACCGATATGGGTATGGGTAAATTCAACATTTACAGCCAGAGCGGTAGTGCTGCCGCCTAAGCCGGAAGGACCAACGCCGGTCTTGTTTACCAGCTCCAGCAGCTCGTCCACCCGGGCATCCACCGCGGCTTCCGGCAGACGGCCCTCCTCCACGGCCTGCATCAGCCGCTTGGCCGAGCCAAAGCCGGGGCAGGGCATTTCCAGCGTGGAGCCGTTCTTCACGCCCAGAGCATGGTCGTTGGAGCCGCCCCAGTCGGTGACGACGGCCCCGTCGAAGCCCCAGTCCTTCCGCAGAATGTCCTGCAGCAGGTGGGCATTCTCGTTGGCGTAGGTGCCGTTGATGAGGTTGTAGGAGGTCATGATGGTCTTGGGCTTTGCCTCTTTCACCACGATCTCGAAACCGGTCAGATACAGCTCCCGCAGGGTGCGCTCATCGAGCACCGAGTCGCTGGCCATGCGGCGCAACTCCTGACTGTTGACCGCAAAGTGCTTGGGGCAGGCAGAGATGCCGTTTTTCTGGATGCCGCGCACATAGGCAGCGGCCATCCTGCCCGCGAGGATGGGGTCTTCCGAGAAATACTCGAAGTCGCGGCCGCAAAGGGGGCTGCGCTGGATGTTCAGGCCAGGGCCGAGCAGGACAGCCACTTCCTGTGCAGCGGCTTCCTCGCCCAGTGCCTCGCCCACGGCTTCGCCCAGCTTCTCATCCCAGCTGCCCGCCATGATAACCTTGCTGGCTCCCGCGATGTTGGCAAGCTGGGCTGCCAGCTGGCCGATTGGGCCGTCACCGATCACCAGCACCTCTGCCCCTGCGGGGATCTTCGCCTTGCTGACGGCGTACATGGCCGTGGCAGCGGGCTCTGCCAAGGCTGCCTCCTCCATGCTTAGACCGTCGGGGATTTTGTACACATGCCGCTGTGGCACCGCTACATACTCTGCGAACACGCCCTGGCGGTTCTTGTAGGAGCCGATGACCTCCCGGTTGGGGCACAGGTTGTAGTGGCCCTTCCGGCACTCATCGCACTCACCGCATCCAAGGCTCACATCGGAGGTGATCCGGTCGCCCACCTTGAAATCCCGCACGTTCTTGCCCACTTCCACGATCGTTCCGCTCCACTCATGGCCCGGAATGATGGGATACTTGGTGTTGCCATTCTTGATATGGACCATCTCGCCGGTCAGCAGTTCGATATCTGTGGCGCAGAAGCCCGCGTAGGCGATCTTTGCCAGCACCTCGTTGTCTTTTACCTGCGGCGCGGGAATTTCAGAATACTCAATGACTTCCGGCTGCATAAAGCGGATAGCTTTCATATGCTATGATCTCCTTTTTCATCTCTATTAGTTCATTGCTGCTCTTGAGCACCTGGATTTCCCCCTGGCTGAAGCACCGGACTTTGCAGCTTTCGGAATTCTCCAGCGCCTTGCAGAAGGTATAGGGGTCTCCCCGATGCTCCATGAACGTCCAGATATGGCAAGGAACACCGTATCGTGCGCCGCACAGTTCTGCTGCTCTGGCGCCCTCTTCGCCGGTCATATTACCGAACTGCCCGTTGATGGACATGAAGGCCACTTCCGGCTGGTAGGCCTCCCCTACCTGACGGAACAGCTCTTCGTGGAACGCCGTGTCTCCAGAGAAGTATATCCGGTGTCCTTCCATTTCCAGAAGGATTCCAATGGCATCCGGTGCCATGGTCCCGTGGTCTGCCCACAGCGCGTGAATCCGGATTCCTTCACTCTCGTAGGTCCCGCCCCGGTCCAGCTGTACGCACCGGTCCTCTCCGATATTCAGCTTCCGCAGTTCTTCCATACAGCTCCCCGGTCCGATGAACTTCACCGCCGGGTTATTGGCTGCCACCTGAGGAATCCCGTCAAAATCGAAGTGATCAAAGTGGGTGTGCGTCGTGATATAATACGCCGCCGTCACCTCTGTTGGATCGATCAGCTGCGGAGAAAGCCGCTTGAAGCCCCGCATCCTTTCACCGCAGTTGGTGAAGTAGGGGTCCACGTATACGATCCGTCCTTCGGCATCCTTCAGGCAGGCCCCCGCTTGTCCCAGCCAGCAGATCATCAGCTCGCCGGGTTCTGTTCGCATGGCTTGTATCTCTTCTAACAGCTTCATATCTTGGTGTCCTTACTTTTTGTGATTAGTACAGGCAGCCCTCCAGCCAGGAATAGCGCTCATCGAACTGCACCTTGTACTTCTTTTCGTCACCAGCCAGCCCCCACAGCAGGTAGGCTACCGTGCCAGGCAGAGCCACAGTCGTATGATAACCTACCGGCAATGCCACTGCGGTGTCATTCTCTTCGATGACATTGACCTCATCCCAGATTTTCTTGTTATCGTCCGTGAGGTCATAGCCATGCTGCATTACGCCACCTTTGCCTGTACCCTCAGAAGTCATCTGGAAAGAGAATATCTCGTCCAGAACAACTTCCTTACCAGGGCGTTCATAGTCATGACGATGTGCAGGGAATCCGATCCA
>OKRS01000787.1_pt1 | contig 23086 bp, 15 predicted proteins | sample 1601191 | NCBI WGS metagenome assembly OKRS01 (sample SAMEA3541509, study PRJEB24748) | human gut metagenome | biome: human gut; feature: human-associated habitat; material: faeces | place: China | collected 2012
GCTGGCCAGCCAGGTGGTTTCATACGCAAGGAACACACCGCAGGAGATAGTGTCGGTACACATGGACAACAACTGCTACTTCCTGGGCGACACCATCTGGTACAAGGCGTATGTGCTCAGAGACGGCAAGATGACGCCCTCTGACATCAGTTGTGTGCTTTATGCCGAACTCTTCAACCAGGATGGCTACTTGGTGGAAAGGCAGTCGCTGCGCCTGCGAAACGGCATGGGCAGCGGCTCTTTCTGCCTTCCCGATACGGCCTATGCCGGCTATTATGAACTGAGAGCCTATACGCGCTGGCAGCTCAACTGGGGAGAGCATGAGCATCCAAGGCAGAAGGGAATCAATGCCTGGTTCCTGCGAAAGGAGATGGCAAGGGAGTTCTATCGTGATTATGACAAGCTCTACAGCCGTGTGTTCCCCGTGTATGACAAGCCCAAGGAGGCTGGAGACTACAGTCAGGTGATGACCCTGCGCCCGCTGAGACGCTATTACAAGTTGAGGCAGGAAGAGCCTGATGCCGAGGTGACTGTCTATCCCGAGGGCGGAAACTGGGTGAACGGGGTGGAGCAGAGGCTTGCCTTTGAGGCTGTGAGCGAGAAAGGCGAGCACAGAGACGGACGTCTGGTCGTGAAAGACAGCAAGGGACAAGTGGTGGCAGAGGCACAGACGGAGCACAGAGGAAGAGGCGCACTTCTCATCACGGCTTTGCCGGGGGAGAAGTACTGGGCAGAGTTCCTCTGGGGAAAAGGAAGGGTGGCGAAGGTGGATTTGCCCAAGAGAGAGGATGTGGGCGTAAGTGTCCGCCCTCACGAAGGCAGGCAGGCGCTTGAAGTAGGCATTGCGCGGGCAGGGCTACGGGATGTTCCGTTGGGAATGACTGTCATGCAGAACGGTTCGGTAAGGTACCAGTGCACAATAGAAGCAGGAAGCGTGAGTGTTCCCAAGACGTGTCTGGATGCAGGAGTGGCGCAAGTGACAGTCTTTGACAGAGGCGGAAAGGTGTGGGCAGACAGGCTGCTGTTCTGCTGCCAGGATAAAGTGATGACCGGCAAGGCCATTGTGAGCGGGATGCCTGCCGTGCTGAAGGCCTACGACAAGGCTATACTGAAGGTAAAAGCACCCATGCAGGGAACCGTATCGGTGGCCGTAAGGGACAAAGGCCGCTCTGGTGAAACTTTCGACAATGGCAATCTGCTCACCGAAGCATTGCTCTGCAGTCAGATAAAAGGATTCGTGGAAAGTCCGGGCTATTATTTTGAGGCAGATGACTCTCTGCACCGCCGTCATCTTGACCTCCTGCTGATGGTGCAAGGATGGCGGAGACATGCGTGGCAGGAGATGACCAGACCTTTCCTGGTGAAGGAACCCTTTGAGATGGCGCCCATACTGCGTGGGGATGTGTATAAATATACAGCCAGAGACCCAGAGGACCTCTATTACACTTTGCCCGTGCAGGACCTTTCTGCCTACAAGAGTCTGTATCCCACGGCAGGGACGTGCGGGCCGAAGATAGAGGAGGTACGCAAGCGCGTGGAGAATACCGACAAGAACACAGAGGTGGGCATCGCCTCTGCTCCCACCGTTGATGCCAAGCCGGAGTGGTATTCCATGGGGACGAACGCAAGGATGCAGGCCGACAGGGCAAAGGCATTGCAGGCCGGATTCTATTCCACTGAGATAGAGGATAAGTTCAGTGACTCTGTAGGCAAACAGTATTTGAACAAGATAAAGAAGGAGGTGGAGGTGTATGCGCAGTTTGCTGTTCTTTCCAGTATGGCCTCCAACACTAATGCCGAGACGGCGGCCATGACGCGAGAGGGGCAGTTCACTCTGCAAGCTCCACATTCTGACACGCCTTACTATCTGCATCTTACGACCATCAAGAGCGGGCAGGAAGTACGCATGGTGGCCGATGCTGATGAATATCCTGACTACAGCATTCGTCTTAGCCAGCCTTATCCGCGATTCGTAAAGCCCTATTCGTTTTACCAGACACGCCTTCCCGACTATCTGGAATATGGACAGGAAGAGGATGATGACAGCACTACCACACTGGCCATGGTGACAGTAGGAGCCCGTAGGGGCGGGTTGCGTGCGCTGGATCTGAACAAACCTGCGTTGGTGGTGGATGCCTATGAAGCCTTCAACCAAGTGGTGGATGCTGGTCTCATGCCCGCCTGGCTGTGCGGCTCGCTTTATTTCTCGCTCAGTTTGGGCCGCCTCTACATAGGCGATATGGGCATCCGTCGCAGTTATGATCTGGAGCGCAGATGGAACGGGCATTCCGCTTCGTTCTTTACCTCAATATCAGACCAGTTGCGCTACAATCATCTGTGTAATCTCGAGAAGGTGCTCATCTATACCGACTATTCTCCCCGTCTGGAGGGTGACAAGCGCTACCAGGCTGCCGACCAGCCCAGTGTGACGGTCAATCTGGTGGCTTTGCCCGACCATTTGGTGAGGCCCACCAGCCGTGACCGCATGTATGTGGTGTCGGGATATAACACTTGCGAAGACTTCTATCGCCCTCATTATGAGCAACGGCCTCTGCCTGCCCATGCCGATCATCGCCGTACACTCTATTGGAATCCAGACTTGAAGTTGGATGGCAATGGGGAGGCAGAGATTACCCTGTGGGGAAACAGCCGTGACTGTGAGCCTGCCGTGAGCATAGAGGGCGTTTGCGATGAGGGAGGAATCATTGTGGGAAGATGAGGCGGTAGGTGCTGACGCAGGTGCCCGGTGCTGTGGCTTTTGCTTGTACAGGCATGTGGGCATGCGGCATGCAGCGGTCGGCAGCACGTGCCAGGCGGGTGGCGTGGGAGCCACAGGATATGAGCCTTCGCGTAGCAGGCAAACAAACTATCTGAGGCAGATGATTTGCGTTTTTCCCCAAAAGGCTTGTACAAGAGGAAGTGTTTTAGTACTTTTGCACACAGAATACGTATTCCTTTGACATCATACAAGCAGCGATGAGCCCAACAAGACTGAACAACCAGCTTCAGCAGACTATCTCCCAATTGAGCGAGAACAGCCCGCTGCATGGTTTATCACTTGAGCACAGAGACGGAGACCCACTGCCCAGCCAGCAGGCATTGGCCGAGGTGGTTGACCTGTGCCGCTCTGTATTCTTTCCCGGTTACTTCGGACAGCCGGCCATCAGCGCCCGCATGCAGACTTATCACCTGGGTGTGAGCATGGAGCGACTGCATACATTGCTTACCGAACAGATATTGGCGGGTCTGTGTACCACTCTGCCCGTAGAGGAGGAACAGGATGCCGATGACCATAAAGCGCAGCACAATGAGGACACTTGCGAGCGGCGTGAGCGTGCCGAGCAGATAGCCGTGGATTTCATACAGAGGCTCCCCGCATTGAGGGATATCCTGGCTACTGACGTGGAGGCAGCCTACAATGGCGATCCTGCCGCCGACTCTTATGGAGAGATTATCAGTTGTTATCCCGTGATACGTGCTCTCACCAACTATCGTGTAGCACACGAACTGCTTGTGCTGGGCGTTCCCCTTATTCCCCGAATAATTACCGAGATGGCTCACAGCGAGACGGGCATCGACATTCACCCCGCCGCCACCATCGGCCATCACTTCACCATCGACCATGGTACGGGTGTGGTGATAGGTGCCACATGCATCATCGGCAATAATGTGAAGCTGTATCAGGGGGTGACGCTTGGTGCCAAGAGTTTCCCTTTGGACGAGAACGGCAACCCCATCAAGGGCATTCCACGTCATCCCATACTGGAGGACAATGTCATTGTATATAGCAATGCCACTGTGCTGGGGCGCATTACCATAGCCGCAGGAACCATCATCGGTGGCAACCTGTGGGTGACTGAGAGCACCAAGCCAGGCGACCGCATCGTGCAGGCCAAGCGCAGGAAGAATGCCGCCAAGGACTGTGTGGTGAGGCCCGAAGACTACGGAGGGCTCTGAAGTACCGAGAGCAAAGAGACAAGAAAATACACTATCAGAAACATCATAACACATACAATGGAATTTGAAATGATAGCCAAGACCTTCCAGGGGCTGGAAGGAGTATTGGCAGAAGAGTTGACCGCCCTGGGTGCAAACAATATACAGAAAGGACGCCGAATGGTGTCGTTTACCGGTGACAAGGAAATGCTCTACCGGGCAAACTTCGCTTTGCGTACCGCAGTGCGTGTGCTCAAACCCATCAAGCACTTCCGTGCCAAGACTGCCGATGAGGTGTATGATGCCGTGAAGGAGATAGACTGGAGCCAGTATCTGGGCAATGACACTACGTTTGCAGTAGATAGCGTGGTATATAGCAGTGAGTTCAGACATAGTAAGTTTGTGGCTTACAAGGTGAAGGATGCCATCGTGGACCAGTTCCGCGAAAAGACTGGCAACCGACCCAATATACGCATCACCAACCCCGACATGCAGCTCCACATCCATGTGGCTGAGTATGATTGCACCCTCTCATTGGACTCTTCGGGTGAAAGCCTGCACAAGCGCGGATGGCGTCAGGCCACTGTGGAGGCTCCCATCAACGAGGTGTTGGCTGCCGGCATCATCCTGCAGACAGGCTGGAAGGGCGAGTGTGACCTGGTGGATCCCATGTGTGGAAGCGGCACCTTCCTGATAGAAGCTGCCATGATAGCCAGTGGCATTGCCCCTGGAGTGTATCGCAGGGAGTATGCCTTCGAGAAGTGGCCCGACTTTGACCAGGATCTCTTCGACCGTATCTACGATGATGATTCGGCCGAGAAGCCCTTTGAGCATCACATCTATGGCTATGACATCAACCACAACACCATAGCGGTGGCCACCGAGAATGTGCGTGCGGCTGGTCTTTCCAAGTATATTACTCTGCAGCAGAGGGATATCAAGGACTTCACCCAGCCCGAGGAGAAGTGCATCATGGTGACCAATCCTCCCTATGGCGAGCGTATCTCTGCCCCTGATCTGCTGGGTCTGTACAAGACTTTAGGCGAGAGACTCAAGCATCAGTTCGTGGACAATGACGCGTGGGTGCTCAGTTACCGCGAGGAATGTTTCGACCAGATAGGCCTGAAGCCCTCGCTGCGTACACCGCTTTTCAACGGTTCGTTGGAGTGCGAATTGCGAAAGTACCAGATATTCAGCGGAAAGTTTGACGAGATGAGAGCGCAGGGAGGCGATATCAAGACCGATGAGGAGCGCCGGCTGATGGCTCAGAAGCGTCGCTTCAAGCAGAACCGCGATTTCCGCGACCGCCTGGAGGATGATCCCGAAGAGCGCATGCGTCGGCCTGAGCGCAAGCCTTACGGACGTGACGAACGTCGTGACGGCGACCGCCGGTTCGGTGACCGTGATGACCGCAAGCCCGCTCGTGGCTTCCGCAGAGACGACCGTGAGGATGGTTACGGCCGCAAACCACGTCAGTTTGACCGTGATGACCGTCGCCCTTCACGTGGATTCCGCAGCGATGACGGCGATGAGCGTGGAGAGCGCAAGTCACGTCCCTTTGGTCGTGATGACCGTCGCCAGCGCGATGGCTTCCGCAAGGGAGGTGACGACCGCCGCAAGTCTTTTGGCCGCGGAGAAGGCAAAGGCGGGTGGAACAGGAGTGCTCACAAGGGATTTGACCATGATGAAGATTAAGAGAATATGTATGGCTGCGGCTGTGGCAGCCCTCACCGTCACTTGCAGCATGGCACAGAGACTATTCACGCTTGAGGAACTGAATTTCGGCGGACGCAACTTCAGACAGTCTGTCCCCCAATACTATTATTATATGTGGTGGGGTGACCGTCTTGTGGATGCCAATTCCTCAGACTACAGCATGCTTAATCCTGCCACAGGCAAGCCCCTCAAGATGGGCAGCGTGAGCGAGGATGGAGTGTATTCGGCTTATGGTTGGGACAGCGGTGACAGCAAACAGCGCGTGCAGCGCAAGGGAATGCCCTATGCCGCCCAGCCGCTTGTGCTCACCCAGACTGGCACTCAGCGCTCGCTGGTGGATTTCTCTGACTGGAAGGTCACATGGAGCCAGAGTAGCGAAGGTTCGCTGGAGTGGAATGCCGAGTCACGTGCCGATGCATTCCTCAAAGACCAGAACCTGTGGGTGCGTTATGCCGACGGGCAGGAGGTGCAGATCTCTCAGGATGGGTCACGCGAGATAGTCTATGGTCGCAGCGTGCATCGTGACGAATTCGGTATAACCAAGGGAATCTTCTGGAGCAAGGATGGTCAGAAGCTGGCCTTCTACCGTATGGACCAGAGCATGGTGGCTGATTATCCCCAAGTCAATACGTTCACACGTGAGGCTCAAGTGGAGCCCGACAAGTATCCCATGGCGGGTATGACCTCGCACCAGGTGCAGGTGGGTATCTACGATTTGCAGTCGCGCAATACCATCTATCTGGCTACGGGCAATCCTGAGAACCGCTACTTCACCAATATCTCATGGGCTCCTGATGGCAAGACAATCTATCTCTTTGAGCTCAACAGAGACCAGAACCATTGCACGCTCGATGCTTATGATGCCCTGACAGGCAAGAAACTGCGCACGCTCTATACCGAGGATTCGGACAAGTATGTGGAACCTCAGCATCCCATTACGTTCCTCCCCTGGGACAGCAGCAAGTTCATCATGTGGAGCCAGCGCGATGGCTTCTACCATCTTTACCTGATGGATGTCAATGGCAAGGAGTTGGCCCAGCTCACCAAGGGAGCTTGGGTGGTGACCGAACTGGTGGGCTTCTGTCCTGCCACACGCAGTGCCATCATCACGAGCAAGGAAGCCAACGACCTGCAAAAGAATATCTATCGCCTGGATATTCCCTCGGGCAAGCGCACGCTGCTCGACAACGGCAAGGGTGTACACCAGGCACGTCTCTCGGCCAGCGGACGTTATGTGCTCGACACATGGCAAGAGCCCGATGTGCCACGCTGCTGCGCAGTGACCGACACCAAGACGGGCAAGCGCGTGATGCTGGCTACGGCTCCCGACCCATGGGACGGTTGGTATAAGCCTATATTCGAGCAGGGGTCGGTGAAAGCCGCTGACGGCAAGACCGAGCTCTACTGGCGCATGGTGAAACCCATGGACTTCGACCCTGCGAAGAAGTATCCCACCGTGGTGTATGTGTATGGCGGTCCTCATGCCCATAATGTGGAGGCATCCTGGCATTGGATGTCCCGCTCGTGGGAAACCTACATGGCACAGAAGGGCTACATCGTGTTCGTCCTCGACAATCGTGGAAGCGAGAACCGCGGAAGGGACTTCGAGCAGGTTACCTTCCGTCATTTGGGACAGGAGGAGATGAAAGACCAGATGTGCGGAGTGCGCTATCTGCAGTCGCTCTCCTACGTGGATGCCGACCGCATAGGCGTTCACGGGTGGAGTTTCGGCGGCTTTATGACCATCTCGCTTATGACCAACTATCCCGATGTATTCAAGGTTGGGGTGGCTGGAGGTCCGGTGATAGACTGGAAGTGGTACGAGGTGATGTACGGCGAGCGCTACATGGATACTCCCGAGAGCAATCCTGAGGGCTACGCACAGACCAGTCTGATCAACAAGGCAGGCAACCTCAAGGGCAAACTGCAGGTTATCATCGGCATGAACGACCCCACTTGTGTGCCTCAGCATACGCTGCAGTTCCTCAATGCCTGTGCCGAGGCCGGCACCCAGCCAGACTTCTTCGCTTATCCCGGAGAAGGCCACAACATGGCTGGACACAAGAGCGTGCACCTGCATGAGCGCATCACACAGTATTTTGAGGATTATTTGAAGTAAGAAACCATAAAAGCGATATAAGACATGAACATTCTCTTGTTGGGAAGCGGAGGGCGTGAGCACGCCTTGGCATGGAAGATTGCACAGAGCAAGCAGTGCGGACAACTCTATGTGGCACCGGGCAATCCTGGTACAGCCAGTGTGGGTGTCAATGTGGATTTGGCTGCTGATGACTTCGAGTGTATAGGCAACTTCTGCCTCCAGCACCAGGTGGATATGGTGGTGGTAGGCCCCGAGGATCCATTGGTAAAGGGTATTTATGACTACTTCAAGGGCAATGAGAAGTTGGCTGCCATCCCCGTGATTGGTCCCAGTCGGCAGGGTGCTACGCTCGAAGGAAGCAAGGAGTTTGCCAAGGGCTTCATGCAGCGTCACGGCATTCCTACGGCTGCATACGCCACCTTTGACCACTCCAGTCTCGATGCAGGCCTTCGTTTCTTGGAGACTCTCCAGCCTCCCTATGTGCTCAAGGCCGATGGCCTGTGCGCAGGAAAGGGTGTGCTCATCCTGCCCACGCTGGATGAGGCCAAGAAGGAGTTGCAGGAGATGCTTGCCGGAATGTTCGGTGATGCCAGCAGCAAGGTGGTCATCGAGGAGTTCCTGAGCGGCATCGAGTGTAGCGTGTTTGTGCTTACCGATGGTAAGGACTACGTCATCCTGCCCGAGGCAAAGGACTACAAGCGCATCGGAGAGGGCGATACCGGCCTGAACACCGGCGGCATGGGCAGCGTGAGCCCGGTTCCCTTTGCCGACGCAGAGTGGATGGCCAAGGTGGAAGACCGCATCATCCGTCCCACTGTGAATGGTCTGGCCGAAGAGGGAATAGACTACAAGGGCTTTATCTTCTTTGGTCTGATCAATGTGCAGGGCAATCCGATGGTCATCGAATACAATGTGCGCATGGGTGATCCCGAGACGGAAACCGTGATGCTGAGGCTTAAGTCCGACATTGTGGAACTCTTCCAGGGCGTGGCCACACAGACTCTGGGTACCAAGAAGGTGGAGACGGACCCTCGTGCAGCCGTGTGCGTCATGCTGGTGAGCGGCGGTTATCCCCAAGCCTATGAGAAAGGATACCCCATCACGGGCATCGAGGATGTGCAGGGCAGCGTGGTGTTCCATGCCGGCACCAAGATGAAGGACGGCCAGCTGGTGACCAGTGGCGGACGAGTGATAGCCGTGAGCAGTTATGGCAGCGACCGTAAGGAGGCGCTCGTCAAGAGCTTCACCGAGGCCGACAAGATAAAGTTCAACAAGAAATATTTCCGTAAAGACATCGGCGCAGACCTATGATGGGACGACGCTGGTTGCAGAACAAGGTGGCAGAGAGCCGGCTGACGCTTCCCGTCAGTGTGGCTCTCTTCATCGTCGTGCGCCTTTTCCAAGGCGTGGGAGTGAGCTTCACGGCTGCTGCCGCAGCGCTCCTTTGTCTCTGCACAGCCGCTGTGATGCTGGAGACCAACGTCGCGCTTCAGATTCTGCGTGTGCGTTCACGTCTCGGTGAGAGCCTTTGGCTGCTTCTGGCTGCTGCCATGCCCTTCCTCTATGGACTGGGCGCTCCTGCCGTGTGTGCATTCTGCCTGGCAGCGGGCATGGGACTGCTGCTCTGCTGTTATCAGAACAGGAATGCCGTGTTGCTCGTCTTTCACAGCTTTCTCTTCCTGGGTGCAGGCAGCCTTCTGTCGCCTGTCATGATTCCCCTCGCCCTGCTCTTCTACTTCTGTCTGGCCTTTCTGATGCGCGCCTTCTCGTGGAAGGGGCTTTGGGCTGGCATCGTGGGACTGCTCACGCCTTACTGGTGCTGGGTGGCATGGGAGGCATGTGTGGGCGATGTGATGCGCGTGGCCGACCATGTGCTGGCACTCTGGCTCTGGGTTCTCGACTGGGATGGACTCTCGCTGCTGCCCGCTGTGCGGCTGTTGCCCGTGTGGTGTCTGCTCGTCTTCTTCGGACTGACGGGCATCATCCATTATATGCGCAAGCGCTATGACGACAAGATACGTACCCGCATGATGCTCTATGTGTATGTCTGCGTGACGGTCTTCCTGCATGTGGCCTTTCTGCTGCTGCCCGGCCAGCGTATGGAACTGTTGGCCATGATGGCCGTCTCCACCAGTCCGCTCATGGCTCATTACTGGGCCATGACGAGAGGTCGTGTGGGCTGGATAGTGCTGATGGTATCCCTGGTGGGATGGCTGGCTGTGCTTGCGTTGGCCAGTCTGGCAGTCTGAACGAGACACTTACGCATAATTAACACGCGCAAAGCCCTGCCATCGCAGCAAATTGTTGTAACTTTGCCAAGCAACTCAAGCAAACGAAGAATAATAGTACATATTATGAAGAATTTCAAGACGGTGGATACCGTAATGGGGTGGGTGGCTTTTGCCATTGCTGCATTCACTTACTGCAGCACTATTGAGCCTACCGCCAGTTTCTGGGACTGCCCGGAGTTTATCACTACAGGCTATAAGCTTGAAATTGGTCACCCACCTGGCGCACCATTCTTTATGCTCACCGCAAACTTGTTCTCACAGTTTGCAAGTGATGCAACTCAGGTGGCACGCATGGTAAACACCATGAGTGCGTTGCTTAGTGCAACCACCATCTTGTTCTTGTTCTGGACTATCACCCACCTCACAAGGAAGCTCATCCTTAAAGATTGGTCAGAACTCACTACATCCAAGCTCATCGCTATCCAGGCGAGTGGTCTTGTTGGTGCTCTCATCTACACCTTCAGCGACACCTTTTGGTTCTCGGCTGTAGAAGGCGAGGTTTATGCCTACTCTTCTGCATTCACAGCTATTGTGTTCTGGCTGATATTGAAGTGGGAAGACCATGCCGACGAGCCTCATTCCGACCGTTGGCTTGTACTTATCATGTATATGACCGGTCTTAGCATCGGTGTCCACTTGCTCAACTTGCTTTGTATTCCAGCCATAGTATTGGTTTACTGCTATCGCAAATTCCCTAACATCGAGACCAAGGGCTCATTGATAGCTCTCGTCATCTCGTTTGTTCTCGTTGCAGCAGTTCTCTATGGTGTTGTGCCAGGCATCATCACCGTAGGTGGATGGTTCGAGTTGTTCTTTGTCAATACTCTCGGCATGCCATTCAACTCTGGCGAGATTGTCTACATCATACTTCTCGTATCTGCTGTTATCTGGGCTATCTACGAGAGCTATACCGCTCGCAACACAAAGCTTGAGAACATCTCGTTCCTCATTGCTTTCGGTATGCTTGGTGTACCATTCGTAGGCTACGGATGGTCGGCAGTAGGCATTGGTGCTGTTATCCTCATTGCTCTTTGGTTTGTTCTCAACCACAAGAAGGTTGTCAACAAGAAGGCTGTATATACTATCTCTTCACGTCTGAAGAACACAGTATTGCTCTGCATGCTGATGCTTATGATTGGCTATTCTACATATGCCGTTATCGTAATCCGCTCAGCTGCCAACCCTCCTATGGACCAGAACTCGCCTGAGGATATCTTCACTCTTGGTAGCTACCTCAGCCGCGACCAGTATGGCGATAGCCCTCTACTCTATGGTCAGGCTTATACCTCTCAGGTGGCTCTCGATGTTGACGGAAACATGTGTAAACCTCGTATCAAAGAGGGTGCTCCTATCTACTCACGTGTAGAGAAGAAGTCTGCCGACGAACCAGACCGCTACTTCGTGGTAAGCCACAAGAATAAATATATCTATGCTCAAAACATGCTCTTCCCACGTATGTGGGATAGCGGTCGTGCATCTCTCTACGAACAGTGGATGGGTGGCGTTGACGGCACAGAGATTCCTTACGACCGTTGTGGTGAGGCAATGACCGTGAAGATGCCTACACAGATGGAGAACATTCGTTTCTTCCTCTCTTATCAGTGCAACTTCATGTACTGGCGCTACTTCATGTGGAACTTTGCCGGACGCCAGAACGATATCCAGGGCAATGGCGAACTTGAGCATGGCAACTGGATTACTGGTATTCCATTTATCGACAATGCTCGTTTGGGCGACCAAAGCAAATTGCCTGATGATTTGAAGACCAACAAGGGACACAACGTATTCTATTGCTTGCCTCTCATCCTTGGTCTTATAGGTTTGTTCTGGCAAACATTCCGCGGACGTCGTGGTGTGCGCCAGTTCTGGGTAGTTTTCTTCCTGTTCTTCATGACAGGTCTTGCCATCGTGCTCTACCTCAACCAGAATCCAGCACAGCCACGTGAGCGCGACTATGCTTATGCTGGTTCGTTCTATGCTTTCGCTATCTGGTGTGGTATCGGTGTTGCTGCTATCATCGACTTGATAAAGAAACATCTCAAGCTCGACAGCATTGCCGTTACTTCCGTAGTATCTTTGGCATGTCTGCTCGTTCCTATCCAGATGGCAAGTCAGACTTGGGATGATCACGACCGTTCTGGTCGCTACACTTGCCGCGACTTCGGTCAGAACTATCTCATGACGCTTCAAGACAAGGGCAACCCTATCATCTTCACCAATGGTGATAATGATACCTTCCCATTGTGGTACAACCAGGAGACAGAGGGTGTGAGAACAGACGCAAGAGTCTGCAACCTCAGCTATCTGCAAACCGACTGGTATATCGACCAGATGCGTCGTCCTGCCTACGACTCTCCTTCTGTGCCTATCAACTGGCCACGATTGGAGTATTGCTCAGGCACCAACGAATATGTTCAGATTAATCCTTCGTTGAAGTCTCAGATTCTTGAATACTACAAGACAAACCCTGAGGAAGCAAAACAAGATTTCGGCGACGAACCATTCGAGCTCAAGAACATCATCAAGTATTGGGTACGTGGTGGCAAGGGCGATATGCATGTCATCCCTACCGATACCGTATATGTCACCATCGATAAGGATGCTGTCAAGAAGAGCGGTATGATGATGGCAAGCGACTCTATCCCTGACAAGATGGTTATCTCGCTTGCTGGCAAGAGCGCTCTCTATAAGGGCGACCTCATGATGCTCGAGATGATTGCTAACTGCAATTGGACTCGTCCTATATATGTTGCCCTCACCGTTGGTGCAGAAAACTATATGAACCTTGGCGACAACTTCATCCAGGAAGGTCTTGCCAACCGTATCAGTCCTTTCACCACCAACAAGCCTGGTGCCAAGAACTTCGATACCGAGAAGACCTACAACAACATGATGAATCGCTATCGCTATGGTGGTCTTGACCAGAAGGGTCTGTATATCGACGAAACTGTGATGCGCATGTGCTACACCCATCGTCGTCTGTTTGCCCAACTTGCCCTCGCTCTTATCTCTGAAAACAAAAATGATAAGGCACTGAAGGTATTGCAGAAGGCTGATAAGGTGATGCCAGACTATACCGTACCTTACAACTATATGAGTGGCGGTCTCGACTTTGCCAAGGCTTACGCTATCCTCGGCAAAAAGGCTGAGGCTTCAAATATCCTCGACAAGGTATGGACAAATGCCGTGCAGTATGCACAGTATTACCTCCAGCTCGAAGGCTCACGCTTCTCGCAGAGCCAGCGCGACTGCATGATTCAGCTTTCTATCATGAATCAGGCTTGCGAGGTTTACGCTATGCTCGACAAGACAAAGGCTGCCAAGGCTGGTCAAACCCTCGATGCTCTATATCGTATGTATGTAGGCAAGGGTGGCCACGCTGACGCACAGGAATAACAATCAAGAAGTAAAAGTAGAAGAATAATGCTTATAGAACAACCTGCAAAATGGTTGCGCTGGCTTTATCCCAGGGCGACTTGGAGAATGGATCCTAACGAACGTTCGGTTTACATAACGTTCGATGATGGTCCTATCCCCGAGTCGACCCACTTCATACTGAAAACTCTTCGCGAACATAATGTCAAGGCTACCTTCTTTATGGTTGGCGAAAATGTGTTGCGACACCACGACCTCTACAATCAAATCATTGCCGAAGGTCATCAGGTGGGCAACCACACCTTCAACCATATCGGTGCTTACAAACATTGGGCTGTAACATATATTTTCAATGTAACCCAAGCCAACGACATTATCCATGCCCACTTGTTCCGTCCGCCTCATGGATGGATGCCCCATAGCGTCTACTGGTGGCTATCTAAGAAATACCGTATCATCATGTGGGATCTCGTCACACGCGACTACTCTAAATGGCTTACTGCCAAAGATGTTGTCAACAATGTGAAACGCTACACACGCAATGGTTCCATCATCACTTTCCACGACTCACTGAAGAGCATCGACAAGTTGCAAACAGCACTTCCCGAAGCTCTTACATGGCTAAAGGAACAAGGATATGAATTCAAGACTTTTGAATAATGACATCATAAAAGCCGAGGCCAAACGTCTCGGCTTTTTTGCATGTGGCATAGCAAAGGCTGAGCGTGTAGACGAAGCGGAAGAAAGATGTCTTAACCGATGGATTGCTGAAGGCAACTATGCCAACATGGAATATATGGCAAACCATACCGACATTCGCCTCGACCCTCGCCTACTTCTCAATGGTGCAAAAATCATAGTCTCTGTGGCTATGAACTATGCTCCCAAGACACCTATGCCCGATGGTCAACCGCAGATGGCGGCATATTCCTATGGTCTCGACTATCATGATATAGTACGCAAAAAGCTCTACGCTTTGGCTCAGAACCTTGGGCTCAACTATGATAAAAGCATCAAGGAGCCTGAGAAACGAGAGTTCCGAGTATGCGTAGACACTGCTCCCATCCTCGAGCGCTATTGGGCTCAGAAAGCTGGCATTGGGTGGCAAGGCAGAAGCCATCAGCTCATCATTCCGCATGCTGGCACCATGTTCTTCCTTGGCGAACTCATCATAGCTGCCGAGGTTGATCATTACGACAAGCCTATGGAAAACCATTGTGGCAACTGCAGCAAATGTATTGATGCCTGCCCTACCAAAGCGCTTAATTCCGATGGCACCTTCTGTTCTGCTCGCTGCCTGTCGTATATCACCATCGAAAGCAAAGAGGCTGAGATATCTGATGATATTGCCCACATCATGGGCGACACCTTCTATGGTTGCGACCGTTGTCAGCAGGCATGTCCTTGGAATCGGTTTGCCACTGCCACAGATATTCCTGAGCTACAGCCAAAACCAGAGTTGCTCGATATGACTTGGGAGAAATGGCAATCTCTCACAGAAGACGACTATCGCCGACTCTTCAAGGGCTGTGCTGCCAAGAGAGCTAAATATGATGGCATCATGCGCAACATCAGAGCAATAACAAAAGCCAACGATAAAAACAACGCATAGCATACAAGCTTAAATATTTAACTAAAAAAATGGAAAAAGAAATAGCAACATTCTTTCGCGACTTCGCTCTTCGCATTCTCACTATGGAGCATGCTGACCCCAATAGTCCTCGCGAAGTGAAGCAAGCATTATTAAACCACTTTGAGGAGATATATCCAGCCTTTGCCATGACCGAGGTCTTCAAGCAAAACTTCGAAAAGGCTGGTCACGACAAGATGGTGGAAGCCTACAAGGCAAACTTCTCGCTCCTACTCCTTGGCAAACTGCCTGAGGTGTAATTATCTTCCTATAACCCAACAATCAGATTATGAACAACAAAGTAAAAGGATATCTGCTTGGCGCTGTTGCTGCTGCCTCCTATGGTACCAACCCTCTGTTTGCTCTTCCGCTATATGCCAAAGGCTTCAGTCCCGACTCGGTATTGTTTTTCCGTTATCTTTTTGCACTTCCTATATTGGCATTCATGCTTAAGTGGCGTGGACACTCTTTCCGTATCTCTCGTGCCGACCTCGTGCCATTGGTGATACTTGGATTAATCTTTGCATTGTCTTCGCTCAGCCTTTTCCTGAGCTACAACTATATGGATGCCGGCATAGCCTCAACCATTCTCTTCGTTTATCCTATCATGGTGGCTGTCATCATGGCTATGTTCTTCCACGAGAAACTCACCATCCAAACCATGCTCTGTCTGCTTATGGCTATTGGCGGTATTGGCTTGCTATATCAAAACGAAAATGGTGCCACTCTCTCCTTTGTTGGCACAATGATAGTATTTCTCTCATCACTCTCTTATGCCATCTATATCGTAGCCATCAACCAAACTCGTCTCCACGACATGGTAACTCTAAAGGTTACATTCTATGTGGTGCTCTTCGGTTGGTTTCTTTTTGCAGGTCGCACCCTTATCTCAGGCGAGCTACAGGTACCTCAATCAAACGAGTGGTGGCTATGGGGCAACCTCATAGCATTGGCTGTGATGCCTACTGCAATATCTCTACTCTGCACCACAGGTGCCATACAATATATCGGCTCTACTCCAACCGCCATTCTCGGAGCCTTGGAACCGGTAACAGCCGTATTCTTTGGTGTAACAGTTTTTGGCGAACAACTCACCATGCGCAGCACCCTCGGTCTGATACTCATTATCGTTGCCGTAACCATTGTTGTTGCTGGTGGTGGCATCACCAAACACCTTGTTCGCTTCCGTAAGCTATTCCCAAGAATTATTAAAAAGGTAAAAAGGTAAAAAAGGTGAAAAAGGAAAGGTAAAACCAACTTTTTTATTTACCTTTGCAACTAAATTAGTAATAAACAGAAAATGAGAAAACTAACATACTTGATGTTGCTCCTCGTAGGAGTTATCTTGGCAGCTTCATGCAACGACGACATGACTTATGCCGACCAGAAGAAGCGTGAACGTACTGCCATTGCGAAATTCGTTGCCGACTCGGCTATCCATGTCATCAGCGAAGAGCAGTTTGCTGCCAATGGCTATAAGACTGATGTTTCTAAAAACGAATATGTATTGTTCACATCCAAGGGTGTTTACATGCAGATTATCCGTAATGGTTGTGGCGAAAAGATAAAGGATGGCGAGACTGCCACCGTACTTTGCCGCTTCACCGAAAAGAACATCCTCACCGACTCTGTTCAGCTCACCAACGATATCCTCTATTATGGTTCTATCGTTGATAAGATGAACGTAACCAACAATAGCGGCACATTCACTGCCTCGTTCATCAATGGCGAAAGCCTTATGTTGGCACAGAATGGTAGCTCTACCAACACTTCTGTATTGTCTGGCTGGCTTGTTCCTCTGCCTTATATTAATATCGGTAGACCAACTGCCATAACCGACGAGATAGCAAAGGTCAAGCTCATCGTGCCTCACGATATGGGTCATAGCAACGCCACTTCAAGCGTTTACCCTTGCTTCTACACTATCACCTACGAGCGTGGTAGATAAACGAACGACACATTAATTATATATATTACTATGACACTGATTAAATCTATTTCCGGTATTCGTGGCACCATTGGCGGACAGCCTGGTGATACACTCAACCCTTTGGATATTGTAAAGTTCACAACTGCTTACGCTACCTACATACGTCGCAACACCACTAATGGCAGCAACAAGATTGTTGTTGGTCGCGACGCTCGTATCAGCGGTCAGATGGTTTGCAACATCGTTTGCGGAACCCTCATGGGTATGGGCTATGATGTTGTTAACATCGGTCTTGCTACCACTCCTACCACCGAGCTTGCTGTAACAATGAGCAATGCCGACGGTGGTATCATCATCACCGCAAGCCACAATCCTCGTCAGTGGAATGCTTTGAAGCTTCTCAACAACAAGGGTGAATTTCTTAACAAGGCAGCAGGAAACGAGGTATTGGCAATTGCTGATAGCGAAGATTTCGACTATGCTGACGTTGACCATGTAGGCAAATATACTGAAGACAACAGCTTCGACCAGAAGCATATAGATAGCGTTTTGGCATTGCAGCTCGTTGACGTAGAGGCTATCAAGAAAGCGCACTTCAAGGTGGCTGTCGACTCTATCAACAGCGTTGGTGGCGTTATTCTTCCAAAACTTCTCGACAAACTTGGCGTAGAATATACATTCCTCAATGGCGAGGCAAACGGTGACTTCGCTCACAACCCAGAGCCATTGGCAAAGAACCTCACTGGCATCATGGATCTCATCGCTAAGGGTGGCTACGACATGGGTATCGTAGTAGACCCAGATGTAGACCGCTTGGCTTTCATCTGCGAAGACGGTAAGATGTTTGGCGAGGAATACACCTTGGTTAGCGTAGCCGACTATGTATTGTCACACACACCTGGCAACACAGTTTCCAACCTCAGTTCTACTCGCGCTCTGCGTGATGTCACCGAGAAGCATGGTGGCGTTTACTCTGCAGCAGCAGTTGGCGAGGTTAACGTAACAACCAAGATGAAGGAAGTTGGTGCCGTTATCGGTGGCGAAGGCAATGGTGGAGTTATCTATCCAGAGAGCCACTATGGTCGTGATGCCTTGGTAGGTATCGCCCTCTTCCTCTCAAGTCTTGCCCACAAGGGTTGCAAGGTTAGCGAGCTCAGAGCTTCTTTCCCTGAGTATTCTATAGCAAAAAATCGCATCGATCTCACAGCATCTACCGATGTTGACGCTATTCTTGTAAAGGTTAAGGAGATGTTTGCTTCTGACCCTACAGCTACTGTCAACGATATCGACGGAGTAAAGATCGACTTCCCTGACTCTTGGGTACATCTTCGCAAGAGCAACACCGAGCCTATCATCCGTGTATACAGCGAGGCTAACACCATGGACAAAGCCGACGAACTTGGCAAAAAGCTCATGGATGTTGTCTATGATATGACAAAGTAATAGGAAGTTTTTCTTCCTAACAAATACAAGTTGGAGCCACCTACTCCATACTGGGCAAGACATCTGCCTGCAACCTATGCGCAGTCAGAAGTCTTGCCCATATTATTTAGAATGATAATCTATGTAACTTGTGTCTTATGAACAATCTATATCTGCTACAATTTGCATGCTTCCTCTTCATGCTCTTCAATGCGCTCATCCTGCTAATCACTCGCATGCAGGCGAAATGGATTAGTCCACGCTATGAGCGTTCGCGCAGGTTTGTGCTTGCAGGCATTATAGGTATGGCAGCCCAATTCTTCGCACAAATGTGCTATGGTTTCAGAGCCACCAACGATGCCATGGGTGCCACCATCAACATCCTTATCTATACTCCATGCTTTTCTCTTATAGCTTTGGGCATTTACCATATTGAGGCTACTCACATGCGCCGATGGCGAATATATGTGGTTAGTTCTGCCATCTATGTCGCCATCGTCACCAGTTTCGGCATTGGCTATTTCCAACACGACAGTTTGCATATAGGTAATTGGCTATATGTCATGCTCGCCTTGTTTGCCATCAATATGGTCTATTTCATTGTCTCTATCATCCAAGAAATGATAAAGAGGCGACGAATGCTGGAGAAACTTTCTGGCAGCGACATCCTACCCTACGTACGCTATTCGCAAGCCAGCGTGTTCCTCCTTTTCCTTATCGCCTTGATAACCCCCTTGGCAATCCTTTTCACACCATTGTTATACATTGTGGGACCATTAGGACTTGTGTCTTTTCTTTTCTTCATACTTAGTTTCATAGCCCTTGGCTATAGTTACGTACCCACCGAAGACTTACTCGACGAAGATGAACAACCAATTAGCGAGACTACAGACAATCACAACTCCACTGGTATAGAAGAAGCCAACTATTCTTGTCTGCATACCGATAACCGCAGAGAAGAAATACAGAAAAAGCTTGACGAATGGTGCGCAGTTTTGGGCTATAAGGATGGCAATGCCAACTTGCTTTCCCTATCCCATGCCATCAACGTTTCAAAGGAAGAACTATCGCTATACTTCGACCATTGTTTGAAAACTACATTCAGATTATGGCTAAGCGACATACGCTTCCGTGCCGCCAAAAAGATGATGATAGAATTTCCTAATTATAGCAACGACATCATCTCGTCTGAGTGTGGTTTCTCTTCGCGCACACATCTCTACCGCATATTCAAGGCACGAGAAGGCTGCACACCAACAGATTGGCGCGAACAAAATCGCTCCAACAACCATAAGGCATAATCATCTCTTTTTAGCATATCATCATAACGACCGTTTTGAGTAACGTAGCCCAAACGGTCGTTTTTTTATTTCTAAATCAACAGAATAGGTACCAAGGAGACACCTTTTTAATAGCAAGGAGACACCTTTTTGGTACCAAAGAGACACCTAAGCATAGGAAAGAGACACCTTATTTCATCTCTTTTATCTATTTTTGCACCATCTTCCTATTTTGTACCTCCAAGCTATAATCATCAACAATCATAAAATATAAAGCATGAAGAAAAAATACTATCTAAAACCACAAGTAGTGGTAGTGGAAACAGAGGCATGTTTGCTGTCAACAACCTCAACGCTATCAGTTAGCAACAAACAGATGAATAACAGCGATGATCTGAAAAATGAGGGACTTACATTAGACTCTGAAGGAATTCTATGGGGTGAGTAGCCTCAACAATACTCTATTATCTATAAAATCAACCAAGTTGCCATAGCGCACAGAAACTTAACAAAAAACATTATATTATGATCAAGAAAATGACCCAATATCTATTGCAGCGCCGATGCGCGCTCTCGCTCTTGCTGATGCTTATGCTTCTGCAGCCCGTGATGGCGCAGACACAAACGCGACAAATGTATGCGAGATTGGACCGAGAGACTCAGACCCTCACGCTCTATTATGACACGAATTTTCGTGTAGGGGAAGACCAAGCTGTTTCTTATAATCCCTTATGGATGCAAGTAGATGAAAGAAAAAAAATTAAAACCGTGGTCTTTGACGAGAGTTTCAAGGATGCACGGCCCAAATATTGTGTAACCTGGTTTTGGTTGTTCGAAGCTTTGACAACGATTGAGCACTTGGACTATTTGAACACGTCAGAGGTCGATGATATGCATTCAATGTTCTCCAACTGTACCAGCTTGGAAACACTTGATTTGTCTTCCTTTAATACGGAAAAGGTCACATACATGGATGCTATGTTTGATGGCTCTACGAATCTTCGCACAATCAACTTGCCCAAAGGTTTCATAGGTAGCAACGTGACTGATCTCAATGGAATGTTTAGAGGTTGCGCAAGCCTTACCGAACTCGATCTATCTGGTTCTAATGCTGAAAAAGTGAAAAACATGGGCGGGATGTTCTATGGTTGTGTCGCACTTTCCAATCTCAATCTTTCCGGTTTTAAAACTGGATCTGTGACCGATATGCCGTACTTGTTCTCTTCGTGTCAGTCGCTTGAAAGTCTCGACCTCTCTGGTTTCAATACTGAAAATGTGACGAGTATGGAGTCAATGTTCTCCCAATGTTCGTCGCTTCGGAGTCTCGATCTCAGCAGTTTCAATACCAGCAAGGTGATTGATATGGATTTAATGTTTTATAACTGCACCAACCTTGAAAGTATTGATTTAAGCAGTTTTGATACGGAGAATCTGCAGCATATGGATCATATGTTCTACTCATGTACGAAGCTTGAGATGCTTGATCTCTCGTCGTTTGCAACGCCCAATATGACTTCCATGTTTTGTGCGTTTCAAAATTGTAAAAACCTCAAGACGATTTATGTCACTTCTGCATTTACTACAGATAAAGTAACCGAGGGTCGTACAGCTTTTGCCGGATGTGTTAATCTGCCCAACTATACCACTGATAAGACGGGTGTGGAAATGGCGCACACGGGAGCGGGAGGTTATCTCACGGCTGCTACTGCCAGTTGGGTGCGATGGGATGCGCCAACCGGCACGCTCTCCTTCCATCGCGGCGCCACGAAGCCCGTGGGCGACAACATCTATGGTTTGAGTAATGGAAATGATCCGAATTGGGACACCCATGCGGCAGAAATCAAGAAGGTAGTCTTCAAAGCTGGTTTCCGTGATGAAACCCACACGACGTGCTCCAATTGGTTTAATGGTTGTACGAATCTTACCAGCATAGAGGGTATCGAAAACCTCAACACGTCCAACGTCAAGAATATGTCAGGGATGTTTGCCAACTGTTCGAACCTCGAAACGCTCGACCTTTCCCATTTCAACACAGAGAAAGTAACAACAATGGCCCAAATGCTTTATGGGTGCACAAAACTCCATGATCTCAACATTTCAAATTTCAATACGGAGAATGTGACAAACATGTACGAAATGTTCAATGGCTGCTCAAGTTTGAATACGCTCGATTTGTCTCACTTCAATACGAGGTATGTGCGAACGGACGGCATGAACTACATGTTCAATGGTTGCAGCAGTCTTAGTTCTCTTGACGTATCCAACTTTACAACTGATAAGAACAGCATGCAGCTGGATGGGTTGTTCAAGGGATGCAGTAGTCTTCAAACGCTTGACCTTTCCAGTTTCAGCACCGGTGGGGCTTCTTCTGTTACCGATATGTTTGACGGATGCTCCGCGCTTCAGACTATCTATGTCAGCGATCTTTTCACATTCAAATATGGAGTTTCAAGTTCAAATATGTTCCGCAACTGCGAGAACTTAAAAGGTGCTAATGACTTCATCCCTCAAAATAAGGATAGTAAGTACGCAAACTACGTGTCAGGTTATCTCACCAAGAAGGTTGGCACGAATGGCAATGAGATTATTGGAGCCACAGGTAGTCCACTCAACATCAATAAGTTGGTTTTGGACGACAGCAAGGCATACACGCTCTACGAAGAATGCAACGTTACTTCAGCTTCATATGCACGAGCTATGAAGTCGGAATGGGGAACTCTCTGTCTACCATTCACCATCGACCCAACATCCGAGGCTAACACCTGCAACTTCTACACCTTGCAGAATATTGGCAACAAGAGTGTTGTGCTCGAGCTAATAGAGAATGGTACGGTAGAGGCAGGACAACCTGTTGTCATTCGCAAGAAGGATAATACGCAGACAGATATCCAAATCAACAATGTAGAGAATACGCAAGTTGTAAAGGAACCAAAGAATACAAACACCGGCAACCGCTTGATGGGAACATTCACCAATATGGAGCTTGCCGACGACTGCTATTTCATTGCCAACAACCAGTTCCGTCTTGTAAGCAACTACAAGCCTGCTACCTCTGGAGTTAAATTGGCAGCGTTCCGTGCATACATCCAACCACAGAAGACTAACGTTAAGCATGCACCATCGCTCAACATCAGCGTAGATGAAGAGACCACAGGTATAGAAACATCAAATGTCCTCGACTTGCTCAACGATAAAGAAGCAGAATACTATGATGTAAATGGTAGTCGCATCCAAAATTTGCAGAAAGGAATAAACATCGTAAAGAAGGGAAACAAGACTATGAAAATCGTATGCCGCTAAAACGCTTAAAGTAATCAACTAAAATCGTGTCAACGTGAATTATAAATAAGTATTGCTGTCCGGTAAAACTTTTCAAACAAAACAAATTAGGGCTGACACTTCTCA
>OKRS01000790.1_pt1 | contig 23029 bp, 20 predicted proteins | sample 1601191 | NCBI WGS metagenome assembly OKRS01 (sample SAMEA3541509, study PRJEB24748) | human gut metagenome | biome: human gut; feature: human-associated habitat; material: faeces | place: China | collected 2012
TGTTCGTTTGTTCGTTTGTTCGGATGTTCGGGTTTCTGTCTTTTCCTGAAGGTCATTCTGTTAACTTTTTTTCGATATTGCTCAACACTTTATCGATCATTCCTACATAATAGAATGGGAGATTGATGAGTCGAAAGGTTTTGCCCCTTGGGGTGGTAACATCGTCGATGGCATAATTGCCTTAAACCGTGAGGCTGATATAGGCTCTGTCGTCGAAGCTGGAGTTGCCTTCTACAAGACCTTTGGTGGCTATGAAGGTGGAGATATTTTGTGGGTCGTTGGCTAATTGTTGGGCTAATGCAGCTTCGCTATCGTTGAGGGTAGGATGCAGAGTGGGGTAGCCATCTGAGGCAAGGACCACGGAGCGGGAGACAGGGATGGTGCGAGTGCCTGGCATATAAATAGGTGTGCCATCGATAACGGCATACTGTCGATTTTGTCCTTCGAGCATAGCTTTGATGAGTTGTGGCTCTATGGTGCGGCGGGCCTCTGTGGGCGACATGCCGTTCTTGATGAGATTAGCTCGCTGTAGGGCTATTTCTTGTTCGAAAGGCTTGGAGTTGTCGTAATATTTGTTATCGATGATGGCTTGACAGTCGCCCACCATCCATACTTCTTGTCGCTGGTGGCTGTAGATGATTGCAGAGGCTGTGAGGCGCTCTTCGGGATGAGCCGTCATTTGGGCTGTGATGCCGAGTTTGGCATATTCGTTGGCTATTCGCATGGTGACGCCTTGGCAGAAGTCGTCGATGGTGGCGCAGGCTGGCATCTGCTGTATGTAGTCGCTGATGATGAGCATAGCGAAGCGTCCATTCTTCATCATAGGATTGAGGCGCATAGGCGTTTTGCTTGTGCTACCATCTATCACGGCTGCAAAGTGGGGTGTTATCACCATGCCGTCTTCGCAGTCGGCAGCTGTATGCTTGCCACAAATAAAGCTTTCTTGTATGTGCATAATGTGCATTTTTTTTGATAAAGCGAACCTACTTTGCGCGATCTATTTCGAAGTAGAATTCGGTGCCGAAACCTTCTTCTGACTTGAACCATACGCAGCCATGGAGATAGGTTTCGCCAATGAGCTTCATGCTATAAGTGCCAAGACCACGACCTTCGCCTTTCGAAGAGTTGCCATAGATGAAGATGCGTTGCTGCTGTTTGGCTGGTATCACGGCATCGTTGTGGACAGAGAAGATAATCTTGTCGTCGGTGGAGTGGATGTTGTATGTGATAGTGGAATTGAGACTTGCCTCGCATGCGTTTTTGCCCATGTTGGTGAGCACACGATTGATAAGCGACTTGTCAGACTCTATCTCCTCGTCGGTGATCGTGGAATTGATGTCGACGATTACGCCATAGCGCTCTTTAGCTATTGGGCAAAGGCTATCTTTGATGAACTGTACGACGCTGTTTGCCTTGAAGTGAGAAATGTTAGGCTCAAGTTGCCGTTTTTGGCATAGACGAGGTCGCGTTGAGCTGCAATCTCGCTTGACAATTGCTTAGAAATGCTCTTGGTCATTTTGATAATCTCTTTGGGGTCTTCAAACTCTGCACATTCGAGCAAGCCGTTGAGGGCACCTGTGAGATTGATAAGGTCGTGGAAGAATATTCGCTCCATCATAAATTCGCGATATTGGTCGGTTTTGTCGACCAATATTACTGCTGCGTATGTTTTGCCTTCGTGAGTGAAAGGAGTAGAAATGACATGAACGCTAAATATACAATCATTGTCTACCAACATATCGCTGTCGGCAGTCAACCTCGTTTTGGTGCGAAGCGATTTCTTCAGCATGTTGCGAAGCTGGCATGTGGCACAATTCTTATGAAAGCCACAGCCTTTTGTTTCCTCTATGGCGTTTACACATTTCAGCAAATCGCCAGGGCACATCTTTGTATTCTCGTCTACTGGAGAATTGTTGACAAACAAGACTTTAAGAGTCTCGTCGATGATTATGAATGTAGCGCCTGTATCATCCCAAATCCTGTTTTTCTGAATTATAGACCGCAATTCTTCTTGAGTAATCATAACGATATAGATCTATTTTTTTATTATCTAACCTACAAAGGTACATATATAATTGTAAACTATAGTGTGTATGCTGTGTGATTTATGATTTATTAAGAACGATAATCGAGACAATGACAGGCAAATTATGAGTTGGCTATCGTTGTCTCGATTGTAGAAGTTTTATAATGTTTATGTGTGTGAAATCCCTGCAGAAGCTTATATATTTTCGATGTTACGCAGAGCTGCCAGTAGCTCTTGATTTTCTGTTTTTGAGCCGATAGTTACGCGCAAGCAGTTGTGGCAAAGGGTTACGCGAGTGCGATTGCGCACGATGATGCCTTTGTCGACGAGATAGTCGTAGATGGCTTGAGCATCAGTCATGCGAGCAAGGAAGAAGTTGGCATCAGTAGGATACACCTCTTCGCATATAGGCAGGTCGCAGAAGGCTTTGATCATGCGAGTGCGCTCTTGTAGCAAGATGGTTACCCATTTCTCAACCTCGATTTTATGTTCGAGAGCGGTGAGCGCATGCTGCTGGCTGAGAAGGTTGACATTGTATGGATATTTCACCTTATTCATGAGCGCAATAATTTCTTCAGAAGCGAAAGCCATGCCCAAACGGATGGCTGCGCAGCCCCACGCCTTGCTCATGGTGTTGAGCACGATGAGGTTAGGATAGTCGGCAAGATCGTAGCGGAATGGGCGCTGCGACGAGAAGTCGCTATAGGCTTCGTCAACGATTACGATGCCATGGAAATTGCGGATTACCTTTTCTATTTCGTCGCGGTCGAGGTTGTTGCCCGTAGGATTGTTAGGCGAGCAAATCCAGATGAGCTTGGTGTGGCTGTTGGTGGCAGCAAGAAGCTGGTCGGCATGCAGCTGGAATTTATCGTCGAGAAGTACGGGGCGATATTCCACATTATTAATATCCGCGCACACGCGATACATGCCGTATGTAGGTTCTATTGCCACCACGTTGTCTACTCCAGGCTCGCAGAATATGCGGTAAGGCAAGTCGATAGCCTCGTCGCTGCCATTGCCGAGAAACATACATTCTGCAGTCACACGCTTTACCTTTGCCAATTCAGCCTTTAGCTCATGCTGTAAAGGGTCGGGATAGCGGTTGAAGGGCTTGTTGTATGGATTTTCGTTGGCATCGAGAAATACTGTGGCTTCGTGGCCTGAGTATTCATCGCGTGCCGAGCTATATGGTGCGAGGCTCCAAATGTTGGGGCGTACGAGTTGTTGAAGGTTGAACATAATTATTGAGTTATTTTTAATGTTTTATGGGGGTGAGGCTGTTTACATTCTCACTCTCATTGCATTGGCATGCGCTTCGAGCTGCTCGTTTTCAGCCATTGTCACCACGGCTTTGCCTATAGAGCTTACACCCTGGGCGTTGAGATGCTGGAAGGTGATTTTGCGATTATAGCTGTCGAGGTTGACACCATTATATGCCAAGGCATAGCCGTGGGTAGGCAGGGTGTGGTTGGTGCCGCTGGCATAGTCGCCAGCACTCTCGCAAGCATATTTGCCAAGGAATACGCTACCCGCATTTACCACCATCTGTGCCAACTCCTCATAGTTGTCGGAAGGCAAGATGAGATGCTCAGGCGCATAGGCATTGGCAAGAGCCATGGCTTCGGTATTGTTAGCCACGATTACTATCTTGCTGTTGTCCAAAGCTTTGGCGGCAATCCCTTTGCGAGGAAGGCGAGCGAGCTGTTTTTCTACCTCAGCCTCCACCTTTGAAGCGAAGGCCTCGGAAGTGGTGATGAGCAACACCTGGGAGTCGATGCCATGTTCTGCCTGCGAAAGCAAGTCGGCAGCCACGAAAACCTCGTTGCAAGTATCGTCAGCAACTACGCATACTTCGCTTGGTCCGGCAGGCATATCTATGGCAACATCATGCAGCGACACCTGCTGTTTTGCAGCCATTACATATTGGTTGCCAGGACCGAAAATCTTGTAAACCTTTGGCACACTCTCTGTGCCGTAAGCCATGGCGCCGATGGCCTGCACACCACCAGCTTTGAAGATGCGGTTGACGCCAGCTATGCGTGCTGCCACAAGGATGGCAGGATTTACGTTGCCTTGGCTATCAGGAGGAGTGCACAACACAATCTCTTTGCAGCCTGCTATCTTGGCAGGAGTGGCGAGCATCAATACCGTAGAGAACAATGGAGCCGTGCCACCAGGGATGTATAAGCCCACCTTTTCGATGGCTACACTCTTCTGCCAACAAGTTACGCCAGGCGCAGTCTCCACCTTGTCGGCATGAAAAAGCTGCGAATGGTGGAATTTGTAGATGTTGGAGTGGGCAAGGGTGATAGCATCAATAAGTTCTTGGTCGACAGAATTGTAAGCCTGCTCAATCTCCTCGTCGCTCACGGCAAGCGAAGAGAGAGAAGCATGGTCGAACTTAAGCTCGTATTTCTTCACAGCCTCGTCGCCATTTTGTCGCACATCGTTGAGCACCTCGCTGACAGTAGCGTTGAGAGCCGAAGTGTCGAGGTGTGGGCGCTCTACGAGGCTGCTCCATTCTTCTTTTATTGGATATTTTATGATGTTCATGTTGTTACTTCTCTAACTTCTATAACTTCTTTATATTATAATATCATCTTTTCGATAGGTGTTACGAGGATGCCCTGAGCGCCAAGCTCTTTCAGCTTGCCAATGATTTCCCAGAAGCGCTTCTCGTCGAGCACGGTATGGATAGAGCACCATTCGTCGTCGGCAAGAGGAATGATGGTAGGACTCTTGATGCCAGGCAACACTTCTGTGATAGCCTTGATCTTGTCTTTAGGAGCATTCATCATCACATATTTCTTGTCTTGAGCCGAGCGCACAGCCTCAAAGCGGAACAGCATCTCGTTGAGAGTCTGATGTTTCTCGTCGTCCATGTGCCAGTTGCCCACGAGCAAAGCCTCGCTCTGCATCACCACTTCCACCTCTTTGAGGTTGTTGCTGACGAGGGTAGAGCCAGAGCTAACGATGTCGAAGATGCCATCAGCAAGACCGATGCCAGGACTAATCTCTACGCTACCTGTGATGACATGGATATCGGTTTTGATGCCGTTTTTGTTCATAAACTTGCGCAATATGTTAGGATAGCTGGTGGCTATCTTGCGGTTGTTGAACCATTGAAGGCCAGTATAGTTTGTTTCCTTAGGGATAGCAAGCGACAAGCGACATTTGCTGAAACCGAGATGCGCTATAACCTGTGCATCTTCGCCACGCTCCACAAATTCGTTTTCGCCAACTACGCCGATGTCGGCAACTCCGTTGGCTACGCTCTGAGGAATATCATCGTCGCGAAGATAAAGCACTTCGAGTGGAAAGTTGGAACTCTGCACCAATAATGTGCGTTTGCTGGAACTAACCTTTATGTCGGCTTCAGCCAGCAGGTTCATGGTGTCGTCGTAAAGCCTGCCTTTTGATTGTACTGCTATTCGTAACATATTGAAAATTGATGTTGATTCGATAAAATTTGTTGCAAAATTAAGGTTTTTAGCCTGTATATGCAAATAAAGTGTTACTTTTGTACTCACTTTATATGAATATTAGATATTTATACATATTATCTTCGGCTTTGCTACTGTTGGCGGGATGCGACAGTCAGCCGAAAGTGGAAACCACACCATGGGGAACCGTGGTGGGGAGCGACAGCATTCCTGATGATGACGCATTCTCGTTGAGCGACATACAGACGAATGGTGAGCTGATAGTGTTGACAATGACAGGTCCTGACTCTTACTATGAATATCATGGCAAGGGAATGGGAGTGCAATATCTGTTGGCAGAAAAGTTTGCCCAAAAGTTGGGAGTGTCGTTGAGAGTGGACGTTTGCAAGGATACTGCCGAGATGGTGCGCCGCCTGAAAGATGGCGAGGCAGACATCGTGGCATATATGATTCCGAAGGCTAAGGCAGTGGAGCTGGCTATGGCTGGAGTTCGCGACAGCAGCGGACAAAAGGGATGGCTGGTGGCTGATAAGGATGGCGAACTGGCAAAGGCGCTGAATGGATGGTTTAAGCAAGGAATGATAGCGCAGACTTTGAAAGACGAGAATTTCTTGTTGTCGACGGGAAGCGTGAAGCGACGTGTGTTTTCGCCTATGTTGAATAGGGCAGGAGGAGTGATAAGTCGCTACGACCGTCATTTCCAGCAATATGCCCCTTTGGCTCGTTGGGACTGGCGACTGATAGCGGCACAATGCTATCAGGAATCAACCTTCGACCCTCAGGCACGATCGTGGGCAGGAGCTTGCGGATTGATGCAGATTATGCCTACGACGGCTGACGTGGTGGGACTATCGCGCAACGACTTGTTCGACCCTGAGAAGAATATTGCTGCTGCATGTAAGTATATTGCCATGCTCAACGGCAAATTCTCGGACGTGAGAGAACGCCAAGAGCGTATCAACTTTGTGTTGGCATCGTATAATGGTGGTTTCTATCATGTGCGCGATGCCATGGCGCTGGCAGAGAAATATGGTAAGAATAAGCATCGTTGGGCTGACGTCAGAGAGTTTATACTCGGCTTGCAGACTCCACATTATTATAACGACCCTGTGGTGAAGAGTGGCTATATGCGAGGTTCGGAAACAGCCAACTATGTAGACCGCATCAACGCCCGCTATGCCGACTATCGTGGTGTGGCTCGTGGTGCTTCAGGCTTCACATCGTTTGGTGGCGGAAGCCAAACCCCACATCGTGCGGTGAAGAAGAAAAGAAAGTATGAAGTGAAATAGCGCTACTTGAAACAAATAGCGATAGCAATAATCAAAAAAATAGGCAGCAAGCTCATCATCATTTTGAGCATGCTGCCTATTTTATTATATAGTGTAATTACTCCCCTCTCTATTGGAGAGGGGGTGGTGGTGAGGCTGTTCCAATTACTTCTTCTCCAACAATACTACATTTTCTACATGTGGAGTGTGTGGGAACATGTCGACAGGCTGAACGGCTGCCACCTTATATAATATATCAAGGTCGGCAAGGTCGCGAGCCTGAGTAGCAGGGTTGCAACTTACATAAACGATGCGCTTAGGTTGCGCACGAAGAATTGTCTTTACCACATCGGTGTGCATACCTGCGCGAGGAGGGTCGGTGATGATAACATCTGGGCGACCGTGCTCAGCAATGAAATCGTCGGTGAGGATGTCCTTCATATCGCCAGCATAGAAAAGAGTGTTGTCGATGTTGTTTATCTGGCTATTCACCTTTGCATCCTCGATAGCCTCAGGCACATATTCGATGCCGATAACCTTGCGAGCCTTGCGAGCCACGAAGTTGGCTATGGTGCCGGTGCCGGTATAGAGGTCGTAGACAAGCTCATTGCCTGTGAGCTGAGCAAATTCGCGTGCCACGCTATAAAGATGATAAGCCTGCTCGGTGTTGGTCTGGTAGAAGCTCTTTGGACCAACCTTGAACTTGAGGTCTTCCATAAGTTCGAAGATATGGTCGTTGCCTTTGTAGACGGTGAGGTCGAGGTCACCAAAGGTGTCGTTGCCTTTCTGATTGTCTACATAGAGTAGGGAGGTGATTTGTGGGAACTTGTCGGCAATAAACTGCATAAGCGCCATTGCACGCTCCTCGTCGCCAGGCTCGTCGTAGTGGAACTGTACCAATACCATCCATTCGCCAGTATTAGAGTTGCGAATCATGATGTCGCGCAACAAACCATGCTGCGCACGAAGGTCGTAATAGCTAAGATTATGCTCCTTGGCATAAGCGTCGATGGAGTTGCGCATATCGTTGTGCAAATCGTCCATGAGCCAACACTTGGTGATAGGATAAATCTTATCGAAAGCGCCAGGAATATGGAAACCTATGGCATTGAGGACGTTGCCATCGCTTTGGAACAAAGAGCCGTCAGGATTGTCAGACTTTGGCATAGCCTGCAATTCCTCTTGGGTGAACCAACGCTTGTTGGAGCATCCGTATTCTATCTTGTTGCGATATTCGAAAGTCTTCACCGAGCCCATGATGGTGCGGAATTCAGGAAGCTCTACCTTGGCAATGCGAGATAGCTGGTCGTGCACCTGCTTCTGCTTAGCCTTGAGCTGCTCCTCGTAAGGCAGATTCTGCCATTTGCATCCACCACAAACACCAAAGTGCTTGCATGGAGGAACTACGCGTGTGTCGCTATATTTATGTACCTTCACAACCTTAGCCTCGCAATAGCTTTTGCGCTTCTTGGTGACTTGCAAGTCGACTACATCGCCAGGCACGCAGAAAGGTGCGAACACCACCATGTCGTCTATTCTAACCAGACATTTGCCTTCAGCGGCAACGTCGGTCATTGTTACATTCTCGTATAATGGAAGTGGTTTCTTTTTTCTTGCCATGTTTTTTCTTTATATTATAATTGGTGTGCAAAGTTAATGCAAATGAGTGGAATAAAAAACAAATCTCATTTGTTTTTTATTTCCGAATGCAGCAACACTTATCTTTCTTTGTTTCTACATTAAGGTTAATAAGATAGATATAAATATGTCTAAATGATAGGAAAATATTAAGAAAAATGTTTTTATTTCGGTATTTATATATTCTTTCTGACTTTAATGTAGGTGAATGCTTGTTTTTTGTTATCGCAAACATATTATTTTGTAATATATGCTTGACATTTTTTCTAATAAATATTTTGTAGAATAAACGAAAAATATTAAATTTGCACTCATTGACATCGAAATATCTTAAACTATATTATAAACATTTGGATACCTAAATTAACCATGAGTGAAAAAAGAGTTTACACCTTCGGTAATGGTAAAGCTGAAGGTAACGCAAAAATGCGTGAAGAACTAGGTGGCAAGGGTGCCAACCTTGCAGAAATGAACCTTATTGGAGTGCCTGTTCCTCCAGGTTTTACTATTACAACAAGCTGCTGTAACGAATACTATGAAGTAGGACAGGAAAAAATCAAGGAAATTCTTCAGAATGAGGTAATGGCAGCCGTTGCTCACACCGAAAATTTGATGAACTCAAAGTTCGGTGATACCAAGAATCCTTTGCTCGTTAGTGTGCGCTCAGGTGCACGTGCGTCTATGCCTGGTATGATGGATACCATCCTCAACCTTGGACTTAACGACGAGGTGGCTGAAGGCTTGGTAGAGAAGACTGGCAACCCTCACTTCGTTTACGACTCATATCGCCGCTTCGTACAGATGTATGGTGACGTGGTGTTGGAAATGAAGCCTGAAAACAAAGAAGATATTGATCCATTCGAGGAAATCATCGAGAGCGTAAAGGCTGAGCGTGGCGTTAAGCTTGACAAGGACCTCTCTGTAGAGGAATTGAAGAAGCTCGTTAGCCTCTTCAAGACAGCTATCAAGGAGCGCACAGGCAAGGACTTCCCAACTGATCCTATCGAGCAACTTTGGGGTGCTATCTGCGCTGTGTTCCGCAGCTGGATGAACGAGCGCGCTATTCTTTATCGTAAGATGGAGGGTATTCCTGACGAGTGGGGTACAGCTGTTAGCGTTATGGCCATGGTATTCGGTAACATGGGCGAGACAAGTGCTACTGGTGTATGCTTCAGCCGTGATGCAGGAAATGGCGAAAACCTCTTCAATGGTGAGTACCTCGTAAATGCACAGGGCGAGGACGTTGTGGCTGGTATTCGTACTCCACAGCAGATTACAAAGATTGGTTCACAGCGTTGGGCTGAGCGTGCTGGCATTAGCGAAGAAGAGCGCGTAGAGAAATACCCTTCTATGGAAGAGGCTATGCCTGAGATTTATAAGCAGCTCGACGAGTTGCAGGATAAACTTGAGCACCACTATCACGATATGCAGGATATGGAGTTCACCGTACAGGAAGGTAAGCTATGGTTCCTCCAGACTCGTAATGGTAAGCGTACTGGTACTGCTATGGTTAAGATCGCTATGGATCTTCTCCACGAGGGTATGATCGACGAGAAGACAGCTATCATGCGTTGCGAGCCACAGAAGCTCGACGAACTTCTCCACCCTGTATTCGACAAGAAGGCTTTGCTCCAGGCAAAGGTTATCACACAGGGATTGCCTGCATCTCCAGGTGCTGCTTGCGGTCAGATCGTGTTCCACGCTGATGACGCTCAGGCTTGGCATGCTGATGGTCACCAGGTTATCATGGTTCGTATCGAGACAAGTCCTGAGGATTTGGCTGGTATGGCTTCTGCAGAGGGTATCCTCACAGCACGTGGTGGTATGACATCTCACGCTGCCGTTGTTGCACGTGGTATGGGTAAGTGCTGCGTTTCGGGTGCTGGTGGCATCAATGTTGACTATAAGACAAAGACCGTAGAAATCGACGGTACTGTATATAAAGAAGGTGACTACATCTCATTGAATGGTTCTACAGGTCAGGTTTATGCTGGCGAGGTTCCTACAAAGGCTGCTGAGCTCAGTGGTGACTTCAAGGAATTGATGGACCTCTGCGACAAGTACACCAAGCTTCAGGTTCGCACAAATGCTGATACTCCACACGATGCACAGGTGGCTCGCGCTTTCGGTGCTAAGGGTATTGGTCTTACACGTACTGAGCACATGTTCTTCGAGGACAAGAAGATTGTTGCTATGCGTGAGATGATTCTCGCTGATACAGTAGAGGGACGTGAGAAGGCTTTGGCTAAGTTGTTGCCATATCAGAAGGCTGACTTCAAGGGTATCCTCGAGGCTATGGATGGTTGTCCAGTAAACATCCGCTTGCTCGACCCACCTCTCCACGAGTTCGTGCCTCACGATCTTGCTGGTCAGGAAGTTATGGCTAAGCAGATGGGCGTAGACGTAGCTACTATCAAGCGTCGTGTAGCTTCTTTGGCTGAAAACAACCCTATGCTCGGTCACCGTGGTTGCCGTTTGGGTATCACATTCCCTGAGATTACAGCTATGCAGACTCGCGCTATCCTTTCTGCAGCTTGCGAACTTAAGAAGGAAGGCAAGAACCCAATGCCTGAAATCATGGTTCCTCTTATCGGTATTCTCTATGAGTTTAAGCAGCAGAAGGAAGTTATCCAGAATACTGCTAAGGAAGTATTCGCAGAGTATGGCATCGAAATCAAGTTCGAAATCGGTACTATGATTGAGATTCCACGTGCTGCCCTCACAGCTGATAAGATTGCTACTGAGGCTGAGTACTTCTCATTCGGTACCAACGACCTTACACAGATGACATTCGGCTACAGCCGCGACGACATCGCAAGCTTCTTGCCTGTATACTTGGAGAAGAAGATCTTGAAGGTAGACCCATTCCAGGTTCTCGACCAGAATGGTGTTGGTCAGCTCATCGAAATGGCAGTTGAAAAGGGTCGCGCTGTTCGCCCAAGTCTCCGTTGTGGAATCTGTGGTGAGCATGGTGGTGAGCCAAGTTCTGTTAAGTTCTGCGCTAAGATTGGCATGAACTATGCTTCATGTTCTCCATTCCGTGTGCCTATCGCAAGATTGGCTGCTGCGCAGGCTGCTGTAGAGGAAGCTTAATATCAAATATTATCTCTAAATAATTTAAGTGGAAAGTGTTGTGTATCAATACTTTCCATTTATTTTTTTATATAAAGTGATTGTAACTCAAGAATGAAGCTAAGGGTGCTAAATGTTTTACACATGTTTTACAGTTTTTGCGGGCATGTTTTACACGTGTTTTACAATACTGCTGCTTAGCAAAAGAAAAAAGAGCAATTGATAAAATAGCAAAAGAGGCAGCAATAAAATATGCTGCCTCTTGTTGTTTGTTCTCTTGTATAATCCTTAGTGCTTTTTCTCAAGTTCTTGAAGGCTTTCCATTTTCTTTGATTCCAAGAACTCGTATATGCCGCAGAGATGTTCACGTACGCGACCATGACCAAATTCATATACTTTGGTAACAAGGCCATCAAGGAAGTCGCGGTCGTGGCTTACTACGATTAGTGTGCCGTCGAATTCTTGAAGAGCCTGCTTTAGAACATCCTTTGTCTTGAGATCGAGATGGTTGGTAGGCTCATCGAGGATAAGCAAGTTTACTGGCTCAAGCAGCAATTTGAGAATTGCAAGACGTGTGCGCTCGCCACCTGAGAGTACTTTCACCTTTTTGGTAGAGTCTTCGCCACCAAACATAAAGGCACCAAGCAAGTCGCGTATCTTGTTTCGAATCTCGCCTTTGGCTACCTCGTCGATAGTTTGGAATACCGTAAGCTCGCCATCGAGTAGCGAAGCTTGGTTTTGAGCAAAGTAGCCTATCTGCACATTGTGGCCGAGCTCCAGCTTGCCTTGGTTATGTAGTTGTCCCATGATACATTTTACAAGAGTAGATTTACCCTCGCCATTGCGACCTACAAATGCTATTTTATCTCCTTGCTCTACTGTGAGGTTTACTCCGCTGAATATCTGCTTATCGTCGAAAGCCATAGCCACATCGCTCATCTGTACAGGGTATGCACCGCTGCGTGGACTTGGTGGAAATTTTAGACGAAGACGACTGGTGTCTTCTTCGTCAACTTCAATTAGCTCCAGCTTTTCGAGCATTTTTACGCGGCTCTGCACCTGGAAAGTTTTTGAATATGTACCTTTGAAACGTTCGATGAAATCCTTGGTCTCAGCAATCATCTTCTGCTGTTCCTCATATTGTTTCATCTGCTGCTCACGACGTTCCTTGCGCAATTCCAAATAGTGGCTATATGTGGCTTTATAGTCGTAGATGCGACCCATGGTAACCTCGATGGTACGTGTCGTGATGTTGTCTACGAATTTGCGGTCGTGGCTTATCACTACTACAGCTTTTGAGCTGTTGCAAATAAAATCTTCCAACCAACCAATAGATTCTATGTCAAGGTGGTTGGTAGGCTCATCAAGAAGTAGTACGTCTGGCGATTTTAGCAACAATTTAGCAAGTTCTATACGCATACGCCAACCACCTGAGAATTCGCTTGTTGGACGATTGAAGTCTGTGCGCTCGAATCCAAGACCGAGAAGAGTTTTCTCTACGTCTTCCTCGAAGTGAGTCATGTCGATGGCATAGAATTTTTCTGATAGAGTCGATACTTTCTCTATGAGTCGCATATATTCGTCGCTCTCGTAGTCGGTACGAGTGGCAAGTTCGTTGTTGATGCTGTCTATCTCTGCCTGCATCTCGTGGAGATGAGCAAAAGCCTGGCACGTCTCTTCAAAAACGGTACGTCCGTCTTCTGTCATCAGGTGCTGTGGCAAATATGCTATGACGCAATCCTTAGGTGCGGAAACAGTGCCGCGTGTAGCCTGTCGTACGCCAGCTATTATCTTGAGCAGCGTACTTTTGCCTGCGCCATTTTTACCCATGAGGGCTATACGGTCCTTCTCGTTTATTTGGAAGGAAATGTCTTTGAATAGGGTGGTGCCGCCGAATTCAACGGTCAGTCCATCAACTGTAATCATATTTTCTTTTTTCTTGTGCTTATTTTGAAAAACTTTGCAAAATTAGCTAAAATAATTCAATTCCCCGATATAAACGCCTAACTTTGTACTGCATTTGCGTTTTCGTTCTTCTTATAAAGCTTCAGGGAAATAGAATATCGTTTCTCTTTTGCATTTCTCGATGATAATGATTAACTTTGCAGCTTGATAAATCAGAAAAGGAATTATAGAATAGAAGAAATGAAGAAAATGATGTTGTTGGCAGTATGCATTATGATGACAGCGTTATCGTATGCGCATGGTCTGTCGACCGAACTATTTGGTACTCGATATGCAGATGCTCTTAGAAATATAGAATCTATTTTGGGCAAGCCTGCAAAGGTGGAAGCCGATAAGGTTATTTATAATAAGGTGGAATACGAGGGCATGACATGGGACGAGGCTTACTTCAAGTTTTCTGATGGTCAGCTGGTCGAAGCTCGCTTCTATAGTCGCCAGGCAGGAAAGACGAAAGCGTTGCGCCATCTTGAGGAAGTAGCAAAGGTACTAAAACGTAGCCATGCTATAACAAAAGACTATGAGGATAAGTATACCGCATTCTATAAAGGTGGACGTTCGCCAATGGATTTTGGTCATCTTTTCACAATCTTTGTTTCGCCTTACAAAGGTGGCTGGACCACACAGCTAAGATATGGTCCCTTTGAATTCTGAAGCTTATAATCACTTTAATAATATAAAAATATGTCGCTGAAAACAAATATATTAGCCTTGATGCTCATTGCTCTTTCTGCTACAGCTCAAGCGCGAGAAATCAGAAGCGTATGGAAGTCGATGCCCGACTCTGTAGTTGTTGCTATCGATAAAGTTCGCCGACTCGAAATGCTCGACCTCGTAGACTATAAGGTGAAGGCAGAGGTTAACAATCGCCTCGGTTCGCATAGCGTTATGGATACCATCACGGCAAACTATCTCCACATTATGGTTACAAAAGCCAGCGAGTTCTCTATGCGCCTTTTGCCTACCGCCGATGGCGATACCTTGGTGTGCATGGTCTACACATACAAGGCTCCAAAACCCGAGAGCAAGATAAGCTTCTATAGCCTTGATTGGCAACTGTTGGATGCAAGCAAATATCTGCCTTTTACATCTATCGCAGATGCTGCCGACAGCCTATATACCAAGCCTGATAGCATAAGCCAAGAGCGATACGCAGAGCTTAGAAACGATGTCGTAGTGGCGCTCGTTAGTGCTCAGCAGTCGATAGAAAACGACGATATCTGCCTTTCGTTGTCGTTGCCAATGGCAGCTAAGGACAATAAGGCGAGCATGACGGCAATTGCTGATAAGCGCAAGCTCGTGTGGACGGGCAAAAAATATGTGTATTCATCATCTCGTTAGAAGACTCTCTTTTGATGAATGAATACACATATAAGAAATAAAAGCCAAGAAATATGATTTTCTTGGCTTTTATTATATTGTTGTTTCTTAGTTGTTGTTATTTCTTAGTTGTAGTTATTTCTTAGTTATTTCGCAACATTCTTCTTCACTATCATTTTGCTTCCTTTTTGCAAATCAGCCTTGATGTTGATGATGCGCTCATTCTTCACATCGTCTAACATTATGGCTGGACGATAGTCGGGCTTTATGGTTGTGAAGCTCACATTGTCAACCTCGATGCCATCCACGTGGCGAGCGTAAAGTCCGAAGGCTGGAGTTTCTTTTGCAAACTTAGGCTCAGGATAGTTTGTGCCTTGCTCACGATATTCCTTCTTAGCCAATTCTGCTTTGCCACCACCACGATATTGCAAACGAATGTTGCTTAGCGATATGTTGCGAAGAGGTTCGCCAGGCATACCTGTAACAATGATGCCTGCCAATGAGTCTACATCATTAGCCACCACATTGCTTATCATGATGTCGCGACCTGTAGATACCGTGGTGCGCTCCTTTGGTCCACGATTGCGGCAACCTGTGGTGATGTAGATAGGGTAGTGATGCACATGGTTCATGGTGATATTGTTTACCACGATGTTCTCCATGATGCCCTGGTCTACCTCCTCGAAAGCCAAACCGCTGCTATACATAAAGGTGCAGTTGCTGAGCGAGATATTCTTGTAGCCACCATTCGACTCGGTGCCAAGCTTAAATCTTCCGCATACCCAGCCAACCTTTTCAGGAACGTAGCTACCATCGAGCAATGTGCCAAGCTTATATCCCGTTATCACACAGTTAGTTATAGTGATATGCTCAGTTATAACAGGCTTCTTCAGCGCATACGAACTCTTCAATACCAAGCCGTCGTCGTGAGGAGTATTTATCTTACAGTTGCTCACGGTGAGATATTTGCAGCAGTCGATGTCGATACCATCGCGATTAGTATCTACGATGACGTTGTCTATGGTTCCAAGTTCACATCCCGTAACGATAATTCCGAAGTGGCCACCACGATATACGGTAACATCGCGAATCAATATGTTGCGGCATTGCTTAAAGGCAATAGCCTTGTCGCCAGTACCGATGTTGCCACCATGCAGGTTGCCACCATTCTCGGTATCTCGTCTTGTCAGTCCCTCGCCATCGATCATACCTCTACCAGTAATCGAAACATCGTTGGCTCCGATGGCATAGATAAGGCTATTCTTGAAATATGTGTGTCCTCCATCCTGATATGCAGTACCCTCAAACTCCTCAGCCTCGTCGTAAGCCTTCATCGATGCTGGTGCTGCGAGAATCTTTGAGCCTGTCATCAGATGTAGCTCCACATTGCTCTTCATTCTTATGCTACCACATAGATATGTGCCGGCTGGCAGCACCACTCGTCCGCCACCGTGGGCTACACAAGTGTCGATGGTGGCATTGATGGCTATATGGTCAAGTGTTTTGCCATCGCCAATAGCGCCATAGTCTTTCACATTATAGTCTTTGGCTTGCATACTTGTTATGGCGAAAGCCAATAGACAGAAAATATATGAAATTCTTTTTTTCATTTTGTAGATTGTTTATGTATGTTATTAATTTTAGTTGCAAAATTATTATTATCTTTTTATATCAACCTATGTAATTTGTTCTTTTTCTTGTAAAATACGATTAATTACATCCGTTTTTCTTTTGTTATTCCACTCGTTTGCACTATCTTTGCACCTTAATAATAAAAACCTTTAAACTTATGATGCTGAAAATTCGATTAGCTTTAATGAACTTCTTGGAGTTCGCTGTATGGGGTGCCTACCTCACATCTATGGGCACCTATCTTGTCAACCATGACATGGCACAACACATCGGTATATTCTATGCCATGCAGGGTATCGTATCTATCTTTATGCCTGCCATAATGGGTATCGTTGCCGATAGATGGATACCGGCACAGCGACTATTGGGATTCTGCCATCTGATAGCAGGATTGTTCATGGGAGCTATGGTATATTATGCAAATACTGCGGGTGGCGATATTGCGTTTGGCACATTGTTCACCCTCTATTCTATAAGTGTGGCTTTCTATATGCCAACCTTGGCACTCTCAAACTCCGTTGCCTACAACGCTCTAACCAAAGCAGGATTAGACACCGTGAAGGATTTCCCTGCCATCCGTGTGTTTGGCACCGTGGGCTTCATCTGCACCATGTGGCTTGTCGACCTCATGGGCTTCCAAGCCAACGAAAATCAGTTTGCCACTTCGGGCGTCATAGGCATCCTGTTGTTCCTTTATACTTTCTCTTTGCCTGCATGTCCTGTTAGCAGCAGTAACGAGAAACAGAGCATCTCCGAAGCCCTTGGTCTCAAGGCATTTGCTTTGTTCAAGCAAAAGCGTATGGCTATATTCTTCATCTTTTCGATGTTGCTTGGCGTGAGCCTTCAGATCACCAATGGCTTTGCAAATCCTTTCATAACCAGCTTCGGTAGTATACCAGAATATGCTGACACCTTTGGAGTTCAGCATGCCAACATGCTGATTTCTCTCTCTCAGATGAGCGAAACGGTATGTATATTGCTTATACCATTCTTCATGAAGCGTTTCGGCATCAAGAATGTGATGCTCATCGCCATGTTTGCTTGGGTGTTGCGCTTCGGATTGTTCGGAGCAGGAAATCCTGGTAGTGGCGTATGGATGTTTATATTGTCGATGATAGTATATGGTGTAGCCTTCGACTTCTTCAATATCTCGGGCTCGCTATTCGTCGACAAGTCTACCGACTCTGAAATACGCTCAAGTGCTCAGGGCTTGTTTATGCTCATGACAAACGGCATCGGAGCCACCATCGGCACCCTCGGTGCTCAGCAGGTGGTAAACTATTATACCATAGATGGCGTAACAGAATGGCAATCATGCTGGTATATCTTTGCCGCTTATGCCTTGGTTGTAGGCATAGCCTTTGCCTTGATATTCCGTCCTAAGAAAGTTTAATTGAAAATAAAATATCCACGTGGAATGTAGTGTACTTATATAAATAAGGTGTACTACATTCTACGTTTTTATGTAATAAACAAAAATGAAAGAAGCAAGATACTTTTACGTTCCTAATGCAGCCAACGAAACCGAGTTGCCACAAGAAGAGGCTATGCACGCTCTGCGAGTGTTGCGCCTACAGAGTGGCGACGAGATGTTCCTTATGGATGGCGAAGGAACCTTCTATCGTGCCGTGGTGACAATAGCCGCAACAAAGCATTGCATGTATGAGATTCAGGAAGTTATGCCACAAGAGAAAACATGGCATGGCAACATACACATCGCCATGGCTCCCACAAAGATGATGGATAGAGTGGAGTGGTTTGCCGAGAAAGCTACCGAGATAGGTTTCGACGAGCTAAGCTTCCTTAACTGCAAATTCTCTGAGCGCAAGAATCTGCGCACCGTGAGGCTCGACAAGATTGTGGTGTCGGCAGTTAAGCAGAGCCGCAAACCATGGAAACCCGTCGTAAACCAACTACAAACTTTCAAGGAGTTTCTCGCTACTCCCCACAAAGGTCATGTTTTCATAGCTCATTGCTACGACGAGGTGGAGCGCACCGACCTTTATACCGAGCTCCAGCAATTGCCTGCCGACGACGACATTACCGTGCTCATTGGTCCTGAGGGCGATTTCTCTATCGATGAGGTTAAGCAGGCAGTTGCCAAAGGATATAAGTCTATCACTCTTGGCAATAGCCGACTGCGCACGGAGACTGCAGCCCTTATGGCTGTAGCCATGGCAAACCTCGCTAAGCGTAAATAAACACAATAAGATGAAAAGATATTTTCGTGCCACAATAGGCATTTTGGCAATGGCTTTCGTGAGCATGCTCAGCAGCTGCTCTAATACCGACTATGTAAATGCCATTCCTAAGCAGGCTACTGCTATCATCTCCGTCGATGCTGCCCAGATGAGTGGTGTAGGAAGCACTCTCGTTCTCAAAACTTTGCTCAAGACCACAGATCTTGGCAAAACAGGCATTGACCTTAGCCAAAAGGTGTATCTCTTTGAAACAGCCGAAGGCAACCTTGGCGTTTGTGCGGCTGTCCACGATGCCGACCTTTTGTCAAAGGCTCTTGCCAAAGCTGGAGGCGATGTGGAAGAGAAGCGTGGCTATAGCTTTGCCTTGGTTGGCGGAGCATGGCTTGCAGGATATTCAGATGATGTGATGCTGGTGCTCGGTCCTGTCAATCCTGGCGACAAGGCTTCTGCCATCAATCAGATGGCTCGCTTCTTATCCCAGGGCGAAGACGAGGGTGCAGCCTCTTCGCAGATATTCCAAACCCTCGACACCATACCGTCGTCGATGGCTATGGTGGCTCAAGCTTCAGCCATGCCTAATCAGCTCGTCATGCCTTTCACCCTTGGCGCTCCTAAGGATGCCGACCCTTCGCAGATTATGGTTTCAGCCAAAATCTCTATTTCCAAGGGCGTGATGGTTATCGATGGCAGCACATTCTCGTATAATAAGAAAATCGACGATGCTCTCAAGGAGTCTTACGCCTCATATCGTCCTATCAAGGGTCGCTACATACAGTCGATGCCAGCCAATGCCGCTTGCGGAATGTTTGTTAATGTAGACGGCGCTAAGTTCCTCAACATCATGCGTGCCAATCGTGGTTTGCAGGCTATGCTTGCGGGCATCAATGCAGCCATCGATATGGACAATATCATCAAGAGCGTGGATGGCGAAATGGCAGTCATCACTCCTTCTTATGCCGATGGCCATATAGCCATGTCTATGGCAGCCGAACTTGCCCATAGCAAATGGCTTGCCGATATCGACTATTGGAAGCAGAGTGTGCCTCAGGGCGGAAAACTCTTAGACTGGAAACCAAATGCCTATCGCTATACCGACGGCAAAACCTCGTTTTGCTTTGGCGTAACTGCCGACAAGCAATTCTTTAGCGGTAGCAATCCCGACGAGGCTGAGAAATCCATCGTGGCTTCGCCTAATGGCATTTCGCCAATGATAGCCGACCAGGTAAAGGGCTCCAAGTTTGCTTTGGTTGCCAATATCTCAGCTCTCACAGGCTCTAATGCTTCAGCCGTAGCCTCTATGGTACGCCCAATATTCGGAAATGTAGAAACAATATTATATAAGGTGAAATAGCGGGGTGGAGGGGAAATCCCATAATCGTCCGCTTTTTTATAACATAAACATGAACACTATACATTTAGATAATGTTTTGCCTCATGTGTTTTCGCAGCAACAAGGCGACTTGCAGTCAGAAGTATGGCTCTCTGACCTAAAGCTCGAAAAAGGCAAGAAATATCTTATCGAAGCACAAAGCGGAAAGGGCAAGAGCACTTTCTGCAGCTATCTTCTTGGCTATCGTCGCGACTATAGCGGCAGCCTGAAGTTCGACGATGTTGATACCATGACCTATCGCGTTAGCGACTGGATATCCGTTCGCCGCAACCATATCAGCATGCTTTTCCAGGAGTTGCGTCTCTTCCCTGAGCTTACAGCCCTTGAGAATGTGCAAATCAAGAATCGCATCACCCAGCATACCGACCAGCAAACCATCCTTTCGTGGTTCGAGCGCCTTGGCATAGCCGACAAGGTGGATAGCAAGGTTGGCCTTATGTCGTTTGGACAACAGCAGCGTGTGGCTATGATGAGAGCCTTGGTTCAGCCCTTCGACTTTATCGTAGCCGACGAGCCTATATCGCATCTCGACGACCACAACTCCGACATCATGGCGCAGCTGATGCTCGAAGAAGCCGGCAAGCAGGGTGCTGCAGTCGTTGTCACCAGCATCGGCAAACATATGAAGATAGATTATGATAGGGTAGTGCTGCTCTGATGGAGTATGCATCCTGGCGGATAACAATATTACTAATACAATGATTTGGAAATTACTCAGACAGCATATTAGCATTGCCCAGTTTGCGGGCTTTGCTCTTGCCAACCTTTTTGGTATGCTCATCCTTATGTTGGGCTATCAGATGTATCGCGATGTGGAACCAGTATTCACCTCGGGCGACAGCTTTTTGCGCACCGACTATCTCATTCTGAGCAAGAAGGTGGGTGCTGCAGGTGCCTTTGGTGGTAGCGACAATCGATTCTCGGCTTCCGAGCTCGACGAACTCTCTTCGCAACCTTTCGTCAACAATCTTGGCAAATTCACGTCTACCGAATACAAGGTTATGGCACGCATGGATATCAATGGAAGCGAGGTGCTGAGCTCAGAACTCTTCTTCGAGAGTGTGCCCGACAAGTTTGTCGACCTTCCTGCCTCTAAGTGGCACTATGATGCAGGCTCTACCGAAGTGCCCATCTTGTTGCCTCGCTCATATATGGCGATGTATAATTTTGGCTTCGCCCAGAGCCGTCAGCTTCCAAAACTCTCCGAAGGTTTGGTAGGCATGATAAATTTCAATCTCTTTGTGGCAGCCAACGGTTATAGCGACCATTATCATGGCAAGGTGATAGGCTTTTCTTCGCGCCTAAACACCATCCTTGTGCCACAATCGTTCATCGAGTATACCAACAATCGCTATGCGCCTAACACCACCTCATTGCCTAATCGCCTGATTCTCGATGTGGCAAATGCAGCCGACAACAATGTTGCCAACTATCTCTCGCAGCATGGCTACGAGGCTGAAGACAATAATCTCGCTACCGAGAAAACCACCTACTTCCTTCGCCTCATGGTGTCGGTAGTGGTTGGTGTAGGCATCATCATCTCGCTGCTCAGCTTCTATATCCTGATGCTCAGCGTATTCTTGTTGGTGCAGAAGAATACCACCAAGCTCGAAAACCTATTGCTCATAGGCTATAGTCCGCAGCAAGTGGCATTGCCATATCAGTTGCTCACCATTGGTCTTGGCGTAGTAGTCTTCGTCTTGGCATTTGCCATCCTTGCCTTTGTGCGCACATACTATATGAATATCCTCATATCCCTATTCCCCGACATCCCCGATGGCAACATGCTGCCAGCATTGGTATGCGGACTCTCGCTCCTTGTCTTCGTTTCGTTCTTCAACATCATGGCGATACGTGGCAAAATAGTAAAAATATGGAAACGCAAGGAATAAATCTTGCGCAAGGAATAAATAAGTATTCAAAAAGAAAGATGGAACACGACATACTGATATCGTTGGGCTCTAACCACGATGCCAACAACAATATGCAACACGCTCACGAGGCTCTGCGACGTAAGTTCGTCGACGCCTCTTTTTCGCGTGTGTTGTCTACTGAGCCTATTGGCATTGCTGGTCCCAATTTCCTAAATTGCTTATGCCGTGTTCATTCTTCGTTGCCATTGCAAGAAATTATAGCAATGACAAAGCTTATGGAAACAACTCTTGGCGATAGTCGCGAAAAACGACAAAAAGGCTGCATAGCCATCGATATCGACATCTTGCGCTACGATGACCTTCGCCTTCATCCTTCCGACTGGCAACGCCCTTACATCCCCCAGCTGCTTGCGGATTTAAGTGAAGAGTGAAGAATTCTTCACTTAAACTTCTTGTCCACAGCCTCTATGCCTTTGAGGGTGCAGAAACCGCGGAAGAAAACGAAGATCACGTTTTTGAATATAAAGTCGCTGTCGTATTGGCTTATATCCTCATGCTCCACCACATACTTAGCGCTCAGTCGCATAATCTTCGACAGCACATTATAGTTGAGCTCAGGGCGGAAATATCCCTGTTCAATACCAGCCTTAAAGAAAGCCTGAGTATCCTTCTCGTCCTTATCTGCCGTGACAGCGAGATACTCCGTCACCTTCTGATATTTCTTCAGCTCCTCGTAGAATACAGGGTTTATCTTCTTGCATGCTTCCACATGCATATTATAAATTTCAAAGATAATGTCCATCACATTGCCGTTCACCTTTTCTGAAAACTCAGCCACGTGATTGTGCTGTTGTTGCTTATGATGTTTCAGTACCTCCAGCAACAATACCTCTTTGTTTTCGTATGTTTCATACAGAGTGCGCTTGGAAATAGTTAGGTCGTTAGCTATGTCGTCCATTTTGACAGCCTTTACGCCTTTCTGCCAAAATTCCTTCATAGCCACATCTATAATGCGCTGTTTGAGTTCTTCCCTATAAGCTTGTGGTGATGTTAATTTGCTCATGAGTTTTATGTCTTTTGGTATTTTGCTGCAAAGTTACGAAAAAAAGAATAAAACTTTATCTTCTACTATAAGTTTTATTATAGATTACCCCAATTCGGGATAAAATAGCGATTAGTAGCATGTGAAGACAGATACGCGAG
>OKRS01000791.1_pt1 | contig 22994 bp, 18 predicted proteins | sample 1601191 | NCBI WGS metagenome assembly OKRS01 (sample SAMEA3541509, study PRJEB24748) | human gut metagenome | biome: human gut; feature: human-associated habitat; material: faeces | place: China | collected 2012
GAAAGTTTTATCACTTTTATAACAATTTTTCTTTACAATGATAAAAATATTTTGTACTATAGGTTCACTTATATAGGAGGTGTGTGCATGAACAAAGGTTTATATGATTCATCTTTTGAACATGATAACTGTGGTATTGGTGCAGTTGTTAATATCAAAGGTGTAAAAACGCATATGACAGTATCAAATGCGTTAAAGATTGTAAAGGCACTCCCGAATAAACACATCTTATTTATTCCGGATGACAATCTCGGACATTTTATTGCAGAGCAGGTGCCTGAGAAAGAATTTTTATATCAGAACGGACACTGTCCGGTTCATAAGGCAATTGCACCGGAAGCTGTCAAAAAGGCAAAACAGGAGCATCCGCAGGCACTTGTGCTTGCACACCCGGAATGTCTTCCGGAAGTGTCGGCACTGGCAGATTATGTAGGCAGTACCTCGGGTATTATTGATTATGCAACAAAAAGCGATGCAGAGGAATTTGTGATTTGTACGGAAACAGGTGTATTTTACGAGTTGAAAAAGAAAAATCCTGGGAAAAAGTTTTATCCGGCATCGGCTCATCAGATCTGCCCGGATATGAAAAAGATTACATTAGAGAAAGTACGGGATGTCTTAAAAAATGAGAGCAATGCCGTAACGGTGGAAAAAGAGTTAAGTGAAAAGTCAGGCCGTCCGCTTGAGAGAATGTTAGAGCTTGCAAAATAGCCGGAAAGAATGTGTCAAGATGAATGAGAATAAGGTAAAGTTACATATTAATACGGACATTGTGATTGTAGGAACGGGAGTCGGCGGCTTGTTTACCGCACTGAATCTGCCACGTGATAAGCAGATTGTGATGATTACAAAGGCGGATTTGGAAAGCAGTGATTCGTTTCTTGCACAGGGTGGAATTTGTGTATTAAAAAATGAAGATGATTACGACAGTTATTTTGAAGATACTATGCGTGCAGGACATTATGAAAACAGAAAAGAGTCTGTGGATATCATGATTCGTTCTTCACGTGAGATTATTGATGATTTAATCGGATACGGTGTAGATTTTGAGCGGGATGATAACGGACACTTGCGTTTTACAAGAGAAGGTGCCCATTCCACACCGAGAATCCTCTTCCATGAAGATATCACGGGAAAAGAGATTACAAGCAAGCTGCTTGCAGTTGCCCGCAAGTGTCCGAATATTACCATATTGGAAAATACCAGGATGGTAGATATTGTGACGAAGGATAACTGCTGTTACGGAGCCGTAATCCGCAGGGAGGACGGTACAATTGAAACGGTGGAAGCGGAGCATACCGTCTGGGCATGTGGAGGAATCGGAGGATTATATCGTCATTCGACCAATTTCCGTCATCTGACCGGAGATGCCCTTGCACTTTCCATCAAACATGGAATCCGTTTGAAAGATGTGAATTATGTACAGATTCATCCGACCACATTCTATTCGCCGGACGAAGAGGAACGCAGTTTTCTGATTTCGGAATCTGTCCGCGGAGAAGGGGCAAAGCTTTATGACAAGAATATGAAACGGTTTGTCAATGAGCTGCTGCCACGTGATCTGCTGGCAGAAGAAATTTATAAGCAGATGGCAAAAGATGGAACAGATCATGTATGGGAAGATCTGCGTACCATTCCAAGAGAAGAATTGATGGAACATTTCCCGAATATTGTGGAACATTGCCGTGAAATGGGGTATGATGTAACCAAAGAATGCATTCCTGTGGTACCGGCACAGCATTATTTCATGGGTGGGGTATGGGTAGATCACGAAAGCCATACGTCCATGGAACGTCTGTATGCTGTGGGAGAGACGGCATGTAACGGAGTACACGGAAAAAACCGTCTGGCAAGTAATTCTTTGCTGGAAAGCCTTGTATTTGCAAAACGGGCGGCAAAGCAGATGAGTGAGCAGAAGGAAAAGATTTCCACAGCACCGGAACTGTTTGCGGCAATTGACCGGAGTATCTATGCGGATGCCGCAGCACTGGCGAGCCGGTATCATGAATATGTACGGGAAGCGATTATCGCGGCAGATGCAAAGATGCAGCAGGTACAGGATGCAAGGACAAAAGCAACGGTTGCATTTCGCAAGCAGTGTGCACAGGTCGGATAAAATAAAATAAGAAAATCAGGAGAGAGAGATGTACGATCAGGTAACTTTAAAATTAAATGTAGATCCATGGATTCTCAGTGCTTTAAAAGAAGATATCACAAGTGAGGATGTCTCCACAAACAGTGTCATGCCTCATCCACAGGCAGGAGAAGTGGATCTTATCTGCAAAGAAGATGGCATTATATGCGGGCTGCAGGTATTCGAGAGAGTGTTTACCCTTCTCGATGAAAAGACAACCGTTGAATTTTTGGTGCAGGATGGAGCAGAAGTTCATAAGGGACAGCTTATGGCAAAAGTGCATGGCGATATCCGGACCCTTTTATGCGGAGAGCGTACCGCACTGAATTATCTGCAGCGTATGAGCGGAATTGCAACCTACACACATTCCGTGGCAGAATTATTAAAAGGAACCGGAATCAAACTTCTGGATACCAGAAAGACAACACCAAACAATCGTATTTTTGAAAAATATGCAGTAAGAATCGGTGGTGGAAATAACCACAGATATAATCTTTCCGACGGGGTATTGCTGAAAGATAATCATATCGGAGCTGCAGGCGGAGTAAAAGAAGCGATTGCTGCTGCAAAGGAGTATGCACCGTTTGTCCGTAAGATTGAGGTAGAAGTAGAAAATCTGGATATGGTAAAGGAAGCTGTGGAGGCAGGTGCGGATATTATCATGCTGGATAATATGGACACCGATGCGCTGAAAGAAGCCATCGCCTATATTGACGGACGGGCAGAGATTGAAGTTTCCGGAAATGTGACGAAAGAAAATATTGCAAGACTGACCGGGCTTGGCGTAGATTATGTTTCCAGCGGAGCACTGACACATTCGGCTCCGATTCTGGATATTTCTTTGAAAAATCTGCATCCGGTAGAAAATTAAAGAAGGTGGGATTCCAGAAATGAGCGGGGAAGAAAGGCGTGGAAAAATTATACAGGCACTAAAAAACAGTGACAAAGCAGTTTCTGCCACGACACTGGCAAAAGAATTTGATGTGAGCAGACAGGTCATTGTGCAGGATGTTGCACTTCTTCGGGCAAATGGAAAAAATATATTTTCGACCAACCGGGGGTATCTGATACAGGAAGATGAGGAGACAACCCGTGTATTTAAGGTACAGCATGAAGATGATGAGGTTGAAAAAGAGCTGACAACGATTGTGGATCTCGGAGGAACCGTTGAGGATGTATTTGTATATCATAAGGTATACGGAGTGCTTCGGGCAGAGATGAATATCAAATCCCGTATGGATATCCGCAATTATATGGAGGAGATCCGTTCCGGGAAATCCAGTCTGCTGAAAAATGTTACTTCCGGATATCATTATCATACGGTTCGGGCGGAACGCGTGGAAATTCTGGATATGATTCAGGAGGAATTGCAGAAGAAGGGGCTCCTTGCAAAACTACAGGACTATGAACCTGTTGATTTTTGGGGACAGAATAATTATAATGAGTAAATGACTACTATTGTGATTATTGATAAGAAGTCAGAGAAAGAATAAAAAGGAGAAGGATGGAATGAGCGACGAGTTTACAACAAACGAAAACGGTTCAAAAACACCGGAGGAAACAAACTTTCAGGATTATACGGCACCGGAAAATGAGATCGTACAGAATGAAACATCACAGATGACGCAGGAACAGCCGGAGACTTCTTATGGAGCAACATCGGCAGAGGAAAATCCGCAGCCGGACAATACGGCATATGCGTATGGACAGACTGCGTACCAGCAGGCATATCAGAGTGAACAGTCACAGCCGAATGCATATCAGCAGGCATATTACGGACAGACACAGGCAAAGGGAACAGGAACCGGATTTGGAATTGCCTCACTGGTTCTTGGAATTTTATCTGTTTTTACATTTGCATGCTGCATTAATTATATTCTGGCAGTGCTTGCGATTATTTTCGGTATTGTGCAGATGGTAAAGAACGAGAAAAAGGGGCTGGCGATCGGTGGAATTATTACAGCAGTGATTTCGATTGTTCTTGGAATTGCCGTTTCGCTTTATGCTGTGAATATTGCGGAAAAAATGCAGGACCCGGACAGTCCGTTTTATCAGTATTTTGAAGAGTATGAGCAGAAACTGGAAGAAGGAAAGAGTTCTTTCTAGCCGGGAGTTATAAAAAAGGAGAACCTGTTTTACAGGTTCTCCTTTATTCGTATATCGATGTCTGTGTAGTGGAATTCTTCGCAGGAGATGCCCTCAATCAGATAACGGGAGAGCAATTCTACCGGAAGGTATCCCTGCTTGTATGGCTGCTGGCAGATGGTAGCAGTGATAATGCCATCATCGAGCAGTTTTTTTGTGGAAGGAACACAGTCGTAAGTAAAGATACGCATGGCATCGATCCGGCCACTTTCGACTGCGGCACGGCATCCGCCTGCTACACCGCCGGCTGCAAAATACAGCACATTGATTTCGGGGTGTGAAGCCAGCATTTCTTTGACTTTTTCATAACTTTCATTATCATCATCATGATTTTCTATTGTTTCCACGATATGAATACGTTCGCCCTTTTCGGAAAGCGTTGAAGTGAAACCCTCGATACGATCGGAGTGACAGAGTACATGTGACGAACCGGTTACAATACCAATATGAATTTCCCCGAATGTCATCAGAGAAACCAGTCCGGCAGCAGTCTGTCCGGACAGGCGGTAATTACTTCCGACATATGCGATCCTGCGGGACAGAATATCGGTGTTTACGGTAATGACCGGAATGTTCATTTCTGTGAGGCGGTCGATTTCCGCGGCAATATATAAAGAATTGAATGGTGCGATAACTAATCCGTTGATGCCTTCCGCAAGCAGTGCTTCCATGGTATTAAACTGTTCGGTCTCATCAAATGGAACCTGACGGATAAGAACGGTGAAATTATAGGCAGATAATTCTTTTGCCTTGGCATTTACGCCTTCAAGGACTTCACTGAAAAAAGGATTGGAATCGGGAAATAAAATAACACCGATTTTCAGATTCTTTTTCTGTGCAGCAAGCATCAGTCCTGCTTTGTTGGGTTTATAGTTTAATTTTTCTGCAATTTCACGTACACGGGCTGCAGTATTGGCATTGACGGAACCGCGGTTGTTCAGTACACGGTCAACCGTACCGCGTGAAACACCTGCCAGTTCAGCAATCTGTTTTATAGTGGCCATGTCGTTCCCCCTTGTTGAATTTTTCCTGAATAACTCTTACAAGGGTAGCATTGATAAGGTAAAATGTCAATTGAAATACAGAAAATGTGTGCGTGCACGACAAGAGTGGGGAAAGTTACTGTACGCTTTCCACAAAATAAGTGCAACCGGTTTGGAAGAAATCACGAAAAAGAGAAAAAATTTCGGAAAACAGTTGAAAATATCAGCGCATCGTTGTAGGATATGAGTAGAAACGTGCACGAGCACAAAATTAACATTTCAGAATTGAGGGTTATCATGAATTACATAGGAATTGATCTGGGAACTTCTGCTGTTAAACTTCTTTTGATGGAGGGCAGTGGAAAAATTTTAAAGATCGTCAGTCGTGAATATCCAATCTGTTTTCCAAAACCGGGATGGTCGGAGCAGAATCCGTATGACTGGTTTACACAGTCCATGGATGGACTGAAGGAATTGCTGGATGGTACAGACAGGAGTCTGGTAGCCGGCATCAGCTTTGGCGGACAGATGCATGGACTTGTAGCACTGGACGATAAGGATGAAGTGATTCGTCCGGCAATTCTCTGGAACGACGGAAGGACGACAAAAGAGTGCGATTATTTAAATCAGGTAATTGGGAAGGAACGTCTTTCTGCATACACAGCCAATATTTCCTTTACCGGATTTACTGCGCCGAAAGTACTCTGGATGAAAAACAATGAACCGGAGAATTTTGCAAAGATTCATAAAATTATGCTGCCAAAGGATTATCTGGCATTTCGCCTGAGCGGCAATTACAGTACGGATGTATCGGATGCGTCCGGAACACTGTTCTTTGATGTAAAGAATCGCTGCTGGTCAGAAGAAATGTGTGAGATCTGCAGTATTAAAACAAGCTGGCTTCCAAAAGTATACGAAAGTTATGAGGAAGTTGGAACGCTGCTTCCAGAACTGGCGAAGGAACTCGGCGTATCGGATCAGGTAAAAATTGTAGCCGGAGCCGGAGACAATGCGGCAGCAGCTGTGGGAACCGGAACCGTTGGAGATGGTGCATGTAACATTTCTTTGGGAACGAGCGGAACCGTATTTATTTCTTCCGATAAATTCGGAGTGGACGAAAATAATGCACTGCATTCGTTCGACCATGCGGATGGAAGTTATCATCTGATGGGCTGCATGCTTTCCGCAGCATCCTGTAATAAATGGTGGATGGATGATATTATCGGCACAAAGGATTATGGCGCAGAACAGGAAAATATTACGAAGCTTGGAGAAAACCATGTATTTTTCCTTCCATATCTGATGGGGGAGCGGTCTCCGCACAATGATCCGAATGCAAGAGGTACTTTTATCGGTCTGACCATGGATACTACCAGAGCGGATATGACACAGGCGGTACTCGAAGGTGTGGCATTTGCCTTAAGAGATTCTTTTGAGGTGGCACGTTCACTCGGCATTCATATTGCCCGTACCCGTATTTGCGGTGGAGGAGCAAAGAGTCCGCTGTGGAAAAAGATTGTGGCAAATGTGCTCAATATTCCGGTAGATATTCCGGAAAATGAACAGGGACCGTCAATGGGTGGCGCAATGCTTGCAGCAGTAGCTTGTGGAGAATACCCGACCGTCCGCGATGCAGCAGAGGCAATTGTAAAACTGACCGATACGGTAGAACCGGAACCGGAGCTTGCAGCAAAATATGAAGAGCGTTATCAGAAGTTCCGTAAGATTTATCCGGCATGCAGGGATCTGTTTTTGGAACTTGCAAAATAAAATCATATCATCGTATCTAACAAAAAATTAAAATGATTACATACAACAAGGAGGCAAAATCATGATTAATATTCCAGAAGTAAAAGTAGGTATCGTTGCAGTCAGCCGTGACTGTTTCCCGGAGTCTCTTTCCGTAAACCGCAGAAAGGCGCTGATCAAAGCATATACAGACAAGTATGATGCAAAGGATATTTATGAGTGTCCGGTCTGCATCGTAGAGAGTGAAATTCATATGGAGCAGGCGCTGGCAGATATTAAAGCAGCAGGATGCAATGCGCTGTGTGTATACCTTGGAAACTTCGGACCGGAAATTTCCGAGACCATGCTTGCAAAATATTTTGATGGACCAAAGATGTTTGTTGCAGCAGCAGAAGAGTCCCAGAACAATCTGGTTCAGGGACGTGGAGATGCATACTGCGGTATGTTAAATGCAAGTTACAACTTAAAACTTCGCAATGTCGGTGCTTACATTCCGGAATATCCGGTTGGAGATGCAGAGGATTGCGCAGATATGATTCACGACTTTTTACCGATTGCAAGAGCAGTAGAAGGACTTGCAAACTTAAAAATCATTTCCTTTGGACCAAGACCAATGAATTTCCTTGCATGCAATGCTCCAATTCAGCAGCTTTATAATCTGGGTGTGGAAATTGAGGAAAATTCAGAGCTGGATCTGTTTGAGGCATTCAACAACCACGCAGGAGATCAGCGTATTCCGGAGGTTGTTGCAGATATGAAAGCAGAACTCGGTGAGGGAAACAAAAAGCCGGAGATTTTAGAGAAACTTGCACAGTATGAACTGACACTGCTTGACTGGATTGAGGCGCACAAAGGTTCCCGTAAATATGTTGCAATTGCAGGAAAATGCTGGCCGGCATTCCAGACACAGTTTGGATTTGTTCCGTGCTATGTCAACAGCCGTCTGACCGGAAGAGGCATTCCGGTATCCTGCGAGGTAGATATTTACGGCGCACTGAGTGAGTTTATCGGTACCTGCGTGAGCGAGGATGCTGTCACACTGCTCGACATCAATAACTCCGTTCCGAAGGATATGTACAAAGAGTCGATCGAGGGCAAGTTTGACTATACACATAAAGATACATTTATGGGATTCCATTGTGGCAATACCTGTTCAAAGAAGCTGGCATCCTGTGAGATGAAAAACCAGATGATCATGGCAAGAAGCCTTCCTGTCGAAGTAACAAACGGTACCCTTGAGGGAGATATTGCACCGGGCGATATCACATTCTACCGCCTGCAGTCCACTTCCGACAATAAGCTGCGCGCGTATGTGGCACAGGGAGAAGTCCTTCCGGTTGCAACCCGTTCGTTCGGAAGCATTGGCGTATTTGCCATTCATGAGATGGGACGTTTCTACCGTCACGTTCTGATCGAGAAGAATTATCCGCATCACGGAGCGGTTGCATTCGGACATTACGGAAAGGCTCTGTTTGAGGTATTTAAGTATATTGGGGTTCCGATGGAGGACATCAATTACAACCAGCCGGCATCTCTGCCTTATCCGACGGAGAATCCGTTCGCATAAAGAAAAATAATATGGGAATAAGCACCAGCTTGGACCTGTAGATGTCTGCAGGTTAAGCTGGTGCTTTTTAAATGGGAGTTTCATCCCAAAGATACCCAGTGAAACAGGAAAACTAAAATCATTTGGCAGGTAATTCATCCGGCAGCAATACAGAAAATGACAACAGTACAAAGTAAAAATTCAGATTTTCAAAAAAAGAAAAAGTATGGTATTATAAAACCGGCATCACGGATGCCGGTTCTATAATAAAAATCTGAGGTGATTGTACAATGAAACAGGAAAATTATATACGTGGCATGATAATGATCATTTTGTCGGCATTCTTTTTTGCGTGTATGAATGTGAGTGTGCGGCTGGCGGGAGATCTGCCGTCCGTACAGAAAAGTTTTTTTCGGAATCTGGTAGCTGCATTTTTTGCGGCAATTATTCTTATCAAAAATCATACAGCACCTAAGGTGGAAAAAACACAGTGGGGTTCACTGTTTTTACGCTGTGCATTTGGGACACTTGGAATTCTTTGTAATTTCTACGCGATTGATCACCTGCTGGTGGCAGATGCTTCTATTTTAAATAAATTATCTCCCTTTTTTGCAATTATTTTTTCCTTCCTGTTATTAAAAGAAAGGATAAAACCAGCTCAGGCAATGTGCGTTATACTGGCATTTGTCGGCTGTTTGTTTGTGGTAAAACCGGGGTTTGAAAATGCACATCTGATCCCTGCGCTTATTGGCGTATGCGGAGGACTGGGTGCAGGAATCGCATATACAATGGTGCGGAAGATGGGTACACACGGAGTAAAGGGACCGGTCATTGTGTTTTATTTTTCCTGCTTTTCCTGTATTATTGTGATACCGTGGATCGTATTTCATTATCAGCCGATGTCACTGCGGCAGTTGTTGACGCTGCTTCTTGCGGGACTTTTTGCAGCGGGAGGACAGTTTACGATCACCGCAGCATATACCTATGCACCCGCCGGAAAAATTTCTATTTTTGATTATTCACAGATTATTTTTGCAACATTACTTGGATTTCTTTTATTCGCGGAGATTCCGGATCGATACAGTCTGATAGGATATGGATTGATCATTCTGGCTTCACTGGGAAATTTTCTGTATAACTGGAAACACAAAGATTAAAGGAGTATTCACATGTCGATTATTTCATTTCGGTGTCATACAACCATTCATCTGGCACCATTGGTAAATCAGGAAACCATTCATCAGGATATGGATAGGGGACAGCAGCTTATGTCAAGGATCAATCAGGGAATCCTTAGGGAGATAAAGCCCAAAAACCCACTGGTTGAATGGTATTACTGGAAGGACAAACACACAGTTTCGGATGTCACAGAGCATAGTTTGTTTAAGATGGCGCAGGGGATGCTGTCCCCCGTGGAAAATGATAATTACCGGTTGGAAGAGATCGAAGAATTAAATAATGCATGGGCCGTTTATGATAAAAAACTGAACACATTTTTTGCGTTTGACCCGGCAATTACGACATTGCAAAAAGATGAGAAGCGAAACCGTGTGCTGGTGGTCTGTGAAGACAAGGAACGCGGGCTGATTGATGTTATTGAAGCGGGAGCTCTGCTGCTTGAGTGTCTGCGTGCATTTACAGGGATAGAAGAACTTTGCTTTCTTCCGGTCAACCCGGACTACTATATATGGACAGGAATGGTGACAGGGATTGACGGATTGAAGATGCGCAGTAATGGATATGCCGGTACCTGGCTGCTTCTGCAGAGTGAAAGCCAGGTGAAGAAATTGCGGATGCTTGCAACAATTTACAGTATGGATTACCCGGATCTGGTAGATTCGGTTGAACTGGCACGCAGACTGGCAAAGGAGGAAGCCGCAGGGCAGTGCATCCGAAGCAGGCATGGGATCGTGCTGTTTACGGAAGAGGGACTTGTGTATATGGATGGAACAAATCCGGACAATGACTGGGAACTGAAGTATCCAATTTATGAGAATGACTGTTATTATGAGATGTTGAGATTTGCTTACCGGAAACAGGTATCCGGGGAACTGGAAAATTACTGTGCATGGAAAGCCTGGCTGAACAGGAATTTTACTTGACATCTGAAAGAATCATTACTATACTTAAAACCAAAGGTGAAAAACGAAGACGAAGACAGTAACTGTGATAGGAAAGTCAAAGAGAGTTGGAACAGGTGAGAGCCAATACGAGTAATATGACAGTGAAAATCACTTCCGAGTTGCGGATCGAAATCCCAGGAGAGTAGAGTTCGACGTATTTCCAGCGTTATGGGAACGAAGTATGCAAATCCTTTTTGAATACGGGATTTAAGTACATGGTAATCAGGTGGTATAACGTGACCCCGCGTCCTAATTACTGGACGTGGGGATTTTTTATTTCAGAATCATAAATGCAGGAGGAAAATATGTACAACAAAGTAGATACCAATATGAACTTTGTCGATCGCGAAAAAGAAACGGAAAAATTCTGGCGCGAAAATGATATCTTCAAAAAATCCATGGAGAACCGTAAGGAAGGCGAGACTTACACATTTTATGACGGACCGCCTACGGCAAACGGAAAACCACATATCGGACATGTAGAGACACGTACCATCAAGGATATGATTCCGAGATTCCAGACCATGAAAGGAAAGTACGTTCCACGGAAAGCCGGATGGGATACCCACGGTCTTCCGGTAGAAATCGAAGTGGAGAAACTTCTTGGACTGGATGGAAAGGATCAGATCGAAGCATATGGTCTTGAGCCATTCATCAAAAAGTGTAAAGAATCCGTCTGGAAATACAAGGGTATGTGGGAAGATTTCTCAAATACGGTAGGTTTCTGGGCCGATATGGACAATCCATACGTTACCTATGATGACAATTTCATTGAATCCGAGTGGTGGGCATTAAAAGAGATCTGGAACAAAGGACTTCTCTATAAGGGATTCAAGATCGTGCCTTACTGCCCTCGGTGTGGGACTCCGCTTTCCGCACAGGAAGTTGCACAGGGATATAAATTAGTAAAAGAAAAATCTGCAGTTGTCCGTTTTAAGGTTGCCGGAGAGGATGCGTATTTTCTGGCATGGACCACAACTCCGTGGACACTGCCAAGTAACGTGGCACTTTGTGTAAACCCGAATGATACCTATATCAAGGTAAAAGCAGTAGATGGTTATACGTATTATCTGGCAGAGGCACTGGCAGACAAGGTGCTTTCTCCACTTCTTTCCAAAGAGGATAAAGAGGCAGGAAAGAAAGCCTACGAAGTGCTTGAAACCTACAAGGGACAGGATCTTGAACGCAAAGAATATGAGCCTCTTTATGCCTGTGCAAAGGAACTGGCAGATAAGCAGGGCAAGAAAGGCTTCTTTGTGACCTGCGATACTTATGTCACGATGTCCGATGGTACTGGAATCGTTCATATCGCACCTGCATTTGGTGAGGATGATGCCAATGTCGGAAGAAACTACGACCTTCCGTTTGTACAGTTCGTAAATGGAAAAGGAGAACTGACTGAGGAGACACCGTTTGCCGGTATGTGGGTAAAGGATGCCGATCCGGAAGTATTAAAGGATTTAAGTGCCAGAAAGCAGCTGTTTGATGCTCCGAAGTTTGAACATGAGTATCCACACTGCTGGAGATGTGACAAGCCTCTGATTTATTATGCAAGAGAGTCCTGGTACATCAAAGAGACTGCAGTAAAGGATGATCTGATCCGCAATAACAACACTGTTAACTGGATTCCGGAATCCATCGGTTCCGGACGTTTCGGAAACTGGCTGGAAAACATTCAGGACTGGGCAATTTCCCGTAACCGTTACTGGGGTACTCCACTTAACATCTGGGAGTGTGCGTGCGGACACAGAGAGTGCATCGGAAGCCGTGCTGAGCTGGCAGAAAAGGCCGGTGATCCAAAGGCAGCAGAGGTAGAACTTCACAGACCATATATTGATGCGGTGACGATCAAGTGTCCGGAGTGTGGCAAGGATATGCACCGTGTACCGGAAGTATTGGATTGCTGGTTTGATTCCGGAGCTATGCCGTTTGCACAGCATCACTATCCATTTGAAAATAAAGAAGTATTTGAGCAGCAGTTCCCGGCCAAATTTATCTCAGAGGCAGTTGATCAGACCAGAGGATGGTTCCATTCTCTTATGGCAGAATCGACACTGCTTTTCAACAAAGCACCTTATGAGAACGTCATCGTGCTCGGACATGTACAGGATGAAAACGGACAGAAGATGTCCAAGTCCAAGGGAAATGCCGTAGATCCGTTTGATGCCCTGCAGACATACGGCGCAGACGCTATCCGCTGGTATTTCTATACGGCATCCGCACCATGGATTCCAAAGAGATTCTCCGGCAAGCTTGTGCTTGAGGGTCAGCGTAAGTTTATGGGAACGCTCTGGAATACCTATGCGTTCTTCGTACTTTATGCAAATATTGACCAGTTTGACGCTACAAAATACAAGCTGGAGTATGACAAATTATCGGTTATGGATAAGTGGCTGCTTTCTAAGCTCAATTCTGCAGTAGCTGGTGTGGATGAAAGTCTTTCTAATTATAAGATTCCGGAAGCTGCAAAATATCTGCAGGAGTTTGTCGATGATATGAGTAACTGGTATGTCCGCCGCTCCCGTGAGCGTTTCTGGGCAAAAGGCATGGAGCAGGATAAGATCAATGCTTATATGACATTGTATACCGCACTTGTTACAATCAGCAAAGCGGCAGCACCGATGATTCCATTTATGACAGAAGATATTTATCGCAATCTGGTATGTTCCATTGATCCGTCTGCACCGGAAAGTATTCACCTGTGTGACTTCCCGACGGTGGATGAGAAGATGATCGACAAGGATCTGGAAACTGCAATGGATGAGGTATTAAAGATCGTTGTTATGGGACGTGCGTGCCGGAACAGTGCCAATATCAAAAACCGTCAGCCGATTGGTCAGATGTATGTCAAGGCACCGGAAGCACTGGGTGATTTTTATAAGGATATCATTGCGGATGAGCTGAATGTGAAGAATGTGACGTTTACGGATGATGTTTCTTCTTATACAGATTATCAGTTCAAGCCGCAGCTTCGTACGGTTGGTCCGAAATATGGTAAGTATTTAAAACAGATTCAGGCTGCCCTGTCAGAACTTGACGGAAATGCTGCAATGAAAGAATTAAAAGAGAACGGATGTCTGAAACTTGACAGTGTAAGTTCCGAGGTTGTATTATTGGAGGAGGATCTTCTGATTACCATGACACAGGCAGAAGGCTTTGTGACCGAGGGGGATAACAATGTGACAGTTGTTATGGATACAAGACTGACACCGGAATTGATCGAAGAAGGTTTTGTACGTGAACTGATCAGTAAGATTCAGACCATGCGTAAAGAGGCTGGTTTTGAAGTTATGGATCATATTTCTGTTTCCTATACAGCAGACGAGAAGGTAACTGGTATTTTCAATAAATACGGAGAAAAGATCCAGACAGAGGTACTTGCAAATGCTATCACTGCAGGCACACTTGCCGGATATCAGAAAGAATGGAGCATTAACGGTGAGAAGGTTACGCTGGCAGTGGAAAAACAATAGTGTCACGCAAACCAAGCACAGAGGAGGACTTTTGATGCGAGACAAAGTGTTTAGTAAAAAGGAGTTTATTGCTTCCGTGACAGAAAATGTCAAGACGATGTATCGTAAGACATTGAAAGAAGCGACACAGCAGGAGATTTATCAGGCCGTTTCGCTGGCTGTCAAGGATGTTGTCATGGATGAATGGATGGCAACACAGCAGGTCATTGAAAAAGATGACCCTAAGATATTGTATTATATGTCCATGGAGTTTCTGATGGGCAGGGCACTGGGGAATAATCTGATTAATCTGGGGGCTTATGGGGAAGTAAAAGAAGCACTTGAAGAGATTGGACTGGATTTGAGTATCATTGAAGACCAGGAGCCGGATCCGGCTCTTGGAAATGGCGGACTTGGCCGGCTGGCAGCATGTTTTATGGATTCTCTTGCTACTCTGGGCTATGCCGCATATGGATGTGGAATCCGTTACCGCTACGGTATGTTCAAGCAGCAGATTATTGATGGATTTCAGGTCGAAGTACCGGATAACTGGTTAAAGGATGGATATCCGTTTGAACTTCGCAGACCGGAATACTGCTACGAGATCAAGTTTGGTGGTCATGTGGAAGAAACCGCAGGGGAGGACGGAAATCTGCACTTTGAGCAGGTAGGGTATCAGTCTGTTCTTGCAATTCCTTATGATATGCCGATCGTTGGCTACGGCAACCATGTGGTAGATTCCCTGATGATCTGGGATGCACAGCCGAAGGAAGAGTTTTCACTGGATTCCTTTGACCGTGGAGATTACGATCAGGCAGTGGAGCAGGAAAATCTTGCCCGCAACCTGGTAGAGGTGCTGTATCCGAACGACAATCACGTAAAAGGAAAGGAACTGCGCTTAAAACAGCAGTATTTCTTTGTTTCCGCAAGTATCCAGCGTGCGCTGGAGCGTTTTAAGAAACATCACAATGATCTGCATGATCTGCCAAAGAAGGTAACGTTCCAGATGAATGATACCCATCCGACGGTTGCTGTTGCAGAACTGATGCGAATCCTTCTGGATGAGGAAGGCATGTCATGGGATGAGGCATGGGAGATCACAACACACTGTGTAGCTTATACCAACCATACCATCATGGCAGAGGCACTTGAAAAGTGGCCGATCGACATCTTCCAGAGACTGCTTCCGCGTGTATATCAGATCGTGGATGAGATCAACCGCCGTTTTGTAGAAGAGATCCGTGCAAAATATCCGGATAATGAGGAGAAGGTGCGCAAGATGGCAATTCTCTACGACGGACAGGTGAAGATGGCAAATCTTGCAATTGTTGCCGGATATTCTGTCAACGGTGTGGCAAGACTGCATACAGAGATTCTTGAGAAGCAGGAACTTCGTGATTTCTATGAACTGTTTCCGGAGAAATTTAACAATAAAACCAACGGTATCACACAGAGACGTTTCCTTGCACATGGAAATCCACTGCTTGCAGACTGGGTAACAAAGCATGTCGGAAAAGACTGGATCACAAGTCTTGCGAAGGTCGAGGATCTGACAAAATATGCAACCGATCCGAAAGCACAGCAGGAATTTCTGGAGATCAAAAAGCAGAATAAGATCCGTCTGGCAAAATATATCAAGGAGCACAATGGTATCGAAGTCGATCCGGATTCTATCTTTGATGTACAGGTTAAGAGACTGCATGAGTATAAGAGACAGCTTATGAATATCCTGCATGTGATGTATCTGTACAACCAGATCAAGGCAAATCCGGGCATGGATTTCTATCCGAGAACTTTTATCTTCGGAGCAAAGGCTGCAGCCGGATATCGTACGGCAAAGAAGACCATCAAGCTGATTAACACTGTTGCGGATGTAATCAATAATGATCCATCCATCAACGGAAAGATCAAGGTTGTGTTCATTGAGGACTACCGTGTATCCATTGCAGAGTGGATTTTTGCGGCAGCAGATGTCAGCGAACAGATTTCCACAGCAAGTAAAGAGGCATCCGGAACCGGAAACATGAAGTTTATGTTAAATGGTGCGATTACACTTGGAACCATGGACGGAGCGAATGTTGAGATGTACGAGGAAGTCGGTGCAGACAATATCTTTATCTTTGGTATGAGCGCAGATGAGGTTATCGCGCATGAGCAGCATCATGATTACAACCCATATGATATCTACAACAACGATGAGGATATCAGGAAAGTTGTCAACCAGCTGGTAGACGGAACATACTCCCACAATGACCGTGAACTGTTCCGTGAACTGTACAACTCACTGTTAAACCCACAGCAGGGACAGGTGGCAGACCGCTACTTTATCCTTGCAGATTTCCGTGCATATGCAAATGCACAGAAGAAGATCGGTGCTTATTACACCAACAAGAGTGCGTGGGCAAAATCTGCGATCTTAAATATTGCACACAGTGGTAAATTCTCTTCTGACAGAACCATTCAGGAATATGTGGATGATATCTGGAAACTTGATAAGATTGAAGTGAATACGGAAGGCTGCTAATCGCTTGGATGGCAGTGGCAGAAAAGGCGGGAAACCCGATGGGGATCCCGCCTTTTTAGTCTGCGAATCTTCTATATGGAAGATTTTTTAGAACGTATCAATATTTTCTGCATTTTCACTCATACAAAAACAATACAAATGTATTGAAATACAAATGATTTGACATTATAATAAAGAAAATGAATGGAAGCGAGGTAGTGAATATGGCTAGTACAATTCAGGTCAGAGTAGAAGACGAGTTAAAGCGTAAATCAGATGCTCTATTTAAGGATTTGGGTACAGATACAACAACAGCAATCAGAATGTTTTTAACACAGGCTGTTGCCACAAATGGATTTCCTTTTGAAATAAAAAGACAGATAGAATCAAATCCATATGTACCGATGTTGGAGAAAGAGATGCTTGCAAAATTGAAAAAGTCCAGGGAAGAGGGATTGTTCAGGGATGCAGATCATGTGATTTCTGATATGAGGTCAAAGTATGGATTATAAGATCGTTTTGATGAAGCATGCGGAGGAAGATCTTGATAGATTTATTGCGTATCTTTTGTTTGAAAAGAAAAGTGAGCAGGCTGCAAGAAATTTATTAAATGACTTTGAAGCAACAAAAACAAGTCTGTCAAATGTTGCCGGGAGTCTGAAACTTTGTGATAATCTAAAACTAAAAGAATTAGGATATCGAAGAATCAATTTTTTATCCCATCGATATTTTATGCTTTATCGTATTGAAAACGATACGGTTTATGTGGATAATATTTTTCATGAATTGCAAGACTGCGAAAATAAAATGAATTAAATACAATATCCGGTGGGCTTTGTCTTCTTTCAGGAAAGAAATGTATGCAGTTCCTTCAGACGTGCATTAAAATCAGAAATCCCCAGATCATACAATTCCTGTTCCAACTTTTCATCGCGTGCGTAAGTACTCATTTTTAACTCTTTCGAAGGAGCAAAGACGAGGGCTTCCCCGGCGGTTTCGTGTTTTTTTACATCGGCAATATTCTGGCGGTACATCAGATGCCGGTTGTCGAGGGCTTTTATGGTCTGTGGATATTTGCGCAGGGCATGCCGGTAAATGTGCCGGAAGCCTTCCGGCTGCTTTACAAAACTGCGGGGTTTGCTTAAGATTACAACCACACGGTCACATCCCTTGGCAAACGCGCGCTCGATCGGAACGGAATCCGATAATCCACCATCAAAATACGTCTCATTATGGAAAGAAATCGGACGGCACATAACGGGCAGGGCACAGCTTGCCATGATGGCACGGTAGTCATCCTGTTTCATATCATCTTTAGTAAAATACACCGGTTTTCCGGTTGCAGCATCGGTTGCAACAAGCTCGAACTCGGCCGGATTTTCCACGATGGCAGGATAATCGATCGGGTCAGCTCCATCGGAGTTGGTCAGTGTCTGATAAATATACTGAAGACCGAAAAACTGTCCGGTGCGCAGCAGATTTTTGACGCCCATATAACCAGGTTCGTTCAGATGGTCTACATAAAAACGAAGATTGCGCCCGCGTTGTCCGGCGAGATAGCTTGCTGTGTTTGCAGATCCGGCCGATACGCCGATGCAGTAATCGAATGTAATGTGTTCATCTAAAAAGCGGTCAAGAATGCCTGCGCTGTAGGCACATTTCATGCCGCCGCCTTCTACTACAAGTCCTGTCTTCATGTCTGGGATACTCCTTTTGCCTGAAATTAGCATTATTGTAGCACTTTTTTTCTTTTTGTCAAATTTTTAACAATATGTGTTTGTTTTTCCGCAACCGTTTAAGTGGTGCCGGGACATTTGAAAAAAGTGATTGGCTGACAATTCCTTAGAATGGGATAGTCCGGAAGGCAGAGATATTGGATTTTCTTGATATGAGATATGATTTGACGAATGGGCAGATTGAGGAAGGTATGGGATAAGGTTTAAAAATGATAATATCCTTTCGTGAAGAAAGTTTCATAAAAGCTAAGAAAGTTTTCAATAAAGTTGTGGAATTTGTTTCTCATGGAAGTTCATCTCCTTTCTGTTTACGCTGTCATTATAAAACACGAAGGGGTATATTACTTGCCAAAATAAAAAAATAATTGGACAAAAATTGCAAAAAGCAGAGATATCGCTTCTCTGCTTTTTGCATTTTTTTATATGTTTTTACGATATTCAGAAGGTGACAGCCCTTTTGCCTTTTGAAAAATCCGGCTGAAATATAGTGGATTATCATAACCAACAATTTGTGCGATCTCATTGATATTGTATTGTGTGTTTTGAAGCAGTGCTTCGGCATTATATATTCTTTTTTGCAAAATGAATTGCTTTGGCGTGATTCCGGCATATAATCTGAAATTACGGATAAACCAACTGGCACTGACATGATTTTGTTCGGCATAGTCATCAATGCTGATTGGTTCATTGTAATGCTCACTGAAATAAGAAATTGCTTTGTCTATTTCCTCAGCAGCATGGGAGTTCACTGTGTTGACAGAAAATTTAAAGTGGCGTTGTAGTTTTATAAAAATTTGTCTTAAATACATTTCAAGCATTTCAGAATAGCTATCCTGACACATTTGTAATTCTTTTATCATGGCACGGAAAAGATACTGATATTCCGAACCGGAACCACAGTGGAACACCCTTTTATCATTTGTCAATCCATAGGAACGGAGCAGATTGGTGACATTGTTTCCTGTAAAATGAACCCAGTAAACCTCCGTCTGGTCTTTGGCATAGTATTCATATTTCTGGGGTTCTCTTGGGCGGTATAAAACCATATGACCAGCATGAACAATCGTTTCTTCCTCATCGTTGTCAAAATGAAAATGAGCTTTCCCGGCAGCAATAAAGATCAACTGAAAATCAACTCTGCCACGTGGTCTCCAGGTGGGAAGTTTAGGGTGCGTATATAACTTGTAAGTCCCACACATGGTTACGACAAGTGGCTTGGATTTATCTTTTCTGTCAATTGTTGAGTTATTCAGATATGCATTATTGGTATACATTCGAGGCCCCCATATGATAATTGAAAAATGTTCATGAAATAATAATCTGAAATACATAAATTTCTGTTTGGCTCATGATGCAATTTTATCATTTTATGCATGTCTTGTCCATTTAGATTTTAAACGTTTGAAATAATGGTATTTTTTGTATAAATTAACGTGCTGGAAAATGAAAGTCAATAAATATACATGTCAAAAATAACAAAAGAAAGGAATAAAGAAAATGGTTTTTGTTAATTATACTGTTTTGTGCATGTTTTGTGTAATTTATGATATGGTTTTTTGACATCGGTTTTTATATACTATCTATAACAAAGTTGTGGGAACAAAAATAAGGATCATCGAAAGGAGCAGTTTCACATGGAAGAAAAGAAATACCTGAAATGGTATAACAAGGTGGGGTATGGAACCGGAGATCTGGCAGGAAATGTCGTGTATGCATTTCTTTCCTCATTTGTAATGTTGTATCTGACAAATACGGTAGGGTTAAATCCGGGAGTTGTCGGAACCTTGATCATGGTATCAAAATTATTCGACGGTGTCAGTGATATGTTTTTTGGTACATTGATTGACAAAACAAAGAGCAGACTTGGAAAAGCAAGACCGTGGATGCTTTATGCATATATTGGCTGTGCGGTAACGCTTGTGGCGAACTTTGCAATACCGGAAAGTCTTGGAAAAACAGCACAGTATGCATGGTTTTTTCTTGCATATACTTTGCTGAATGCAGTATTTTTTACTGCAAACAATATTGCCTATGCATCACTGGTTACGTTTTGTACAAAAAATAGCAAAGAACGGGTAGAAATGGGGTCGTTCCGTTTTATTTTTGCGTTTTTAACAAGTCTGATCATTCAATCTATCACCGTTCAGTTTGTAAGAATGGCAGGCGGTGGAGCTGCTGCATGGAGAACCGTAGCAATCATATACGCAGTAATCGGACTGATTGTAAACACAATTTCCGTATTCTCAATCAAAGAACTTCCGGAGGAAGAATTAAAGGCAGGCAGAGAACAGACAGAAGAAAAATATGGTTTGATTGAAGCCGCAAAACTTTTATTTTCCAATAAATATTATCTTATGATTTGTGTTACTTATATTTGTCAGCAGATCTATTCTGCTATGTTAAATATGGGTATTTACTATATGATTTATGTTTTGAAAAATGAAAATTTATATTCGGTCTTTTCCTGGGCAATTAATATCCCTGTCATCATTGCAATGTGTATTACACCTATGCTTGTGGAAAAGATGAAGGGATTATATCGAATGAATCTTGCAGGATACATTCTTGGAACAGCCGGACGTGTCGGTGTTATTTTTGCAGGCTATATGGGAAGTGTTCCGCTGATGCTTGCTTTTACCGCAATCGCAGCACTTGGAATGGCACCATGGCAGGGAGATATGGGAGCTGTTGTGGCAAGCTGTTCAGAATACACATACCTGACAAAACATAAACACATTGATGGAACCATGTATTCCTGTACATCCTTTGGAACCAAAATCGGGGGTGGAATTGGAGTTGCCCTCTGCGGGTGGCTGCTTGATGCAAGCGGATTTGTCAAGGAAGCGGCCGTGCAGCCTGCATCCTGCATGAATATGCTTCACATTATGTATTTATGGATTCCAATGATCCTGTCATTAGTCATTACATTTATTATGTCAGAAATGAATGTGGAAGCAGCGAACCGGCGACTTAGAGAACAGATGGAGGAGTGTTGACATGGAATATAGAGGAATGAAAGAAGATGAACGTCTGGTTTCGGTTACACCGAGTCAACGGCAGATTGCTTATCAGAATATGGAATATTTTTGTTTTATTCACTTTACAGTTAATACATTTACCGGAAGTGAGTGGGGATTGGGAGATGAACCGGAATCCATTTTCAATCCAAAAGAATTAGATGCCCGCCAATGGGCAAAAACAGCTGCAGAAGGTGGGATGAAAGGACTGATCCTTACCTGCAAGCATCATGATGGTTTTTGCCTCTGGCCGAGCAGGTATACGGAACACAGCATTAAAAATTCACCATACAAAAATGGAAAAGGTGATATTGTCCGCGAAACAGCAGAGGCATGTAAGGAATTTGGTCTGAAATTTGGCGTCTACCTTTCGCCATGGGATAGAAATAATGAAGCTTATGGAAAAGGTAAGGAGTATGATGACTACTATGTAAATCAGCTTACAGAACTGTTGACAAACTATGGAGATATCTTTGTGATCTGGCTGGATGGTGCATGTGGAGAAGGAAGCAATGGAAAAAAACAGATTTACGACTGGAAGCGATATTATGAAGTGATGCGTAAGCTCCAGCCGGATGCTGTAATTTCAATTTCAGGTCCGGATATCCGATGGTGTGGAAATGAAGCCGGGCAGGTACGTCCGAGTGAATGGAGTGTTGTAGCTGCTGATATGACAGATCCGGCAATTACAGCACAACTCAGTCAGCAGGAAGATAATGAAGAATTTCGTAACCGTCCATTAGATGAAACACAGACAGACCTTGGAAGCCGTGAATGTCTGCGTTCCGAAAAAAATCTGGCTTACTATCCGGCAGAAACGGATGTCTCTATTCGTCCGGGATGGTTTTACCATGAAGAGGAAGATGACAAGGTGCGTTCCTTTGAAAATCTGAAAGAGATTTACTTGTCCTCTGTAGGTGGAAACACGACACTTTTGTTAAATCTTCCACCAATGAAAAATGGAAAGCTTCACCCGACGGATGTGCAAAATGTGAAACTGCTTGGAGAATTTATAAAAGATACTTTTAACGATAATCTGGCAGATATTGCAGAACTCCAGACGATTCCGGAAAAGGATATACATGGAAATAGTGGGGATGTACTTAGAACAGATCATTATGACAGGGTATTCGAAAACGCGGCCGGAAACAGGGAATTGACGATACAGATGCGCTGGAAAGAAAAAAATATGTTATCATATCTGGTGTTGAAGGAAGCAATCCCATATAGCCAGAGGGTAGAAAAGTTCTCTGTATGGTATGCTGCTGCGGAAGGAAAAAAGGAAAAGCTGACCGAAGCAACAACCATAGGGTATAAAAAGATTGTTGATTTACAGGGAATTGAGACAGATTTGCTTGAAATTCGTATTGAGGATGCAAGGGTCGCCCCTGTCCTATCCTTTGTTGGGGTATATAAATAATAGGATAATTACGGGATACAGCCCATGAAATAATATGATTGTATGGGGTGTATGGAAAGAAAGGGAAAATATGAACGCTGATATGAAATGGCTGGACAATCCGGAAGTGTTTAAGGTAAATCAATTGGAATCACATAGTGATCATTGTTATTATCTGGATTATTCAGACATGAAAAAAGAAAAAAA